>Ga0335081_10016025_pt1 | contig 12123 bp, 8 predicted proteins | sample Lox_Sample_35_FD_206713 | JGI IMG/M metagenome (GOLD analysis project Ga0335081, IMG submission 206713) | Soil microbial communities from Loxahatchee National Wildlife Refuge, Florida, United States - Lox_Sample_3.5 | ecosystem: Environmental > Terrestrial > Soil > Wetlands | place: USA: Florida... | reverse complement strand
GCGAGGAGGTCGACCAGGACGCCAACATCATCGTCGGCGCCACCTTCGACGAAAGCCTCGACGGCATCATCCGCGTTTCCGTCGTCGCCACCGGCATCGACCAGACGCAAAAGCAGGTGCTGCCGGCGGCCGAGCACCGCATTGCCGAGGTCGCGCACCGGCTGCGCGCCGACCACCAGCGCATGGCCGAGCGCGTCGAGCATCATCCGCAGGGGACACGGCCTGCGGCAGCGGCGCCGGTCGCTCCCGCGGCCGCACCAGCTGCGCCGGCCGCGCCGGCCTCCGTCAATGCTTCGATTGCTTCGGTGGCCAAGGCCGCCATCGCGGCGGCGATCATGCCGCAAGGCGGCGCCGACGACGTCGCCATCCGTCCGCTGGCGCCGAAGCCGTCGCTGTTCATCGATCCGGCGGCGGGCCAGGCGGAAACGCCCGAGCCGGAGGCCTTCATTCCGCCGCAGCCGGAACGCTCAGCGCGGGCACCGCGTATGCCGCGGATCGATGAGCTGCCGATGCCGGCGCAGAACGAGATCCGCGCCCGCCGCGGCGAGCCGCTGCCCGACGACCATCCGGAGGCCCAGCGCAAGTCGCTGTTCCAGCGCATCGCGACCGGGCTCGGCCGCAAGGCACAGGACGAGGAAGCCGCGCCGCGCGCCGTTCCGCCGGCGCCGCAGCCGACCGAGCGGCTGGCCGGGCGGCCGATGCCGCGCGCGGCCGAGCCGCGGCCCGAGCCGGTCTCCGAATATGCCAAGCGGCCGGCGCCACAGGGCCTCGACCAGCACGGCCGCCAGACTCCTGTGAATAACCAGTCCGAAGAGGACCAGCTCGACATTCCGGCCTTCCTGCGCCGGCAAGCGAACTGACGTCAGGCAACCAAATCCGTGCCGGCGCCGCCTTTGGGCGGCGCCGGCTGCTCTTCGACCGGCACCGTGCGCGAGCTTGGCCGATGACTCACAGTCAAGCAATTGAATCTATTTATCTATTGCCTTCAACGCTGCTTTTGGCGCCACGCTTATGCAATGGGCATGAGCGGCAAATTGCCAGCGGCCGACTGACCGTCCTGCGCTGTCATATTGGGGCGCTTTGCCGCCGCGACTGCGGCCGGAACGAGGTAACACTTGGTAAGAAAGCGTGAGTTGGCCTGTGGACGGCCTGCCGGTAAAATTTACCACGGTTGGAGGGGTGGTGTTGGGGGATCGGTTCGGTTGGCCAAGGTGCGGGCTCTTAGCGCGGACCGTAGGCGACCGAGGTGTGGACCTCCCCAGTACATGCAGGCAAGCCTGTAGTCCTCTCAAGTTCGGGGTGGGTCACAACTGCGAGCGTGCATCTCTCTCGCCCAGTTTGACCGCAAGTTGTGGGACGACCGCATGATGCGGGGCATGCTAGCCGGTAGTCAGACCACGTTGCGTAACAGCGCGACCGTAACCGGCATCGGCGTGCATTCCGGTTCGCCCGTCACCCTGACGCTGCATCCTGCCGAAGCCAATACCGGCATTGTTTTTCTGCGCTGCGGGCCCGACGGCCAGCGCGACCGCGAGCTGCGCGCCGATTATCGCGCGGTGACGGCGACCGAGTTCGCCACCGTGCTTGGCGATGACAACGGGCCGGCGGTTTCCACCACCGAGCACGTACTGGCGGCGCTGCACGCCCTCGGGATCGACAACGTGACGGTCGAAGTCGACGGCCCGGAAGTGCCGATCATGGACGGCAGCGCCGAGCCGTTCGTCGCCGCCATCGATCTGGCCGGCATCGCGCCGCTTGCGGCGCCGCGCCGCTGCATCAAGGTGCTGAAGCCGGTGCGGGTCGGCAAAAACGGCAGCTACGCCGAATTGCGGCCTCATGGCCGCGGCCTGCGCATCGAGGCCGAGATCGAGTTCGACCATCCGCTGATCGGCCACCAGACCTTTGTCATCGACGTCGAGCCGGACTCGTTCCGCCGCGAGCTGGCACGGGCGCGCACCTTCGGCTTCATGCGCGACGTCGCCAAGCTGTGGAGCGCCGGCTATGCGCTCGGCGCCTCCTTCGAGAATACGGTTGTGGTCGCGGAAAGCCGGGTGCTCAACGCCGAGGGCGTGCGGTTCTCCGACGAATTCGTGCGCCACAAGGCGGTCGATGCCATCGGCGACTTGGCGCTCGCCGGCGCGCCGCTGATCGGCGCCTACCGCACGGTCCGCGGCGGCCACAAGCTCAACCATGCCATGGTCACCGCGCTGATGGCCGACCGCAGCGCCTGGGATTACGTGGAAATGCCGGAAGCCGGACGCCGCGTCCGCGGCCACGCCGAGCCGGCCGGGGGCTTCGCCGCCCCCGCCTACGGGCCGGACGTCTCTTGATTTGCTTAACTTTTTCGCCTTAATCCCGGCTGATTGCAGGCCATAATCTCTCTAACTATTATTGGGCCTTGGGGCGGTACCCTTGCGCGCCTGCCGCGCGGCGAGGGCGACTGAACGGGCGACAGATTGCGGGACGGGGTTCCAACCATCTCATGATGCTGCGGTCGCGAGAATCGGGCCGATCCGGGCGAAGCTTGCTGCGCCTGCTGGCGGGCTATCTCGCGCTGGCGCTCGTCGCCGCGCCGGTCATGGGCTGCAGCTATTTCAACAAGGACGAGGACTACGTTCCCGACGATCCGGCCGACAAGCTTTATAACGAGGGCCTGTTCCTGCTCAACAACAAGCAGGACTACAAGGAAGCGGCGAAGAAATTCGACGAGGTCGACCGCCAGAACCCGTATTCGGATTGGGCTCGCAAGGCGCTGTTGATGTCGGCCTATTCCTACTACCAGGCGCAGGAATACACCGACTGCATCAGCTCGGCGCAACGCTACGTGACGCTGCATCCCGGCAGTCCCGACGCCGCCTACGCGCAATACCTGATCGGCTCGTCGTACTACGATCAGATCCTCGACATTACCCGTGACCAGGCGCGCGCCGAGAAGGCGATCAACGCGCTCGAAGAGGTGGCGCGCAAATATCCGGATTCCGAATACGCCACCGCGGCGAAAAAGAAGATCGACATGGCGCGCGATCAGCTCGCCGGCAAGGAAATGGAGATCGGCCGGTTCTATCTGAACAAGCGCGATTTCATCGGCGCCATCAACCGCTTCAAGATCGTGGTGACGCAATACCAGACCACGCGGCACGTCGAGGAAGCGCTGGAGCGGCTGACCGAAGCCTATCTCTCGCTCGGCATCATCGACGAGGCGCAGACCGCCGCCGCCGTGCTCGGGCATAATTTCCCGGACAGCGAGTGGTACAAGGACGCCTATCGGCGGGTGAAGAACGCCGGCGTCGAGCCGAACGAGAACAAGGACTCCTGGATCAGCCGCGCCTTCAAGAAGGTCGGCCTGGGCTAGGCGGCCGACGGCGGTAACGACAGACGGCGGAAACAAGAATCGCTATTATCTGTCCTGCGTCGTCCGTTCTCCGTCGTCCGAATCATGCTGGCCCGCCTTTCCATCCGCGACATCGTCCTGATCGACCGCCTGGACATCGATTTCGGGTCCGGGCTCGCCGCGCTGACCGGCGAGACCGGCGCCGGCAAATCGATCCTGCTTGACGCTTTTGCGCTGGCGCTCGGCGCCCGCGGCGACACCGCGATGGTGCGCGAGGGCGCCGAGCAGGGCCAAGTGATCGCCGCGTTCGATCTGGCCAAGGACCATCCGGCGCGGCGGCTCCTTGCCGAGAACGATCTCGGCGGCGAGGACGATCTCCTGATCGTGCGCCGCGTGCAGTTCGCCGACGGCCGCACCCGCGCCTTCATCAACGATCAGCCGGTCAGCGTGCAGGTGTTGCGGGCGCTGGGCGCGGCGCTGGTCGAGATCCACGGCCAGCACGACGAGCGCGCCTTCGTCGACGCCGCGACCCATCGCGCGCTGCTCGATGCCTATGGCGGCCTCGAAGGCGACGCCGCCGAGGTGGCGCGGCTGTGGGAGGAGCGGCGGGCGCGCGAGGCCGCAGTCGCCGCGCACCGCGCCGAGGTTGAGCGCCTGAGCCGCGAGGCGGAATGGCTGCGCCACGCCGTCGACGAACTCGGCCGCCTGGCGCCGGAAGCCGGCGAGGAAACGGCGCTCGCCGAGCGGCGCGCCGCCATGATGCAGGCGGAGAAGGTGGCCGAGGATTTGCGCGCGACCCACGACAACGTCAGCGGCCGGCAATCGCCGGTGCCGTCGCTGTCGACCGCGGTGCGGCGGCTGGAGCGCCGCGCCGTGCAGGCGCCGGCGCTGATCGAGCCGGTGGTCAAGGCGCTCGACGCGGCGCTGACTGCGCTCGACGAGGCGGCGAGCCATCTCGATCGGGCGCTGCAGGCGGCGAACTACGATCCCAACGAGCTCGAACGCATCGAGGAGCGGCTGTTCGCGCTGCGCGCCGCCGGGCGCAAGTACAATGTCCCGGTCGACGAGCTTGCCGCGCTCGGCGGGCGCTACCAGAGCGATCTCGCTTTGATCGACGCCGGCGCCGAGCGGCTCGCCGCCTTGGAGCGAGACGCGCAGGCCGCCGCGGTGCGCTACCGCGAGGCGGCGGCGGAACTGTCGGCCGCGCGCCGTCGCGCCGCGCAGAAGCTCGACAAGGCCGTCAATGCCGAGCTGAAGCCGCTCAAGCTCGAACGCGCGCAATTCTCCACCCAGATCGACAGCGAAGGCGAAGGTCCCAACGGCCTCGACCGCGTCGAGTTCTGGGTGCGCACCAATCCCGGCACCCGGCCGGGGCCGCTGATGAAGGTCGCCTCCGGCGGCGAGCTGGCGCGCTTCCTGCTGGCGCTGAAAGTGGTGCTGGCCGACCGCGGCTCGGCGCCGACGCTCGTGTTCGACGAGATCGATACCGGCGTCGGCGGCGCGGTGGCCGATGCGATCGGCGTGCGGCTGGCGCGGCTCGCCTCCGGCGTCCAGGTCATCGCGGTGACGCACGCGCCGCAGGTTGCCGCCCGCGCCGACCGCCATTACCTCATCACCAAGGACGCACTGGCCAAGGGCAAGCGCGTCGCCACCCGCGTCGCCGAGCTCGAAGCCGAACGCCGTCGCGAGGAGATCGCGCGCATGCTGGCCGGCGCCGAGATCACCGCCGAAGCCCGCGCCGCCGCCGAGCGGCTCATCCGCGCCGCCGGCTGATATTGGTCATGGCTCGTCGCGTTAAGACCGAACCGCCGGTCGACGATCTGACCGAAAGGCAGGCCAAGGCCGAGCACGCCCGGCTCGGCGGCGAGATTGCCGAGCACGACCGGCGCTATTACCAGGAAGACGCGCCGACCGTGTCGGACGCCGAATACGACGCGCTGCGCCAGCGCTATGGCGCCATCGAGGCGCGGTTTCCGCAGCTGCGCACAGCGGACAGCCTGACGCAGCGGGTCGGCGTGGCGCCGTCGGCGCGCTTCGCCAAGGTGCGGCACGCGGTGCCGATGCTCTCGCTCGACAACGCCTTTGCCGAAGAGGACGTGGTCGATTTCGTCGGCCGCATCCGCCGCTTCCTGCGCCTCCCCGAAGACGACGAAATCGCGTTCTCCGCGGAGCCGAAGATCGACGGCCTATCGATGTCGCTGCGTTACGAGGGCGGTGAGCTGGTGAACGGCGCGACCCGCGGCGACGGCAGCGAAGGCGAGGACGTCACCGCCAACATCAGGACGCTCGAAGACGTGCCGCACCGGCTGAAAGGCCGCGGCGTGCCGAAAATCTGCGAGGTGCGCGGCGAGGTCTACATGACCAAGCACGCGTTCCTTCAGCTCAACAAACGTCAGGCCGAAATCGGCGGCCAGATTTTCGCCAATCCGCGTAATTCCGCGGCCGGCTCGTTGCGCCAGAAGGATCCCTCGATCACGGCGTCCCGGCCGCTCGGCTTCTTCGCCTACGGCTGGGGCGAGATGAGCGAGATGCCGGCCGACAGCCAGTCGGCGATGGTGAAGTGGTTTGCGTCCTGCGGTTTCAAGACCAATCCGCTGACCAAGATGTGCCGCTCGGTCGAGGCGTTGCTCGCGTTTCACCGCGCCATCGAGGCCGAACGCGCCAGCCTCGACTACGACATCGATGGCGTCGTCTACAAAGTCGACCGCCTCGACTGGCAGCAGCGGCTCGGCTTCGTGTCGCGCAATCCGCGCTGGGCGATCGCGCACAAATTCCCGGCCGAGAAGGCGATCACCATCATCAACGACATCGAGATCCAGGTCGGCCGCACCGGCGCACTCACGCCGGTCGCCAAGCTCGAGCCGGTCACCGTCGGCGGCGTCGTGGTGCAGAACGCCACCTTGCACAACGAGGAAGAGATCAAGCGGCTCGACGTGCGCATCGGCGACACCGTGCAGATCCAGCGTGCCGGCGACGTCATCCCGCAGGTGCTCGGCGTAGTGCTCGACAAGCGGCCGCACGGCGCCAAGCCCTATCACTTTCCGAAAAAGTGCCCGTGTCCGCTGCGCACCGAGGTGGTCCGCGAGATCATCGCCGGCGGCGCCGAAGGCGCGCGCGCCCATTGCACCGGCGAGTTCGCCTGTCCGTTCCAGGCCATCGAGCATCTCAAGCACTTCGTGTCGCGCCGTGCCTTCGACATCGACGGCCTCGGCGAGAAGCAGATCGAGCTGTTCTACGAGCAAGGCTGGGTCAAGGAACCAGCAGATATTTTTACGCTGCAAGCGCGCGACAACAAAATCCACCTCGAAGAAGTGGAGGGCTTCGGCGAGGTCTCGGTGCGCAACCTGTTCGGTGCCATCGCAGCGCGGCGCGAGATTGCCTTGGAGCGCTTCATCTACGCACTCGGCATCCGTCATGTCGGCGAGACCACGGCGGTAGCGCTGGCGCGGGGCTACGGCAGTTGGCGCGCCTTTCACGACGCCTGCCTGAAGCTCGCCAAGGACGACGCCGAGACCCGCGTCGAGATGGATGCACTCGATCAGATCGGCGAGACCGTGATCGACAGCCTGCGCGATTATTTCGCCGAGGCTCATAACCGCCGGCTGGTCGAAAACCTGGTCAAGCAGGTGGACATCCGCGACGCCGAGAAGCCGCGCGCCGATTCCGCCGTCGCCGGCAAGACCGTGGTGTTTACCGGCACGCTGGAGCAGATGACCCGCGACGAGGCCAAGGCGTCGGCCGAACGGCTCGGCGCCAAGGTATCGGGCTCAGTGTCGAAGAAGACCGATTACGTGGTCGCCGGTCCGGGCGCCGGCTCGAAGCTCGCCGACGCCAATAAACTCGGCGTCAAAGTCTTGAGCGAAGACGAGTGGCTGAAGCTCGTTCGGTGATCCCGTCATTGCGAACGCAGCGAAGCAATCCAGCGGGACCACGCGCGCCCGGATTGCTTCGTCGTTTCGCTCCTCGCAATGACGAGGTCACATTCTTCCGGATAGCGCCAGAACGATCACGATGATCAGGATGAGGCCGAGCCCGCCGCCCGGGTAATAGCCCCAGCCGGCGCTGTACGGCCATGTCGGCAGCGCGCCGATCAGCAGCAGAATCAGAACGACAATCAGGATGGTCGAAAGCATGATGTTTCCTCGCGCCGTTGCCAGCCGTACGAAGCAACGCCGCCGGAATACGAAAGTTCCGTATCGGAACGCGGCTCAGCGCGGCGCAAGCGGCACCGTTGCCGTGATCAGCCAGGCGCGGGTGCCGACGTCGACCAGCGGCGCCAGCGTATCGCGCACGCGGGCGTGATAGGCGTTGAGCCAGGCGATCTCATCGGCATTCAGCATCGCCACGTCGATCAGCCGCAAGTCGATCGGCGCCAAGGTCAGCGTCTCGAAGGCGTTGAGCGGTTTTTCGGCGCCGAGTACCGGCGTGGCTTCCGTCACCAGGATCAGATTCTCGATGCGGATGCCGTAGGCGGCGGTGCGGTAATAGCCGGGCTCATTGGAGAGGATCATGCCGCGCTTGAGCGCCGCGCTGCCGAGCTTGGCGATGCGCGCCGGGCCCTCGTGCACCGAGAGATAGCTGCCGACGCCGTGGCCGGTGCCGTGGTCGAAATCGACGCCGGCCTGCCACAAAAATTGCCGCGCCAGCGTGTCGAGCTGCGCGCCGGTGGTGCCGTCGGGGAACACGGCGCGGGCCAGCGCGATGTGGCCCTTGAGCACGAGAGTGAATTTCTGCCGCATCTCGGCGGTCGGCGGCCCGACCGCGACGGTGCGAGTGATGTCGGTGGTGCCGTCCTCGTATTGGCCGCCGGAATCGATCAGGAACAGCTCGCCCGGCGCGATGCGGCGGTTGCTCTTGCGGGTGACGCGATAGTGCACGATGGCGCCGTCCGGTCCGGCGCCGGCGATGGTCGGGAACGAGACGTCCTTGAGCATGCCGGTGTCGCGGCGGAAGCTTTCCAGCGCCTCGACCGCGTCGATCTCGGTCACGGTGCTGCGCGGCGCCTCGCGGTCGAACCAGGCGAGGAATTTCGTCACCGCGGCGCCGTCGCGCTGCTGCGCCGAGCGGGCACCGGCGATCTCGGTCGCGTTCTTCACCGCCTTCATCGGCGCGATCGGATCGGCGCCGCGCAAGATCTCGCCGCCGTTCTCGACGACGAGCCGCGCGATCGCTTCGGCGCTGGTCGCTGGATCGAGCCGCACCTTGCGATGGGCGTCGCCCAGCGCGGCAAGGTCTCGCTCGAACGCGGCATTGGCGCGCACCTCGGCGAGTTCCTCGAGCCGCAGGCGCATGTCGTTGCCGAGCTTGCGCAGGTCGACATAGAGCGACGGCCGGGCGTCCTTGGGCACGACCGCGAAGGCCAGCACCACCGGGGTGTGCGGCACGTCGTTGCCGCGGATGTTGAACAGCCACGACACCGCCTGCGGGTCGGAGACGATCAGCGCGTCGGCGGGCGTTTTCTGCAATTCGGCGGCAACGCGCGCGAGCTTGTCCGCGGCGGCCTCGCCGGCAAAGCGCAGGTCGTGCGCCACCACGGCACCGAGCGGCGGCTGCGGCCGCTCGGTCCAGATGGCGTCGATCGGATTGTCGTCGACCGCAATCAGCGCCGCCTGTGCGGCAGCGCAGGCTTTGTTGAGCCGCTCGGCGCCTTCCACGGTGTGCAGCCACGGCGAATAGCCGAGCCTGCTTTCGGCCGGCAGATTGTTCTCGATCCACAAGGTCGGCGGCAGCTCGACGAGATGCGCGACCTCGAACAGCGCTGCGTCGACCTCCTCGCGCACCTGCACCAGATAGCGGCCATCGACGAAGATGACGGCGCGGTCCTTGAGCACGATGGCGGCGCCGGCCGAGCCGGTGAAGCCGGTGAGCCAGGCCAGCCGCTCGTCGCACGGCGGCACGTATTCGTTTTGGAAGCGGTCGGCGCGCGGCACGATGAAGCCGTCGAGGCCGCGCTTGGCGAGTTCCGCGCGCAACGCCGCCACCCGCGGCGCCGCCGCCGCGCGCTCGCCGCGGTCCTCGAACGACTGGAAGCGAGCCTCGAACATGGCGTCAATCTATGAGGCGGCCGCGGCGCCGGCAACTAACGGCGGCGCCGGAGAATGAGCGTGGTCCAGCCGTCGCAGACGATGCGGCGCTCGAGCCTGAGGCGGTGATAGGCGGCGAGCGCCGCGTTGGCCTGTGACGGCAGCAGGCCGGAGAGAATGATGCGCGCGCCGGGCGCAGTCAGCCGCATCAGCGGCGCGGCGAGGCGCTGCAGCGGCCGCAGCAGGATGTTGGCGAAGACGAGATCGTAGGGCGCGCGCTCGCGGATTTTTCGCGCGGTGACGCCATTGGCCCTGATGACTTCGACCAACCCGCCGGCGCGGTTGAGCCGCGCATTGGCGCGTGCCGCGCGCACGGCGTTGTTGTCGATGTCGATCGCCAGCACCGGCCGGCGCCAGGCGCGCGCCGCGGCGATCGCCAGCACGCCCGAGCCGGTGCCGACATCGAGGATTTTTTGCGCCCGTCGTTGCCCGCCACGCGATTTGCAAATCCGATCGAGCGCCAAGAGGCAGCCGCGGGTGGTGCCGTGATGGCCGGTGCCGAAGGCGAGCGCCGCCTCGATCTCGATGCCGACGCGGTTGCCTGGAATTTTCGCCCGGTCGTGGGCGCCATGCACGAGGAAGCGGCCGGCGGCAACCGGCGGCAGGCCGGCGAGACTCTGCCGCACCCAGTCGGTGGCGGCGATGCGCTCGAACCGCAAAGCCGCGGCCGCGGCGTTGCCGGCTGCCGCCGCGGCCAGCGCCCGCGCCACGCTCTCGTCGGGCGTAGCGCGGAAATGGATGGTCACCCGCCAGCGGCCGTCACCGCTGTCCACAAGGCTGACGGCGACCTCGTCGGCGGCGAAGCTTTCGGCAAAGATATCCGCAACGCGGCGGGCCGCTTGTTCGTCGGTTTCCAGCAGCGCGACGCTCGTGGCGGCCGTATCCGAAGCTGTTGATTTATCGTTCACGGCCGGAATTCTCTGCGCAATTCACAAGATCGGCGGCGGCAAAAGGTCATAGACGGGGACCGCTTCCATAATCGCTAATTTTATCCCCATCCATCCACGCCTATTCCCCAGGCTTCTCCACAGCAAGCCGGTAGGCTAGGGAAGGCGACCCATCGCCGAGGAGCAGCCGCATGATGTCTTTCCCGCAACGCATAGCACTCGGCAGCCTCGTCGTCGGAGCGGTGGCGCTGTCCGCGCTCGCCGCCCGCACCGACGATGCGTGGCCGGCGCGGCCGGTGCGCATCGTGGTGCCGTTCTCGGCGGGCGGCGCGGCGGACACCTTCGGCCGCTTTGCCGCCGACGCGCTGAGCAAGGCCTTCGGCAAGCAGTTCTACGTCGAGAACAAGGTCGGCGCCGGCGGCCAGATCGCGAGCGAGGACGTCGCCCGCGCCAAGCCGGACGGCTACACGCTGATGGTGTCCGGCATCCCGACCCACGTGCTCGGGCCGGCCATGAACAAGACGCAAAGCTTCGACCCGATGCGCGACTTCACCCACATCGCGTTCTTCGGTGGCGCGCCGAACGCCTTCGTGGTTTATCCGGGCTTCAGTGTGCGCTCGTTCGCCGATTTCATGGCGCAGGCGAAGCGCGAGGCCGCCGGCGTCGAATATGTCTCGGCCGGCGTCGGCACCGTCGGCAACTGGGTGGCGGAATATCTCGCCGCCAAAACCGGCATCAAGCTCACGCATGTGCCGTACAAGGGCGGCGCCAATGCGGTGCTCGATCTGGTCGCCGGCCGGGTCAAGGTCGGCATGCTGACCTATTCGAGCGTCGGCGGGCAGGTCCGCGCCGGCGCGCTCGTCCCGCTGGCCAATTCGGCGTCGGCGCGGCTGCCGCAGATGCCCGACGTGCCGACATTCAAGGAGCTCGGCTTTCCCGAGCTGGTCGCCACCACCTGGTTCGCGCTGTCCGGTCCGGCCGGCTTGCCGCCGGACGTCGTCACGCGGCTCAATCACGAAGTCGTCAAGGCCATGGCGCTGCCGCAAATGCACACGCTGATCGAGCAGGACGCCATCGAGACCAAGGCCATGACCGCGCCCGAGGTGACGCAATTCTTTCAAAGCGAGATCGACAAGTGGCAACCGATCATCGCGCGGGTGATGAAAGCCAAGTAACAAGCAAGCAGGAATAACGGCGCGGGCTGCGGTGTCTTGTCTTGTGCGCTTCTTGGCGCGGTCACGGAAGCTTGCGCATCATGCCAGTCACTGTCGGGAGAATGATATGTTCGGACATAAAGCAGCCGTGGCGCTTGCCGTAGCGCTGGGCCTCGCTGCCGCCTGCGGCGGCGCGCCGGCGCGAGCGCAAGGCGCGCTCGATTATGCCGCGCTGATCGCGGCGTCGGACCGCAGCGACGCCGACCGCCAAGCCGACAAGCGCCGCGATCCGTTGCCGCTGCTTAAGTTCATCGGCGCGCGTCCCGGCATGAAGGTGCTCGATATGGGCGCCGGCGGCGGCTACTCGACCGAGCTGATGGCACGCGCGGTGGCGCCGAACGGCAAGGTCTGGGGCCAATTCCCGGCCGACGGTTTCCAGAAGGCCATCGACAATTTCAACGCGCGGCTGAAGACGCCGGCGATGAGCGACGCCGCCGCCGACTTCCGGCCGTTCGACGATCCGATCCCGCCCGACGTGCACGATCTCGATCTGATCACGTTCCTGTTCTACTACCACGACACCACCTACATGAACGTCGATCGCGCGGCGATGGACCGCAAGATGTTCGCCGCGCTCAAGCCGGGCGGCATCCTGGTGATCGCCGATC
>Ga0335081_10016024_pt1 | contig 12123 bp, 11 predicted proteins | sample Lox_Sample_35_FD_206713 | JGI IMG/M metagenome (GOLD analysis project Ga0335081, IMG submission 206713) | Soil microbial communities from Loxahatchee National Wildlife Refuge, Florida, United States - Lox_Sample_3.5 | ecosystem: Environmental > Terrestrial > Soil > Wetlands | place: USA... | reverse complement strand
ATCGTGTACGCGCGCATGGAGCGCAACATGGAGCGGATGAAAGTCGCGCCGCCAACCGCGGAGCAGACACAAGCGATTCTGAATTACCTGCAGAACGCGTCCGCCGAAAAGCCGGCGACACGCGCGGGGGCAGATTAAGACGTAGCCTGAGGAAAGGTGGGGCATATGCGTTTCCATATTCAGCCAATCCTGGTAGCCGTCCTGCTGGGTGCGTGCACGACCAGTGAAGTGACCTACGTGACACGCCCGCCGTTCAATCCCGGGCCGGATTCCGCGAACGGATTCCTCGGTTACTACACGGCGAGCTCGAAACAGACGAACTGCGGGAACTGTCACTCCACGCAGCAGACCCTCTGGGCCACCACGAAGCACTCAGGGGCCTGGGCTGATTTGCAAGCTTCGGGTGCGGCCCAGGCCTCATGCGATGCGTGCCACACGGTCTCCCACCTCGGGAATTCCGTCGGGAAGCCTGCCGGTTATGAGCTGGTCGCGGACTCGGCGTACCACGACGTGCAGTGCGAGAATTGCCACGGTCCCGGCCAGAAACACGCTTCGGGCCCCTCCAATTCGAACTTGCCGCTGGCCTCGATTCACGTGGACACCGGTATCACGAACGGCTGCGGTGGCTGCCACACCGGCACTCACGAGCCGTTTGTGGATCAGTGGGTCCAGTCGGCGCACGGCTCGGGTCCGGGGTTCTTACCGGCCGTCAATAGTGGCGCGTCATGCACACCGTGTCACGAAGGCAAGGCGGCGATTCAGGTCAAATTCAACGTCGTGACCAACTTTGTAGAGAAGTCGGACACGTCGCACCAGCGGATCGTATGCGCCGTGTGCCACGCGCCGCACGGGTCGGGCTTCATCCATCAGCTGCGTGCACCGATTGACGTGCCCACAACTGATAACCTTTGCGTCCGCTGCCATTCGCGCACGGGCACACCGCCGTGGGGTACCGCGACGTCGACGTCCGCCGCTCGCGGACCGCACGGAGCTCAGGGCTTGCTGGTGATCGGCCAGAACGTCGGATGGATCCCACCGGGATTCACGTACGACACGAACCAGATAGTTTCGAGTCACGGCACGGCGGCGAACCCCCAGCTCTGCGCCACGTGCCACGTTGTGCGCACGACGGTCACCGATCAGGAGACCGGCGCATTCAAGTTCCAGAGCGTCGGCCACCTGTTCCTGCCGATCCCGTGTCTCGACGCGAACGGGATCCCGACCACAAGCCAGAGCTGCGCCCTCAACCAGCGCGACTTCACGGGCTGCGTCACATCGGGCTGTCACCTCACGACCCAGGCCGCGATGTCCGCTTATCAGGCGAACATCGCCACACTCGACAATCTGCTCGACCAGCTCTGGGTGGATTCGAACAACAATGGCATTGTCGACGCCACCGACGGCGGCCTCCTCGCCCAGATGGTCGCGAGAGGCTCCTCAGCGGACTCTGCGGCCCTGAATTTTGGGAGTACGGTGACCACGGTAGCCAAGGGAACGATCTGGAACGCCGCGCTCGCGGCCACGGACGATCGCCCATACTGGACAGCCGGGACGGTGTTCGGAAAGAGCTGGGCGGCGCATATGTCGTCGGGAAATGGCGTGCACAATCCGTTCCTGCTGCAAGCGCTACTCGCGGCGTCGATCCAGGTCATGCATACGACATACAGCTTGACGTTGCCGCCGAACTTCGACCCACGGATCACCGCAACTCCGCCGCCCGGACTGAGGCGGCTGTCCTCACGGTAACGGGTCCTCAACAAGTCACGGTCGGCCCTCCGCCTCTGCCAGGCGGAGTGGCCGCTGTACTGCGTTTCCTCTTCAATCTCCCGTCGTGGTTTCAGATCGGCGGTTTCGTTGTCGGCGTCATCGTCGCCGCGGTGGTCCTGGTGGTGCTGTGGCGCCGGCGCACCGACGTCGTGTTCTGGTTCATCACCCGCGCGCGACAGGTGCGCATCGCGATCATTTCCGTGGCTGCCGTGGTGCTGCTCGTGTTCGTGGTCGTCGGGCTGTACGGCTACCACTACATGGAGCATGACAACGGGTTCTGCACCGGCTGCCATGTCATGAAGGGACCGTACCTGCGCTTCGCCGGGTCGAAGCACGATTCGCTCGAGTGCCACCAGTGCCACCAACAGGGGATGTACGCCAATCTGCGGCAGCTCTACCTCTGGGTGGCGAACAAGCCGACCTCGATCGGCAAGCACGCCAAGGTGCCGACCCGGGTGTGCGCCAACTGTCATGTGCGCGGCGACGCGAAGGAGACATGGCAGCGCATCGCGTCCACGGCCGGGCATCGCACGCATCTCCAGTCGGATTCGGCGGCGCTCAAGAACGTCCAATGCGTGACGTGTCACGGCTACGAAGTGCATCGCTTCGTTCCGGTGGACTCGACCTGTGAGCAGGCGGGCTGCCATACGGTGCAGATCAAGCTCGCCAACATGCGGAATCAAACCGATCTGCACTGCGTCCTGTGCCACCGCTTCACCGCAGAGGTGCCGGCGCTCGCGACGTACGACTCGGCCAAAGGCACCCTCGTCCCGGGCAAGAACCAGTGCTTCGGCTGCCATCAGATGCAGGCGATGCTCGCGGAATTCGATCCGGCGCGCGACCCGCACCGCGGTCAGTGCGGCGACTGCCACAATCCGCACACGCAAACGGTTCCGGCCGAAGCCGCGCAGACGTGCGCCTCGGCCAAATGCCACGCCGACTGGCGCTCGCAGCCATTCCACACCGGCGCCAATCACCGCAACGTCGTCCAGAACTGCATTCTCTGCCACGAGCCGCACCACGCGAAAGTGGACCCGAGCGACTGCGCCGGGTGCCATGCCGCCGTCCGAGCGAAGCAAAGCGGCAAGCATCTCAATCCGCCGCTGCCGTTCGACACGACCAAGGCGCTCGAACGCGTGTCGGTCCGCTTCCATGCGTCGCCCGATCCGCCGACCGGGGGGCACGGACCTTTTTTCGTTGAGCCGCCGCTCGGGCCTGGGAGAGAGCCGGACCACCCGGACGGCGGACTACTGGTCGCGGCGGACTCATTCTCCCACACGACGCACCGCACGCTGCACTGCATCACCTGCCACAAGCAGGGTTCGAATCAAATCCTGACGTTCCAGAGGCCGCGCGGCTGCCAGATCTGCCACCACCAGGCGGCGCAGTCCAGCAACTGCGCGGCGTGCCACTCCGCCAGTGAATTGACCCAACCCGAATCCGTAACGGTCCGCGTGACCGTCGCTCCGGCTCCGCCGCATTTCAGTCCCGCGCGATTCGATCACGGCCACCACACATCGCTGAAGTGCGTCACCTGCCACACCACACCGGCGACGCTCGAGCCCGACTCGAACACGGTGCACTGCGATGCGTGTCACGACCAGCATCACGGGGCCGAGACGCCGTGCAGTGTGTGCCACACCGACACCGGCGCGCCCGCGGTGCGAGCCGCGCACGCACCTCCCGTCGATGCGCACGTCGGCTGCGATAACTGCCACACGGCGTCGATCGTGGCGCGCCTCGTTCCGAACCGCGAGTTGTGCGTCACGTGCCACCGCGAGCAACGCAATCACCAGGCGGGACGCGAATGCACGGTATGTCACTTCGGAATGACGCCTGAGGCATTCCAGGCCCAGTTGCGAAAGGCGGAGTCGTGAGGAGCCGTGTCCTCGCTGGCCTGCTGCTCGTCACGGCCGCTCCGCTCATGGGACAAGGATATCGCCTGCGCATCGACAACTGGGCGCAGGCCGTCTCGTATCGCGGCGTGCAGCAAGACAGCATCCCGCTGGCCGACACGCTCACCGGCCCGACCGGCGGCCCGGTCACGAGTGACGGCTTCGCGGTGACCTGCCCTGAAGGCTATGCCTACTGCATCTTCTACCGCCCCGGCCAGGAGCAGCGCGCCAATCCCGTCTCGAGCACCGCTGCGCTCACGGCGTGGGGCTTCGGCATCCCCGGACTCTCGATTCGTGCGCAGGCCCGCGCCACAACCGCGCTCGGTAGCTCCGCGGATTGGCCCGGCACCGAGCCGTGGGGGCAGCTCGTCGAAGGTTACGCCCAGTACGTCCGGCAGGGGCTCACGATCGATGCCGGACGGCAGGCGGTCACCTCGCGGCTCGGCTACCTGGGCTTCGACGGCGGCCAGCTCATTTTGCGAGACGCCAGGCATGGACTCGACGTGAGCGGGTATGGAGGCTGGGGGCTGTGGACCGGCTCGGTCCTGCCGGTCACGAGCCCCGAGCTGAACCCCCTGGACGAGTATCGTCCCCCGGAGCGCACCGTGGTGGCCGGCGGCAGCGCGGGCTGGACCACCTCCCGCTTCGATGTCCGCGCGACCTATCAGCGTGAAGTCGATCCCAGCGTCAGCTACTTCGTGTCCGAGCGAGCGGGGTTCGACGCCGCGTTGCGTCCGTATCGTGGGCTCACGCTTTCCGGCGGCGGCGACTACGACATGGCGCAGGGGCTCTGGGGCACGGTCGAGGCCAGCCTGCGCTATGTGACACCGACGGAGCGGATCAACGCGGTCGTAGGGGTCAGACGCTATCGCCCGCATTTCGATCTGTGGACCATCTGGGGCGCGTTTTCACCGGTGCCCTACGACGCACTCGACGCCCGCATCGACGGCACGGTGTTGAAAGGAGTGCAACTGTACGTCGCGGGAGAGGCGTATCGGTACGACAACCCCGCCGTGCAGGCTCCGCTCGTCCAGATGGACACGAGCGGCTGGCGCTACACCTGGGGGGCACGCTACACCGCGCCGATCCGGCTCACGATCGAAGGCAACTACCATTCCGAGTTCGGACCCGGCGCCGCGGCGCGCGGCTTCGATGCAAATCTGCGCTACGCCTGGCGCCAGTTCCTGACCGTCGGTCTCGAGGCCTCCACGCTCGATCGACCGCTGGAATTCCGCTATGACGACGCGACGGCACATGTGTACGGCGGCTTCCTCTACTACGACCCGTCTCCAGGCGTCCACGTGGAGCTGGCCGCGGAGCGCTACCTCGAGGACCGCAACCGTCCCGACGCCGCGGCGTTCAGCTGGGACCAGACCCGGTTCAGCGCGCGCGTGGTGCTCACGTTCGCCCGCGGAGCGGACCTCGCGGGAGTTCCTCCCGCGGTGGCGCAGATGCCCACGGTGCAATCGCAGTGAAGCGCGCCGCACTCGCCCTCATCGCGCTCGTCACGCTCGCGCGGGGCAGCGTGGCACAGGACGTCGCTCGGCAACAGTTCGATCACGCCGGGCACGCGAAGCTATTTCCGTCCTGCGCGACCTGTCACCAGGCTCCCGCCACCGGTGAAGGGGCGTTTTATCCGGACTCGGCGCGCTGCGCCACCTGCCACGATGGGACGGTCCAGGCCCGCGTGAGCTGGACGCCGCCCGCAACCATCCGGCGCACCAATCTGCGGTTCGATCATGCCCTCGTGGCCACGATGTTCGACGCCAATCATCCCGAGCCGCCGAAATGCACCACCTGTCACGAGCAGGAGGGCAAGCCCTGGATGACGAGCGTGGGGCGCATCAACCAGGCGCGCTGCCTGAGTTGTCACGGCGTCACCGTCCCGCATCTCGAGGCGTCCGACACGATGTGCACGGTGTGCCACCTGGCCTTGCCCGAAGCGCAGCAGGTCACTCGAGCAGACATCGCGGGCTTCCCCGTGCCGCCAACGCACAAGGATCCCGCGTGGCCGACCGCGGCCGGCCACGGCCACGCCGCCGAAAGTGGCGCGGGCGGCAAGGCACCCGCCCGCTGCACGGTATGTCACGCGCGGGAATTCTGCATGCAGTGTCACGTCGACGCCCCCGAGCGGCCGATTATCCAGTCGATTACCAGTGATCCCCGCTCGACGGCAATCGTCGCGCATCTCGCGCCACCTCCCTCGCACGCCAACCCGGATTTTTGGCGCCAGCATGGCGCGACCGCGCGGAGCACGCCCGCGGCCTGCTCCACGTGCCACGCGCGGGAAAGCTGTCTCACCTGTCACGTCGGAACGCCTCAGGTGGCGGCGCAAATCCCGCCTCGAGGTGCCGGCCGCGGGACGGGAGCGGTGGTCGTGCGCCAGCGGCCGCTATTTCATGGACAGAATTTCGCGAACCAGCACGCGCAAATGGCCGCGCGGAGCGCGCGCACCTGCGCGGGCTGCCATGTGCGCGAGGATTGCATGACATGCCACCGGCTCGAGTCGGCGGCGGCCCGCGGGTATCATCCCGCCGATTTTCTCACGCGCCATCCCGCCGCGGCGTACGCGCGCGAGACGTCGTGCAGCGATTGCCACAACACAGCGGGATTTTGCATGACGTGTCATGCCGCCTCGGGGCTGCATTCGACCGGAGTGCTGCGGGGCGGATATCACGACGGCAACCAGTTCTTTATCTCGGGCCATGGCCAGGCCGCGCGCCAGAGTCTCGAGACGTGCGTGGCCTGTCACGTGGAGCGCGACTGCCTGACCTGCCATGCGGCGAACGGCGGCCGAGGCTATAACCCTCACGGACCAGGGTTCGATGCCGCGCGCCTCAAGAGCAAGAATCCCCAGATGTGCACCGTGTGTCACGGAACCGCTATTCCCGGTTGATAAGGAGAACGTACGGCTGACATGACCACTGCGCCCGCCACGGAACGCCGCCGCTTCCTGCGTTGGGCCACGGCAATCGGCGGCTCGCTGGCGTTGCTCTTGGCGTTCGTGCCTTCCCTCCGGGCGTTTCTCTCTCCCGCCTTCCGCCGCAAGCGGTCGGAAAAATGGATCCGCCTGGGTGCGGCCGACCAGTTCGACACGAGCGTGCCGACCAAAGTGGATTTCGTGGACACCGAAAACGACGCGTGGGTAGCAATACGTCGACTCAGAAACGTGTGGATCTCCACAACCGACGGTGAGCACTTCACTGTGTTCAATGGCCGCTGCACCCATTTGGGGTGCAATTACGCCTTCGACAAGGCGGCCAACGTGTTCCGCTGCCCATGCCATACCGGGTACTTCGACATCAAAACGGGCAGCGTGCTCGGCGGACCACCGCCCCGCCCGCTCGACACCCTCAGCGTGAAGGTCGAAGACGGGATACTGTACGCCGATTATCAGGATTTCCGGCTCGGCATCGCGTCGAAAGTGACCGTCTGATGGCTTCGCTGTTCCGCTGGCTCGACGAGCGGGTCAACCTGCGCGGCGCCAAACGCGATCTCCTCGATCGCGAGGTCCCGGATCGACTCACATGGTGGCACACGCTCGGCTCCGCCACGCTCACGGTGTTCCTGGTGCAGCTCATCACCGGAGTCACGCTCGCCACGTACTACTCGAGCTCTCCCGACCACGCGTACGAGAGCATTCAGTTCATCAACCGCCAGGTGGCAAGCGGGATGCTGCTCCGCGGCATTCACCACTGGGGCGCAAGCGCCATGGTCGTGCTGATCATCGCGCACGTGATCCGCGTGTTTGCGGTCGGGGCGTACAAATACCCGCGGGAAATCAATTGGCTGGTCGGTGTGGGCCTGCTCGTGGTCGTTCTGGCATTCAGCTTTACGGGTTATCTCTTGCCCTGGGATCAGAAGGCCTACTGGGCGACCGCCGTCGGCACCAACATCGCCGGCACCACGCCGCTGCTCGGAGGCGCGCTCGTTGCTCTGCTGCGGGGCGGCTCGGAGCTCGGCGCCGCGACGCTCGCCCGTTTCTACGCGTTTCACGCACTGTGGCTGCCGCTCCTGCTCACCGCCCTCATGGCGTTGCACATCATCCTCGTCGTTCGCCAGGGGATCGCCGCACGGCCCAAGGCGCTGGAGGACGGCGCCCCCGGGAGCACCGCCGACCCGGCATATCCCGCGTATTACCGCGGTGCCTACGCCGCGACGAAGCGCGGGGGACAGCGGTTCTGGCCCGATGTGCTCGGTAAGGACGCGATCGTCTCCGCCGTGGTGGTGATCGCGATCTTCGCACTCGGCGCCGCGCTCGGCGCGCCGCTCGAAGCACCTGCGGATCCCACGGACACGACGTACATCCCGCGGCCCGAATGGTATTTCCTGCCGATCTATCAGCTGCTCAAGCTCGTGCCCGGGTCGTTCGAGAGTGCGATCGCCGTTGGCGTCCCTACTGCGCTGCTGCTGGCGCTCGTGTGCCTGCCGTTTTTCGATCGCGGCAGCACCCGCAACCTGCTGCATCGGCCCCTCGCCCTCGCGTCGCTGGTGTTCATTCTTGCGGGCTCGGGCTTTCTGATCGGCGCCGCCGGCCGGGCGCCACAGCCCAAGAGCGACAGTAGCGCGGCACTCAGCTCGGTCGAGCGCGCCGGCCGCGCGCTCTATCAGTCACAGCAATGCGGCGGCTGTCACCGGATTGCGGGAGAGGGAGGAGACATCGGGCCCGACTTGTCCGACGTCGGCGCCCGTCATTCGGCGGGATGGATCCACAGTTTCATTGAATTGCCGAGCCGGTTTCACGCCGAGTCGCGCATGCCGGCGTACGGTCCGCCGACGTTGTCGCATCAGGAGATCGAAGAGCTGGCCCAGTACCTCTCGTCGCTGGAAGGTGCGCCGGGACACGAGCCGCACTACTACGACTCTTTTCCGGCCCCCAGAAGCCCGTAAAACGCGGAGCGCGGAACTCGGAAGGCGGAACAGATGTCTGCATTGTCGTTCCGCGTTCCGTCTTCCGCGTTCCGCGTTTAGAGGGTTTTCACGTACTTCGCCACCGCCGTCATCTCTTCCGGCTTCAGCGTTCCCTCAAACGACCGCATGTGTCCCTTCCCGTGCTTCAGCACAGCCTCGATCGTATCGAGCGGGATGCCCGCAAACTTTCCCGAATCGGCCAATGTCTTCAATTCCGGGAACACGGTCCTCATGTTCGAGGGCGGGATCCCCTTCGCCCCGTGACAACTCTTGCAATGCTGCTTGTACAGCGCAGCTCCATCGGGTCCCTGCGCTCCGGCAGTCCCAACTGTGCACACCAGCGCCACGGCGGCCACGATCAACCAACGCATGACTCCTCCAGAATGAGTGAGCGAGCGGGGTGAGATTGGCTTCGATCGGCAATTCGTGCAAGTCTCGATACAGAAGTATGAAATCCACCGCAGGAAATCGTCATCTTCGTTTCAAATGGTTATCACCCTCCCGGTGCTACGTTCCGTCCACACTCATAAGGGAGGATAATCCCATGTTAGGCATTACCACCACGAAGCGCGATCCGATGCTCGATCTGCTGTATCGTCTCGAGCAACGCATGGGACGTTTCTTCAATCTCAACGAGCCGTTTGGCTTCGGGAACTGGAACTATTTCCCCGAGGCGGCCGCGGCCACCGAGTGGATGCCGCTGGTGGACATCTTCGAGGAGCCGGACTTCATTCGACTCGTCGCCGAGATCCCGGGCGTAAAGCCCGAATTCGTACAGATTTCGGTGGAAGGGAATTTGCTGACGATCAAGGGCAAAAAGGAGCAAGTCGCCGAGGAGAAGGCGGAAAAGGTGCACCGCTATGAGCGGGCCTATGGGACGTTCGAGCGGACCTTTACGCTGCCGGCTACGGTCAACCCCGAGAAGATCAAAGCCAGCTATGAGCACGGGATCCTGACCGTCATGCTGCCGAAAGTCGAAGCGGCCAAGCCGCATCTGATCAAGGTGGAGGTCGCCGCGCCCGAGAAGGCGCTGAACAAGTAGCCATGGCGCGGTATGCCTCCCCACTTCCCCTCGCGGCGCCAAAGCCCCGCGAGGGGAAGCCTGTTTCAGCAACAAGGAGGAACATATGAGCACGAAAGAGCTGATCGAGGCCGCCGTCGACCACCTGCGGTCGACCGCGAGCGTGAAAACCGTCTATGGCGATCCCGTGGTGATCGACGGCAAGACCGTCATTCCGGTCGCCCGGGTCGCCTATGGATTCGGTGGAGGGTCTGGATCGAAGCAGCAGGGGGAGGGGGAGAACGACGCGCCCCCAGAAGGAGGAGGAGTGGGCGGCGGCATGAGTGCCAAGCCCGTCGGCGTGGTGGAAGTCACGAGCGCGGAGACGAAATTCGTGGCGTTCGGCGCGAAAAAGCGCCTCGCCATCGCGGCCGCGATCGCGTCCGGTATCGGGCTCGGCCTGGGTTACCTATTCGGCAGGAAGGCTCACACCTGATCCTCGCCCTTCCAGCGGCCGATGTCGCGGCGGGCTTTCTTGGTCGGACGGCCCTTCCCGCGATAAAATGCGGGCGGCAAGAGCTTGATCTGTGCCACCAGGGCTTCGCGGATACGCTTCCCCTCCGGGTCTTCCTCATAAAAGAGGGCGGCCCGCGAGGGGGAGCCGCGCAACTCGGTTAATACTCGAACCGTCACGATGTGCTCGTAGGGCCCCAGGCGCACCCGGACCTGATCGCCCACGTGCAGGCCCCGCGAGCGCTTCACCCGCTCGCCGTTCACCTGGACCTTCCCCCCATCGATCCCCGCCGCCGCCAGCGCGCGGGTCTTGTAGAAACGGGCCGCCCACAGCCACTTATCGAGCCGGACCGCCCCCGCCGGGTCGGCACCCTTGGTATCAGATTTCACATTCGCAATAATAATGAAAGGACAACGACCCACGACTTCACGCGTATCATTCGAGTACACCTCTTGAACGTCCCCTTCTCACGCGAACGCAGCCATTTTCGAGGCATGAGCGAACTGCCCCTGAGACGTCCCCTGACCGTCATCCTGTGCTCCGGCCTCATGGCCGGCTGCTTCCCCAGCACGCCCGGAGTGGAGGGCGTGCACGGCACGTCGCCCGCGCCCGGGGCGTTCTGGACTCCGCCGGCCAAGAACGACACTACCAAGACCGAGACACCACCGCCGAACGTGCCTCCCGACCTGGCGGCACGGGTGAACAACCTCGAGTTGAGCGACGTGCTCGACGTCGCGCTGCGCAACAACACGGCCACCAGCGCGTCCTGGTACACGGCGCGCGCCGCCGCCGAGAATTACGGCTCCGCGAAGGGCGCGTATTACCCGACCATAGCGCTCAACGGAACGTTCAACGCGGTCAAGACCGTGCCCTCGATCGACTCGAGCCGCGGGTCCATTGAAGAGAAGTACTACGGTCCCACCCTCACGCTCTCCTGGCTGCTGCTCGATTTCGGCGGCCGGAGCGGCGCGATCGGAGAAGCGCGCGAGGGGCTGTTGGCTGCGGACTGGACTCATAACGCCACGGTGCAAACCGTCGTGCTGACGGTGGAACAGGCATACTTCCAGTACCTCGGGACGAAAGCCCTGCTCGCGGCGCAGCAGACGACGTTGCAGGAAGCGCAGACGAATCTTCAGGCGGCCGAGCAACGTCACAACGTGGGATTGGCAACGATCGCCGATGTGCTCCAGGCCCGCACCGTCGTGTCCCAGGCGTTGCTCGCGGTACAGTCCACCACCGGGCAGCTCGCCACTACGCGCGGCGCGCTCGCGCTCTCGATGGGACTTCCCGCGAACGTGCCCTACGATGTTTCCGTACCGACAGACACGACCATCCCCGCGGGGATCACCGACAGCGTTGACACGCTCATCGACCGCGCCGTGCGCGAGCGTCCCGATCTCCAGGCGGCGCGCGCCAACGCCCGCGCCGCACAGGCGCGCATCAGCCAGGCCCGCTCGCTGGCGCTGCCCTCGCTCGAGCTCGGTGGCAACGCGGGGCAGACGTTCTATACCATCCCCGTGAGCGGCAGCGCCTACACCGCAACACTGACGCTGCACATTCCATTGTTCGCGGGGTGGTCCGACATCTACGGCACCAAGGCCGCCAGTGCGACCGCGAACGCGGCGCGCGCGCAAACGAGCGGCCTGGAACAGGAAGTCGTCTATCAGGTCTTCAGCTCGTACTACGGGCTCAAGACCGCCACACAACAGGTGCAAACCAGCGCCGACCTGGTCGCGAGCGCTCAGCAGTCCGCCGAAGTGGCCCTGGGCCGCTACCGCGCGGGAGCGGGCGCGCTCGTCGATCTGCTGGTCGCTCAGGCCGCGCTCGCGAGCGCGCGCGCGCAGCGCATCCAGGCCCGGTTCTCCTGGTACGTGGCCCTCGCCCAGCTGGCACATGATGTCGGCGTGCTCGATTTGCATGGCTCGAGCTCGCTGCATCTGTCCGCTGATTCAGCGAAGGGTTCGCCGCAGTGAAGCAGGTAGCCGTCCCCCTCGTCGTCTGTCTACTCGCGGCGTGTGGACCGCGCGGACCCGCGC
>Ga0335081_10016023_pt1 | contig 12123 bp, 11 predicted proteins | sample Lox_Sample_35_FD_206713 | JGI IMG/M metagenome (GOLD analysis project Ga0335081, IMG submission 206713) | Soil microbial communities from Loxahatchee National Wildlife Refuge, Florida, United States - Lox_Sample_3.5 | ecosystem: Environmental > Terrestrial > Soil > Wetlands | place: USA... | reverse complement strand
AAGGAGCAGCCATCATGCGTCTAGTCTCTCGTCGGGCGTCGCGAACTTTTGTATCTACAGTCGCGATTGTCGGACTCGTGGGGGGTCGGGATGCAGGATCAGCGAGACTCCGATAAGCTGACGAAGGGCATGGCTTTCCGCCGTAATTCCCAAACCTCGCAGATGTCACGACTCAGGAGTACCAACGAGTCCCATCGTCATTACTCTATCGCATTTTTTTTAACTAGTCAAAAAATACGTATATTCCCTATCCTAACTGCTTCCAGCGTCTACAAATATTAAATACCTATGAATTGCTTCTTCAAAAAGATACATTCTGCCAAATCTTTATCTCTCACTGAAAACCAAGAACGTTTTTCCAAATCTGTAGTATCCGTAGATCTCCTCTCATCTAAGTTTATTCTCATTGACAAGATTAGGGAAATTCAACGTCAACTCAGGCTGTCCATGCAAAATATTATCCACCGCCTCAACGCCAATCATAAAACTATGATCTTGATTCGCAACCTCATACTTCCAACTCCCAAACCTGCCACGACTCCATACATCTTTCGCCTTCAACGCAGGCAAAACCTTGGCGAGACCTCCATCTCGTTCAAGCGTGGGCGTAGGGTATCCATGGGGGAATTTACGGTGATAAACGCTGACGATTTCATCGTGTGCGGTGAGGAGGTGTGTGTTGACGGCTCCCTTGATGGTGTCGGCGATGAGGTTTGGCTCGTCAACGGGTTTCAAGCTAGATTCGGAGATTTCAAACATGAGAGACCAGTAGGGGCCTTCTTTTGCAGGTGTGGTGTGGGGTTTGTGGCCGTTTGCGAGTTGCAGGGTTGGGAGGCGAGTGTGCGCTTGGGGTTGGTTGTTGGGGGAGTAATTCGAGAAGACGGTCGCTCGATAGAATGGACAATCGGATTCGGGGAAGTAGAGCTGTTGTCAGAAACACGAGAGAAAGGGGCTGAGGGTTGGATACCCAGCATTTATCACCAATTCGTTCCGGTCGTTTGCCTCGGATACCAATTCCGACGACATGAGTGCTCGAATAATAAAGATCCTTGACACCTTCCTCAATAACCTTTGTCGTCGCGGGGGCAGCCTGGCTCATCGCAACAAGCTCATCAACTGGCATTGTACTGACCAAAGACCCATACACAATCTTCGTCCCATTCTCCAATTGCACCGTCTTGTTTTCCAAATCAACTTTGACGACTTTGGTGCTCAACTTGAATTTTTCAGCAGGCAAAGTCTTTGCCACAGCCTTCCAGATCCCACCCGTGCCACCGTGAGCAGGGAATCGGAAGGTGGCATTAGGTCCCCAATTCCCAGCCGTCTTGTTCAAAATGACGTTTTTGGTGACGAGTTTGAGGTTTGGCGCTGCAACGCGTTCACCGAGCCAGCCGCATTGCATTCGTGTCGTTGGCACTGCCCAGACTTTGAAATTATACGGACGCATAAACAAATCCGCAATTCCCTCGCCTGCAGTCAATACTCCGTCCGAACAATCTGGGGGGGATACCCATCATGCGAACGATCCACTCGTCAAAGGTGGTCGGCTTTTTGGAGGTGGAAAAGTTGACGGCGGCATCAATCATTCCTTCCATGCAGACTACTTGTTCTTCCTTGGGTAACATGCTGATATTGTTTTGGAAGGGATAGGGAACCCAGACTCCCTTGCAGCGGACGTACGAAACTCGCTCGTGGGTGAACCAGTCGTCCGCGCCGGGCAATGCTTCGTTCAATGCATTGTCAAAGTACTTGTAGTGAGAGAAAATGACGTGTCCTCCGACCTTACTCCATTAGCACGAGACGGGAGGAGCTTGCGTGTTGGTACGTCGTAAAGAAAGCCTTCTGGCGTCACGTCTGTGGAGGCGAGACCTCCAACTTCTTTGAACGCGTCAATGACCATCCAGTCATCGTGTTTCTTCCCCACAGTCAGACAAAGTCATGTCAAAAAGGGCCATGTACGAGATCGTGCAGCCGTTTTGCGGCTCCGAGCCCCGTTGGCCCTGCTCCAACGATCAAAACAGCGACTTGCTGATCCTGGACCAAGTCAGACATTCATCCGCCGATAGGACTTGCATACCTGAGTCATCGTCCTTTTAACCCAAGGCAATGACACGAACGAAAGCAAAGTTCTTGCGTGTATAACACAATCCGAGGGTGACCTTAACGGAGGAGGGACAACTTTTCGCCGAGGTGCGAAAAAAAAGGGGGTGAAAAAAAACCCCTTGCCCGTCGGAAAGAAATTTGTAATTTTATGACTGTCATTGGCTTTAGGTTATAAACTACAGAGCCGCTGTTGGCAACCAATCAACCAACCCACGGTGCCATTTTCGACGATTGGCGCGTTAATTTAAGGTTGAGGCAGAGTAATATGTGATTTACACCCAAGAGATTTCACAATGTTATGGATAACGGGAGGTTTCAAACATTTGATATGATCGAATTCAAAATTCGAACTGTCCCGAGGACTCTGTGCTCTGTATGGTTCCTCAGGGAAGTGACCAGAGTTTCGTTGAGAGGGCATGTTTGCATTGATTAGGGAGCACTTATTCTAAAGAGGCGTGTTAGTCGACCGGACTTGATCTGTTGACATGGCCGGGTCAGGTCGACATAAGCGGGACCTGTATGCTGGACTCGCCATATCCTTATTTAGCTAGCGTCGCATGGCAAATTTGAAAGGATATACGTTCCGAGCCGCTTACATTGAAAGAAACTCAGATAAATACAATATCCCTCGCATTTACCACCATGATTCTGGTTAATCTGAATGTTCTAACCCGGACCATTTTTAGTCTCGCCGTTCGATTTAACGTGGTCGGCAAGTTACGACCACGCCCTGAGATTCTGGCTCGCTACTAAAATGCAAAGGAAACGACGTGGACCAGTTGCAAACGAAATGCTTCCTGGATGCTAGATAAAACCAAGCTACTAAACTACTGAAAGCATGTTACTTTCGCAGATCGCCGCGACGGGCCCGACTCGAGGGGTGTCATGTGACCCCTTTCCACGTTGGCTGCATAAGCTTGCGCTTTGCTCGGACCCTCTTCGTTTCATACAGCGCTCACACTACAGCAACAGCCGCGAAAAAAAAGGTAGGGCCCTTAACGTCCGCCCTATCTCACAAACACAGCCTCTGGCGCATAACAAATCACAACAAGTAATATACGCCAGGGGACAAAAAGATCGGACCATTGTTGAGGAGGGGAACGTTCAGGAACCATGGCTGACAACATCAAAGTCGGTAAATCTCGTCCACCCCTGCTAAGACGCGCGCCTGCCCCCCCTCTCTGCACAGGTGGCCGCTGACATTTGGGACAGTGGTTCGCGTGCGTCCCCTCAACGCCCGTGAAATTGCCCGTAACGCCACCGTCATCGTCAAAGTGGAGGGCAACCAGACCATCCTCACCGCGCCTGAGGGACACGGCACGACGCGCACGCCAGAGAAACCTCGAGTGTTTTCCTACGACCATTCATACTGGTCCTTTGACAAAAAGGATTCTCATTATGGTACTTAAGCTACATTTTCATTTTGGGATGTTGAGAGGGTAGCCAGTCAGCAGCGGGTTTATGATGATTTGGGAGCTAATTTATTAAATCATTCTTTTGAGGGATATAATACTTGTATTTTTGCCTATGGACAGACGGGGTCGGGAAAGTCGTATTCAATGATGGGGTATGGCGAAGAGAAGGGCATCATACCCAGGATATGCATGAATCTGTTTGAGAGGATGTGCGTGCCGGAACTATTTTTGCGAGCTGACACGTTAGAGCGGCGAACAAGGACCCAAATCAGTCGGCGACGATCGAAGTCTCCTATCTGGAAATATATAATGAAAAAGTTCGGGATTTACTGAATCCGAAGCCAAAGGGGAATCTACGAGTCAGAGAACATCCAGTATTAGGTCCGTATGTCGAGGATCTTGCAAAGCTGGCAGTCACCTCCTTCGAACAAATCGAGAGCCTCATGGATGCCGGCAACAAGTACTTCCAACACCATCCCAATAGAAGATTCTAATTTGACAGGGTTCGTACAACAGCCGCGACAAAGATGAACGATACCTCGAGCCGAAGTCACGCTGTGTTTTCACTCATCTTAACTCAACGCCGACACGACGTCGAAACGGGCATGGACACCGAAAAAGTCTCCAAAATAAGCCTTGTCGATCTTGCTGGGTCCGAACGCGCCAACTCAACCGGCGCAGTAGGAGCCCGTCTCAAAGAAGGTGCCGAAATTAATCGATCTCTCTCGACGCTTGGACGCGTCATCTCTGCCCTCGCCGAACTCTCGACCGGCAAGGGAAAAAAGGACGCCGTCGTTCCCTTTCGAGATTCCGTCTTAACCTGGTTGCTGAAAGATGCCTTGGGCGGGAATTCCCGGACGGCGATTATTGCGACCATTTCACCTGCCGATGTTAATTATGATGAAACGTTGTCGACGTTGCGGTATGCCGATTCGGCGAAACGGATCAAGACGCATGCTATTGTCAATGAAGATCCCAATGCGAAACTTATCCGCGAACTCAAGGAAGAACTTGCGAATCTGCGCGCAAAACTTACTGGGAACCCCGAGGTGGATGGAACTTTCGACCCCAGTCTTCCACCCGAAAAGCAGTTTGTCATGATTCGCAAATCGGATGGAACGTTAGTCAGGGTCTCTAAGGCGGAAATTGCCGAACAACTCGCTGCTTCGGAGAAATTGATGAAGGAAGTTAATCAGACATGGGAGGAGAAATTAGCCAAGACAGAAGCGATTCAAAAAGAGCGCGAGTCGGCTTTGGAAGCCCTCGGAATCAGTGTTGAAAAGGGACTGATTGGATTTCATTCTCCCCGTGTGCCGCATTTGGTCAATCTTAGTGATGATCCGTTGTTGGCTGAATGTCTCGTCTATAATTTGAAACCGGGCGCGACGACAACAGTCGGCAACATGGATTCGGAAGCCAATATCAAGTTGAGCGGTGCGAATATCCTTTCAAATCATTGTCGGTTCGAAAACGTCGATAATGTGGTAACGTTGTATCCCTCGGAGGGTTCACTGGTCATGGTCAATGGTCTGCGTCTCACGGAACCAAAACGACTGCGGTCAGGATTCCGAGTGATCCTAGGGGACTTTCACTTTTTCAGATTCAATAACCCTCATGAGGCAAAAGCCGATCGTCTGCGATTACGACATAGCACACAGTTATCCCTGTCCTCATCGCCTTACGTTCCCAACTCCCCTGCAAGCGGCTCTGATCGTGGCGACGTCTCCCGAACGGCTTCTCCTGCTCCCCTAAGCCGATCTCGAGCCGAGTCGCCGACTCCCTTTGTCCCCTTCTCCGCCGACCGAGACGATTCGGAATGGGCAATGGCAAGAAGAGAAGCTGCACTCGCCATGATTGGACCAGACTCGAATGTCGACATGCTCAACGATGATGAACTGGATCAACTGATGATGTCTCTCCAAAAGCACAAACAACTCCGCAAACCCCGGCCTGAATCCCGCCTTACGGAAATCGATGACGATGAAGAATCGGAAAGATCCTCCAATACGCAACTCGGAAAACACGATTCAATCGCAACCATGGAGTCTCTTGATTACGATACGAATTTGAGCAGTTGGTCGTCCCCCCCAGGGTCCCAGGCCCCCTTTGCTCAGTTGAAAATGGACCTAGAACAACAACTCGAGCAACAGAAGTCTGAATACGAGGAGAAATTAACAGCCGCCACACTTGCAAACGTCGAAGTTGCCGAACTCCGCAAGGAAAAAGAAGAAATGCAGGAGATGTTGGCCAAGGCCAAGGCTGAGGCAGAGAGATTATTACGTGCTCAAGCCGAAGAATTCGAAAGTCGCGTCAAGGGCATTGCCAAGGCAACGGGCTACCTCTCCGATCAGGAAAAGAAAGTCGCAGCCGGCGTGATCAAAAAGTGGAAATCCTATCGCGCTTCAAACGCCGTGGATACGCTGTTACAATATGCGGGGATGTTGAAAGAGGCGCAGGTTCTGAGTTGCACGTTGGGGAAGAAGGTCGCGTACCAATTTGGGATGATTACGCATGAGCCGTTCCCTGTTTCGCAGTATGAAATGCCGGTCGAGATCACCGATGAACCGGATGATTTGTTGATATATGAAAAGAAACCCTCGATTGTGGTCAAAGTCCTTGATTTCAATACGAATCGGATTTACTTTTGGTCGCTATCAAAGTTTAAAAATCGGTTGCGGATTATGAGGAGTCAACGGGATCATATGACACCGTTGGTCGGTCAGGACTCTCCGAAAACGGATCCTTTTGTGGATCAACAACCTCCACAATTCGCTCTCGTGGGAATGACGGATGTTCCCTTGTACGCTGTCTCGCAACAACGTTCGCAACGCTTCAAACTCGATGTGTATTCACCTCATACATTCAACATTGTCGCCGAGATCGATGTGTCATTGATTTCTGATCCTGCCATCACTGGGAACGGCCATTCTTTCGATGTTCATTTGCACAGCGTCCAGGGCTTCAATGCCTTTATCGGATCCGATTTCCATATCCAGGTTGATCTGACGAAGGCCAACCTCTCCACCGAAGATCGGAATATTTTTGTATCGAAGAAGCGAAGTCTTTCGACTGGATCAACACTAAAGTATGATCAGCGATTCACAGTTGATTGTCCTATGCCAATCCACGACGTCGGAAACGGATCTTCTCGTACACTACGCTTCGAAATATTTGTCAAACCAAGCACGGTCTTCCTGGAAAGTTTAAAGAGTTGGGATGAGCTACGAATTCAAGATGAAGCATCGAAATTCGACGAGGCATTCGGTGGCGGCCTTATAACCGGTAACTCTTGACTTCTTTTACAGTGCTAAGAAAAGATGAACGGCATGATGTGACGGCTCGAGTGCAAATTCAAGAAATGACGTCTGGCGGAAAATATGAATGCGCAGAATATCGCCGAACCAATGAACTCGACTCGGGCGTATTCCTCCTCCATCTCGGTGTCCAACGGCGCTTACGTCTGAAATTCTCGCATAGCTCAGGTAAGCAATTACAATTCAATCGCGTTGCCGAGGTCAAACTCGGAGCGATCCGAGAAGTCGACTCCCGCGGTCGTCCTGTGTCCTCTATTATCGGCCAGAAATCTTCGTCCATGCGTGTCTTATCCTCCAAACTCGGCATCGTACAACACGAATCAGTCCCCGTAGAAGCGCTCGCGACATTTGACCCAAGCAATTCCGACGCCGATCTCATGGACCGGAAAACGCCGCCCGGGAACCGAATTCTAATCTCGCTTACAGCAGTAATCAAATGCGAACGCGTGAAAGAGACAATTCCATTTTCGATGGATCTCGCGTTTGAAGTGCACTCTCGGAATTCGGGTGAACCGGGCTGGCTCGCAATCTTTACTCCGGTGAAGCCAGTCCACACCGAGGCACGTGGCCTATTCGAGTTAGTTTTGACACCGGCTGCCCGGCGTGGGAGACGGAATCTTTGGAAACGGTCGTCGGCACAGGTTTATATTCGTGGGGAAGAGGTTCTGGGAAATTGGAAACCGAGGGGTATCTCCTTGCTTCAGGACCATCAGGCTTGTGAAGACAAGCTGGCTTCAAAGGTTGATCTTGAAATTGCGCGATGTCGGGCTAAAGGCCCGTTTGAGAGTCATGAGGGTTCGGAAGAAGAGTACAACAAATTACTGCAATACTGCATTTCACTGTGGAAAGCTCCCAGTAGGAAACCGAAATCATTTGTATCTCGCTGGCTATTCTTCGAACTAACTTGAGGAACCTCCGCGCATGGAACGAGGCGGCTCACAATCGTCGACGCCTGAAGAAGATATTCCCATGGAGTACGACGTCAAGTTTATCCCTCCGACGTAATCGCCCTTTATAGCCCGTCTAATCTGTTTGCAGAAGATTCGTGACCAAAGACGGTCCAGTGGCGGTCTGGGACCAGAAGAAAAGTGAATGGTCCCGAAAATTCCTAGTCCTCCGACGACCCTACTTATACCTCTACTCTTCCATGCACAGCCACGACGAAGAAGCCGTAATGTCAATCTTTTCTCTACGTCTCGACCATGGAGAACGAGTATCGGAGATGTTCAACGTCCGTCCCCGTGTTTGCGCATCTTAAGTGTCCTGTTTCAAAGGTCTAATTTGTTCTAGGTGTCCAATGTGTTTGCGATTTATACGAGTTTTAATTCCTTTTTGATACAGGCCCGGAGTTTGGAAGATATGCAAGATTGGATCCTGAAAATTGATAGAAACTATAATGTTGAGAATGCAGCCGTGAATGGAGTTGAAGGCATATCGGAAGTATTATTAACATGAGATACCCTTGTGGATTTAGGGTGCCAGGGTAATTTATCACTTCATACTTGTAGGAACAAATGGAACCTTTTACTGCACTTTTGTCACTTGATTCAAATTGCTCGACTTCCAACTGTCGTGGACTCGAGAAAATAGAATCAAAGCCTATTGCGCCAAGTTAATTTCGGCGCCGGTCCCACTTACACCGCCTCAATGCGACCCCGCCTCAATCCCTTTGTGTAGTGCCCTCTTCGCTTCCCTTGCACTACGTGATTCCCAAGCCAGCAGGATGCCATTCAGAGAATGGGCCAAGAAACACATTCATAGAAACGACTCGAGTGAAGATGAATCCGTGCCTGCACAACACGGCTCCCCTCGCATCCAAGTCCAAGTTGTGCGCTCCGACACCATGGGAATTACACCCCTGCAAATCCCGGAGAGCGGCGGCTACCACATTGAGAAGGGTGCAACTCCGCCTAGGTCACCGTCACCGTCACCAAAGTCACCGAATAAGTTGAAGCGGCTGTCGGGGTTCGGACGAAATCGTTCCTCGTCGCAGACTTCGTTGCCGGATTGGAATCCACCGGATGATTCGGATCCGAACGCCGAGAGTTCATGGGAGGCTCGAGCAACCACATTAGCGAGACTGAGACCAACCTCGTTGACGGCGTCGCAGGAGAATTTAGCCAATTTGGCCAAGCTGTCGGTTAAGGATGATTCACCTCCTGGACGAGCGGTGACGAGTGCAGATGGACATTTACTTCCAGAGCCCAAGGCAAACATTGGGTGGGCTCCAGCCGCTGTTGTAGAAGGGATGAGTGCGGATGATGCTTTGCAAGAGGCTATACGACTTCATGAAGCTGGAGGTTCGGATTATTGCAACTTCTCTAATCGCAGAATTGGAAAAGGCGACCGATTTGTTCAAGAAAATCGCTGAACAACCAAAATTTAACGACAATCAAGTGTTGGGACAGTTGTTGTATGGGTTGGCTTTAAGGTACGCAGGTTTTTTTGTTACTTCAACTGATGCAAGACATGGCTGGGGATGTAAAGCCGACATGTCGAAAGCAGTGGTATATCTCAAAGCCGCAGCCGAGACCGCCGCCGAAGCAGAAGCCGATGCGCTAGCTGCAGGGCTTACTAAAGGAGGACAACTCAAGGGAGAACTAACGCTTGCAATCTATGAACTTGGGAACTGTTTCCGGAACGGCTGGGTAACGTGATCCTTGTCAGAGCAACCTGACGTACAGGGAGTTGATAAGGATAACAAAGCTGCAAGACAATATTTCGAGACTGCTGCACACTTGGTACGTATGAGCGCAATCACTTATGCTGATGATGCAGGGTGATCCAGAAGCTGGGAATGAAGCTGCATGGCATTGGATGAATGGTGTTGGTTGCAAGCGTGATAAGAAACAAGCCGCGAAGTATTACCGGTATTCCCGTCGTCAAAATCTCGAATTGACGCCTAGACTGGCCGAGCAAGGAGGAATCAAAATCGTTGGCAATTCATGGATTTGGAAGGACAAGTATAATTGAGCATCATCGTCATCTGCGAATACCAGTGGGAGAATACAAACTGCACTCGTTTCAAACAATAGTGATATCGGGAATAGCACCACTAAATTATATCTCGTTACCGAAGTACTCACTGTCAACCCGATGTTCCAAATCATAATAATGGAAGAATGATGATTATTTTCGTGACGTTGTTACTGGCGACGTGGATGACTCGTGCAGGCTTAGGAAAGGAAACTATAGATAGGTGTGAGTTCCTACTAATGCATCGCTTTGCTGTTCGCTATGGCGTTTTGTGGCTGTGCTGATCATCTTAATGCGGCTGATTGGACGACGTCCCTACAGACCCGGTGACCCACAGGTTCCTCCCCTCTCCCGGCCCTCGTTTCACGACGTTTCAGTGCCCGCTACGCCGAACGCAAGACTGGCGCAACATCGAAATGTAAGTCTCGTGCTGTTTATCCTGGCCTCAGCGAGGCTATCGTTCTGCCAAGTCATTCTGCCAATTTTCCGGGTGCTGACGTCGGAGGATAGGTCTCGTCGTTCGAGTAACCAACCACTCAGCCTCTCGATGGCCTCCAATTCCCTGCTGTTCACTGCGCAGGCGAGGCGGCAAACGGCCCCACCACCAGAACCTATCGGAAAGCGGAGCACAGTGCGCGATCGGAGCTCTCCTTCCGCTTCGGAGCTTCTTATGACGCGTAAAGCATCCAAAGAGTGGTCTCCGTACTATGAATATGATATCGCAGGGGTTAAACGCCCTCGGTCTCGGCCGCCCAGTATCCGCTCCTCTCATAAAAGCTCTCTTTGCTCGGGCAAGTCAAGGTCAACGGTCCAGCGAAAACAGTCCATCGAAACGGTCCGCAGTAAGGTTTCCGTCACGAGTGGCGTCAGTGCCAGTCGTCTCAATGGGAGATTCATTCGATTAACTCTTGACGAACCAGCCTCCCTAACGAATATCCCAACGGAGCTTGTTCACGCTATATGCCGCTATCTACCCCGCGATGACCTCTGTAACTTTATATGTGTGTGTAAACGGATACACGCGGATGTCACCGTCCTGCTCTACGCTACACCGCAATTTGTGTCTACTTATCGCCTCGCCCAATTCGTCACAATCATTTCTCACAATCAACGACTAGCGGAACTTGTCCGTGAACTCAATCTATCTGGAATTTCCAAACTTCCCACGGACTTCGGTTTAGCGGGTTGGCGAGAATGGAAGTACCGTTCTGAAAAGCTGTATTCGGTTTACCCAGAGGGCAACACCGTAGGATTAAACTTCAAACACCCGCTGGCCCATCCGCTGCTGTTGAAACATTCAACAGGAGGGCCTGATGTTCCACTGGGCTTGTTAATGCACATCGTCAAGGCGTGCACTCACTTACGGTATCTACCTTGTTCCGACATTGAGATGAAACACATCAGATGACCGTTGGGCTAATTTGTTTCACGAGCAGGGTCATAAATCTAAACGATTTGCATATAGCAGCCGACTACGTCATTCTTCCTTCTGCAGCACTGCCTCGATGGAAACCTCTCTTGCCCTCCCTACACAAGCCGCCCACATATCATCCGACCTCCTTCACAAATCTCCTTTTCATCTCAGATGTTCCAAAATCAAATACCTGGCATAGTGCCGAATTCCGCACATTAAAGTACGAAGAGTTCATTGATGCCCTATGTTCACTCGAGGAATTGGAAGTTCTCAGTCTCCGGAGAGCGGTGTGGCTCAAGCGTGTTTTTGCTGAGGAGATCGTGCTACGGGCAGGAGGAGAGTTTGGGCTTCGGAACGTGAATTTCACGGGCTGTGGGATGAACCCTGGCCTTGCATCATGGACCAAGAAGTGGACTGGCCGCAAAAACGACAGTGTCAGAAGTTTATTTATATTTGATTGAAACAGAATATGGGATCATAAGGAAAGAGAGAGGAACATGGACCATCCGTTACAACGGTCGAGGTCAAAACAGGGGTTGCCGGCCCTACCCCACATCTTTGGAAGAGAGGCGGTATAAAATGAAATTGTGCTAGGCCAGGCACAGCGGACTTGTAACATGTGAAAGGCAAAATATCATCATTGACACAGTCTTTACTTTCTTTATACGAGCGTTGTATTGGCACAAGGATTTTCGATATCCCTATAGTCGTAACTGTAGTTATACACAAGGTACGGACTGAATACTTAAGACGGTCGAACGGACCAACGTGGATACTTGAAAGCACAAAAGAAATACAACCCTCCCCTCAAAACAAGTAGTATCTCCCCGGCCCCCCCCGAGGATTTGGCGGGAGAGTGGAAGCAGTTAGCGAATGTGTGGTGGGCGCCCCGTGAAGAGGC
>Ga0335081_10016020_pt1 | contig 12126 bp, 12 predicted proteins | sample Lox_Sample_35_FD_206713 | JGI IMG/M metagenome (GOLD analysis project Ga0335081, IMG submission 206713) | Soil microbial communities from Loxahatchee National Wildlife Refuge, Florida, United States - Lox_Sample_3.5 | ecosystem: Environmental > Terrestrial > Soil > Wetlands | place: USA... | reverse complement strand
TGTTGATCTTCTGTGCCCCGGTCATCGCGGTCGCGTTGGCCGCGTTGAACTGCGCGGTCTGGCCGTTGGCGTTCAGCAGGTACGTCGTGGTGACGTTGTCGCTCTGGTCCTGGTCGATCATCTGGAACGACCGGGTGGTCAGGCAGGCCTGGCCGGCGGTCTTGGTTGCCATGCTGACGGCCGGGATGGTCAGCTTGCCCTGGGCTTCGGCCTGCGCCGCGGCCCGGAAGAACTGGGTGCCGTTGCAGAACGACACCTGGCCGAAGATCGACCCGTTCAGGCCGTTGACGCAGTTGCCCTGCCGGAGCGCGTTCCGGGTGGCGCCGACCTGGGTCAGGTTGGTGCCGTTGAACCCAAAGTCGATGGTGACGACCGCGCCCGCGGGAAGCGTCGGCACGACCGGGGGTAGGGCGGCCGTCGTGCCCTTGGTGATGACCAGCGGCTCGTACACCGACAGCGCGCCGGTGGCCGGGTTGAGGATCGTCGCCTGGACGAACGCGCCCAGGTTGGCGAAGTTGGCCATCGTGCAGCCGGACGCGGCCGGGGTCATCCCGTTCGGCCCGGTGAGCTGATACGGCGTCGCGAGGCCCTGGGCGGTCAGCGGGTTCGCCGGGACCACGATGTCGCAGCTCACGTTGGCCGCCGCCGCTGCGGCGGGCGCGGCGGCCGTGGCCGTCGGGGCGGCGCTGGCCACCGCGGACGCGCTGGCGCTGCCGCTCGCGCTGCCGCTGCCGCTCGCGCTGGGGCTGGCGGTCGCGCCCGTCGCCGCCTGCTGGATCGTCGTGCTCGACGGCCCGCCGGTAAAGGCCAGGACGGCTCCCAGCGTCAGGCCCAGTGCCATCGGGATGGCGAGGGGCACCGCAATGCGCGCCGCGCGGCTCTGTGGGCGGCGGCGCCATGCGGGCCTATGCCCGGTGCGCATTCAATCCACCTCCATGATGTTTCGGTAAGGCTCCCGTGCGAACACGTTAGACCTGCCGGGCACGCAATAAGGCCGAAATCAGAACGGTAATATCTTGGCCCGCATCACGCCGTTATCACGGCCGGTCCATGAGAAGTCAATTACCAACTTCTAACGTCCCACGTCAGCACGGGACTACGACAGGCATGTAAATCTTTCGTGCTTATTACGCATGATCTGTTATGCGCGCGGCGGGGTCGCTTTCCGGCGGCCGGCCGGGGCCGCATGACGCACGGAAGGCCCCGCCGGCATCGGCGGGGCCTTCCCAGGCGGTGAGCGGGTGCGCCCGCGCGCGGGCTAGTGCTTCAGCTGGCGGGCGACGGCGAGCGCGTCGTTGACCGGGATCGCGTAACTGGTGGCCGCCGCCGATCGTCGTGGACGCGTCCGTGTCACCGACGTTTCCGATCACCGGGGTGAAGGGTCGGGGGACGGTGGATTGCAGAATGTTCGTCTGGCTGTCCGCGCCGGTTCAGTCCTCGTCCTCGACGAACTGCTGGTTCTGCGCGGGCGGCGAAGGAATCACAGAGGATGCCTGTCGCGCCTGGCTGCCGCGTGCGTCGTCCGGCATATCTCGCGCCTATGGTCAGCTTCGGCGGCGACCGCGCCGCAGCCCCGCGTGCCGATGATCGGTCACTTTCTGTTCGGCCGCATTATTATCGACTCGTTTACGGCCCGGCGTGGCCGTTTCCGTTAAATTCACCGAGCGTGATGCGCTATCACAGACTGATAACTTCCGTTGTTTGCGTACGACGGAGTGGCTGGCCGGCCCGCACGAAACCAACTACGGCTCCCGGGACTTCGCCGTCCGTGATCCGGAGGGCAACCGCTGGTCGTTCGGCACCTACCGCGGCGAGCCGCGCAAGGGCACGGCGGGCTGACCGGCCCGGCGTTCGCGAGGCGGCCCCCCATCCGTCCGCATTTGCGGGCAAACCTCGGTCGCCGGATACGGAACCACATGGTTGGTTACCCTCAGTTACGATCTCGATTACGCTAAGTGCATGGACTATGTGGCGTCGGCGTGTTCTGCTGTACGTGCGCGGGTCAGCGTCGAGACGCAGCCATCAGCGAATATCGCGAGGAAAGGTGGGAAACATGGCCGTCCAGATATCGCCCACCGGACGCATCCTGGTGGGCACCGACGGGTCGCCAGCATCCGTCGCCGCCGTACGGTGGGCCGGCCGCGAAGCGCAACTGCGAGGTATGCGGGTGCACGTGGTCTACGTCCGGGACATGCGCCGATCTGCCCCGGCGCACTATGCGCCGCAGCCTCGGGCGGCCGAGGGAACCGGCCCGGCGGCGGGCGAGTCCACCCTGAGACAGGTGGTGCGTGAGGCTTTCGGCGCGCAGTCGGACAGCGTCCAGATGGAACTGGCCGACGGCCCGCCCGCGCGCGTGCTGCTGGAGCGCTCGGTCGGCGCGGAGATGCTGGTCCTGGGCAGCGCCCGGCATGGCGAGGGACAGAGCGCGCCCGCCCTGCAGGGCAAGGCCGCGCTCGGTCCCGTGGCCCGGGACTGCTTGCACGCCGCGCCCTGCCCGGTCGTGGTCGTGCGCTCCAGCGACGTTCGGTCCCCGGCCGAGCCCGCGCACGCGTAGCCCCCGCCCGTTACATATCCCCACACCGGTCAGGACCGGCATCCGGCTTACCGCCAGGACCGCTATCGTGCCCGCGCCGTCAGGTCCGGGCCCGGTCCAACCCGGCGCGACGCCGCGCCATTCCGAGTCCCAGGCGTTCATCCGCCGGCGCTGCAGGGCTCGCTTGATCAGGGGCATCGCGGTAAGCAGCGTGACCGCCACGGCGAGCATGGCCGGCCAAAGCCGGAACCGGCACGGATATGTCACTCCCAGCCGAGCGGTGCCGCCTCGCCGGCGGGCGGCTCACCACCGGCCTCCGAGAAGGCCCGCAGCGCCGTGACCAGCCCGGCCCGTTGCCGGGGCGGCATACGCGCCACGATCGCGGCGATCTCCTTGCGGCGGTTCGTGGTCACCTGGTCGACGATCAGCCGCCCGGCCGGGGTTAGGCCAAGGCGGACCTCCCGGCGGCTTTCCGGATTGACCTCACGGCTGACGAGCCCGGCCGCGGTGAGCCGGTCCACCATCCGCATCGCGGTGGAGGGGTTGACCGCGAGCCGCTCGGCCAGCGTCACCAGCTTGCTCTCGGCGCGCCCGGCCAGCACGACCAGCATACGGAACTGGGCCAGTGTGACGCGTTCCCCGGCGGCGCCGAGCGAGCGCACCGACACGGAAACCAGCAGGCGGGACGCGGTCAGGACCGCAGCGGTGACCGCTTCCACGTCCTCGGCGTCGATGTCGGCGGCGCTCTCATGCACAGCCCTAGTATGGAGATGGCGGGTTTCGTGCGCTATGACCGCGCCCGCGCGAGCCCTCAGAGCGGGCTGGTGCGTGAGCCGGGCTGGCAAAGCTCAGGGAAGTTCGCGTCCACCCCGGTGATGCGCAAGACCTTGACGATGGCGGGGCGTGCCCCGGACAAGCTGAGCCGCCGGCCCGCCGTCCGCGCGTGTGCGGCCGCCCCGATCAGCGTGCGCAGCCCGCGCGCATCGCAGAACGACAGCCCGGCCAGGTCGATGCACACCGGCCCCCGGCTGCGGTCGATGACCTGGCGCACGTACTCGAACGCCTGATCCGCCGTGGCCGCGTCCAGTTCACCGGAAATGACCGCGACGGCGTGCCCGTCCGGGTAGATCCGATGCGACAGGCCGACCGGGATGATCTGCGGCCAGGCCGCCTCATCCGGGCTGGTCCCGTTTCCGGTGCCCCCGTCCGGGCCGGGCCCCAGCCCCCGTGGCTGTGGACCCGATCCCCGTGCGCGATGAATCACTGTGAATCCCCTCCCATGCATGGCGTTAAGCCAATGACAGGTCACTCTCCCGCTGCCCCGGAACGCGGGTCAGTGGCCGATGCTCCCTTTGCGGCGAGGCGATGGTCTCCATCCACGTGCTGCGTGCCAAAACCTGAACCAGTACCAAGTAGTGAAGATGCCAAAACTTAGGGCGAAGTGTCGGCTTCCTGAATGATTGATGAACGAGGGTGCTCTTGTCCATCCCCAGCAGCCTGACGCGCCGGCGCAGTATGTAAAGTTCTGTCCCCCGGCGGCGTAACGCCGGGGCAGCCCGTGCGTCGCGATACCGGTCAGCGTACCCGGTTCCGGGCACTGCCCGGGCATCGCCCGGACCTCATCGCCGGCCCGTCAGCGGGCCGGAGTACGGACGGTCAGCGCACCGGGCCGGATCGTGACCATCAGCGAGCGGCCGGGCGTGATGATCTCCCCGTCGGTTTCCCGCGGCAGGTCCGCGTCGGCGGTGATCTCCACCTGCCGGGCCCGGAAACGCTCCAGGCAGCGGTCATCACGCCGGCTCCGGGTCAGCACCCGGACGCCGATCCGCGTCCAGTCGGCCAGGCCCGCGGGCGCGAGGATGCCGACATCGAGCCGGCCGTCGTCGGGCTGCGCGTCCGGCAGCAGCGGGAAACCGCCGGGCAGCAGTCCCGCGTTGCCGACCACCACGGACCGGGCCTGCCGGTGCAGGGTCCGTTCGCCATCGAGCCGGATGGTGAACTGGTGCGGCGCGCCATGCAGGTGGCCCAGGCCGGCCTCGGCGTACGCGAGCCATCCGAGCCGCAGCTTGCGCAGCCGCCGGGTCGCGCTGACCACCGCGGCGTCCAGCCCGATGCCGGCCATCGCGGTGAAATCCGTGCCGTCGGCCAGCCCGAGGTCGATCGCGGTCTCGTGGCCGCCGAAGCCGACGTCCAGGGCCGCGCCCAGCCGGTGCGGGATGCCCAGGGCGTGCGCGGCCAGGTTGGCGGTGCCCCGCGGGATGATCGCCAGCCGGACTCCGGTACCGGCCAGCGCGCTGGCGCACGCGCGTACCGTGCCGTCGCCGCCCACGGCGAATACCAGCTGCGCCCCGGCGGCCGCCGCGTGCCGGGCCAGGCCCGCACCGTGATCTTCCCGGGTGGTGGGCAGGAACAGCGGTGCCCAGCCGCGCCCCACGGCCGCGGCCCGGCAGCCGCGGCTGAGCCGTCCGTGGTCGGGGACAACGATCCGGTTGATGACGAACGCCACCGTGTTCTGGTCCGGCACCGTGTCGTTACCCCGCGGGCTCCGGTGTCCTCCCGGGCTCCGGTGTCCTCCCGGGCTCCGGTGTCCTCCCGGGCTCCGGTGTCCTCCCGGGCTCCGGCGGCCCGCCGGATTCTGGAGGGTCTGCCGGTGCTGAGGACCGCGCGGCCACCAGGTCGCCGATCCCGTCCAGGATGCGTTCCATCCCGAAGGTGAACTCCTGGTCCGGCGGGTCGAACTGCTCGAATACCCCCGAGGCGATGAACTGGGTGAGGGCCGGGAAACGCTCCGGATCGGTCAGCTTGGTCAGCATGCGGCCGTAGGCCGACATCCACTCGGACGGGGCGGCCCCGGAGGCGCGGATCGCGGCCTGGATGTCCGCGTTCGTGCTGGCCTCGTTGCGCACGTACCCGCTGACCAGCAGGATCACCGAAGCCTTTTCCGCTTCGGTGAGCCCGGTATCGCGCAGGCAGCCGAGGGCCTGCTCGAACCAGGCGACCTCGTTGGGGCGGACCGGCAGCCCGCTGATAGGTACCCCCAGGACCCAGGGGTGGGCGTACATGGCCGCGCGCATCGCCCAGGCCAGGGCCGACAGCCCATCCCGCCATCCCCTGTCCGCCGCCGCGGGCACCAGGAACTCCCGGTACATGCTGTCCACCATCAGCGCGATCAGCTCGTTCTTGGCCGAAACATACCGGTAGAGCGACATCGGCGCGGCCCCCAGCTCGGCCGCCACCCGGCTCATCGACACCGCGGCCAGGCCTTCGGCCTCGGCGACCTGGACGCCAGCGTCGACGACCCGCGCCAGGCTCAGGCCCGGTCTGGGCCCCCGGTGCGGCCGCGCGCGCAGCCCCCAGGCCGCCTCGATGCTCGCCGGCAGATCCATCGCTTCCCGCTTTCACGTGTTCGCGTCATGCCCGCCGTGCTGGCCCGGGCCTATTCGGTTGACTCCATCGTAGAACTGCGTATACCTTACGCAAATAAGCGTACGACATACGCAGTAATTTAACGGTGAACGGCACGCGGCGTGCGTGGCACGCCGGCGGAGGAGTGCGGCATGAGCAACCAACTGGCCATCGAGGCCACCGGCCTGACCAAGGCCTACGGGACAACGGAGGTCCTGGGCGGGGTCGACCTGCGGGTCGCGCCCGGCAGCGTGTTCTCGCTGCTCGGCCCGAACGGCGCCGGCAAGACCACCGTGGTCCGCATCCTGTCCACGCTGCTGCGGCCGGACGGCGGCCGGGCCCGGGTGGCCGGGTTCGACATCGCGGCGCAGCGGCACCAGGTCCGCCGGCGGATCAGCCTCACCGGGCAGTACGCGGCGCTGGACGGGCTGCAGACCGGCGCGGAGAACCTGCGCATGATGGCCCGGCTGTCCGGTCTGCGCGGTGCGGCGGCCCGGCGGCGGGCCGGCGAACTGCTCGCCCGGTTCGGGCTGGAAGACGCCGCAGGCCGCCGGGTCGCAACCTACTCCGGTGGCATGCGCCGCCGGCTCGATCTGGCCGCCAGCCTGGTCGGCTACCCGGCAGTGATCTTCCTCGACGAGCCGACGACCGGCCTGGACCTGCCCAGCCGGCAGAACATGTGGCAGGTCATCGGCGATCTGGCCGGTTCCGGGGTGACGATCTTCCTGACCACCCAGTACCTGGAAGAGGCGGATCTGCTGGCCGGCCGGGTCGCCGTCCTCGACGGCGGCCGCATCGTGGCCGAAGGCACCACCGCCGAGCTCAAGGCGCGCGTCGCCGGGCAGCGCCTGGACCTGACGCTGGCCGGCCCGGCGGAGTTCGCCGAGGCCGGGCGGCGCCTCGGTGACCGGGCTACGCATCGCGATCCGCCCGCCCTGACGCTGGGCATCCCCACCGACGGCACGGCCCCGGCCATCCGCGCGCTGCTGGACGAGATCGATCCCGAACGCGCCCTGATTGGCGCGTTCGCCGTCCGGGCCACCTCACTCGACGACGTATTCCTCGCCCTGACCCAGAAGGAGACGGCACATGTCTGACCTCACCGCCGCGATGCCCGCGCCCTACCGCGGGCGCCGCGCCACGGCCTGGCCCTTCTCGCCTCCCGGTGACTACCTGACCATGGCCGCCCGGTGCGCCCGGCTGGCCAGCCGGGAGATCGACGCCTTGATGACGTCGCTGTTCCTGCCCGTCATGCTGATGGTGACGTTCGTCTACCTGTTCGGCGGGGCGATCAGCACCGGCACCCGCTACATCACCTACGTCGTGCCGGGCGTCCTGCTGCTGTGTGCCGGGGTCGGATCGGCCAGCACCGCCGTAACGGTCTGCCGCGACATGACCGGCGGCATCATCGACCGTTTCCGCGCCATGGACATCGGCAGCCTGCCCATGCTGGCCGGGCACGTGGCCGCGAGCGTGGTCCGCAACGCCGCCTCCAGCGTGCTGGTGTTCGCGGTCGCGCTGGGGATCGGGTTCCGGCCGCACGCCGGCCCGGTGGCCTGGGCCGGCGTGGCCGGGCTCCTGCTGCTCTTCGTGCTGGCGCTGTCCTGGCTCGCCGCCGCGGTCGGGCTGCTGGTCTCCTCACCCGAGGCGGCCAACGCGTTCATGTTCGTGCCGATGATCGTCACCTACGCGAGCAGCGCGTTCGTCCCGGTGCGCACGATGCCGGTGTGGCTGCACGGTTTCGCCAGCCACCAGCCGGCCACGCCGGTCATCGAAACCCTCCGCGGCCTGCTGCTCGGCACGCACCTCGGCGCAACCGGCTGGCAGGCCGTGGCGTGGTGCGGCGGGATTCTCGTCGCGTCGGTCGCGCTCAGCGCGGCCGCGTTCCGCCACCGCACCCGCTGAGCCCGAAGCCCCGGGCGGTCCTGCCGCCCGGGGCTTCGGGCCTGCCCGGGATGCTCAGGCGGGCTGGGCCTCCTTCTGGAAGACCGAGACCAGCTCGGCGCAAAAGGCCGGCAGGTCGTCCGGCTTCCGGCTCGAGACCAGCACGTTCGGGCCGCTGTGGCACACCTGCACCTCGGCGTCGGTCCAGGTCCCGCCGGCGTTCCGGATGTCGGTCTGCACGCTCGGCCACGAGGTCAGCGTCCGGCCCCGCACCACGTCCGCCTCGACCAGCGTCCACGGGCCGTGGCAGATGACCGCGACCGGCTTCCCGGCCTGGACGGCTTCCCTGAGGAAGGTCACCGCGGCCGGCACCGTGCGGAGCTGGTCGGGGTTGGCGACGCCGCCCGGCAGCACGACCGCGTGGTAGTCGCCGGGGCGGACGTCCTCGATGGCGTGCTGGGCCGGGAACGTGTCGCCCTTGTCGAGATGGTTGAACGCCTGCACCTGACCCGCCTCCGGGGCCAGCAGTTCGGGTGTGCCCCCCGCGTCCGTGACCGCCTGCCACGGCGTGGTCAGCTCGACCTGCTCCACGCCCTCATTGGCGGTCAGGAAGGCTACGCGGAGGCCGTTGAGTTCTCCTGCCACGATGGATGTCCTCCTGTTTGTCGACGTAGCGGGCCACCTGCCCCTGCGCCGCCGGTCAAAACAGGCCGTGGCCAAACCACCGCGGCAGCGGTCGTGCGTTTACCGCGTCACCTTTCGCTGCGACCGGGCGATCAGCCCCCGGGCCACCAGGCGCCAGCCCAGCATGAACAGGCCGAGGAAAATCAGCGCCACCACGATGAACGCGAACGCGGTGCCCTGGCCGGCGATCACCCGCAGCACCATGCCCACGGCCACCGCACCGAGCCAGGCCGCGACTCCGGCCGGCACGAGCGCGGCTGGCTGCCGCCACGCGCGCCCCGCCAGCCAGCCGGCCGCGAGCCCGCCCAGGAACGGCCAGGACGTGCTGGCCAGGCCGGCGAGCGTTTCGGCCTTGCTGTGGCTGGCCCGGCCGATCACCACGAACAGCAGGACACAGCCGATGTCGGCGACCGCCGCCCACCGCACAGAACGCATGACGGCCAGGCTAGCGGCTCCCCGTCGCTGCCCCGCCAGCCCCTTGCCCCCTGCCTCCTTGGTCCCTGCCTGTCCTGAAGGACAGGGCTTGCCCGGCCATTACGGCCATGGGGGTGTCCTCCAGGGGCGGCAGGCGGTCACCATGGCTCGTTCGGGATAGGAATGCCAGCCAGCGCGCGCGGCCAGCGGTGCGGGCCGGTCAGCCAGCGGGGTCGACGATGACCTTCAGCCCCGCCCGGCGGGCCGCCGCGCCGAACGCCCCGGCCACGTCACGCAGCGGGAAATGGTGCGTGACCACCGGGCCGAGGTCGACCTGGCCCCGCGCGGCCAGGCTGATCGCGCGCGGGTAGACCTCGTTCATCCGCCGGACCATTGCGATCGTCAGGCCCTTCCGCCGGGCGGCCGACGCGCGGAAGGTGGTCAGGTCGTCGTCCGGGATCCCGGCCAGCACCACCCGGCCGCCCGGCCGGACGGCGTCCACGGCCAGCCGTACCCCGTCGTTGGTCCCGGCGGTCTCGAAGGCGACGTCTACCCCGAAACTACCCGCTTGGTACGCGCCAGGGTCGACCACCGGGTCCGCGCCAAACTTCGCGGCCGCCTCCCGGCGGTGCGGCAGCGGGTCGACGGCGATGACGGACTGCGCCCCGGCCGCGCCCAGCAACTGGACGAGCAGCAGGCCGATGGGACCGCAGCCGATCACCGCGGCCGTGCCGCCGAGCGGCAGGTGTCCCAGGTCGTAGGAGTGGATGGCCACCCCGAGCGGCTCCAGGACCGCGCCGTCGGCGTCGGACAGCTCATCGGGCAGCGCGGGCAGCAGCTCCGCCGGCCAGGTCATGAACTCGCGCATCGCGCCGTCCGTGCCGCCGTGCCCGGCGAACCGTATCCGGACGCAGAGGTTACGGTAGCCGTCGCGGCAGGGCCGGCAGACGCCGCACGGGATCGCCGGATCGATCGCCACCCGCTGGCCGCGCCGGGGGCCGCTCTCGATCACGCCTGCCCCCTCGTGCCCAAGGACCAGGGGATGGGCGATCTGCGCGTCACCGATGCCACCCTGATCCCACCAGTGCAGGTCGGACCCGCAGATGCCGACCGCCGTAACCCGCACGAGGCACTCACCCGGTCCGGGCTCGGGAACCGCCTCATCGCTGACCCGGATGTCACCGACCCCATGCAACCTCGCAACGCGCATGCGCTCATTTTCTCAAAGCTGGCGGTCAGGCTGTGCGGGCGGCCGGCCACGCCCCGGCCAGGCGTGCGGCCAGGCGTGCGGCGAGGGCGGGCGGCCAGGCCTCGGTCAGGCCTTGCGGGCGGCCAAGCCTCGGCCCAGCCGGGCGTGCGGCGGGGCGAGGGCGGGCGGGTCAGGGTTTGCGCGCGACGCCGGCGTAGAGCGCCACCTGGGGAGCGGCCGCGCCTACCTCGACCGGGCCGGGGCGCCACTGTGCGCAGGGCACCAGGCCTGGCTGGACCAGTTGCAGGCCGTCAAAGAACCGGCTGATCTCCGCCCCGGTGCGGGCCGTGATCGGCGGCGTGGCGTGCTCGTTCCAGAAGCGCATAGCCTCGCGGTTCGCCTCCCCGCCCAGCTCCGTCGTGGGATGGGAGACCACCAGGTAACTGCCCGACGGCACCGCCTCCATCAGGTGGTTGACGATCGCCCCAGCCTCAGCGGTATCCATGACGAAGTTCAGTATGCCGAGCATCATCACCGCGACCGGCTGGGAGAAATCCAGCGTCTCCGCGGCCGTGTCGATGATCCGTGACGGGCGGTGCACGTCGGCGTCGAGGTAGGCGGTGACACCCGGCGGGGTGGACGTGAGCAGCGCCCGGGCGTGCGTCAGCACCAGCGGGTCGTTGTCGACGTACACGACCCGGGACTCGGGGGCCAGCCGCTGGGCCACCTCGTGGGTGTTGTCCGCGGTGGGCAGGCCGGTGCCGATGTCCAGGAACTGCCGGATGCCCTCCTCGGCGGCCAGGAACTGGACCGCCCGGCCCAGGAACGCCCGGTCGGCCTTCGCCACCTGCACGATGTCCGGGAACATGGCCATCACCCGGTCCCCGGCCTCCCGGTCGGCCTCGAAGTTGTCCTTGCCGCCCAGCCAGTAGTTCCACACCCGGGCGTTGTGGGCCACGCTCGTGTCGAGGACGGGCGCTTTGCGGCCGCGGTCGGTTCCGGCGTCAGTCACGCCGTGAGCCTACCGTCGGCCCGACGCTGACTCCGCTCAGGCCGGCAGCGGGCCGGGCTCCGGCGGCACCGGCGGTATCGACGGATCCGGGATGGGGGCTGGGCGGCGTGCCCGAGCGCGGGGCACAGGAAGCGCGGGCCCAGGCCCGGGGCCTAACCGCCGGCGCTGGACGCGCGGACCACTAGCCGGCACGGAACGGTACGCACGCCGCAGGCCTGCTCGCCGCCGATGGCCGACAGCAGGTCCTCCGCCGCGGCCCGGCCGATGTCCTCCAGGCACATGTCCACGCTGGACAGCGGCGGATTGGCGCCCATGACCATCGGCTCCCAGTTGTCGAAGCCGACGATCGCGATGTCATCGGGTACCCGCCGCCCGGCGGCGCGCAGCGCGTCGCCCACCCCGCGGGCGATCTGGTCGCTGCCGCAGAAGATCGCGTCGGTCGCGGGGGAGCGCCGCAGCAGCAGGCCGGCCGCGTCGCGCCCCCACCGCTCGCTCCACTCCCCGTACAGCACGTCCCCGGCCGCCGGCGATACCCCGGCCCCCGTGAGCACACCCGCCAGCCCCGCGGCGCGCTTGCGGGCGGCCAGGAAGCTCTCAGGCCCGGTGATGTGCGCAATGTGCCGGCGCCCGGCCGCCAGCAGGTGGGCACCGGCCGCGGCGCCGCCGCCCGTGTCGTCGGGCAGCACGGCGGGCGCATCGCCGTCGAGCGGCTGGGTCATCGCGTAGACGACGGGGACGCCGAGCCCGGCGCCGATCGCGGGCCGCGGCTCGATCCGCCGCCCGGTCACGATCAGCCCGTCGACCCGGCGGCCGGTGAGCATCTCCAGGTAGCGGCGCTCCCGCTCGGGGTCGTCACGGGTGTCGCACATGAACACCGAGATGCGCCCCGCCCCCAGCGCGTCCTCGGCGCCGAGCATGACCGGGATGCTGAACCGCCCGAAACTGTCCGTCGTGATCATCCCGACGGTGTAGGTGCGCCCCGCCAGCAGCGCCTGGGCCAGCGGA
>Ga0335081_10016019_pt1 | contig 12126 bp, 8 predicted proteins | sample Lox_Sample_35_FD_206713 | JGI IMG/M metagenome (GOLD analysis project Ga0335081, IMG submission 206713) | Soil microbial communities from Loxahatchee National Wildlife Refuge, Florida, United States - Lox_Sample_3.5 | ecosystem: Environmental > Terrestrial > Soil > Wetlands | place: USA: Florida... | reverse complement strand
CGAAAGGCGTCACGCTGCACACGACAGCAGGATAGCTCACGGAACCGGGCCGGCGCGGCCCGCGCGCGGCCGGGAGCCCGGTCCGGGAGCGCGGTCCGGGAGCGCGGTCCGGGAGCGCGGTCCGGGTGCGGCGGGGAACCGCGCGGTGCTCCCGGTCCGGGGCCGGCCCGGCCGGCGGCCGCGATCCCGCCGGAGTGCCAGGGTAAAATAGCCTAAATGAGATGGTCCGCGTACGGGGAGTTCCTGGCCTTCGCCGTCGTGCTGATCCTGATCCCCGGTCCCGACTTCGCGGTCGTCACCAAGAACACGCTGGCCGCGGGGCGCCGCCGGGGGCGGTGGACGGCGATCGGCGTGGCCAGCTCCAACATGGTCCAGGGCACGGCCGCGGCGTCGGGCCTGTCCGCCCTGATCGTCCGCGCCCAGCCGGCGTTCGAGGCGATCAAGTGGGCCGGGGTGGCGTACCTGGCGTTCCTCGGCGCGCAGGCGATCCGCTCCGCCGTCCGCGGCCGGTACCGGCCGCTGGATGAGGGCGAGCCGGCCCCGGGAGCGGCCTTCGGCGGCTGGCGGCAGGGGTTCCTGTCCAACATCACCAACCCCAAGGTGCTGATCTTCTACCTGGCGGTGCTGCCGCAGTTCCTGGCGCCCGGCGCCGGAGTCGGCTGGCTGCTGGCGTTCGCCTGGAGCCACGCGGCGCTGTCCCTGATCTATCTCCTCGCGCTGACCACGGGCCTGCACCAGGCCCGGCGGCTGCTGCGGCGCCGGGCCGTCCGCCGGTCCCTCGACGCAACGACCGGCACGGTGCTGCTCGGGTTCAGCGCGCGGCTGGCGGCCGAGCACGCCTGACGTGCCAGCCATCGACCGGGAACTGGTGGCCCGGCTCCGGGCTGAGCTTGGCCCGGGGGTGGACGCCTCGACGCGGCGGCGGGCAGAGTACTCATCCGACGCCTCCAACTACCGGGTGGTGCCCCGGGCGGTGGTGTTCCCGCGGTCCGCCGACGAGGTCCTGGCCGCCGCCGCCGTCTGCCGCGCGCTGGCCGTGCCGCTGACCGTGCGCGGCGGCGGCACCTCGATCGCCGGCAACTCCGTCGGCCCCGGCGTCGTGCTCGACATGAGCCGTCACCTCGACCAGGTGCTCGGCATCGACCCTGACGCGCGGACCGCCGTGGTCCAGCCGGGCGTGCTGCTCGACCGGCTGCAGCATGCCGCCGGCCGCCACGGTCTGAGGTTCGGTCCCGACCCGTCCTCGCACGCGCGGTGCACGGTGGGCGGGATGATCGGCAACAACTCCTGCGGGGCGCACGCGATGGCCTACGGCACCACCGCGGCCAACGTGGTGGCGCTGGACGTGCTCGACGGCACCGGGCGGCGCCTGGCCGCCGGCGCGGGCGCGACGGTGCCCGGGCTGGACGCGTTCGTCGCCGGCCGGGTCGCGCCGCTGGTCGGCGAGTTCGGCCGGCTGCGGCGCCAGGTGTCCGGTTACTCACTCGAGCACCTGCTGCCCGAGCGGGCCGGGAACCTGGCCCGGGCCCTGGTGGGCACCGAGGGCACGTGCGGCATCGTGCTGGGGGCGACGGTGTCGCTGGTGCGCCGGCCAGCCGCCACCGCGCTGTGCGTCCTCGGCTACCCGGACATGCCCGCCGCCGCCGACGACGCGCCGAACCTGACCGGGCCGGCGGTCCTGGCCCTGGAGGGCATCGACGCCCGCCTGGTCGGCGTGGTCCGAGCGCACCGGGCCAGTGCCGCGCTGCCGCGGCTGCCCGAGGGCGCGGCCTGGCTGTTCGCCGAGACCGGCGGGGCCAGCGAGGCGGAGGCGCTGGCCGCGGCGCGGGCGCTGGCCCTGTCGGCCGGGGCGGGCGACTCGCTGGTGGTGCCGGCCGGCCCGGAGGCGGCCACGCTGTGGCGCATCCGCGAGGACGGCGCCGGGCTCGGCAGCCGGACCGCGGCGGGCGCTCCGGCCTGGCCGGCCTGGGAGGACGCCGCCGTCCCGCCCGCCCGGCTCGGGCCGTACCTGCGCGACTTCGCGGCGCTGCTCGACGATCACCACCTCGACGGGCTGCTCTACGGTCACTTCGGCGACGGGTGCGTGCACGTGCGGATCGACTTCCCGCTCGCCGATCACCCGGAGCGGCTCCGCCCGTTCCTGACCGAGGCCGCGCACCTGGTCGCCGGTTACGGCGGCTCGCTGTCCGGTGAGCACGGCGACGGGCGGGCCCGCGGCGAACTGCTGCCGGTCATGTACTCGCCGGCCGCCATCGAGGCGTTCGCCGCGTTCAAGGCGCTGTTCGATCCCGACGGCCTGCTCAACCCGGGGGTGATCGTCGGGGCCCGGCCGGTCGACGCCGACCTGCGCCGCCCGGCCGCCCGCCCGCTGCCGGCCGCGGGCGGTTTCGGGTTCGCCGCCGACGGGGGGGACCTGACCGAGGCGGTGCACCGCTGCGTCGGGATCGGCAAGTGCCGGGCGGACAACGGGCCGGCCGGCGGGTTCATGTGCCCGTCCTACCTCGCCACCCGGGACGAGAAGGACTCCACCCGGGGCCGGGCCCGGGTGCTCCAGGAAATGGCTAACGGCTCACTGGTCAGCGGCGGGTGGCGGTCGCCCGAGGTGCACGACGCGCTCGACCTGTGCCTGTCCTGCAAGGCGTGCTCGCGTGACTGCCCGGCCTCGGTGGACATGGCCAGCTACAAGTCCGAGGTGCTGTACCGGGCCTACCGCGGGCGGCTGCGGCCCCGCAGCCACTACGCGCTCGGCTGGCTGCCCCGCTGGACCCGGCTCGCGGTCCGCGCGCCGGACCTGGCCAATGCCGCGCTGCGGGTCCGTCCGGTGGCGGGCTTGGTGCGATTCCTGGGCGGGATCGACCCCCGGCGGCCGCTGCCCGCGTTCGCGCGGCCGCCGGCCCGGCGGGCCATGGATGCGGCCGGGACGCGAGCGCCCGCCCCGGGCGCGGCCGGGACCCGAGCGCCCGCCCCGGGCGCGGCCGGGACCCGAGCGCCCGCCCCGGGCGCGGCCGGGACCCGCGCCCCCGCCCCGCATCCGTCCGGCGAGCACGTGGTCCTCTGGACCGACACCTTCACCCGGGCCTTCGCCCCGCAGGTGGCGCAGGCGGCCGCGGCCGTGCTGGCCGAGGCGGGCTTCACGGTGACGATGCCGGGCCGTGCGGTGTGCTGCGGCCTGACCTGGATCTCCACCGGGCAGCTGGGCGGGGCCCGGGCGCGGCTGCGCGCCGCCGTCGCCGTCCTGGCGCCGCACGCCGAGCGCGGACTGACCATCGTCGGCCTGGAGCCGTCCTGCACCGCTGTGCTGCGCGGCGACCTCACCGGCATGCTGGACGGCGACCCGCGGGCGCGGGCCGTCGCCGGGGCCACCCGGACCCTGGCCGAGACGCTGCTCGGCCCGGCCGGCGGCCGCCGGGACCTGTCCTGGCTGGCCGGGCGGCTGGCCGGCCAGCGGGTCATCGCCCAGCCGCACTGCCACCACCACGCGGTCATGGGCTACCACGCCGACCTCGCCGTGCTGCGCGCGGCCGGGGCCCAGGCCGAGGTGCTGGCCGGCTGCTGCGGCCTGGCGGGCAACTTCGGCATGGAGCGCGGGCACTACGAGGTCTCGGTGGCTGTCGCCGAGCGGGCGCTCCTGCCGGCGCTGCGGGCCGCGCCGGCCGGGACGGTGCTGCTGGCCGACGGCTTCTCCTGCCGCACCCAGGCGGGCCAGCTGGCCGGCTGGCCCGCGCGGCACCTCGCGGAACTGCTCGATCCGCGCGCTCACCCGGCGAGCTGACCCGAGGCGCCGGCCCCGGCTGGGCCCGGCGGGTCACAGCCGCCAGGCGAGCACCTGGCCGACCCGGAACGCCGGCCGGCCGAACAGCGTGATCAGGACGCCGCCGAGAGCGGAGCGCGGGCTGGTGACCGCGACCACCGCCGCGGGCCGCCAGTAGGCGAGGGCCGGGCGGATGAGGGCCACCGAGGACGCGCCGGCCGGCCGTCGCCCGCTCCAGAGCCAGTCGATGTACTTGCCGGTGTACTTGGCCGGGCTGGAATCGAACTCCGGCTGCCCGCCCGGGCCGGGGCCGAGGAAGTACCCGCCGATCATCGAGCCTGGTTCCCCCGTGTCCGCCTGCCAGCGCATCGCCTGAGTATGGCCGACGTTAGGGATCGGGATGACGAGCACCCGGGCGTCGGGGGCGAGGTGCAGCCGGGCGAAGGCCGCCTGCCAGCCCGCCGGGAGGGGGGTGACCGGCGCTGTCGGCAGCGGCAGCGGGATCAGCGGCAGCACGGCCAGCACCGCGACCGCGGCCGCGACGGGGATGCCGCCAGGGCGCCAGTGCGGGGCCCGGGCCGAGGAGCGCGCCCGGTCGAGGCAGAAGGCGAGCGTGGCCCCGGCCGCGCCGTCGGCCAGGATGGCGAACCGGTTCGGCAGCCCCTGGCTGAAGACCGGCATGTGTTGCAGCCAGTGATAAGGCAGCAACTCGCCCGGGAAGCGAAAGCCGGCCACGACCAGGGAGCCGCCGCCGAGCGAGACCAGTTCCAGCACCGCCCAGGTCACCGCCGCGGTGCGGACCCGCGGATCCCGCCAGAAGCAAACCGCGCCGGCGATCAGGACGACCAGCAGCGGCCAGCCCAGGTAGGCCAGGTACTCGGGCAGGCCCAGGTTGAAGTGGCTGGCCACGGCCGCGCTGGCCGAGGTATGCAGCAGCAGGGTGGACGGCGGGTCCACGAAGAAGCCGAGGTTGCCACCCCACGAATTCTGCAGGACGTAGTGCTCGGTGAACGGGCCGTGGAGCTGCACCCACAGGGCGCGGGCGCACAGCAGCAGCGCGATCACGGCCGCGGTGCCCAGGCCAAGGGCGGCGCCGCGGACCCGGGCGGGCACGGCCCGGGGGTGGCCGGCCGCGAGCACCACCACCAGGACCAGGCCGGCCAGGACGGTGTCGCCCAGCAGTTCCGACCCGATGAACAGCTGAGCGGCGGCCAGCAGGCCGAGCCAGGCACCGGCCCGCACGGGATGGCCCCGGCCGGTGACGATCCGCAGCAGCGCGTCGATCAGCAGCGGCGGCAGCACCGCGAACGCCAGGTGGTAGTGGCCGATAGCGGAATCGATCAGGGCCGGGGAGAACCCGTAGACCGCGCCGCCCAGGGCGGCCGCGCTGATGCTGGCCCCCCACCGGCGCAGCACCCAGAACAGGGCGGCGGCCGAGCCGGCCAGGCCCAGCGTGAGCAACAGGGTGAGGCTCACCTGTGGGCCGGCCAGCAGCGTGACCGGGGTCAGCAGTATCCCCGGGAGCAGCAGGGACGTGTTCCACATCAGGCTCACGCCCTGCGGCGCGTTCAGCGCGGTCGTGACCAGCGCCGGCAGGTGCCCGTGCGCGACGGCCGTCGCCGCGTAGCGCATGAACCAGGCGAACAGGTCGACGTCGTGCGGGTCGCCGGCCTGCACGCGCCCGGCCGGGTCCACCCACAGCCGCCCGGTCACCGCCAGCGCGCCCAGCAGGTAGCTGCACAGGACTATCCACTGTGCTTTGATCCGGGCATGCGGCGGCGGACGCTCCGCGACCGCAGGCTCCTGCACCGCCGATGGAAGGTGACCCACCGGGCTCCGTTCGCCGCGCGGTATTGGCGCCAGCCAGCGTACGCCGGATTCCCGATCCCGGGGCCGATGTACCGGTTCGTGCTAGCGGCCCGCTGCCGGTGACAGCCGTCCCGGCATGATGGTGGGCATGACCACGCCCGAACCGGCCGCGGCGCCGCCGGCCGACCTGCTCGCCATGATCCCCTACATGGGCACCCTCGGCATGACCCTGGACGAGGCGGCGCCGTCGCTGGTCCGCGGCAGCCTGCGCTGGTCACCCGGGCTCTGCACCACCGGCGGGGCGATGAACGGCGGGGCGGTCATGTCGCTCGCCGACAACGTGGGGGCCATCTGCGCGTTCCTGAACCTGCCGCCCGGCGCGGGCACCGCCACCGTGGAATCGGCGACGCACTTCTACCGCGGCGTCGCCGAGGGAACGCTGCACGCCAGCGCCCGGCCGCTGCACGTGGGCCGCTCGTTCATCGTGGTGCGGACCGACCTGACCGACGACTCCGGCCGGCCGGTCGGCGAGACCACCCAGACCCAGGCGGTTCTCGCGCCCCGGCCGGGCGGCTGACCCCCGGCCCGGCCGGTCAGGGCGGCATCTGCGCGGTGGTCCAGCGCTCGAACGCCTCGATCCGGCCGGCCGGCCAGGCGCCGTCGCAGGGCATCGACCCGTCGCGCAGGCGGGCCAGGATGCCCGCGGCGTGCGCCGTCACGTCCTCGTAGGACCACAGGTCGAACGCGAAGCTCATCGACTGCCGGTCCCGTTCCCGGAATAGCGGCTTGATATGGGCGGCGAAGCTGACCGGCTGGCCGGGCCCGGGCAGGGTCACCGCGGCCGGGCCGGCGTCCGCCGCGGCCGGCTCTGCGGCGGCGGCCGGCGGCCCGGCCGGGCCCCAGTCCCAGCGCGGCACGGGCTGTCCGGCCGCCGGGACCGTGCCCGCATGCCATTCGGCGAAGGCGGCCAGCGCCGCGCGCAGCGGCGGGTCGGCCGGCAGGCGGGCCTCCTCCGCGGCCAGGCCCAGCAGGCTGACCCACCGGCCGCGCTGCTCAGCGTTCAGGCCATTGGGCAGGAATGGGGCCATCACGCCCGGGTACCCGGTCGGCCCGTCGCCGCCGGAGGCCGGGCCGCCGAACGCCTCACCCAGCCAGTCCGCCATGGCCTCCGGCACGCCGGGCGGCAGCTGCGCGAACAGCGGGGCCAGCAGCCGATCGCCGGGCACGTGCTTGCCGAAGAACAGGCGGGTCATCCGGGTGAGCGCCGGCCGCCCGCCGGCCCACTCGTACAGCGTCGGCTCGCGCGCCGGGTCGGCCACCGGGTCGGTGAAGCCGACGTACCAGTGCATGCCGCTGCAGAATGGCTTGTTCTGCGCGTGCCCGCACCGGCACAGCGCGTAGTGCTCGCGCGAGGCGCCCTGGTTCCTGGCCACGTCCGCCGCGTCGGCGTCGGTCAGGTCGATCCCGCCGGTGACCCGGTACGGGCCGTCCCGGCTCACCTCGATCGCGGGCTCGCGCGAGCCGCCCCAGTCGGTCTGGCCCCGCGCGGCCTGGCCGTCGGCAGCGAAGCTCAGCGCCCCGGACGGGCAGGCGCGCACGGCCGAGACGATGTCGTCCATGCGGGCGCCGCTCGGCGCGACGAACGGCTCCTGCCCGGCCCGGAACACCGTGGCCAGCCGGTCGGTACACAGCCCGGAGTGCTGGCAGGTGCCGCGGTTGTCCAGGACGGTCAGGGTCACGCCGGGATAGGAGTCGAGCCGGTCGGGCACCCGTCGGGGGTCCTTCGCGTCGGTGAACCCGTTGCTGGCGTGGCTGCCGTCGCAGAACGGCTTGGTCGCGGAGCCGCCGCAGCGGCACAGGGCCACCTGGGGCGGGACCGGGATGTCCGCACCGAGATGGTCGCGCAGCTGCCGGACGTTCGTGACCAGGTAAGGCCCGTTCCTCGCGGTCTGGATGCCGGGCTTCAGGCCGGCCTGGAGCTCCCAGAGCCGCGCCCGGCGGGCGGCCTGCTCCGGTGCGGGCGCGAGCGCGCAGGCCAGGCTCTGCAGGGCCGCCGTGGCCTCGGCCAGGTCGGGCGCGGGCAGGCCGGCCTGGCCGGCGCGGGCCCGCAGCCGGGTGGCCGCCTGCGCCGCCGCCCACACCAGGTCGCTCAGGTAACCCAGGCCGCTCGCGCCGTCCGGGCCGCTCGCAGCGTCCGGGCCGCTCGCGCCGTCCGGGCCGCCCGGGGCGGCGGTGAGCGCCCGGCCGACGATGCCGGCGAGGTCGGCCAGCCCGGCGGCCAGGTCTTGGTCGCGGTCGGCGGCGGCGTCGCTGGCCTTCCCGGCCAGGTCGCCGGCGCGCTCAAGCCGGGCGGCGATGTCCTGCGGGTCGGGCCCGGCGGGCTCGGCGTGAGAGCGGCCGGGGGGCAGGTGAGCGCCCAGGGACCGCGCGATGTCCCGCAGCGCGGACATGACCGGCTCCAGCCGGCCGGCCACCGCCGGGTCGCAGTCGCCGCCGACCGAAGCGCAGAACGAGGCCGCGGTCTCCAGCCGCTCGGTCAGCAGGATCCAGGCCGCCTCACGGTGCGGCAGCAGGTAGTCGGCCTCATAGAACAGCTCGAAGCTCGGGCCCGCGTTCTTCCCCTCGTGACCGGGGCCGGCCGGCAGCGTGGTGATCACGTTGGCCAGCGGCTGGAGCACCGCCACCATCATCTGGATGGTCGCGTCGGCCAGGGCCTTCAGCTGCGCGTCGGTTTCCTCGGTGTGCGCGAAGTAGCGCTCGAAGATCTGCAGCAGGATCTCCTGGCCCACGTTGAACAGGTCGGCCACCCGGGCCGTCACCGGGTCGGTGATCAGCGGGACCTCGACGTCGCGCTGCGGCGGGCGGACGTTGGCCGCGATGACCGGCCGGACCGGGTCGAACTCCGGGCTGGCCTCGCGCATCTGCCGGTACTCGTCGAGAATGGCGACGAACTGGCCGAAGTGGGCGTTGCGCCAGTCGCCGCGCGGGCCCTCGCCCTGCTCCAGGATCGTGTCGATCGCCCGTTGCGCCGAGGCCAGGTCGGTGACCACGACCAGGTCGGTCCAGCGGAAGTGCTCCGCCGAGGCCTGAGCCCGCGGCGGGCCGACGAACAGCCACTCCTCCCCGTACTTGTCGGCCAGGCGGGCAAAGCCGGCCTCGATCGACCGGTACAGGTGCCCGACCGTGGCGAAGTCCTGCGACCGGGGCACGATGTCGCCCTCGCTCATCAACGGCTCGGCCCGGCCGGCGGCGACCAGCCCGTCCGCGTCGCCGAGGTCCATGCCCTCCGGGCGTTCCAGGAACATGAAGTGCCGCAGCGCCTGCTCGCCGAACGGCAGCAGCGCCAGCTGGACCCCGGCCGGGTAGTGGGCGGCGGGCTGCGGCAGGTTCGGCCGGACCAGGTGCGGCGGCCCGCCGATCGCCGTGAGCAGGTTCTGCACCAGCGCCAGGTGCAGCATCTCCTGCGCGGCCACGTGCAGGATCCGCTGACGCCAGCGGTTCGCGGCCGCCAGCTCGTCCTCGGTCAGCCCCTCGGCGGCGGACTGCTTGAGGGAGAACGCCGCGAACAGGTACTGGCACATGATCCCGTGCTCGAGCTCGGCCGCCTCGCACAGCATGTAGATCAGGGCTTCGCGGTGCTCGATCACGAACGGGGCCTCGGGAGCCGCCTTGCCCCCGCGGGTGGCGATCACTTGGGCGAGGCGGCCGCTGCCGCCGGATGGCTCGCGGTCCGCCGCTGGTCCGGCATCGTTCATGGCTGGCCCCTTCGTCCCGGCCTGGCTCGCTGTGCTCGTCGGGAATTACACTATTACAGCTGTGCCGGTCCCGTCGGCGGCCCCGCCGCGGCGCCCGGGGCCCTGCCGCGGCGCCCGGGGCCACGCTGGCCACCGGTGCGTAAGCCGGGCGCGGCGCACCGGCCCGGCCGGCGACCGGCGCGCAGGCCGGCCGCGGCGCCCCGGCCCCGCCGGCCGCCGGCCCGGGGCTCACCGCGTCGTGAACGCGCCCCCGTTGACATGGATAGTCTGGCCGGTGATATGCCGGGCCCCCGGGGAGGCGAGGAAATACACCGCCTCGGCGATGTCGTCGGGCCGGCCGGCCCGCTTGTCGTGCGTGGCCGCGACCAGAGTGTCACGGCGCTGGCTGGTGAGCCGGTCCCGGAAGAAGTTGGTGCCGGCGATGTAGCCGGCCGAGATGACGTTGGCGGTCACGCCGCGGGGGCCGATGTCGGCGGACAGGTCGGCGTTCCAGGCCGCGAGGGCGGCCTTGGCGGCTCCGTACGAGCCGCCGCCGCGCTCGGCGCCGATCGTGCCGATGCTGATCACCGACCCGCCCGGGGCGAGCATGTCGGCGACCGCCCCGGTGGTGAGCACGGCGCTGAGCAGGTTGGCGTCCAGGTTCGCCTGCCAGCGCGCGGCCAGACGCTCCAGGCTGGCCCGGCGGGCGCCTGCCGCGTCCGGTCCCGTCCCGGCCTCGTCCGGTCCCGTCCCGGCCTCGCCTGATCTCGTCCCGGCCTCGTCCGCGGGACGGTCGAAATCGGTGTTGCCGCCCGCGTTGTTCACCAGGATGTCGAGGGCCGGCCCGATCCGGCCGGCCAGCCCGGCCCGGAGCGCCGTGACCTGCTCAAGGTCGGCGGCATCGCAGACCACGCCCTGAGCACCGACGTCGGCGGCCGCTTGCCGCAGCCGGTCCGCGTTGCGGCCGGTGATGACGACGGTGTCGCCGCCGGCGGCGAACCGGGCGGCGATGGCCCGCCCGATCCCGTTGCTCGCGCCGGTGATGAGCACGTTGCGAACCACCGTGAGTCCCTCCCTGTCGGCTATGTTTAGATCTAAACGTACTCCCTCGGGAAGGAGATGGGCGAACGTGGCCGGCGGTGACCGTTACCCGCTCGATTCCCCGTCCGCCTACCCGGCGGCCGAGATCGCCGCGGCCTGGCAGCGCGAACGCCCCGGCGTGCCGGTGTCGTCGATCGAGATCGTGACCCCGATCTGGCGGCTGGCCAAGCTGCTGGCCGACGACCGGCGCCGGGTGCTGCGGGACTGCGGCGTCGACCCGGCGACCCTCGACCTGCTCAGCGTGCTGCGCCGGTCCGGGCCGCCCTACCGGCTCACCACGCGCCAGATCGCGCAGCGCGCGCTGGTCACTGCGGGCGCGGTGTCGCAGCGCGTCGCCCGGGCCGAGCGCGAGGGACTGGTCGGGCGGGCCGCCGCGGCCGACGGCAGTCGGTCGGTGATCGTGACCCTGACCGCCGCCGGGCACGCGCTCGTGGAACGAGCCGTGGACCAGGTGCTCGGCCGCGAGGCGCGGCTGGTCCGCGCGCTGGACCCGGCCGAGCGGGCGGTGCTGGCCGGGTTGCTGGACCGGCTACTGCGGGACGTCGCCGGGCAGGCCGGCGGGCGGCCCGGCGAGGACGCCCGCTGACGACCCCAGCCGCACCCGGGCCGGGCCGGGGCGCGAGTCCCGGCCCGGGCGGCGTCACCGGCCGCGCCGCAGACGGTGGCGGGCAGCCTGGTCGGGGGTGGCCACCACGGCCGCCCGGACCGGGGGCACCGGCTCGGCCCCGCCGGGATTCCGGACGGCTGTCACGCCCACGCCGTGCCGGAACACGAGCGTGCCGCCGCATGCCGCCCCGGCGCTGACGCCGGCCGCGGCGAGCAGGGATAGCAGCAGGATGCCCGCCGGCGTCGACGACTGGGTCTGATACTCCGACAGCCGCCAGGCGATGTCGCCCGCGCCGATCATGAAGACGCCAGCCATCGTGGCCACGTGCGCCGCGATCAGGCGGTTCACCCTGGGGCGGCTGACCGGAAACCGGAGCAGGTCGACGAACCCGCTCAGCATCGTCAGCAGGCACAGGGCCAGCCCGCCGATCAGCACGAAGGTTCCCGCATGCCAGAGTTGCGTCGCCCAGGATCGGTGCGGGCCGCCGATGGCCGAGATCACGTCGAACGCCGCGGCGAAGATATAGGCCGCGATCGGGAAGTCGGTCAGCGGCGGATGTAACGCCCGGCCGCCCCGGGGCTGGTCTGAGCTGCCGGTCAACGGTCCCGCCTCACCTGCCTGGACATCGCCCGCATCGGCCCGGACGCATGGGCCTGGGCGCGGGTACGGGATTTCCCCGATAAAGTACCTTGAAGCATCGGGATCCGGCCTGGCTTGGCCAAACTCAGGCAGGCGCAGGAACAGAATTCGACCGGATGCAGCCGAATTATTCCGGCCAATTAATCGGCAGGACGGCGGCGCATTACCGGTTTACTGGGCCCGCCCCGGCAATGTGTCCGTATGTGGTCGTGATAGCAGCCGCTGACGGACTACTTTCCGGCTGCACCCGTCAACCCGGCCGACCCGGCCGACCCGGCCGACCCGGCCGACCCGGCCGACCCGGCCGACCCGGCCGACCCGGCCGACCCGGCCGAACCGGCCGACCCGGCCGACCGGCCGGGCGGTGCAGGCGGACCCGGCCCCGCTGTGGGCACCGCGCCGCGCCGGCCGGCTGCGCCGCGGGGCCGCGCCGGCCGGCTGCGCCGCGGGGCCGCGCCGGCCGGCCGCGCCGCGGGCCGCGCCGG
>Ga0335081_10016017_pt1 | contig 12127 bp, 13 predicted proteins | sample Lox_Sample_35_FD_206713 | JGI IMG/M metagenome (GOLD analysis project Ga0335081, IMG submission 206713) | Soil microbial communities from Loxahatchee National Wildlife Refuge, Florida, United States - Lox_Sample_3.5 | ecosystem: Environmental > Terrestrial > Soil > Wetlands | place: USA... | reverse complement strand
ACAATCCAACCGGCATCCTTGTGTCCGATCATGGGTTCGACAGTGGCATCGCGCCGGGCCAGTTCGTGTATGAGCCAGTTCGCCAAGTCACTACCGAAAGCACGAAGGCTTACGAAATGCTTCTCCGGCGTGGACGTATTGAATGCGGCGCTTCGGAACGTAACGATCATGCGCGCCGATAGCGGAGGAAGGAATGCCACAGAGGAATCTTACAATGCGAACCCGCGCCCAGCCTTATTCAAGAGGAACATGTCTTAGGCGAGAACCGGTGCCTTCAGTTTTCGCCGGCAACAAATCCCACACAACGCGAAATTATTGCGGCGCCAATACGAGAGAAAAGTAATCGCCGGGCTGGGCCGATCATCTTATTTCTTGTAGTGTTTTGGAACGATCTGGGATGAGCCCGCCAATGCGACTGTGATTAGGATCACTGCTATCTATTTTCCATGGACCCATCATGAAGCGTGGTGGAATGAATGCATCAACTTCCAGGAGCAGATTTTGAAAATGGAGGCGTATTATGCTTACGACGGATCGACTGGAAACGCTTTCGCTGATGGCAGCCCCCGTGGTCACGGCGTACCTATATACGAAGCCCAGCGACGCGTCCCAACACGCACTCACGCCCGCACATCTGGCTTGGCTGAAAACTGAAGGCCGGGCGATTGCCAAGCGTCTGCCTGCAGAAGAGCGAGGGGCTTTCCTCGGTCAGTTGAATCGCGTGGAAGAGTTCCTTCGGGACCACGTACCGCACGAGCGAAGTCTGGCGATTTTCGCCGGGCCCTCCGCATGGGAAACGATTCCGTTGCAAATGGAAGTACGGAATGAACTGCACTGGGGCAAGCCCGCGCTCGGCCAGCTGCTCTGGATCGTGGGAGAGCACAAAACGTATGGCGTGCTGACCGTTGACCATACCGGCGCGAAATTTCTGCAATATTGGGCCGGCGAACTGAGTCCGTACAAGGAGAAGAGATTCGACCTGGACGTCTCCGAATGGAAGAAGAAGGACCTTGGGCACGTGACCGCAATGAAGCAAAGCCAAAGGAGCCACGGGACGCAGCGCGACGTTTTCGAGAAGCGCGTGGACAACCGCTACGCGCACCTTTGCATTGAGACGGCGCAAGAGGCGGCGGTTTTTTGCGCGGAGAAGAGTCTGAGCGCATTATTCCTATGCGGGCCCGACCGGCTGATCAATACGGTGGAGAGAAAATTACCAAAAAGCCTGAAGCAATCCACCGTCGCGGTCGATCAAGACATCGCGCACCTGACTCTACCGGAACTGCTGAAGCATTTGGAGCCGCATATCGCCGCTTGGGAACACAAGCATGAGGCAGAGTTGATCGCGGCCTTGATGAACGGAGAAGGAGCGGTCGTGGCGGGCCTGGACGAAACACTGGCTCAACTGCAACGAGGGAAAGTGCGCACCTTGGTGGTCGCGCGGGGATTGAACCCTGTGCTCCACCGGTGCGCGGTGTGCGGCTGGACGGATCGTTCGGCGGATTCCATCTGCCCCATTTGCCGCGGCGAACGGCGCGATATCACGTTTGAGGAGATGCTGCCGGAGTTGATCCGAAGGCAGGAATTACAGATTCAAGTGGTGAGCAATGGGGCGGCCGACTCGCTGAACGGAGCAGAAGGAATGGGAGCTTGGCTCGGCGGGCCAAAGATCATAAGCGCCGGCGCGGGCGGATAAATGCGGACAGGGCCGCGGCCGCCGGTGATCCATCAACAATCGATAACATCTTGAGAAAAGTTGTGCGAGAATCGTCGCGCACGGCGCCGCCGAGGATGGCCGCTGGGAAACGCTTGCGAAACAAAAAGTGGGAACGGTTTTTGGGGAGCGTAGCGAGCATACCGCTGGTAGTCACTCCCAAGAGAGGAGGCGTAATGGCTAAGAAGAAGGCCACCAAGAAGGCTGCCAAATCCGCAAAGGGCAAATAAGCCTGATGCTGCTCGAATGGTCCGGTGGCGGGCAGAAGTAACCACAAGAATTGAAACCGCCACCGCGCCATTCGCTAAATGGACGCGGTGACGACCCGGCGACGCGCTAGGCTTCTTCCTCGATCGTGAAGTTTTCTCGTACCAGTGGAAATGCAAAGACTGGTTCCTCCTCGAATTCTTCAATTTCCAGCACTCCGACCACTTGTGGTTCGGCTGCAACAGGCTGTACTGCCGTAACGGGCTTCTTGGCCGGCGCAGGCTTGCGAGAACGCGCCGCCTTCTTATGAGCGACGCGGCGCCCGTGCCCGGCTGCCTTGGCGTGGTGCTTTGCGACATGTCGTGGCATAAAGTCCTTCCTTTCTCAAGGTGCTCCTTCACTTCCGCAACCAACATGCATCCGGGAATGGCGCAAAGCAGTGACGCAAATCACGCGTCACTACGTGCGGTAGCGTATTGCGGGTCATCACCACAGGAAGTTCAAGGGCGTGTTTGGGTGCGCACGATCTCCACCGAGCAGGGCGCGTGGCGCGCGACGGCTTCGGAGACGCTGCCCATCAAGAAACGCTCCAGTCCTTTCCGTCCGTGCGATCCGAGCACAATCAAGTCGGCGGGCCACTCCGCGGCAGCGTCGACGATGACCGCCTTGGCGTCGCCCACCTCAACCGCGGTGGCAACGTCGAATCCGGCGTCGCGCAATCCCTGAGCGGCCCGCGCCAGCAATCCTTGAGCCTGTTCGCGTTCTTCCTGTAACACCCGGTCCGACTGCAAGCCATATCCCCAAGACAGGCTGTCGGCGTATTCAGGGATGGGCTCGATCACATGCAGGAGGCGGAGGGCCGCATGGTGTGGATTGATGTGGGCGACCACCGCTTGTATGGCTGATTGAGAGAACTTCGATCCATCGATGGCAATCAAAATGTTCATCGTTTTCCTCGACCCGCCGAATGTGCAGCGGAAATCATTCCATAGTCATACGCGAATTTATAGTCCCGGGAGGTTCGCTGAAATGGCTTGGATTGCACGGGCGAGTGATCTGGCTCACATCCTGGCGATGTGCGTTGCAGGTACGCTAACAGGTGCCGAGGAGGAACGTATGATCGTGAAGGTGAAGGAAGGCTATCAGGTGTTGTCGAGCAAGGGAAGGAATCTCGGCGGACCGTACCGGACTCTTGAGGAAGCCAAAAAGCGGCTGCGACAGGTGGAATTTTTCAAGCACCGCCGGGCCTAAAGGCGCTAGAAATCGACGGCGCAGGAGTGAGCGCCGAGGCGAAAATTCTGACAGCGCAACGGAACTCAAGCCTGGGAAGATCTGTCGCTCAAATCACCTCCATTTCTTACTTTCCCGGAATGGTGACTTTTGGTCCCGAAAAGCGAAGTGGCTTGGGTTCCGCCCACCGCGGCAGAGACTACAAAGGCCTGACAACGAGACCCATCGCGCGCGGTTGATGAACGGTTTACACCAGGTGGTGTTGCATCGACCGGTTGAGCCGGCACAGATTATCGGCAAGCTCAAATCGATTCTGTTGCCGACAATCCGGGGCTGAGTTTGTTTCATCGCCATCATGAGGGATTCCTCGCCTGCCGAGAGGCAGTCGGGCGCAAACGACGCGCCCGACGGCAGGCTCGGAATGACAGCTGGTTGCGAGGCGCGCGAACGAGCAGCAGGACGCAGAGGAAAGCCTCAGGTCTGCCGACAGACATAGGCGACCTGAGCTACAAACGACGGAAAAGCCCCAGTGCTGGCTGACGCCGCGCACTGGGCTACAAGGGAGGAGGCGCGAGCCAGGCCTGTCCGTCAGTCGGCGGTGGAGATGTAGACGTCGACGAGTTCGCCAGGATAGAGATTTACGTTGCCCGGTTTCTGGATCCTGAAGATCACGGGCAAGACCCGCACATCGACTCGTTCGGTGCGCTGGTTGGATAGCTCAATCTTGGGAGAGACGAGGGGCTGCGTTCTGACGAATTCGAGATCGAATTTGGCATTCGAGCCGCGGACGGACATTTGCCCCTTCATCCGGGAAGGCGCAGGCAGCCGGGGCAGCAGGATCTCGTCCACGTAGCAGCGAACGTTCAGAGCCATCCTGGGACCGCCCAATATCATTACCGGCAGCATGCCCTGGGTATAGCTGTCGTAAGAGCCCTGGGTGGAGACGAAGCTTCCCACGGTGGGATTGATGGTCAGTACGGTGCCGTCGCTGGGCGCCCGCAAGGTGTACTTGGAAAGCAGGGCGCTGGATGCCAGATAGGACTTTTGCAGGGCGTTGTATTGCCGCTCCTGATTTTTGACGTCGTAGATCCACGCTCCCGCTTTGAGCAGATCGTATTGCCTCTCGGCCACGGCGAGGTTCGCCTTGGCCACGGCAGCGGCATTGAGGGCGCTATCCAACGCATCCTTACTGATGGCTCGGGTGTTCATGGCGTATGCGGTTTGCTGCTTTTCGAGCGCATCGTTGGCCGTCTTGAGCATAGCCCGGGCGGCCTTGACCTGGGCTTCGGCGACGTCGAGATTTTCCTGCCTGGGCTGAGCCTTGAGCTCTTCCAGAAGCGACAAGGAGGCCTCCGCCTGGGATTGCAGTTGCTCGGCCGTGGCCCTCTGAACTGAATCGTCAATCAGCACCAGAGGATCGCCCCGGTGCACCGGCTGGCCTTCGGAGACAAGGATTTGCTTCACGGTTCCGGGAACTTCCGGATAGACGTTGATATTCTCGCCGCTGGATTGGTCGCTTTCGACGATGCCCTCCGCGTAAATGCCTTGCGGGTAGGGGTCGGAAGCCGGGCTGAATACGGGCGGCTGAGCCGGTTTTTGTATGCTGAACAGGTAGCCGGCCACGCAACCGGCGACGATTCCGAGAAACGCGAGCGTGAAAAGCAGTCTGTACCTCATGGGTCACCCCTTCGCCGTGGCCGCCGCGCCGTTCTCGACGGCGGTCAGGCGGCCGTCCTCCATGTGCAAGATGCGAGTGGCAAATTCGTAAATTCTTTCGTCGTGGGTAACCACTACGATGCAGCGATTTTCGTTCAGAAGATTGCGGTGCACGAAGCTGACTACCGCGCGTCCGGTATCGCCATCGAGCGAAGCTGTCGGCTCGTCCATGATGAGGATGTCCGGCTGGGAGACGATCGCCCGGGCGATGGCCACGCGCTGCTGCTCTCCGCCGCTGAGCTTCACGGGAGGGAGCTCCGCGCGATTCTTCAGGCCAACGACGTCGAGATACTTGATGGCCTCGGCGACGGATCGATCCCAATTCTGTTGTCTGAGAATGAGGGGAATGGCGACGTTTTCGGCCGTCGTGAGCCGGGGGAAAAGATGATAATCCTGAAAAACGAAGCCGATCTTGTTGCGCCTGAATTCGGCGAGGTCATCGCTATTCAGGCTCCAGATGTCGGTTCCTTCCACCTGGACCTCGCCGGCGTTTGGTCTCAAGATTCCCGAGAGGACGCTCAATAAAGTTGTTTTGCCGCTGCCCGAAGGGCCAACGATGTAGATCATCTCTCCGAATATAGTTTCCAGATCCACATCCCGGAGCGCCACCGTCTTGGCTTCGCCTTCGCCAAACCACTTTTCGAGGCCGGTCGCTTTGATGGCTACGCGCGGCATATCATTCCCTCATCCCCGGAAGATATCGAAGGGTTCGATCCGCAGGACCCTGCGCACGCCCACGTAGCTAGAAACGCCCGCGATGATGATCACCAGGCCGAGGGAGAACACGAGGCTGGGATAAGTGATCATTGCGGCATAGCTGGGCAACCGCAGTTTCGCCAAATAGATGAGCAAAGTGCACAGGCCAACGCCAAGACCGTAGCCGGTTAAAGCGGTGAAGCCGGCCTGGAAGAGGATCATCTTGACCAATTCGCCGTTTCTGGTGCCGATGGCTTTCAAGGCGCCGAACCTTTCCAGATTTTCCAGAATGAAGGTGTAGAAGGTTTGGCCGGAAATGGAGAGGCCGACGATAAAACTGATTAGCGACATGATCAGGATGTTGGTGCCGCCACCAGTCTGGAAGACGAAGAAGTTGGTGTTCTTGGCGATGAATTCGTCCTTGGTAAGCGCGAGATAACCAAAAGCGGCAACCCCTTGCTTGATTCTGGGGACGTCGGCCGGGGTTTTCGGCTGCACCAGGACGTACGAAATGGTGTAACGAGGATTGGGGATGTACTGCACGGCCCTTTCGTAGGTGGTGTACAGCGTGGGCGTTCCAAAGAGTCCGGAAACGGTCACCCTGGCCACGCCTACGATCACACCCCGGTGGTCGTTTAGCTCGAACTCGGAACCCACGCGGGGGTTTTCCAGCTTTTCATATTCCGCGTCATCGACGACGATGAAGCCGTTCTCGGCGTAAATGTCTTCAATCTTGCCCTGCTCCAGCATGGGCCGGCCAAAAAGGCTGGTGTCGTCGAGGCCGACCACGGTGACGCCTTGGTAAGCGCCATCGGGAAGCTTGACGAGAGCTCCTCCAGAGTAGAGAGGCACAGCGTAGTCCACACCAGGCACGCTGCGGACTGCGTCGAGGACATAGTTTGGCATTCCCACAGAGCTGACGATGGCCTGGACGGACGGGTCCATCACCCACATGGAAGCGCCGATGTTCACAACGGTAGCGGAAGCGTGATTCAAAACTCCGATAAACATGGAGGTAATGAACGTCATTAAAAAGACGGCAAAGGTGATACCGACCAGCAGGGCGGTAAACTTTGACTTGTCATTGACGAGGAGCTTGTAAGCGAGTCTCAAAATCCCCTTCACGGCTCTTCCTTGCGCAAGCGGCTCTTTCACTGAGCTTTACTGGAAAAGCTTAGCGGCACGGGAAGCCGAGCCGCTGTGACGGGTGTCACTTGCGGCGGTAACGGATGTCGCTAGGTAATGCGTTAAACTCGAAAGACTTAAGTCGGAACGAGGATTGAGTGAGGCGGAGTAAACTTTGGTCAGACGCGGCGCTGGACGGGAATGCGCGCCATTCGCAAGACGTGAGCGACCTCGGTCTCTTTCAGGCGCGATGCGTCGTACTCAAAGGACAACTGGTTGAGTTGCTCGTTGACGTGGAAGCGCCGCAAGCCGTAGGTGTTGGCGAATTGGCCGAGGGCGCGGAGTTGTTCGGGGTGGAGCGGCCCTTGCAGTTCGTAAGTGACTTCGACGAGGGTCATGTCCAGATTATAGCAAGCTGGGCCAGGAGGCGATTGCACGTTGCTGAAGGGGGCCGCAAAGGGGAAAGTTGGCGCCTTCGGCCTGAAGCCGAGCTTATAGTAGGGTCATCTATATGATTTGCCGCTATATGACGTTTGCGGGAGCGGGCCCAGGCCGGCAAGAAGAAGATGACTGAGCAAAAGACGCAGCAGCAGACCATGGAGAAAGACCCTGTTTGCGGAATGCAAGTAGATCCCTCGTCGGCTCGCGCCAAAGCGGAACACGGCGGGCGGACGTATTTTTTTTGTTGCGGCGGATGCGCGACAAAGTTCCAAGCATCTCCGGAAAAATATTTGCAGCCTCGGCCTGAGCCGGCAGGCCAGAGTTTGACCGTAATCTCGTCCTCGCCGGCATCTCGCCCCGTCCGGATTGCCAGTACCCAGGGCGCCCCCCAACCGCAGACTGCGGGCTCCGCGGTTGAGTACACATGCCCCATGCATCCGGAAGTTGTGACACAGGCGCCAGGGGCGTGCCCGCTTTGCGGCATGGCGCTGGAGCCGCGGACGTTCGCAGCAGAAGAGGAGCCCAGCGAAGAGTTGCGGGATATGACCCGGCGATTCTGGGTGAGCTGTGCATTGACTGTGCCGTTGCTGCTGATGGCGATGGGTGAAATGGCCGGCGTGGGCGCGTTGCGGGAGTGGTCGTTTCGCGCACGCAATTGGGTGGAACTGGCGCTGGCCACGCCGGTGGTTCTGTGGGGCGGCTGGCCGTTTTTCGTTCGCGGCTGGAAGTCCATGGTTACGCTGCGGCTGAATATGTTCACGCTGATTGCGATGGGCACAGGCGCGGCGTACCTGTACAGCGTGGTGGCGACGATTGCGCCGGGAATTTTTCCGGACGCGTTTCGCGGCTCGAACGGCGAAATCGGCGTGTATTTCGAGGCGGGGGCGGCGATCACTACGTTGGTTTTGCTGGGGCAAGTTCTGGAGCTGCGGGCGCGGCGGCGAACCTCGAACGCGATCCGGGCCATGCTGGGCCTTTCGCCTAAGATGGCGCGCCGCATTGCGGCGAATGGGGAAGAAAAGGACGTGCCACTCGGCGAGGTCGTCCACGGCGACCGGCTTCGCGTGCGGCCGGGCGAGCGGGTGCCGGTGGACGGCGTGATTTTGCAAGGCGGCAGCGCGGTGGACGAATCGATGATCACGGGCGAGCCGTTGCCGGTGGAAAAGCACGAGGGCGACTCGATCACGGGCGGAACGTTGAACGGGTTGGGCAGCCTTATCATGCGCGCCGAGCGCGTGGGCTCGGAAACGCTGCTGGCGCAGATCGTGAGGATCGTGAGCGAAGCGCAGCGCAGCCGCGCGCCGATCCAGCGGCTGGCGGATACGGTGTCTTCCTACTTCGTTCCGGCGGTTTTGTTGGCTTCTTTGGTGACGCTGATCGTCTGGTCGCTTGTCGGACCGCAGCCTCGGCTGGCGTACGCGCTGGTGAACGCGGTGGCTGTGCTCATTGTGGCGTGCCCTTGTGCCTTGGGACTCGCCACGCCCATGGCGATCATGGTCGGGGTGGGGCGCGGAGCTCAAGCGGGAGTGCTCATCAAGAATGCCGAGGCGTTGGAGATTCTGGAGAAGGTAGACACGCTGGTCATCGACAAGACGGGCACGTTGACGGAGGGCAAGCCGCAGGTGACGTCCATGCACGTCGTCGAGGGAGGCCCTGTAAGCGGCGAGAAGGAATTGTTGCGGATCGCCGCAAGCCTGGAGCGCCCCAGCGAGCATCCTTTGGCGGCTGCGATCGTCAAGGCGGCGGAAGACGAGAAGATTGTTCTGGCGGAACCCGATGAGTTTCGATCCCTGGCGGGCCGAGGGTTGACCGGCAAGATTGCGGGGCATGATGCGGCAATGGGGAATGCCACACTGTTCCGAGAATTGCGAATCGATTTGGGGAACCTTGCCGAGGAAACCGAGGGTATGCGCTGCCAGGGAGAGGCCGTGGTGTTCGTCGCGGTCGATGGGCGGGCCGCAGGCTGGATCGCGGTTTCCGATCCGATCAAAGCTTCCGCGCCGGAAGCGCTTCGCGAACTTCGCGCCGAGGGGCTGCGCGTAGTGATGCTCACCGGCGATAACCGCGCCACGGCGGAAGCAGTGGCCCGTAAGCTGGGAATCGATCAAGTGGAGGCTGAAGTTCTGCCCGACCGCAAGGCCGAGGTGATCAAGCGGCTGCAAAGCGAAGGGCACAAGGTGGCCATGGCCGGCGACGGAGTCAACGACGCGCCGGCGCTGGCGCAGGCAAGTGTGGGGATCGCCATGGGCACGGGCACGGACATAGCGATGCAGAGCGCCGGAGTGACGCTGGTTCGAGGGGATCTGCGGGGGATCGTACGCGCCAGAAGGCTCAGCCGGCGAACGATGCGCAACATTCGCCAAAACCTGTTTTTCGCCTTCGTCTACAACGCGCTGGGCGTGCCGGTTGCCGGGGGCGCGCTTTATCCGGTTTTCGGCCTGCTCTTGAGCCCGATGATCGCGAGCGCGGCAATGAGTTTCAGTTCGGTCTCAGTAATTGCGAACGCGCTACGGCTGCGGAAGGCGTCGCTTTGAGGTTGTGAAGGAAAGGGCTTGTCTACGTGACCAAAGGCCCGCTCGATTTTGTCAATCTGCTAATTCGAGCGAAGTAGGGTGTCGATGGCCGCAATCAATTCGGGGCTGGTCCAATCCTGCTGGCCGACGATTTTGCGGGCGATACGGCCGTCGCGACTGATGAGGTAGGCTTCGGGAATCATGACGGTGCCGTAGTTCGTGCCGATCTTCCTGTTACTGTCGAGGTATGTGGGGAAGTTGACTTGATGCTCGGTAAGAAACTTGTGGTATTCGGAGGGGTCGTCGTCCCAACTCATGCCGACGATGGTTGCGCCTTGGCCGGAGATGCGCTGCTGAAGCGCGTTCAGCGAGGCCGCTTCTTCCACGCAGGGCGGGCACCACGAGGCCCAAAAATCCAAAATCACGACCTTGCCCCGAAGGTCAGAGAGACGGAACTGCCGCCCATCGGCTTCGACCGTGAAGTCGGGCGCGCGACGTCCTGCAACGCTGGGTTCACCTTGGCGGTAACTGGGCATGGCAAAGACGTACAGCACCGCCAAGGCGCCCGCCAGCCCCAGGCCGCCGAGGATTTTTTGCTTCATGACGTTTGTTCCATGAATGTCCAGTCCGCCCGTTATAATAACTCGCGCCTCGCTTCGGCGCGAATCCGGCCTCATCTGGGTAGTGGGTCAGTTCAAATTTTACCTTCTTTGTGTCAGGATCAAGAAAGTTCAAACTGACCCGATACCCTCTTCCGCCATTATGAACAACGCCCCATGCGTTTCCGCGATCGTGCCTGCGCGAAACGAAGAGCGCAGCATCGGCCATGTGGTCGCTTCGCTGGCGGAACAGCCGGAAATCCGGGAGATTATCGTGGTGAACGATCAATCGAGCGACGCCACGGGCGAGATATTACGGCGTATGGCCACCGAGCAACCGAAACTGCGAGTGGTCGACGCCGGGCCCCTGCCTCCCGGTTGGGTGGGCAAGAATCACGCCGCATGGCTGGGCGCGGAGAAGGCGGCATGCGATTGGCTGGTCTTCACGGACGCGGACGCGGTGCATCTGCCTGGCTCAACAGCGAGAGCTCTGGCCGACGCCGAATCGTCCGGAGCGGCGCTGGTCTCGTACTCTCCGGGCCAAGAGATGCACACCTGGTGGGAGCGCGCGGTGATCCCTTTTGTTTTCTGCCGGCTTTCGCAACTCTATTCGTTCGCGGCCGTGAACGATCCCGAGTCGTCCGCGGCGGCAGCCAACGGCCAATACTTGCTTATGCAGCGAAGCGCTTACGAAAAGATTGGCGGTCACGCCGCAGTACGGGAGGAGGTGCTGGAGGACGTGGCGCTGGCTTGCCTGGCGAAAGCTGCCGGGATTCGCTTGCACTTCGCGCCGGGCGATCAGATCTGCCGGGTGCGCATGTACGCGAATTTTCGCGATATGTGGGAGGGCTGGTCAAAAAATCTGCTGCCCTTGATCGCCTGGTCGGGCCAGCGGGTGACCCGCGAACTCATTACGGTAAGTCCTTGGATTCCGTTACTTTGCCTTTTGCTGACGCCCGTGAATCTGGTGATCGGCGCTCTCGGGCTTCTGCTGCTGGCTGGCCGGCATGCCAGCTACGCCGCGCTCCTGCGCAAGAATCGATTCCCGCTGAGCGGCGTCCTATACTATCTGTTGGGCGTGGGCCTCTATTGCGCCGCTTTAATGAGATCCGACTGGGGTTACGCACGCGGAAAGGTCGCATGGAAGGGGCGGGAATATCCGGTGGCGGCGCCGGTTCGCAGGTCATAAGGCTATGGTCTATCTGACACGCAAGATCGAGTTTTCCGCAGCGCATCGCTACCACAATCCCGCTTTTTCGGAAGAGGAGAACCGCCGGATTTTTGGGAAATGCAATAATGCCAATGGACATGGGCACAATTACGTGTTGGAGGTCACCGTCGGCGGAGAGGCCGATCCGGAAACGGGCATGGTGCTGGATTTGAAGGAGCTGAAGGAGATTCTGGAGCGCGAAGTCATGGAGCGTATGGATCACCGGTTCTTGAACTACGAAGTGCCGGAATTGGCGGGCCAGATTCCCACCTGCGAGAACATCGCGGCGGTGATCTGGAAACTGCTGGAGTACAAGATAAGCAAAGGCCGGCTAGCGCGCGTGCGGCTTTGGGAGTCGCCGGACCTTTACGTCGACTGCTACGGAAACGGGCAGCCATGAGACTGGAACTCACGCGGCGGTACGCGCTGGCAGCTTCGCACCGGTTGCACAATCCGAAATTGGACGAAGCCGAAAACCGCCGGCTGTATGGGAAGTGCAACAATCCATACGGCCACGGGCATAACTATTTCGTAGAGGTCACGGTAACCGGTCCGGTGGATACGGCTACGGGAATGATCGCGAATCTCGCCGATCTGGATCGGTACGTGGAGCGGGAGGTGATCGAGCCGTTCGACCATACTTACTTAAATATGGATTCGGAGGCTTTTCGCGAGCGTG
>Ga0335081_10016015_pt1 | contig 12128 bp, 10 predicted proteins | sample Lox_Sample_35_FD_206713 | JGI IMG/M metagenome (GOLD analysis project Ga0335081, IMG submission 206713) | Soil microbial communities from Loxahatchee National Wildlife Refuge, Florida, United States - Lox_Sample_3.5 | ecosystem: Environmental > Terrestrial > Soil > Wetlands | place: USA... | reverse complement strand
ATGACGCTCTGCATTCCTCTGCTCTGCATAGTAGCTTCTGTCCACCTTATGTACATAAGTAGGTGCAGGGCGATCCGGGCCACCCGCACTAGTGGGCCACCCGACATCCATCATTTTATTATTGCACCGTTATGCAGTCTAGCATAACCAACGACTCATCTTGACTAGCTTCTAACTCACCATTAGAGTCCTCCACAACCTCGCTGGCCCCGCTTTTCTTCCTTCTGGCCCCCCCAGTCTTCCTTTTCTTGGTCAATTTCTCAGCCTCAATTAACCCGTTCAAGATGGGTTCAGTCGTCAAAACGTGCTCTCCGTCAATAACCCGCCTTTTACCACTTAGAATTGCCTTCCTCTTGGTCACGACTGCCGCCAGCTTGTTGTGTGCCTCCTCAACAATAATATTTCTGGCTTGAACACGCTCTGACCGCTTGACAACCTTTTGAGCGTATCTTCGAGCAGGACTGGAAAGAGCAGCACCAGAGGCCAGTTCACTCAGTAAGGCGGCATTTGCTAAGCGTACCTCATCAGTATTAAGTGGAGAGCTTGTGAGAACTGAGTCTTTGAAGGGCGTAGTGCACTCTATGGGTGTTGAATCACGAACAACGACCTGATCTTGAACTTGAGGTTTGACACGATTGACCGCTTTTGAAGGATCAAACGGAAGAATACCGGTACCGCAGAAGCCAGAACGAATGTTTCGAGTGGTAAAAGCCTTCTTATGAGCTTCTACATATGCAGCAAGCCATTCAGCCTTAAGTAGTCGATGTATTTCGGTACTGATTATCGGTTCGATGGATGAGGCCATATGAGTTTTAAGTGGACTGAAAACTCCAACATCCAACGGTTGGGTTAAGTGAGAGGAATGAGGCGGTAGAACCATGAAAATAATGTTATTCCTCATGCAGTGAGCAATCCACGAGGCCGTAATATGACTATCATGTCCATCGCAAATCAAAAGTCGCGGATTTCCATTTGCTTTATCTCGAGTCCATGGTTCAAATATTTCACGAAGCCAGAATAGTCCATGTTTATTGCTCGTCCATCCCTTTGTATTGCCATTAAATCGCCAAGCTTTATGGATATCAGCAGGTATCCATTGACATAAAAAGTTTTCGCCTTTAAATATAATGAGGGGAGGAAGGGAACTTCCAGTGGCATAAATGCATTCCAATGCTGTCACCCATTCCTGACGGCCAGGCTTGGCTTGAAATCGTTGACATATGGTGGCATTAATGATACGCTATGAAGCTTCAACATCACCGATTGCAAAACCGCTTTCATCCATATTATAGATGTTCTCTGATTCGATATTGTGCTCTTCGATGACGCGTCGTAAATCCTCAAACCACTTTGTCAACCGTTCTACCGACACATCTTTAATCCTTGCAGCTTCAATACACTTCCTTTTAGCGCTTTCCAGTTCAGGATGACGAGACAAGAAATGTGCAACCCAATCTCTCCCAATAGGGTCGTAATTTACGAGTCGAATGTCATTATCGTTGATACCGCGCACGCGTTGATTTCGAATTATCTCGGCCAATTCTCGCAGGGTACGATATCGAGGAGCATAACCACGTTGTGTAAGTGTTGTAATCCAGTGCACCAACTCCGTTTCCTCCACTTTAGTCAAGTGCATTAACTGTTCGTGGGCTTGATTGCGAGCGAGCCTTCCATCAAGGCGAGCCTGAAGGGTCGATCGTGGCACGTTGAATTCCTTTGCAATAGTCCGAACGGATGCTGTTCCCGAGCTTTTTTGCCTGTTCCTGTATGCGACTATGGCCTGCTGCATTCTTGATTCGTTTTCTGCGCTTTGTCGGCACTTTCCACGCGTCATGGTGGTGGTGGACAATGTTTTATTTAATTTGGTGGCCCACTAGTGCGGGTGGCCCGGATCGCCCCGCACCTACTTATCGGCCCCTTCGCTACCACCGCCTGTGCCGACGAAGGTGCAACACCCGAGGTTCAGGAGGTCTCCTCCCCTCCCCTGTTGCAATGCCATTGACCACCATCGTAGACTGAGAATATATCAACCAATGACGTATAGGATCGATAGGTCCCCTTACCCGCTGCTGCGCGGTGTTATTTGTGGTTCTGAGAGGTCATTCCTCAATTTGGTGGCACGACACAAGTTCATATTCAAAATGAATTGCCCGCAACGAAGCAGTTATGCAGCCTTTTATTCGCCAACATTGTTCGAATGCTGGACCTCAACGGAATTAAACGTTCATCGACACGGAGTGCGGTGATCTCAATCTTGACCTTTACATTCGCGAAAATTGGACGCCGCATATTCCGAAAGCTGCTACCGTATGGGGCAGTTGACATACCCATGAAGCGTCGGGTCGTCGAAGTACGGAATCAACGAGAATCGTGGATGTCTTTTATCAATATGTTTGCGTTCAGTTTCGGGCAGGGAGAGGTTACAATTCCTTCTGTATACAAACGTCGAGTCGAAGTCCTGACTAATTGACACCCATCTCCATGCATGTAGATCTTACACAAGGACCTGGTGCGTGTACATTTGAGGAAACGAACAGGGAATTCAATTGCCTCCGCAGCACCCATCAGCGCAGTAGCCCTGCGACTCGGGACAACAGAAATCGTCACCACAATAAACTTCTGAATCATTACAACACGCCGGTCCGCAGCAAGTCGTGTTTTCAGGACAACAATCAAGCTGGACAGCATACTCCACTCGGACAACAGCCCCAGCGCAACCAGGGCGCGTTGCAAGGAACTGTCCTGAGAGGTTACAGGACATCATATGTAGGTGGTGCGAACAAATGGGTCACATGTGGTCGGTCAATAGGTATCATGCAAAGAACAGATCATCAAAGGAGCCGTGTAGCGGGTACGCTCCGCTCGGCATGAATTCGCTGTCCCAGGATATTGAGGGAAATGTTTAACAATGGGGAGGATGTTTCATTTAGTATTCCATAGACGTGTCTTATTTGTATTCATTGGGATGGATCTCATCATAGTGTGGCAGCATTCGGAACATGAGATTGTCAGATTGGAAGTTCGAAAAGTACAACCCCCGGAAGCAAAGAATCCGGGATCCAAAGTCCCACATTTTGGCATTCCACATTTTCACCGCGCGACGAAATTAAAGTTGCCATGGCCCTGAGTTTAATTACACATAATGTCTAACTCCGTTCTCGCGCCGACGATGCCCCTGGACCTCCGCAACTCGGCGGGGTGTATCCGGCACCCACCCGCCGCGTCAGAGGTACCCCAAACCGCCGGCCCCTCGCCTGCATCTACTCACCCTATCGGGACCGTCTCGTCGCTGACCCGAAATGAATGTAGAACACACATGATCAAGATTGTGTCATCAAGGGCCAGCTAGAAGGCTCTGTTGCGGTCGAGATGGATTGATAGATTGAAGAGGTGCGGCGACCCGCCACTATATACCGAATTGTATCAACAATGTCTAATCTCAACAGATCCGTCACTTTTTGGCCATGTAACCACTTTCAAGTCTTAAAGGGAAGCTTCGCGCACAGCATCTTTGGCGAACTCACTACGGTCTAAAATTAGTTTCCGATGATGTCATTGGGAAAAACATTCAAGCACACGCCACTGGCCCGTTGGGGTTTTCGTCACAGCGAGTTCCTAAACCACAGGGACTGTAGACCCACCGATATGCTGCGGTGCAAGTAACATACCCGGGGTCAGTACCGCCGGGGAAAGAACAACATGCAATTGCTCCTGGTACAGAGCACTCCAGGCCGATCCAAGGACAAGTTGTTTGTGCGAAGATTCCGTGAATAAATAGAGCGAGCCCGATGAATGTAGAGCGCATCATAAAAGTCTTTTCTGATTGGAGCTATTGGGGCGAACTGCCGTCGCAGGGGTTTGACTGCGGTTAAGATGAAGGATAAGACGGACGCAGGCAGTATTTATGATGTGTTAGCCTTACAAATTTGGGTAAAACAGGATGTGTTACGAATTGAAACAAAGGAGGATATCTCATAGTTTCAAAGTCTTAAAAACGACATATCCGACGATTAGTTTCATTTGTTCAATCCCAGAACTTGATTCTCCAATATCAAGCGCACAATAAAATATATATAGCTACAGACGCCTCACATTTAATTCCAATCAAATAACATCATATTTGAGCGTTGTCACCCTCGCGAGATGCGGGGTGCCTCGCATAATTCCAACAGAGGCCCCATGTTCGGCTGGTAACTGATTCGCGCTCATACCCTGACACGTTCAAGCTTTCCATGCACCTGCCCCGCGGACTTCAAGAGATTTTTCTTGGCAAGAATATGGCTTGATTTCATCCACTTTTGCATATCTAATTTTGTTGGACATGCCCCGTCTTTGTTTCATTTACCGGAAGCTGGATAGTCATCTAAAGTGCATTCATGTGAACCCGTCGGACCAACGGGCAGTATGACGGCATCAAGAAGTTGAAAACAGGCTCTGCCGCCTGATACCGTATTGGCTAGCAACAATTTTTGACTCGTCGCGAATCATGCTTATACGAATCCCAGGATTTTACGACACTCGGTTGATTTCCTTCAATACGGGTTGCGCGAAAATGGCGACCATTGTTGGAGTTTAGTACGGATTATTATTATGATTGAGAATTGTTCATTGATTGCAGGGAGCTATGTGGCCTTTATATAGACTCGTTATATATGTGTATAACAGAACCTTCTAGAAATAGAAGAATCGAATGTTCTAGAAGTTTCCAGTTCTAACAACCATCACATCATGATTCTGCCAGTCATGGCCTAAAGTCGAACAATAATTCGTTGACGGATTCCAGTGAGAATGTGTCATTACCATCATATCGGTCGTATTCGCTACCGCCGATGTTTGAGGACTGAGGGGTTAGAGGCATATACGATAGGGAGGTTACAGTCCCCCCGGTGGGGGAGAGGGAGAGAGAGAGGAGACACCGATTTACTCTGACCCAGCAGTTCGCGACGTCCTTTTCAAACAGACGTTCCTGCTCTTTGAGCATCCGCGGCGTCGGGGGGCGGGCGTCCATAGTATAAATTGGCATCGAAAATGCGTCGGACCATAACCAGTTTCGAAAGAATTAAGCTGCGGAAAATAATACTATTCAAGTCGAAAAAGTGTTGCAATAGTCTCGCAGCGTTACACAGAAGATTGATTTGTAATCAGCTTAAGGAGCTAGTTAGCAGCGCAGACTAATAGATGCGGTCTCCTGTCAGATACTCAAGAAAAAGTTGAAAATTCATGCGTCGGATAAGATGACCATGCGGATCGCGTGACCCCCTGTCCGCAAATCTGAAATGCGAATTGTTTATTTACATAAATCAGGGTAATTTCAACAGAACTGGGCATGAAGTGCACTTTTTGACTCAATTAATTTGTAAAGCATTACGAAAGTTCATGCTTGGAAAGACACTTTATTCATCAGCGAGCATTAACAGGCAACAACATGAACAGTGGTTGCAACACCCAGTGTCACCCTTGGTACTACTAGTGTCTGCCTCAGCTGTTGGAGAAAGAGTTTCCGAGGCCATTGGAACGATAAAAGTATCTATATTTCAGAACAGTCTTGCGCGATAATACAGGATGGTTGGGAAGTTATCACATCATTCTTAGAAACCGACATGGTCCTCGTAGATGCCACCGCCGTTACTACCCTCGTGAGTTTTAATCCCCCATGTGGACGGTCATACCATTGCGTGCATAACTTGGAGGTTCCGCCGTCGCCAACGTTGTAATGGCGGTCACTGAGGCAGAGTAGAAACTGCTTCCTGTCGCGGAGGACACATTCAAGGCTCTGCGATTCGCGTTTCGTAAATGGCAATCACTTGACTGACCAAGGGGCCGCCCTGAAGCGGGGATAGTCAAGCATCCGAAAACGATGGCCCGGACGCAGTCGATTTGGTGGAATGTCCTTTTCAATAGCTTCATCAGACAGAGTCGGGGATGAGAGGCCGTGGCTTTCGATACTGCGGGAAGGTGGGCAAGGAAGTCCTGACTTTAGTGAGCTTTTGCATCGCAATTTACCCGCGTGGTATGGAAGCATGATTGGTCGGAGTTGCAGCCATTTGCGCGTGTAGATGCGTAAATGCGACAGACCATCGAGCGGAACCCCCCACCCCACTCGCGATTGCTCTTTGGTCCCGAAAGGCCCCGAATCGGCGGCGCATATTTTACCCGCTATGGGATTGCGACTCATCTGATTCGTCAGCCTTTGAGACCCCAGGCAGATTAACCCACCGTGCTACCCTACCCTCTTCCCGGATCAAGAGCGTGTTCGACGGGATGACGCGGCCATTCGCCATTTGCGCGTTTCAAGAACTGCAAAATCAATCACCCGCAAATGGGTTGCCAGCTTTTAGAGTTTGCAAATTGGAAGCCAGCGCCGGCCTCATGCAGCGAAATATTGATTCTGCTTATCATCCGATGGTGAAAAAAAAAAAAAAAGATGAAATAAAACAAAAAAGAAGTCGCTGTAAAAAGAGTCTTTTCAGCCAATCAGAGAGCAGTTATTATTAGTATTAATTAATTATAATTATTATTATATTAAGTTTACTCTGGGACGTCGCTTTCTCATTTCCCGAACTCTTCTGTTGGACGGGCCCTGGAAGGAGTGGATCGTGCTTGTCGTGCAGAGGCAAGGCAATTTTAGCTTCGTGGCGTGATGATGGGGCCATTTGGGGACAAGGGCGCGTCACGATGTCGGGAACGGGTCAGCTGGAATGGTAGGGACGGCGAGGGAATCCCATGTTACGACGCCCGGTTTAACCATGTCCAAATACGAGCTTCTCGTGATTTCCTACGATGCGGTTCGAGTTTGGCGAGGGAGGCGAGTTGAGGCGTTGATGACGGCGCAAGACTGAAATTACCTATCTCTCCCTTCCGCATGATCGGACAGCCCACGAAACGACATCTCCCCGTGGATGGATTTGGATGCTTATCGTGAAGCCAATCCTGTTATCCCCGAAACCGAAGCCTATTTAGTCGTGAGCCTTGCTGATTCCCAAATCCGGCAAGTTCATGACGCAGTTTGAACTGGTCGAACTCCCTTCTGGTATTGACCGATTCTTGCGTTTACGATGTACCTTGTGCCTTCCCTCGCCGATGATCTTCTGATTCAAGTGAAGGTCTAGTAGTCGAGGACGTCACACTACTGAGAATTCTTCTAAAGTTGCGTGGCCTCAAACGCACGGGCTGCAAAAATTGGCCTTGTACAAAGCGACCTATCGAGATCTTGCCAGGGGTCTAACCGGTTGATATTCAATCACGTTAAGGGGCAACGGAGGGCCCGGCATTGACAAGAAAGTGTACGAAAATGATTCAATTAATTAACTTGCAAGCGTTCCCCCGACAAGTGCAATACCCTCCGTTCTCCCGTCCACCCCGCCGACGCCAAGGTGGCAGAATCGGTGCATAACATATCGAGTTGCTTTGGGGTTACAAGATAAATCCTATTGCAAAGATGATAATTTGGAGCAATTGACAAGATAGTATTCAAACGTCTACAGGTTCTTACAATAAACCTACTTCAATTCCAAGCAGGCATCAAATCCCCACACCCGATTCACATCATGATGAAGTGTCTCTCTTCAGCTCCCTTAACGTACAACTTGCTCTACAAAATTAGTCGTGCCATTTATCGAGGATTCTACCTCTCTGTGTGCCTCATCAGAGCGCTCCTGCTCGACGAGTGCGGAAATCACAATCAGGTCGGTAAATTCAGCCCCATGCGCAGTAATAAGAAGTGTGCCCAGCTTGCCGGGCTTTCCCCCGAAAAAGCTGGCCTTGAAAACAGCGAGGCACACACCGGTGTGGTCATCAACCAGAGCCGATTGTCCTTTCCAGTGGACTTTCTTTTCCCCGATTTGGAAGAAGGTGTTGCCGTGGAAGAACGGGATGGTGTTATGGACATGCTGCAATTGGATGGATTGGTTAGCGCCGGAGGCGGTCACTGCGACCTCTGTCGTCCCATCCTTTCCGAGGAATTGGGTCGCACTGGCAATGACAGGGCCGGATTTGTCTCCTTTGTGGACCTGAATATGGTGCGCGGCATCAGCTTCGCAATAGTATCGGATATCCTATCCCTGTTACCGGTATTCTCTCAGGCACAAGGCGGGAAATACTTCCTTTCCGGGTTCCTTGCAGAAACGGTTCAGGGAGTTTTCTTCGCCCGTCTCGCGATATACTTCGAAAACAGTCTCTCCCACGGAGCTCGTAGAGGGTGCGGCTGCCATATTCCCGACTTTGAAACGAGGGCTATCAAAATCCGTTGCCCGTGTATTTATAGCCTCCCCCACATCAGCCCCAGCCCCCTATCCCAGACAATCGGTCCGGGGGTTTGCGATAAAGCCCCAAGGAAAGGGAACGGCATGCGCAGGGTCGAACGTGAGAAGTGCGGGTGGCCCGCCGCGCCCTGCGGGTTCGCCCGGTTTCGCACTATCGGGGCTGCATGATCATTTAATTTTCCTTGGCGGACAGGACTGCGTCCGCAGACCGACACCGTCCGCACCTTCATCCACACCTTCATGCAGAGATTAGGGGGTCCTTCTCCCAGCCGTTGGCTTGAATTGAAACCAATATATTGCGCAAGTATGGATACTTTGTCCCGTAGTTCATGAAGATGTTGATTCTTGTTGAACGCGCAGATATCCCTCCGCCACCACCTCCGAAGAGCGAGGAAACTCACCGGATTTGCGATATTTCATGCGATTACCTTGACGTAGCAGCTGCTGGTATGGATCATCACCCATGTAAACAACACCATGCGTAACTTTGAAATACACGATCTGATTGTTTCGGTCAAAATGAGCCCTTTGATCATGCGCTTATGCTCTGTAAACGTAGACATTACTGGTTATCTTTTGCCGTCGGCTCGTTTTGCCTCCCAGCTGAGGACTAACACGTGACGCCTCTTCAGGCGGCCCGATTTCCATTTATAGTGCGGTTAAATGGGGTCAACCGCCAAGGCTACTACTACCGCTCCCGCTTGTCTTCATCCTCCAAAGTGATGCAACTTCGTTGATGATTCTACGTCTCTCCACAACGGGGCCCCTAAACCCTCGCAATTCGTACGCCGTGACCCCTCCCAAGCCTGGCATACCAAACGTACATCCCTTATCAGTTCATGCGTTGACTCTCCAATGAGTGGGTAACGGTCGTTATTGTCACAGTCACCCTTGGCACCATCGTCGGCGCCTTTGTTTATTGTAAGTGGAGACGTCGACGACCTGTCCAATCGACTCCCTCGAGTGCGACAGAGACCGGGCCTGCGAACGCCACGGCAAACATTGTCAACCGCCCACAACGCCGAAATCGCGGCGTATGGCGGGCGGAGGTTATCCAGGGACTGCCGAACTACACCCTCGAGGCGACAACCGGCGAACTGAGCCTAGGACGCGGACGGAAGCCTTCTACGGAAGAGGAGGAGTATGAGTTGGAAACCATGCCCCGTACGACAGATCAAGACCCCGAAACAAATGCGCGGACCGATACCGCCGAGCGTCGAGCGTCACGATCCGCAGTGTCCGATTCACTCCCACCGTACGTTCCTCCACCTCAACCAGCATTCGTGCCCCCCCACAACGCCTCATAACCTGTAATAACGATACCGCGCAAAATGTACATACCAGATATCTTTCGGGAATGTTTTTTGGTAGTATAATCTCTTGAATGCGATATGGATAATCCTACCTATTTCTACTTGTAATGCAATTTCTTTATTTGCATGCCAATGTCCCAACTTCAAGATGAACGTATTTGGGTAGATGTCAATTATCCTCCGTCAACTTACAAATTTTCCGACCCCACCAAGGCATTCCGTACACCAGGTTTCAAGTCATGAAATTCGTTCGTTATCAACTCTACATTTCGCGTGTGTCTCATGAACAAGGCCGTGACGACATCATACAAAATCTCCGCTCATCCCAACTCTTGACGTCCTATTAATCAGTCCCCGCCCGAAAAAGAAAAAGTATACCTTCGGATTCAGCCCTTCATAACAGCATATGACAATGCATCTGATGATTGACGAAACCATGTGTTTTCCACGGTTGCTTCTTTCGCAGCAAGGCAAGGACCGCGGGCTTGCTGGCGATAAGATGTGGCGCACGCTCGCGTGGATATCCGTCAACTTTAGCTCTGGCGTCAAGGAGCATTTTAACGATTCCTTCATACCCCCTTTGCGACGCCAGTGACAACGCTGTCTGTCCCGACACGTCGGTCGCTTCCAAATCTGGAACCTTTTCGAGGAGCGTCCCCACGACCCGTAGTGCCCCTTTCTCCGACGCAGCCATTAAAGGCGTGCGACCGTTGCGCTCTTGTAATTGACTTTTGCTCCCACTTTCAACGGCGTTTTGACGATCTGGAAGGCCAAATCACCCTTTTCTGTAGCCAGCAGCAGTAGCTCAGTCCATATCGCCTTCTTCGCGCCGATTTTTACTCCCCTTTCAATTAGTTTGAGAGCTGCCGCATTCTTCTCTTTCTCGATCGCAATTGCAAATGGACTTCTCCGACCGGCTTGAACAGAGAATAATGTCCCGGCAGTTGTTGTGTGCTCCGCTAATATCTCCAATATCTCCATCTTATCGCTTGAGATGGCCAGTTCCCATGCGGTGATCCCTGCATTGTCTTTCAAGAAGACATCCGCGCCGTAACTGAGCAAGAGAATACACATCTCAACTTGCTGAAGTTGGATCGCCGAATGTAAGGCTGTTTCATGGGTGATATTCGCTTTTGCGTTGACCTCAATACTGTTGTCGAGCGGATATTTCGTGGCGTCCGCATTGCCTTCCGTAACGAATGCGTGCAGTAAGGTGTATCCTTTGCCTGAACCAGTGATATTCCCGCTCCGCAGGTTGCTTTTGATCTCGTCCCAGTGGTCATCCCGTTTAACTATATCTTGAAACATCCCTTCAACTCTCTCAGCTGCCTCTTCAGGCCACATACGAGAAAGGGTATCCAGGTTGCGATAATCTTACATCAGCGAATACTTAAATGTGAGTGAGACACCTTTGAAGTTGGCTCGTAACATTCTTTTTAAGTGTCGTGAGTCGTCTTTGTCGGCCTCACCGGCGGCCCGTTTCTCCATTATCTCAGCGAGCAGGTCGATAGACATGTAGTAAGACATGGGCTTACGATTGGGTTCTCGATATTTGTCGGAGATGTCCTCGCGTGCTTTCCGACAGCATTCAATGGCAATCTCATATTCTCCCTTGGCAAAATAGACTTCGGACAGCATATGCCGCTTCCATACGGTGTCTTCGTATTTCGAATCGTTCTGAGTAAGTATTCGCTCGGCGGCTTCCCAGTCTTGCCTATGCATATAACATAGAACCAAACGCTTTGTAGTTTCTTCCCTCCCTACAAATTCGGCGTTCTCCAGAAGCTCCTGCGCACTTTTCCATTGCTCTTGACGTCAACAACACAGAACCAGCATTTCCAATACTTTATCACGGCCGTCGAAAGTAAGCCCGTCTCAATATTCCCTTCCCTTCCGATACCGTTCGAGGAATCGCTTTGCCGTGTCGTAATCCCCCGTGCTCTAAACCCCTTCGAAAAGAGGTTTACATTGTGCAATCATATCGGGTTGCATGTCAATGCTTTGCGAATCTGACAGACTGAGAGGTGGCAGTCGCGGTGGAATGCGCGGCTTGGGCCGTCGTGGCATCCATTTACATCCGCCCGCGTTCGTGACACGGAAGCCCGGTCTTCGGTCGGAATGGCGGCGGGCGGGGGTGGGGCTTCGGAGGATCCCAAGGATTCGAGGGCAATGCTGGCCGCCGTGGATACGAATTCTTCGGCCCACTCTACAGTACTCTGGAGATGTTTCACTCGGTCGGGCCTTTTAGCTGAGGCTCAGGGCATCGGTCGACTCGGATTGCAGGGTAAACCGGCGGACATTGCTGGTTTGGAGAAAAGCAAATGAAGAGTTTTATCCAGACTGTATCAATCATTTAAAAGTGATTATAAGAGACAAGCTTGATGTCTTGAGGTGGTTTTAAAAAAGAAAAAAATAAAAGACCAGAAATCATTTTTGATTAGCGAAAAGGTAAATTGGGCCTGATCCCACGCAAAAATACAGTCTCAGCCGAATCGAGAATGCCCTAACCCACACCACTTCACCACCAAGCCGACATCACCATCTCACCCCCCCA
>Ga0335081_10016012_pt1 | contig 12129 bp, 7 predicted proteins | sample Lox_Sample_35_FD_206713 | JGI IMG/M metagenome (GOLD analysis project Ga0335081, IMG submission 206713) | Soil microbial communities from Loxahatchee National Wildlife Refuge, Florida, United States - Lox_Sample_3.5 | ecosystem: Environmental > Terrestrial > Soil > Wetlands | place: USA: Florida... | reverse complement strand
TGCGGTCTTTCTCGGTATAGCGCATCCCGCGTGTCAGCAACAGGCCATTGTTGACCTGATTGTGATGAGTCAGCATGACGCCTTTGGGAAGTCCGGTGGTTCCCGAGGTGTATTGAATGTTAGCAATGTCCTGCGGCTGAAGATCGGATGAAGTCTCCCCACGAGCATCAAGCAGCTCTTGCCAGCCCCGGGAGTCAAAGTAGATGGAGTGCTGCAGCTCGAGCGACTGTCCGTCGGTCGCTTCCCGCAGCAGCGCTTGGTAGTCGGCGCGGGCGTCGGCGCGCCAAAGAAAGAGGGCCTTCATGCGCGACTTGCGCAGGGTGAAGCGGAGTTCGTGAGATCGGTAAGCGGGGTTTATATTCACCAGGATCGCACCGGCGCGGGCACAACCCATCTGCAGCATTACCCATTCGACACAGTTCGATGACCACACTCCCACGCGATCATTTTTGCGAATTCCCAGAGACCACAAACCCTGCGCGACGCGGTCGGCCAGCGCATCTAGCTCTGCCCAAGTCAAACGGCAAGACTGATGGCAGGACACGACGGCGAGAGAATCGCCGATGCGTTCGGCAGTCCGGCGAAGTTGTTCGCCAATCGTGATCTCGAGAAGCGGGTAGCCCCGACCCTGTGAGTAGCTCAACAAGAGGAGTCCTCCACTCGTCCAGCGGTGAACCGAGTTTACTTCCAAAGCGGGGTTTGCAGCACCTTCTATTATCGACGACGCGATGCACTTCTCTGAACGGCTCCCAACTACCGCATTCCGGAAGTGGAAGCAGCGGAACTCGAAGTATTGTTGGCCGAAAGAAATCCCGACCAAGTTCCCGCACTACTGCTTTGCAGGCATCCTCCAGTGGTTGCGCTATATTTTCCAGAGGCGCTGTAGGTCACCGGGAATCCGCCAGTCACTGCCCCGGTTAACTTGAGAGTGCTTTGTGATTGCGTAAGTTGAAGAGAAAGGTTGTCGCCATTTATAGTTCCTGACATCATCCCTGCGCTGCAAGAACTACTACTGTCAACGAAAGTGACTGGTCCAAAAATTGAATTCCTGAGCTGGGTCAGCACAGCCGTGGCCTGAACAGCGGCAGACGGGGAATTGTTCGGGGTAATCGTGAACACCCAGGTGCCGCCCAAGAACAAGGGTGGCGCGTTACTGCATCCCAGTACAAGGCTAAAGGACATTAGCAGAGCCAAGCGAATCGCAAGCTTCATAGATACGGCTACTGTGAGGCACTCTCCCCGAGCTGGACTATTCGGCGTCACTATGAGAGGAGGCGGGGCGAAGGACTTCCTTCGCCCGCTAAACAGTTATCTTACTGCGGTGGTGGAGTCGGATTGGCCGCCCCTCCTGGGCCATTGTCGCCACCGTGATGGTTATGCATGCGCTCTTCACGCTTGCTCTGCATTTCATCCCATTTCTTCTGCTGGTCGGGATTTAGCAGTGCGCGAACCTGATCGTTTGAGGTCTTGTGGATGTCCATCATTTTGGAGCGGCGATCTTGCTGTGAAAGAGAAGTATCGGAATGCAAGCCTTCCATCTGCGATTGCTCCGATTTAAAGATGTCTTCCACTTTGGACTGCTGATCCGAACTGAGCTTGAGGTGCTTTGCCAGCATAGCGGCATGTTGAGCCGGATCCATGTGCATTCGGCCGTGCGCATGCTCGGGTGGAGTTCCCGCTGGTGGGGCCTCCTGGCTACTCGAGGGGTTGTCTTGCGCCAGAGCTGCTGGATTCACTGAGTACAGTAGACCTGCCACAGTAAGCGCAAGTAACCAATGTCTGAGCATAGTTTCTCCTTCCATGTACATTCGTTGCTAACAATCTTGTAAACCGGATTATCAACCCAAAGTTGTGTCGTACAACCTGCTTTACGAATTTTTACGTGAGTGGAGAGCTCACCGACGCGAGAAACGGTGATTGCCAAGGGTAGTCTGCAACATCCTAAACAAAAATTTACAGTGCCATTCTTGGAAGCGGGATATCATTCAGAGGAGATCAGGGTCAGCAAATTCTTAGAACTTCATGAGGCTGAATGTGTCAAGGAAGTAGCCACCTTAACGACATCTTGACACTTCACTTGGTCGGCACTTTATCCAACAATTCCCTCGCTGCCCGGCAATCAATATGTCGCCCGATTTTCTTCTGCGCCGCTCTGTTGACGATAACTATCGCTGTTCCGCCGCTACAGAGTCAGACCCAAGGAAACAAACAAGGTGGGCAGATTCACGGCATCGTAAAATCCGGTGCCACGCCGATTCCCGGCGCGGCAATCTCCATATGGGCAGCGGGTTCAGGACAGAAAATTACCGTCTGGACTGATATCGACGGTAGCTATTCGGCCACTGTTCCCTCGTATGGCTCCTACACCGTGCAGGTGCAGATGACTGCCTTTGCGAGCAGCACGCAGGAAGTGGTCATTGATCCTGCTCATCCGAACGTCGCAGCGAATCTTGACCTCATTCTCATGTCTCGTGCAAAACAGCGCGAGCGCACTACACAAAGCGCGAACACGAACGGACCGGGAACGCGCGGATTTCAGCGACTTGCTATCACCAACAACTCACCTAGTCAGGAAAGCAGTGGAGATTCGCTCGGCGATGTGGTTCCCGCAGGAATGCCAATACCCGGCATCGCCCCGGACGGCGCGACCGAAACGCTGGCAGTTTCGGGGAACGCATCCAATCCGCTCAGCTCATTTGGGCCGAGCGAATTGCAGCCTCGTTTCGGCGATGCCTCGCAGCCGAACGGCATTCTTGCAGGCCTAGGTGGTCAGTCTGGCTTCGTCCCGGGTTTCGGCGGCGGTCCGGGCGGGGGAGGATTCGGTGGGAGAGGCGGCGGAGGTGGAGGTTTCGGACGACGTGGGTTCGACATTAACCACTCGCACGGGTCGATCTATTACGGCATCGGCGATTCCGCGCTGAATGCCAGCCCGTATTCGCTGACGGGCTTGCCGGTGGTAAACCCCAACTACCTGCAGAATAGTTTTGGCGGATCGGTAGGAGGACCTTTGAACATCCCGCATGTTTACGAGGGCGGCAACAAGACCTTCTACTTCATTAATTACAACGGACGGCGCGGTGAGCAACCGTTCGATCAATTTTCGACAGTTCCTACCCTGTTAGAGCGCGAAGGAAATTTTTCTCAGACGACCTACACAACTGGAGTGCTGGCGGGAACACCGGTGGAAATATTCAATCCAGCAAATAATAGTCCATTTGCGAACAACACCATTCCGCAGATTAATCCCGTGGAGAAAGGTTTACTGCAGTACATCCCCGAGCCGAATCTGCCCGGAGATTTTCAGAACTTTCACTTCATCACCACTGCCAACAACAGCAGCGACGACCTGAATATTCGGGTAAATCACGCACTCGGCGCAGCTACATTGGGAAGGCGCCGCATGGGGCGCAACGCTCCACGAAACAATCTCACCTTTGGATTCCACTATCATCAGTCCGGCGCAACGTTAACCAATCCCTTTCCGAGTGTTGGCGGGAACACCAGCGTTCGCAGCTTCGATGTTCCGGTCTCCTATGTGCGCAGTTGGCGCAAACTTACCAACGTCGCACGTGTCGATTTCAACCGCAGCTGCACGCGCACACAAAATCTGTATGCTTTTTCGGACGACATTACTGGTGCCCTCGGAATCTCCGGGGTGTCGCAGAACCCGTTCGACTGGGGTCTACCTAATCTGTCGTTCACAAATTTTGCTGGTTTGCAGGACGTGAACCCGCAATTGCTGCGCAACCAGACAATCACGTTTTCTGACAATCTGATCTGGAATCACGCCAAACACACCTGGCGGTGGGGCGGAGATTTCCGACGCATCCAACTCAACACAGAAACCGACAGCAATGCCCGCGGCTCTTTTATTTTCACTGGCCTCAATACCTCACAGATTATCGGTGGCCAGGCCGTCACAGGCACCGGCTACGATTTTGCTGATTTTCTTTTGGGTGTGCCGCAGCAAACTTCGGTGCAGTTCGGCCAGAACAACTATCATTTCCGTGGTGATTCCTGGGATTTGTATGCGCAGGATGAGTGGAAACTGCGCGGAAACCTGACTTTCAATCTCGGCATCCGCTACGAATACGTTTCGCCCTTCACCGAAGTTAACAATCGTCTCGCCAATCTCGATCTTTCTGCCGGTGTGCTGAATCCGGCTCTGGGCGCTCCAGTGGTTGAGCGAGTCGTGGCCGGAGAAAGCGGACCATTCAGTGGCTCAGTCCCGGCGAGCCTGGTGCGGCCGGACTACAACAATTTTGCTCCCCGCATCGGATTCGCGTGGAAGCCCCGCCCAAACACCGTTGTGCGTGGAGGATACGGAATCAACTACAACACCGGTGCGTTCCAGAGAATTGTGCAGCAACTCGCATTTCAGCCTCCCTTCTCGACAACTTCAACCAACATTCAGTCCGTACCCGGAGAGCTAACACTACAGCAGGGGTTCCCGCCTCTGGCTGCAACCGGCATCACCAACAACTATGCGGTCAATCCGAACTACCGGATGGGGTACGTGCAAATTCGCAATCTCGATATTCAGCAGCAGATTCGCCCAACGTTGCTGCTCAACCTGGATTACACCGGCACGAAAGGTACGGATTTGGATATTCTCGAAGCCCCGAACCGTACACTTGCCGGGATTCGCATTCCCAACGTGCAGGCGTTTACGTACGAGAACTCTCTGGCGGATCTGGCGGCAAATGCTGCCTCCGTGCGCTTACGCAAACGTCTTTCTCATGGGTTTTCGTTGGGAGGGACTTACACCTTTTCTAAATCCATTGACAATGCGTCTTCGATCGGTGCGGGCGCTACGTCCACTGCTAGCACTCCCGGGCTCGGAGGAGGTGGCACGAGGGCTGGCGGCGCAGGACCTACAGCTTCGTCCGGTGCGGCAAACGTTGCGCAAAATCCCTTTGATTTGCCCGCGGAACGAGGTTTATCAAGCTTCAATCAGACACATCGGTTAACCGCCGACTACCTTTGGGAACTGCCCTTTGGACACGACAAAACCTGGTTCAGCGGAAACAGTCCTTGGCGTGCAGTATTCGGCGATTGGCAGTGGAGCGGCGACTGGACCATTGCCTCGGGACTTCCTTTTACTCCACGCTTTCTCGGCAATCCGAGCGATGTCAATCGCGGCACCAACGGAACCTTGCGTCCAGATCTGGTTCCAGGAGCGACGATACAGCTGCCCAATCCATCGATTTCCCGTTGGTTCAACACCGCGGCTTTCGTCGCGCCGGGAGCGGGGCAGTACGGAGATGCACGCCGCAACAGCATCATCGGTCCGGGTACGCATGTGTTCGACATGGCTTTCACTAAAGTGGTTCCGATCAAAGAAGCTAAGGTTCTGGAGTTTCGCGCGCAGGCGACGAACATGTTTAATATGCCCCAATATGTCACGATCGACACAGTCGTGAACTCGCCGACATTTGGTCGGGTGACGGGCGTGGGAGCAATGAGGCAGTTCACCATGAGCTCGCGGTTTCGCTTTTAAGGACACATGATTTCAAGAATCAATCTATTCCTCGGCCCCACGATCGCAGCGATTCTCTCCTCGATGTTGCTCTGCGTCAGCTCGTCCTCGCAGCAATCAGACTACGTTTTCCGCGCGCAAACTGATCTGGTGTTGGTGAATGTAACCGTCCGTGACAAGAAGGGAAACTTTGTTCGCAATCTCAAAGCGGAAGATTTCACCGTTGTGGAAGATAACAAGCCGCAAAAGATCGTGTCCTTCGACATCGAAAACACCGACGCAATCGCGGTTCGAGATACCGCCCAGGTAGCCCAGCCGGTTGTCGAAGGCTCGGCGAATCCGGTGAGTACGAAGTCGTTAGCGACATCGACGAACGAATTTAAAGACAGGCGTCTGATTGTTTTGTTTTTTGATCTTTCCGCCATGGAGCCCGACGAGATCGATCGCGCGATTACTTCAGCAGTGCATTACGTCGATACACAGATGTCTCCTGCAGATCTTGTCGCTATCGTTTCACTTGGGAACTCTCTAACCGTAAACCAGGATTTCACCACCGATCACGACCTGCTGAAAAAAGAATTATTGGCGTTCAACACCGCCTCGGGGCAAGGTTTTGAGGAAGGAAGCACCGGCTCAACCGAAGGAACGCCAGACACCGGCCAGCCGTTCACGGTGGATGATACCGAGTACAACATCTTTAATACTGATCGACGGCTCGAAGCACTCCGTTCGGTTGCTGAACGCTTGTCTCACGTGCAGCAGAAGAAGTCACTAATTTATTTTTCCAGCGGGATGGACAGAACCGGGATAGAGAATCAGTCCGAGTTGCGCGCCGCCACCAATGCTGCGGTTCGGGCAAATCTTGCGATCTACACCACCGACATGCGCGGCCTACAAGCTCTAGTGGCCGGCGGGGAAGCCCAGAATGCCAGCCTGCGCGGGGTGTCAGCTTACTCCGGCCAGTCGATGATAAATGCACTCAATTCCAATTTCACAACCCAGGAGACGTTAGTCACGCTGGCCAGCGACACCGGCGGTCGCGCACTTCTCGACTCAAATGACTTCAGCAAAGTCTTTCAGGCAGTCCAGGACGATTCATCAACCTACTACATGCTGGGATACCGGAGCACGAATTATGCCCGCGATGGCCGATATCGGTGCATTACCGTAAAAACGAAAGTTCCCGGTTTAAAGCTTGACTTTCGCCGCGGTTACTACGCTCCTGCCGACTACCAGCACTCGACAAAGGAAGATAAAGAACGACAGTTGGAAGAAGAACTGGCGTCTGACCTGCCCAGCACCGATCTTCCGGTCTATTTGGGCACGGCCTACTTTCGACTGGACGGCAATAAGTTTTCCGTGCCGCTTTCGCTTGTAGTTCCGGGATCGCAGATTCCTTTCGCGCGCAGCAGCGACCGTGATAAGGCCACACTCGACGTAATCGGAATTGTTTTGGACAAGGACCGCAGGCCGATCTCGTCAATTCGCGACACAGTCAAACTGGCCGTGGATGCTGCCAATGAGGTGAAAAAGAAGAATGTGCAGTATGACACCGCCATCCCTCTAAGTAGCGGCAAATATCACGTGAAATTTGTAGTTCGCGAAAACGAGATGGGTCGTATGGGATCGTTCGAAACCGATCTGGAGGTTCCGGATCTCCGCTCTCAGCCACTGAAGATCAGCTCGATTGTGCTGGCGAGCCAGCTTCGTACCTCGAAAAAGACATCAACCTCAAATCCCCTGGTTCGTGATGGCCAGGAAATTATTCCCAACATTACTCACGTGTTCTCCGCGACTCAGCATTTGCTTCTTTACTATGAAGTGTATGATCCGAGTCGGCTGAATTCGCCAGACTCCGCACCCGCAGCAGGGAACAACAATCAAATTCACTTGCTATCGAATGTGGCTTTCTTTCGGGGCAAAAGCAAAGTCTTTGAAAGCTCTCTGGTTGAATTGCGCGAACCCAATGCTCGCGACCGGAAAGCCGGAATTTTCCAGCTTGATTTACCGTTGGCTGAGCTAAAGCCAGGGTTCTACACCTGCCAAGTGAATATCATTGATGACGCTGCCGGACACTTTCTCTTCCCCAGGCTGGCACTCCTGATTCGACCAGAGCTTAAAACTCCGGTCCACTAAATCTGGCAGCGGCCCAGCGGGACGAGCAGAGAACGAGATGACACCCAGCCAGGGTCTTTGCCCTCTATCGCACGACCAGAGAAGAAAAGAAGAGCCGGGGGCATATCGCCCTCCGGCTCTTATATTGAAGCCCGTCTCTACTTCGCGCACCTTGCCAGGTTGGCCACGCATCCGTTGGCTAAACGAAAAAGATCCTGGCCCTGGTCGATCAATTGGTTGGCGACTCTCTCATTCACCGGTACTCCGCCGAACTCCGCTTCGTCAAGCATCTGCTTGATCTGCGCGGCTAAGCCGTCACGTTCGGAGGTCCAGGCCGCGATCTTGCCCTCGAGGTGGTTATAGACCTTGTCACCAGCGGATGTGCTCGTAATCGCGTACGTCGAGATCTTTAGAGTGTCTTGTGCAAGTTGCCCAAACGGAGCGTCAATCTGCTTGTAAACCTGCCCAAGAGACTGCAGCGTGTTTTTGTTCACCCTTAAAGACCTTGGCAGAACGCTATCATCCAGGATTTCGGTGATCACGCGTCCATCGTGCTGATAATCGTCGGTCAGTCCGGTCAGCGTCATCAGCGTCGGCCGGAGGTCGACGTGATCAGTGAAGAAGTCGTTGACGGTCGTTACGCCCAGATTCTTCACCCCGGGACCTACGATTCCGATGTAAGTACGCGCGATTTCCGGCTGAATATCGCCGTGGTTCCAGGCGAAGTTGCTCTTGGTGTTATCGCCGACCACCGCGGTGGCAGGCCCGCTGGATTGGAAGAAGAAATTGGGATTACCGAAGAAGGTAAAGGTCGGATCGCGATCGGGGTCGATCTCACTGTGCATATGCAGGAGTTTTTGTCCGACTTGATCGACAATCGCTCCCTGGAGATCGGGTCCCAGATTAGTGCCAAGCAGGCTTTCGGAGAGACCCGTGTGCGGGTTGACCACGCTCTGGCCCGCCATGGTTTGCTCCAGAGTGCGCACCGCTGGGGTGTTAAATAACGGCTGTCCGTTTACATAGGTCGTTGCAGCGTCGTCGGAGTGAATTTCAAAACCGGTAGCAGCCCCTGCGTTGCTCACAACCAACGGCAGATTCAGTTCCAGTTCACCGATGCCGCCCGCGCTATTCGCTGCAGGATAGGTGCAAGGGACGTCCGGCACAACTTCGCCATTTTTCTTGATTTTGGCGCCGTCGCAATTTGCCGGTACAGGAGAGACGCCGACAAAGTGGTCGCCCTCGTCTGGCGTAAAGATGAACAACGTGTTGGTTTCGTCGATTCCGGCTTTCTTGAGATGCTGGAAGAAGGTGCCGAAAGCGGAGTTGTAGTCGGCTAACTGCTGGACATAGCCGCTTTCCCCGGGGCCAAAGGTGCGTTCGTTAGAGGAATCGATGCTGCGCGGTGCCTGGTTGTCATGGGCGTCGGCGATATAAGCGTAAACAACCGGAATTCCCGCCTTCAGCATGTCCTCAACCACCGCCAGCGTTTGTGCCGGCGTGGGATCAAAACTAAGCGATGCGAACCCGGTGAGCGGAACCCCGTGGTAATCGGTGACGCCGCCAAGCGCGGGGATAATGTATTTGAGTCCGAACAGAGCCTGATAACCCGAGTAGCCGTTCGGTTCATCGGGCAACATATCGTCGACCACATTGGCGTTCGATGCGCAGATCGGGTCGTTGGGCGCGCAGTGGATGGCCGCCCCTTCGAAATCATTCGTCTGGTCACCAGTGGATTCCATCGCCTGCTGCGAGTTCGGGCCAAAAACCTTGATCACATCAAAAGGCGTGCGCTCAAGGACAATATTTGCCGTCGAAAACGCGCCAACTGTGCATCCCGCCCGGGTAAAGGGCACCCAAGGAGCCGGCACATTCTTTCCTTCAGGTGTGGTGAGCGCAAAGTTAGCGTTCGTGTCAGACGGAGGGTTAATGTCTTCCACTTTGTCGGTCCAATAGAAAAACGAAGACGGAAACACCGCGTCGCCTCCGTGGGGCGAGAATAGTCCAAAGCTATTCGCGATGAAGATGCTGGTATCGTCCGAATAAAGTCCCGTTTGAGTCGTAAGAATCCCGTTAGCCGTATGGGAGATCAGAACGGTGTGATCCCCGGCATCCAGTGTCCCCTTATCCTTCAGGAAATTTAACAGGTTCGGCATCTGCTCCAGGTCCGAAGGCACATTGGGGTTGTCGCGGGTAAAATGTACGTTATCGAACTCGATGTACACCACGTGCTTGATTTTTCCTGAAGGCGAATTCAGTTGGCACGACTGCCCCTGGGACGAACTCGCAAGTCCCAGCGCAAGCACTCCGCAACCGAGAATATATAGAGCTGTACGATGAAGAAAAGTCACAACGTTGATGCGCGTTCTATCCTTTTGGAAGTGCACGGACACACCACTCCCTCCACTTTTTCTCATTTGATTTCTCCTTGACGAACCTGGCGCTCTGCAGTTCCATCCGTGTGCAGAGATGGACAAGGATGGAATCTTTTGACGGACTATATAGGGGCAACCGTTGCCCGTTGTTAAGGTCCAATGAAACTTCTGTAAAAGTGTGTAAAGCCTGCAGTGATCCTTTAATAGACTGCAAGAAACTCTGCATCCGCCGGTTGCTTACTTCAAAGGGGAGTGTGCTCAGCGCGATCAAACAAAACTAAGTTCCAGAACCAGGACAGAGTTGCTGAACTTGCTGGGCAAGCGAGCTTCAAGCGGATTGCCCGTAGAACACCGCAAGACCGTCACTCAAGCCGGACGAAGGGCCTGGTCTGTGTTTTGAGGGCAACGGCTAAACAGCTCGCCACTCTCTTTGAGTTCATGAGAGTCCCAAGAAGTTATCCGTCTTGACAGAAGTCGTTATAACGATTAATATTTGGACTGATGGTAGAACGTTCCCAACCAGCCGATAAAGCTCGCCCAGCCTCATCTCGCGAAGAAGCTGCTTTCTTGGATCTGCTGCGCACATGTGATTCGCTATCGCGTGGCCCAGCCCAGGTGCTCAAGAGGGAAGATCTGTCGCCCACGCAATACAATGTGCTTCGAATTCTGCGAGGCGCGCGGGAGAGCCTGGCTTGTGGGGAGATCGCTAACCGCATGATTACACGAGATCCGGATGTTACTCGCCTACTCGATCGCTTAGAAAGGCGAGACTTGATCTCTCGCAGCCGGGAAGCCGGCGACCGGCGAATGGTACTGACGCGCATCACCCCAGAGGGGCTCAAACTCCTGGCTCGCCTGGACGAACCGATACAGGAGATGCATCGCAAACAGTTGGGTCATTTAGGGAAAGCCCAGATGCGGGCGCTAGCCGACCTGCTTGCCGCTGTACGGGTAGGCATTAATTGAATTTGTCGCCTACAATATCTGTTGCAACGAATATCGTGTTAACGCATCTAATGCAAATAGAAAGGAGAAACACAACATGGCGACACTGGCTGTATCGCAAACTTCAACTTCCACCTGGAACCTTGACCCTGCTCATTCCTCGGCCGAGTTCAAAGTGAAGCACATGATGATCTCGAACGTGAAGGGACACTTTGCAAGAATTTCTGGAACCTTAATTCGCGACGAGGCGGACCACACCAAGTCACGAATGGAGGCGGTGATTGATGCGTCGTCTATCGAAACCCGCGATCCCCAGCGCGATGCGCATCTTAAAAGCGCTGACTTCTTCGATGTGGACACATTTCCGACACTTACATTTAAGTCCACTCGCGTTAGCATCGTAGGGGATGGCGAACTGACGGTAGAAGGTGATCTCACGATTCATGGGGTGACTCGCAAAGTTAGCTTTTCAGTGGAAGGGCCGACGCCGCCCAGCAAGGATCCGTGGGGCAGTACCCGAATTGGTGTTTCCGCCACGACCAAGATCAATCGAAAGGATTTTGGGCTAACCTGGAACGCAGCGCTTGAAACCGGCGGCCTCCTTGTCGGCGATGAGGTAGCAATTACCCTGGATGCTCAGTTCATAAAAGCTTAGGTATTCGCTTCGCACCGCGACCATTTGACGCCATGCGGGGAAGAAGGAAGACAACTATGTCACTCAGACCTATAAGACAAATCATTCAACCGAAACCAACCATCGAAGGCGCCGGTGTTAAGCTGCAACGCGCCTTTGGCTTCGGAAAAACCAAGGACTTCGATCCGTTTCTGTTGCTGGACGATTTTCGCAACGATAATCCCGCTGATTATCTTGCCGGGTTTCCTTGGCATCCGCACCGCGGAATCGAAACGATTACCTACGTGTTGGCGGGAAGTGTTGAACACGGTGACAGCCTCGGGAACAAAGGCAAGATGACCGCCGGCGATGTGCAGTGGATGACTGCGGGCAGCGGCATTCTCCATCAAGAGATGCCCAAGGGCGATTCTCAGGGGAAAATGCACGGCTTTCAATTGTGGGCGAACCTGCCGTCTTCGTTGAAGATGACGGATCCGCGCTACCAAGACATTCCTGCCGGCGCTATTCCCGAGGTCACGGATGATGACGGGACACGAGTGCGCGTGGTCTGCGGAGAGTTCTGGGGCAAAAAGGGACCAGTTGAA
>Ga0335081_10016011_pt1 | contig 12129 bp, 6 predicted proteins | sample Lox_Sample_35_FD_206713 | JGI IMG/M metagenome (GOLD analysis project Ga0335081, IMG submission 206713) | Soil microbial communities from Loxahatchee National Wildlife Refuge, Florida, United States - Lox_Sample_3.5 | ecosystem: Environmental > Terrestrial > Soil > Wetlands | place: USA: Florida... | reverse complement strand
CGCCGCCGTTTTTCAGCCGGGAGCGGGTGACGCCACCGGCCGACCAGGTGATGCGGGCACCCACGGCGTCGCGATTGCAGTTCACGCCCTCGAGCTTGAGACCGAGCCAATGATGGCCCGCGGAGCTGCGGTTATGCAGAAGAACGGGAGCACCGCCGTTGGTGGCCACCAGTACGTCGATCAGGCCGTCGTTATCGTAATCTCCCACGGCAAGACCACGCGCCGAAAGCAGCTTGCGGAAAGCGGGGCCGGCTTCGGCGCTCACATTGCGCAGCTGGCCGCGCTCCTGACGGAACAGGAGGAGATGTTCCTTGTACTTCACATTTTCGTAATACGACTCCACCATGTCGTCGGGATGGCCATTGGAGAGGATCAGGTCAATCGCGCCGTCATTGTCGTAGTCAAACAATTTCAATCCCCAGCCACTCAGCATGCGCGTTTGCTCGGCGATGGCATATTTGTACGCGGCGTCGAAGAAGGTTTCGTTCTTGTTGTTGGTGTAGAGCGAGAACATCTCGTAGTTGATGTTAGTGACGAAGAGATCTTCCCAGCCATCGGCGTTGACGTCCGCCGCGTCGGCGCCCATGCCCGAGCGCGTCTGCCCGTTCTCGCCAAAACCAACTCCGGCCATGACACCGATCTCCTGCCAGCGGTTATTTCCGCGGTTGACGAACAGGAAATTTTCCACGGTATCGTTGGCGACAAACAAGTCCATGCGCCCGTCGTTGTTAATGTCCGTGGCCACCACTCCCAAGCCTTTGCCCATGGCGCGCTCAAATGCGGTGCCGGACGTCGCGTCGGTGAAGGTGCCATCGCCGTTGTTGTGGAACAGCAGCCCACGCGTCGGCTTATACAGGTTAGGCGTGCAGTAGTGGCGCCGGCCGAGACTGTCGGGACACGGGATCTTGTTCGTGTAGTCGATGTAGTTGCAGACGTACAGATCGAGGCGGCCGTCGTTGTCGTAATCGAACCAGACGGCGCTGGTGGTCCAGCCGGGTATGGACAAGCGGGCTTCTTGTGTCACGTCGGTGAACGTCCCGTCACCGTTGTTGTGGTAGAGGATTGCCTGGCCGTAGCCGGTGACCAAAAGATCGGGGTAGCCGTCGTTATCGTAATCCCCAGCGGCGATTCCCATGCCGAAGGTTGTTCCGCCGACCAGGCCGGATTTCCCGGTGACGTCCGTGAAGGTTCCGTCGCGGTTGTTCTTGTAGAGCGCGTTTCGCAACGGTTTCGGAGGCTTGTAGAAATCACATGGACCGCTGTTGACGAGATAGATGTCCATCCAGCCGTCGTTGTCGTAATCGAGGAACGCACAGCCGGGGCCAAGGGTTTCGGGCGGATGATGAGCAGTCGAGACGGCGTTGTCATGGACCCAGGTGATGCCGCTCGATTCCGGCGGGATTTCCTGGAAGATCACGCCGTCTAGTGGGCGGGCGCGCCCAATCAGAGGCGCCGCGAATGCCGAGACGCCAGCCAGCAGTTGTCTTCGCGAAAAAATACCCTTCAAACGGCTCAGTATAGTTCAGAGGCCGAGTCCGCTGAGGAGGGCCGCAATCTGCCGCTCAACCTCCGCCCGGCTCTGCAACACGCGGATGACGCGGAACAGGCCCTGCAGGTAGGTTACAAGCACTTGCGCGGCGACCTCGGCGTCGAAATCCTGAGGCAACTCGCCGGATTGCCTGGCCGATTCCAGATGCTCGATGAATAGGCGGGAGAACGCGTTCATCTCGCTGACGACGCAGCGCTGCAATTCGCGCTCAGCGAGCACGTCGCTGGACAAGCTTCCGGACAGCAGGCAAACCCGAGGCGTTCTGGGATCATCGAGCTCATCCAGGACGGTTTTGAAGAAGGCGCGGATCCCTTGCTTGACGGACGATGTCGACAGGAGCGCCGCCAGACGTCTGCGGCTGACGGTGTCGTTGTAATGCTTGAGGCACTCCAGGTACAGGTGCTTCTTGCTTTTGACGGTGTTATAAAACGAACCTTCGCCAATCCCCATCACCTTCAGCAGATCGCGCAGCGAGGTATTGGAATAGCCCTTTTTCCAGAACAGACGGGTGGCGCGGTCAATCGCCCGGTCGTAATTGAACGCTATGCTCCGCGCCACCAGGGGCATTGTAACAGATTCTGTAGCAGTCGATAAAAAACCGCTTGATTCTCCGAAGACCTCCCAGGCATCCTGTATGTGTCGCATACGCTACAGAATAAGAAATCAGAAGACAGCGAATGTGCGCAATCGTCTCCCCGGAGACGCAGCGGTTCACAGCGCAAAGGATGAAGTCGTCTGTGGCCTCGCTGCCGGCGGAGCATACGCCATTAGCCTCCAAACCGGCGGCCATGGCCCACTTGATTGAGAAGTCGGCTCGTTCGTCTGTATAACTCAAGTTAATCCGATCTTTTGCCGCCACGGTGACGGAAGGTTGTACTCTTATGTGAGATATGTTGCAGCAGCTAGGCCGCTACCGGATCACTGGCAAGCTCGGAGCAGGCGGCATGGGCGTAGTTTATCTGGCCGAAGATACGGTGCTGGGCCGCCGTGTCGCGCTCAAGACCGTGCGCCTGCTGGAGGGCGCCGATCCAGCTTCGCACCACGATTTGGCGGAGCGCTTTTTGCGGGAGGCGCGCATTGTCGCGCAGATGGACCATCCCGGCATTGTGTCCGTCTACGACTTCGGATACGAAGGTGAAACGGCCTACCTGGTACTGGAGTATGTGGCCGGCTCCAATCTCTCGAATCGGCTGGATCAGCCGCCGAAGCTCGATCGGGCGGCCGGCGCGCGAGTGCTGCGAGAGGCCGCTTCGGCGCTGGACTACGCGCACAAGCGAGGCGTGGTCCATCGCGATGTGAAGCCCGCCAACTTACTGCTTACCGATGACGGGCGCGTCAAGGTGGCCGACTTCGGTATCGCCAAGCTGAGCGGCTCGACGACGATGACCGCAACCGGCATGCTGATGGGCACGGTCGAATACATGTCTCCCGAGCAGATTCGAGGCGAGACCGTGGACGGGCGAAGCGACCAGTACTCGCTCGCGGTGGTGGCCTACCAATTGGTCACGGGCCAGCGTCCGTTCCAGGCAGATTCCACAATCACGCTGGCGCACATGATCGTGTACGAACAGCCGACCCCCGCGAGCGCCGCGAACCAGACTCCGCCAGTGACGCTCAATGTCGACAGGGTGCTGGCGCGAGCGCTGGACAAGCAACCCACGGCCCGCTATGCCACCTGCAGCGATTTCGTCCGCGAGCTGGAGCTTGCTTGGGTCGGGGTGGCGCCACCAGTCACAACCACGGGCGCACCCAGCGACTCGGCTGCTTCCATCGAAACCGCGCCGATGGAAATGCCGCCCGTCCGGCCAACTCCCTCCACTCCGACCCCCAGTGTTCCGGCACCGGAACCCGGGCACGTCCCTCCCCCGCTTCCTGTAGTTGCTGCGCCCGTTGCGGCGACAGCGGGGTCGAAGAAAGGGATATGGGTGGCGGCGGGAGTGTTCTTAGTGGTCGCGGGTGTGGCAGTTGTGGCGGCCCTCAAGTTCGCTCCCATCCTCCTCAGAAGCATGGTGCCCGCATCGGATTCCATGGCTTCTTCGCAGCCTGCGGCTACTCCGCAGAAGACGGCTTCGCAAACCAGCCCGGCAGTACCTCCGCAGCAGACAGCGCCTGTCCAGCCCGCATCGCCGCAAGTGTTGCCGCCTCGAACTGCCCCTTCGAGCCTACCTGTCCGGCGGCAGGCGAGCCCCGAGGAACAGAAAGCGGAGCACGATGAGGCGAGCAACGCATCGGCAAAGTCTGCGGGCGCTCAGGTATCCGCCTCCACGCTGGAGAAAAAGGCTGCGGCGGGAGATGTTCGGACGATGGTGCAGACCGGCGATGCCTTCGCGGCCGGCCGCGGCGGAGTGCAAGATTATGCGAAAGCCAAGCAATGGTACGAGAAGGCCGCGGCGAAAGGCGACGCCGGCGCCATGACTCGTATAGGCGATCTTTATCTCAAGGGCCTTGGCGTGCCGCGCGATTATGTCATCGCGCGGAGTTGGTACCAGCAAGCCGCCGCAAAAGATTTCCGCGAGGCGATGGACCGGCTCGGCGAGCTGTATTACCAGGGCACGGGTGTGCCGAAGGACTACGGAGCCGCGAAGCAATGGTACGAGAAAGCGGCGCAGCGGGGTTTCCCACTGGCCTTTATCCATCTGGCCCGCCTGTACCGCTATGGAAACGGCGTCGCGCAGGATTGTGACGTCGCTCGGGACTGGTACGAAGAGGCCGCCGCGGTAAACGACACTACCGCCATGTTGATGCTGGGAGACCTTTATTCAAAAGGTTGTGTGGGATTCCACGATGATCGTGAAAAGGCACGGGAGTGGTACACCAAAGCCGCGCAAGCGGGCAATGAGCTGGCGAGTGAAAAGCTCGACACGCTGAAGTGAGCCAGACTGCATGAGGCGTTTCGAGACCATGTGGCAGGACACACGGTATGGGCTGCGCACGCTCAGCAAGAAACCTGCATTCGCCGTGACGGCCGTTGTGACGCTGGCGCTGGCGATTGGCGGCAACACGGCGATGTTTAGCGTCATTCGCGCTGTGCTATTGAAGCCGCTCGCTTACCCGGAGCCGGATCGGCTGGTGAATATCTCGGGCGGTGCGACGCCCGCGCGATTCGAGGAGATGAAGGCGGCCGCGCGCTCCTTCACGGACATCGGCGCCTACATGCCCGAGGAAGATGTCACGCTTTCGGGCGGAGCCGAGCCGGAGGTATTGAAAGGCGTTCGCGTATCGGCGACGTTTCTGCACATCCTGGGTGTCGATCCCGTTCTGGGGCGAGGCTTCCGGCAAGAGGAAGATGCGGCCGGCGGCGCACCGGTAGCCATGATCAGTTATGAACTGTGGCAGCGGCGCTTCGGGGGCGATCCGCAGATCGCCGGCAGGACCGCCACACTGGCCGCCACGCCGTACACCATTATCGGCGTGCTTCCTGCGCACTTCCAGTTCTCGTTCGCGGGCCTCGACATTTGGATGACGGCGCCGCTCGAAGCGCCGACGATCTCCGCGAAATCTCGAGCGCTCAGCCCGATCTTGGTCATCTTCGGTAGGCTGAAACCGGGAGTCAGCTTCCAGGCGGCCAGTGCGGAAATGAAGGTGATTTACGCGCAATATGTGAGAGCTCACCCTACCATGCTCGATGCCAAATGGAAAAGACCGGAGCCTATCACGCCGATGAAGGACAACCTGGTGGCCGACGTGCGCTCTCTGCTCTGGATGCTGTTTGGCGCGGTGGCCTCGGTGCTCGTGATTGCCTGCGCCAACGTGGCCGGCCTGCTGCTGGCGCGGGCGAGTTCGCGATCGCGCGAGTTCGCGGTCCGCGCGGCACTCGGCGCGCCACGGGCCCGGCTAATCGGACAACTGCTGGCGGAAAGCGTTCTGCTGTCCTGTGCCGGCGGGATTGCCGGACTCGTGCTGGCGGCGTGGAGCGTGCGTGCGATTCCCGCCATCACCGCCATTGAACTGCCGCGCGCGGGAGAAATTCACCTGGATTGGATGGTGCTCGCGTTCGCGGCCGGGCTTTCCATCGCGACCGGCGTGCTGTTTGGACTCGCGCCGTCGATTGGCGCGTCGCGGCCGAACCTCATCCGCGTGTTGCGCGCGAGCGGAGAGACGGCCAATGCGGGAGGCCCGGGAGGCATGGCCGGATGGAATATTCGCAGCTTCCTGTCGGCCGGCCAGATCGCGCTTTCGATCATGCTGCTGATCGGCGCGGCGTTGCTCATGGAAAGCATTGGTCACTTGCGCGGCGTCAATGTCGGGTTCAACCCGGCGAATCTGTTGACCATGCAGGTTTCCTTGCCGCCGGTGCGTTACGACACCGATCAGAAAACCAGCGCGTTCTTCGGGGAGTTGATCGGGCGGATCGAGGCGCTGCCTGGCGTCCGAGGAGCAACCGCCGCCCTGACGCTACCGATGATGGCATACCCAGGCACACCCGTGCAGGATGCCGCCAAGCCGCCGTTGAGGTTGAACGAACGGCCGATCGCGAAGATTTTTCTGGTGACTCCGGAGTACTTCCGCACGCTCGAGATTCCGTTGCGGCGTGGGCGTGAGTTCAATGAGCGCGATACCAAGACCGCACAGCGCGTGGTGATCATCAATGAGAGCCTGGCTCGCCATTTCTGGCCCGGCTATCCGGCGGGTCTCGATCCGGTGGGACAGAGCCTGCTGATCGGCGGCGTGAACCTCAAGCCCGCGGAGATCGTGGGCGTCACTGCCGATGTGCAGCAAAATGTCGAGGGCATTGGCTGGCCCGATAGCGTATATCAGCCGTTCGCGCAGAACCCACAACCCTTCGCAGCGCTCGCCATCCGCACTACGGGCGACCCGCTCTCCTTCACGCGCGCGGTACGCGAGCAGGTGCAGGCGCTCGATCCGGACCAGGGCGTCGCCGCCGTCGAAACCATGGACGCCATGGTGGACGAAGAGGTCGGACATCGGCGCCTTCTCCTCGCCCTGTTAGGATCGTTCGCAGGCGTGGCTGTGCTGCTCGCGCTGATGGGCATCTATGGGGTGATTGCCTACTCGGTGGCGCAGCGCACGCAGGAGATGGGAATCCGGCGGGCGCTAGGCGCGCAGCAGGGCGACATCTTGCGGCTCGTCATGGGACAGGGCTTTGCCATAGCGGTGGTTGGAATCGCCGCCGGTCTCGGCGGAGCTTTCGCCGTGACACGAGTGCTCCAAACTCTGCTGTTCCAGGTCAGCACCACCGATCCCGCGACCTTCGCCGGCGTGGCCGCGTTATTCCTTCTGGTCGCGCTGGCGGCGAGCTACATCCCCGCGCGGCGCGCCGCCCGCGTCGAGCCCATGGCTGCATTGCGAATGCCTTAGCCCTTCGCCTCCTGCTTTAGGAACGTTCCCTGCTCCAGCTCCTGGAACGCCTGGCGCAGTTGTTGCTGGGTGTTCATCACGATGGGACCGTACCACGCCACCGGCTCTTGGAGCGGCTGGCCGGAGACCAGAAGGAATCGGATGCCGTCCTCGCCGGCCTGCACCTCGAGCTCATCCCCGCGGTCAAAGAGCACGAGCGAGCGATTGTCTGCCTCGGACGGCGGCGCCGTGTCCAGCCACCCGACGGCTTCGGTCGGTACGGCAAGCGGGCCTGACGCGTTGCAGAACTTCCCCGCCCCGGCGAACACGTATGCGAACGCGTGGCGAGTCGTTTCAACCGGCAGCGTCTTTCTCCGGCCCGGCGCCACGGATACGTCCAGATACATCGGATCGGCGGCGATACCGTCTACAGGGCCTTTCTTGCCCCAGAAGCTTCCGCAGACCACGCGGACGTGAGTGCCGTCGTCGTCCGTGATCTCGGGGATGTCGGCGGCCTTCACCTCCTGGTAACGCGGCGGGGTCATCTTGAGCGATGCAGGAAGATTCGCCCACAACTGGAACCCGTGCATCCTGCCCGCTTGGTCGCCCTTCGGCATTTCCTGGTGGATAATGCCGCTTCCCGCGGTCATCCACTGCACGTCGCCGGCGGCAATGGCGCCATGGTTGCCCATGCTATCGCCGTGCTCCACCGTTCCGGCGAGGACGTAGGTGATGGTCTCTATGCCGCGATGGGGGTGCCAGGGGAAGCCCGCCAGATAATCCTCGGGAACATCGTTCCGGAAATCATCGAGGAGCAAGAAAGGGTCGAAGTCGGAAGTACTGCCGAATCCGAACGCGCGGCGCAGGTGCACGCCGGCTCCTTCAAGAGTCGGCTTGGATCTGACGAGCTTTTTTACCGGTCGAAGGGACATGTTTGGCTCCAGTAAAGAAGTCTACCGTGCGAGGAGGCTTTCAAGAAATACCAGCCAGCACCTGTGCGGCGCGGCCCGCGGCCTGGTCGACCTCAGGGATCTTCAGATGCATCCATTGCGCACAAACCTCGGCAGGCAAGCCGGCAAGGATGCGCAGCACGAAGCAGTGACGAAGAGGCCGCGGGAGTCCCAACACGGGTCTCAGTCCGGGCGGCAGCATCGAGGAAGCGCGCTCGCCGGCTTCAGGCCGCGAGTCAGAACGATCCGAGACGATGGCCGCGCGCGCCGCTTCCAGAAACAGCTTTTCATCCGACGCCGCACAGGGATCCAGCACGCTGATGGCGTCTAAGATGGCAGCCTCTGCCTGCTCGACGTTGGCGGTAAGTATGAGAGCGGTGGTGAAGGCCCGGCTGAGCGTGTCGTCTGTGATCGGCGTGGGTCGCATGAGCTGAGCCTGTGCCGCGGAGCCCAAACGCTTCCATGTGGCATTCGGCTTCGGGTTAGGTGCGGCGGTATAAACCGTATTGGCTAAAGCGGCCATCGCTTTGTGTTTCCTTTCCAGAATGTCGCCGTGCGCGACATCATACGTCTCACTATGCGGCATCTGCGATCAAAAGCCATCACGAGATCGGATGGTTTTGGGATACCACTTTTGAATTCCTACCATCGAGGGATACGAGGATCACCCTGGTTGCGAGAGATACTCAGCGGTGAGTCGGGTGCTGCTTTTGCCACTCGGCGTCCATCGCGCTCACGTCCTGCGCCACGGATGCAGGAAACAACGCCTTTACCCAGCGCGGATTGCGCCACTCGGGGGCGTCCTTGGTAACTGATTCGAAATCTTCCAGGGCATCAGCGTTCTGGTGCGCTCGCCAGTGTGCCAGGGCGCGGCCCATGATGGGCGAATTCCACGAGGTATCGGGGGCGCTGGCGTTGAAGTGCCGAAAGGCAATGTCGAACCTGCGTTGTTCCAATTCATTCCACGCCATCGCAATCTGTATCGTAGAATTTCCGGGACGAGCGGTGAGCGCCTGACGCAGCAAGCCACGCGACATCTCGTTATTGCCAGTGCGGTAGTACCACCATCCGAGCCGTCCCAACGACTCAGGGGATATGCTGTCCTGGCCAGGTTCCCGTACTTCCGCGATAAGTGCCTTCGCCGGAGCATCGTTTCCCGTCATGGCCATCAGGCCGGCCGCTTCGACGCGCAGATCAATCGCCAGCGCCGGAGTCGGCGCCTGAACCCTGCTTGTCCAAGCCACAAAGTCCCGCGCGGTTTGCGCGCTGAGATCAGATGCCGAAAGCGAATCCGCGTACCGGCGGACCAGATCGGCGTTCGAGAGGTGCACCTCCAAGAGCTGCCGGTAGGCCGCGGCCGCGGCCGGGAACTTCGCGAGCGCAAACTGCGCCTTGGCCAGAGTCGCCAACGCCGCTGCCTGCCCGGGATTCAGATCGAGCGATATCGCCGCTAACTTCCCTGCCTCTTCATACTTGTGCTGTGCCCAAAACGAGGCGGCAAGGCCGTCGGCGTACACGCGCAGTTGGTCGGCGATCGAGGGATACATGTTCTTGAGCGTGCGGCAGGTTTCGGCCGCCCCGGCGAAGTCTGGGGTCCAAAACTGCACCTTTGCCAGAAGCTCCAACGTCTCCGGCTGGTTGGGCTGGAGCTCCAACGACTGCTTCGCCAGCTTGGCGGCTTTGTCGTACTGCTGCGTTTCGAGGGCCTCTTCGACCAGCGCATCGGCGTAAAGCCGCACGCCATCGGCGAACGTTGGGTAGTCAGGCAGGAGCTTGTTATAAGTAGCGGCTGCCGCCGGATAATCGCCCAACGCGAACTGAGATATCGCGAGAATCTCCATAGCCCGGGGCTGATCCGTTTTCAGATCCAGCGACTGTAAGGCCAACTTGCGGGCCTCTTCATACTGCTTGACTCGCTCCGCCTCCCGCTTCTGTTTCTCTTTCCAGGAAGGAAATGGGTGAGGCCGAACGCGCGCCGCCTGAAGAGAACGCCACGCGCGTTCCGTGACGAATACGTATGCCAACGGGAGTGGTGTCGTCTTTGTCAGGCTCGGTAACTGGCCGCCCGCAATCATCTTTTGAATCTGATCGATGCGTTGTGCATTCAACGGGTGTGAGCGAAAATAGCCTTCCAGGGTTTCCAGCGCGACCTTGGAAAGCTCTTCCGGCGGCGTATCGCCGCGCACGTTCTTGGTCGGGTAAACACGCTCGAAGGCCTGAAACAGTTGGATGGCACCTTGCGGTGAGTACAGGGCAGCGGCCGCGAGCTTTGTGCCTTCGCGGTCCGCCTCCAGTTCCTGGGTCTTGCTATAGCCGGCCACAAAGACTTCTACCGGCAACCCGATCAGCCTGCCGAGCGGTACCCGGCGCAGCGCCGCCTCCACCTGAATGCGTTCCGCGCAGTGGTAATGGTCGATGTGCTCGATCTCGTGCCCGATCACCGCCGCCAGCTCGTCTTCCGTATCCATCAAGGCCATCAAGCCGCCGCCCAAGAACACAGGACCGCCTGGCAGAGCAAAGGCGTTAATGAAATCCATACTCGGCACGTAATGAAACCGGTAGGGAAGCTTGCGGTGCGCGTGCGCCGCCACCTTTGCCCCAACCTGCTGCAGATACTGCTCAACCACGCGGTTCTGTTCCTCCTCACCGTCCCGTCGCCACCAGCCGGCGTACGATTTCTCCAGTTCCTTGCCGATTTTGATTTCCTCGGCATCGGGCAACGGCGCGAACGCCACAGGCAGCCGGGTCAGTTCCCGCTCGCTATCGCCGATGAGACTGAGGATGGGTTCGGGCCCGACGCGCGCCCCGACTTTTCGCCTCTCGCTCCAGACGAGCGCGGCGGCAAGAGCTATGACGACGGTTGCGAGAGCGGCCCAGTGTTTCATAGGTATTGCCTCAGCACGTCACGGTATCGCGTGTAGAGATAAGACACCGCCAGCAACGCCGATCCCAGGACGATGAACGTCAGGTAGCGATCGCGCGGCGCCAAACCCCACACATCCCGAAAAACGATTTTGGCTACACACAGTAGAAGCAGCGCCAATCCCGACAGCCGGTAGCTTCGCTCTTTTACCCAGAGGGCCAAAGAGAAAACCGCGAGCGCCTCAACACCCCACGCAAGTGTCACGAGCCCGCTGCGCATCTCGACACCGAGCAGAGCCGTGAGCAACACGAAAGGCAAAAAGAAGAAGACCTGCTCCGGCCGGCGATCCATAAACGCCAGAAACCGCATCAACCAGTGACGAGGCGGATTGTCATCCTTGAGCCGTCTGAGCGAAAAGGCAAAGGGCAGCACCAGAAACAGGAGCGCCACGGTGGTGCCCATCGACGCCAACGGCCCGCGGCCGAAAGGCGCAGGAAAATAACTGCGCTCATAGAGGTTGTGGAGAAATCCGCGAAACAACACGCCCGCACCCAGCAGCAGGCCTTGGTGAAGGAAGATCCTTCGGCCGCTTTTCCAGGCGATCGTGACCAGCAGAAGAACCAGAGCCGCCCAAGCGACCACCACGAGATCGGCATCGAGATCGAATCGCAGGAGAGCGGCTAAAGTGATGGTGCCGAAGAAGGAGTGTACTTCCGCGATCTTGAATTTTCGTTCCAAGCCACCGCGATCAATCAGACGGCCATAAACGTAATAGAACGCCAGGGCGAGCGGAGCGGTTGTGTAAATGCGCGGGCTGATCTCACCGAGCGGTCCGACGGCGTTGAGATTGACAAAAAAGACGCGGACAAAGCTGGCCACGAGCGCGGCGTATGCCTGAAGACGCAGGTGCAGCGACTGCTGCTTCAGACCGGTTTCCAGCAGAACCAGCGCCCCGAGTGACCAGCAGAGAGCCACGCTTGCCGGGCGCAGCTCGTACCAGGCCAGCAATGCGCCTAAACCAGAAGCCACCCACGTGTAAGCGGGCGAGATTCGCTCGACCGCCAGAACTCCCGTCAGCCCGGCCCACCGGGAGCCGAGATACAGCAGAGCTACGACGATCGCGATGGTGAGCAGTCGCTCCGACATCCAGCCGGCGTGTGGATAGGTGCTCGTAGCCTCCATATTGACGAACAGCACGCGAAGGACTGCCGCGGCCATGCACGCCATACCGTCGACGGACAGTTCCTGCACACTCCAGCGCCTGCCGGCAAAGGTCAGCACCATTCCCAGGGCAACCCACGCAACCGCGGTCCAAGCATACGGCCAAGCGATCCATGCACCGGCAACCGCAAGAATCGTCGCCATGTGCGACAGCCGGCGGAAACACAGCCGCTCCAGATCGGTTTGAATCAAATCCGGCCAGCGCCGCGGAATCCAGTGCGAGTTCGCGTAGAACACCGCGGCTGTCA
>Ga0335081_10016009_pt1 | contig 12130 bp, 8 predicted proteins | sample Lox_Sample_35_FD_206713 | JGI IMG/M metagenome (GOLD analysis project Ga0335081, IMG submission 206713) | Soil microbial communities from Loxahatchee National Wildlife Refuge, Florida, United States - Lox_Sample_3.5 | ecosystem: Environmental > Terrestrial > Soil > Wetlands | place: USA: Florida... | reverse complement strand
AGGCTGCCCCGGCTCCGGTGCTCAGTACGGGATGAAACGAACAGGTCATAACCTGCATCATCTCCGGTGAGTTCGCGGGACAAAGAACAGACGGACTACGGGATCATCACCAATCCTCGTAGTAACTGGGCGGGTGATCAGCATGAGGGTCACGATCAGAGACAGAGTGGCAGCTGTCATACTCGCGACTGCGATCGCCGTCGGTACAGCCGGTTGTACTGTTGTTATCGGGGGTGGGACCAATCTCCCTGCAACGTCCTCCGACGTGACTCAGTGCGATGGCGTCGTCTGCTCGCTAGATTTGAGCAAGGCTCAGACTCGGGAACTCAATGCCAACTTGAACCTGGCAAGCGGTGGCGTAGCAGATGCTACGGCCCTGTGTGGCCTGCTTACCGCTATGAGCGGTCCCGCGGGTATCATTGTGCCCATTATATGCGCGGTCGGTGTGACCTTCGAAGGTTCGCTCTTTCTCAATACAATTTCACGTGCCGCAGAGGACAGCGGATGCCTACGTATCCAATTTTTGCCCCCGATGTTCTACGATGATCATTCCAGCTATTGTCATTGACATTCGAGAAAAGATACCGGTGTAATGGCGTATTCCGACCGCACCCAAGACATCTGCTTACGTAAGGACATGGAGACGTCGCCCAAGTCCCGGCGCGTCCATCTCGCGCCAAGCCCGGCGTGGCCCAATGCCTCGGGGATAAGGACGAAACTGCCTGAGACGTGAGCCAGTGACGGCTACCGCGAGTGATGTCTGCTGGTCCAGTGGTTGTTTCCGGGGTTTCCCGTGGGATGGGTGAGGCTCCTGCTAGAAGAGGGATTGCCTAGATCTGACTCTTCTTCGCAAGGAGCCTCTGTGTCTTCCTACCCTGCTGCCTGCCGTCCTGCATGCGTTTTCGCTGATGAGGGGGATCTTCCGGCTGGGGCGACGATCGCGGTGCGTCTGCCTGACCTCGTCTCGCCGCTGAAGAACGGTGCTCCGCTGGGCGACGGGGAGCGGTCGGCGCTGGCCGTTGCGGGCACGGAGGAGATCCGGACGGGCGAGCCGGTCGTGTTCCTGAAGGTGGTGGCGGTCGCGCCGGCGGCGGTGACGAGGAAGGGGCAAACAAGCCCGCACCGGCAGCGGAAATCCCGCCCGCAACATCAAATCACCGCAGAACAACGCAAAATACCCGGCAGTACAGCGGAAACCAGCCCGCCGCAGGCACGACATCCCGGCTTCCGCCGCCCCCGGGAACCGGCGACCACGGAACGTTACAAGGAAGAAAACCGCCCATCAGGGCATCAATGCCTAAACCCTCAGGCATTGCGGCGTGGCCCGGCTGGTGATCGCCACTGGCGTCATTAACCGGTACAACGGGATCGTCCAGAGACGCGAGTTCGGCCACCAGTTCACCGAGGCAGGCGTCCCGAGCGGCGTCGTCCGTGTTAAGGACCAGTCGAAGGACACCTGGAGAACGTGGAACTGTCGCGACCCTTCTTGCCCGATGCGCTGACCATGGGGCTATGGCTGGCCGCCGTGAGCAAACGGCACGTGGCAGCCAACCTGACGCGCCATGCCCCACGGCCGCCACCCGGTGCTCGCCCCAGGACGTCAGCGTTCTGATCCCGGATTTCAGCCTCCAGCCCAGGTGGGAGCGCCGACAATGGCGACCAGGGAACTTTGCCCGGGTTCTCTTGTCACGTGAGCTCGCCGGGTACATGGTGGCTCTTGAGGCGCCTGGTGCGCAAGGTCAGGCCGCCAGAAGAACATCGCGGAGGTGTTGCTGTGGCCGCCTACAACAGCCTGTGGCAGGTCAGGACCGATGCCTGGTCCACTCTGGAGGAGTCGACCGCTCAGCTGGCGCTGGCCGGCGCCCAGCAACGCCCCATCGAGCAGCTGACCGACACGGTCACCGAGGCTCTGGATGTTCTCGCGCCCATCGAGCGATTCTGGGCCTTTCCCGGCATGCAGGCGTTCTACCGGGTGCGCCGGCTGTTCACGACCGGCAAGTACGACCGGTGCGCGACGCTGGTGGCCAGGATCAACCGGACGCTGGCCACAGATTCCTACCGGGGCAGCCACACCTGGGAGACCGACCTCGAGGACGAGGCCTACGACCATGAGGCGCGCCCGGCCGAGCAGGGGCGTCAGGCCCGGCCCTACTTTGAGGTCCTGGTCATCGAGGACATGACCGAGGACCAGGAGCGCGCGCTGCGCGAGGAGTTCTACCGGTGGCGCCGCCCGGACGACCAGTTCCTCTACGAGATCGTCGTGGTGCCGAGTTTCGACGACGCGGTGATGGCCGCGCGGCTGAACTTCAAGCTGCAGGCCTGCGTCGTCCGCCGCCGCTTCGCGCACCGCTCCCGGCACGACTGCTCCTCGCTCACCCAGTTCGTCAGCCTGGGGGAGTGCGAGGACCTGATGGACCGCGCTCCGGATGAGCGCGCCCAGGTCCTGGCCCGGTCGCTGGCCAGGATCAGGCCGGAGCTGGATCTGTACCTGATGACCGAGATCGCGGTCGAGGACCTGGCCGGCCGGCTCAGTCATCATTTCCGGCGCATCTTCCATACCCGCGAAGGCTCTCTCGAGCTCCACCTCAGCATCCTGGACGGCATCGCGGCCCGGTACCGCGCGCCGTTCTTCAGCGCCCTGCGCAGCTACAGCCACCGGCCGACCGGAGTGTTCCACGCGCTGCCGGTCTCGCACGGCAAGTCGATCGTCAACTCGCACTGGATCCGCGACATGGTCGACTTCTACGGCCTGGACATCTTCCTGGCCGAGACGTCGGCCACCTGCGGCGGCCTGGACTCGCTGCTGGAGCCCACCGGGCCGCTGCGCGAGGCCCAGCAGCTCGCGGCCCAGGCGTTCGGGTCCCGGCAGACGTACTTCGTGACCAACGGCACCTCGACGGCCAACAAGATCGTCGTGCAGGCGCTGGTCCAGCCGGGTGACATCGTCCTGGTCGACCGGAACTGCCACCAGTCCCACCACTACGGGCTGATGCTTGCTGGCGCCATGGTCACCTATCTTGATGCCTACCGGCTGAACCAGTACTCGATGTACGGCGCCGTCTCCATCACCGAGATCAAGCGCCAGCTGCTGGCCTTGCGGCGGGCGGGCAAGCTCGACCGGGTCAAGATGCTGCTGCTGACCAACTGCACGTTCGACGGGATCGTCTACGACGTCCAGCGGGTCATGCAGGAGTGCCTGGCCATCAAGCCCGACCTCATCTTCCTGTGGGACGAGGCCTGGTTCGCCTTCGCCAGGTTCCACCCGGTCTACCGGCCGCGCACGGCCATGCGGGCCGCCCGCACGCTGGCCGAGATGCTGCGCCTGCCCGAGTACCGCGCCAGCTACGACACGTTCGCCGAGGAGGTCGGCGCGATCGACGCCACCGCCGACGAGGTGCTGCTGAACCGGCGGCTGCTGCCCGATCCCGCCCGCGCGCGGGTCCGGGTCTACTCCACCCAGTCCACCCACAAGACGCTGACCTCGCTGCGCCAGGGCTCGATGATCCACGTGTGGGACCAGGACTTCAGCCAGAAGGTCGAGGAGACCTTCCATGAGGCCTATATGACGCACACCTCCACCTCCCCGAACTACCAGATCCTCGCCTCCCTGGACCTGGGCCGCCGCCAGGCCGCCCTGGAGGGTTTCGAACTGGTGCAGAAGCAGATCGAGAACGCCATGCGGCTCCGTGATGCCGTGGACCACCACCCGCTGCTGTCCAAGTACATGCAGTGCCTGACCACCGCCGACCTGATCCCCCCGGAGTACCGGCCGAGCGGCATCGACCAGCCGCTGCGCTCGGGGTTGCCGAACATGATCGCGGCCTGGGACGGCGATGAGTTCGTCCTGGACCCGTCCCGGGTCACCATCTACATCGGCAACACCGGCATCGAGGGGGACTCGTTCAAGCGGACCCACCTGATGGACCGCTACGGCGTGCAGATCAACAAGACCTCCAGGAACACCGTGCTGTTCATGACCACCATCGGCACCACCCGCAGTTCGGTGGCGTACCTGATCGAGGTGCTGGTCTCCATGGCCCGCGACCTGGAGGCCCAGCTGGCCGACATGAGCCCGACCGAGCGCGCCGCCCACGAACGGGCGGTACTGCGGCTGACCGCGCCATCTGCTCCGCTGCCCGACTTCAGCGGCTTCCACCCCAGCTTCACCGACGGGCGGGGGCTGCCCACCCGCGAAGGCGACGTCCGGCGGGCCTTCTACCTGTCCTACAACGACAGCTACTGCGAGTACCTCATGCCCGACGAGGTCGAGCAGCGGGTCGAGGCGGGGGAGCAGGTCGTGTCCACCACCTACGTCACGCCCTACCCGCCGGGCTTCCCCGTGCTCGTTCCGGGCCAGGTGTTCAGCCCGCAGATCCTGGCCTTCATGCGCAGCCTGGACACGCCCGAGGTACACGGCTACCGGGCCGGCCTCGGCTACCGGGTCTACGTGGACAAGGCCCTGGAGATCGCGGCCACCACCAGGCCCGCGCCACCGCCCGACCCGCCCGACGCGCCGTAACGGCCGGGCATCGTGTGTACCGACGACAGCCCCGCGGCACTGGCCGCCACCGTGCTGCACGACGTGACGCCAGCCATCGAGATCGACCTCGAGCCGGTCGACTCGGTGGTCGTGACCACCCTGATGGACAACGTCACCGACCAGCTGATGCCGGACCAGGGCCCGGCGCGCCGGTCTGGCTTCGGCAGCGGCCCGCGGCGCGCATCCCGGCTGATGGCCGACCGCCAGGTGCCCAGCGCGCTGATCGCCGAGCACGGCTTCTCGGTCCTGGTCACGGTGGCCAAGGACGGCCGTGAGCACCGGTTCCTGTTCGACACGGGCACCAGCCCCGACGGCGTCATGCGGAACATGCATCACCTGGACATTGACCCGGGCAGCATCGAGGCCGTCGTATGCAGCCACGGCCACTTCGACCACACGGCCGGGATCGACGGCCTGGTCCGCTCGCTCGGCCAGGTCAATATGCCGGTCCTGATCCACCCGCACTTCTGGCGCCGCCGCCGCCTCGTCCTGCCCGGCCGGGATCCGCTGGAGCTGCCCACCACCAGCCGGCGGGCCCTGGAGGAGGCAGGCTTCGACATCATCGAGGAGGAGCAGCCGAGCTTCCTGTTCGGAAGGTCCGTGCTGATCACCGGCGAGGTCGCGCGGACCACCGGGTACGAGCCGGGCCTGCCGCCGCAGCAGGCCTGGCTGGCCGGCCGCTGGGAGCCCGATCCGCTCGTGCTCGACGACCAGGCGCTGATCGTCAACGTCAACGGCCGGGGCCTGGTGGTCATCACCGGCTGCGGCCACGCCGGCGTGGTCAACATCGCCCGCTACGCCCGGCGTCTGTGCGCAGGTGCGCCCCTGTACGCCTTGATGGGCGGCTTTCATCTGAACGGGCCGTTGTTCGAGCCCCTGATCCCGCGCGTGCTGGCCGAACTGGCCACGATGGACCCTGGCGTGCTCGTCCCTGCGCACTGCACCGGCTGGCGGGCTCAGCACGCCCTGGCCGCCCGCTTTCCCGCCGCGTTCATCCCCAACGCCGTCGGCACCAGCTTCTATCTTTGATCGCGCCGGGGAGCCTACTCGACTTCCTTCAGGATGCGTTGCATCTGGTCCAGCTGGTCCCGCAGCGAGTCAACCTGCACGCTGAGGTCGGTGAGCCGCAGGTCGACATGCTCCTGCGCGGTGATCGCCACGTCGCTGAGCCGCCGGAACTCCTCGGCCAGAGCGCGGTATTCCTCGCCGGAGGTCAGCTGAGCCCGGGCTTGCCGCGAGCCGCTGAGGTACCGCGTCACCGCTAGGACCACGATCAGGGCCCCGACGATCGAGGCGATGCACAGCGCCAGCAAGTCGTTCGGGTTCATCGCCGTGCCTCCGCATCGAGATCGATGTCCACATGCAACGTCCGCGCCGCCGTCATGATCGTCTGCGGCGTCAGCCACAAAGTGAACGGCGTTACGTCATAGAACTTCATTGCCTTCCCGTCCTCTGATACTTCGATGTCGGCCACCACCAGCCCGGCCGCCTCCAGCTTGCGCAGGTGAACCTGAAGCAGGGCGCGGCTGATGTCCAGCTCTCGAGCGAGTTGGCTCACGTAGTTGCGCTCTGCCGCCAGGGCGGCGACGACCCGCAGCCGATGCGGGTTGGCCAGGGTCGCGAGTACCCGCACCAGGTCATCGCCGCTCATGTCCGAGATGTCCACGGCGTCCTTTCTAGCATGTGCAAATCAAACTTAGCATATGCTAAAGAGGGCCGCGACCAGGCCGCTCGGCTAGGGCGAACCCGACCAGAGCAGGGCGAACCCGGTGAGCGCATAGCCGAGCGCGTTGACCGTCGGCTGGATGAAGTTGTCCCGGATGATCTGCACCGCCTCGTTCTCCGCGGCGCTGATCAGCGGCCGCGTGACCTGCGGATTGTGTGTCGCTTGATAGAAAGCCAGGTTCTGCGCCTGGCCGAAAAGCACAGACGGCGAGAACTGCGGCCGCAGCAGCGCTCCGCAGCCGAAGCCCGGGTAGGTCCAGCTGTGGTCGGTGCTGATGACGTGGGACAGCGTGTCGTCGACGGTGATGTCGTGCACGGACTGCGGAAGCTGCGGTGGTGGCAGCACGACGGTCACCATGACCTGGCCCGGCTTGCCGTCCGCCGGGCGGCTCAGGACCTTCAGCCGGTAGTGGCCCGAGCTCGGCGTCCACCAGCCCGGCCCCGGATTCAGGTCCACGGTCGCCGACGCCCGGCCCACCGCGTAGAACGTGCTGGAGTACCAGCACGGCCACACGCCGATGCTCTTGGAGACCTTGTGGGTAAAGACAAAGTTGAAGTTCTCCGTGCCCAGGGCCGGCCGGGAGATCCCCTCGATCTTCTGCAGCACCCACGGGCCGATATCGGTATCGGTGGTGGTGCCCGCCGCGATCGACTGCCACGGCCAGGCGAACTTGATGCTCGGCAGATGAACGTTGAGCCCGACCAGGTGCAGCGCCGCGCCCAGCGTCGCCAGCACCGCGAACGCGATCACCTTCCGGAAGATCAGCCCGGCCACCGCGAGCACGGCCGCCCATTTGACCCAGCGCCGCACGCGCCACCGCCGCCCGCTCCGGCTCTGGTCCGGCCGGCCCGGCCCGATGCCGATCATGCGACCGCCGGATAGCTCAGGCGCAGCACGACCGGCACCGCCCCGAACGACGCCTTGAACCGCGTGCCGGGCTTGTCCGGCGCGTCCTCGCCGATGTCGGGCCAGCGCATCTTCATGTGCTGCGCGGTCAGGCCCTCCACCGAATACGGGAACGCCATCGCCGAGACGCGGTGGGTCTTGAGCAGGCCGCCCCACCGGAAGGCCGCGAACACGTTCGCCAGGTCGCGTACCGACAGCAGCCGCCGCTGCCTCAGGTTGATCCCGTAGACCGCGGCCGCCAGCTCGACCAGGTCGGCCGCGCACTGCTCCAGGGCCTCGGCCTTGGTCCGGTAGATGGTCCCGTCGGCGTTCCTGGTGCCCAGGTTCTCGCCATACACCGGGGACACCCCCGGCCGGGCCTGGCACTGCATCCAGTCACACGCCGCGAGCAGCTCCCAGCGCACACCGCTGCTGGCGGCGACGTCCTGGTAGACCGGCTTGGCCCGCAGCAGCGGGATCTTGGCCGTGGTGACGAAGTCGGTGAGGACCACGTGCGGCATCGGCGCCGCGTACCGCCTGGTGCTGATCCGGACGTTGCGCGGCCCGGCCCGCAGCGCCCGCCCGTCGGCCGGCTGCAGGTGCGTGCTCGTCACGCCCTGCGCGGCGGAGGACGTCGCGGCCACGCCGGCGTAGGCGTCGAGCCCGGGGATCACCGCCCCGCTGCTGCTCCCGGAGGCGCCGTGGCCGGTCGCGCTCTGCCCCGACGGCGATTGCCCGGCCAGGCCCAGGCCGGCCGCATTCACCTGCACCGCTCCCGGTATCACCGCGCTCTGTCCGGCCGTCCCGCCGAGCGCCCCGCTCGGCGCGGAGCCGCTCGGCGCCCGTCCGCCCTGGCTCGAACCGCTCGCCGCGGCCGTGCCGTGCCCGGCTGGCGTGCCGGCGTCGAAGCGGTACAGGTTGTACTGGCGCATGATCGTGATCAGGTTGGCGCCGTAGTTGGGGTCGGTGGCGTACACGCCGGTAAGGTCGCTCGCGAACGCGTCGGGGGAGCGCCGGTCGGCCATGGCCTGCTGGTACGCCGACCCGGTGGCGAGCAGCAGGCTGTGGTCGTTGATGCTCTGCGCGACGTCGCTGTACACGCGGAACGGCGCGTTCACCGTAATCGCCTGGCCGTTCTCGTACTCCTGCGTCGGCACGGTCACGCTTCCGGCCGGGCCGGTTCCCTTGATCCCGAACAGGTTGTTGTCCTGGGTGGCCAGCTGGCTCTGGCCCCACCCGGACTCATCGATGGCCTGCGCGATCGTGACCGCGGCCGGGATGCCGTATTGCCGCTGCGCGGCCAGGGCCCCGGGCGCCACCTCGTTGATGAAGGCCTGCTGCGCCGCCGTACCCGGGACCGACGCGGCGCTCGGGGTGACCTGGCTCCGGCTGTACCGCGGGCTCGCGGCGGCAGATGAGTAGCTCGTGACATTGCCCGTGATCGGCAGCGCGCCCGGGATCGACGCCGTCGCCGTCACGGCCTCATCCGCGCTCGCCGTCCCGGCCGACGCCGGCTGAGCTGCGTTCGACGTCCCGGCCGACGCCGACTGCTGCCTCTGATTGCCGACCTGCGCCGTGGACCCCAGGGCCAGAGCGGGCATGGCCATGCCCGGGATGTCCGCCTGTCCCTGCTCGGACTGGCTCACGGCGGCCGACGGTCCACCCTGCGCCGCGGCCGCATGCTGGCTGCCGCCGGAGGTCTGGCTGACCGTGCTGAGCAGGACGCCGTTGTTGACGAAGCCGGTCACGCCCTGAGCTGCCAGCGACCCGGCGTACTGGTGGGCGTTGACCGACATGTTCGGCATCGAGTCGCCGCCGATCGTATCCAGCACTCCGCCCGCGTACTTGGTGACCACCTCGACATGGCCGTCGAACAGCACCCAGTCGCCCGGCTGGGGGGTATAGCCGTCGCCGAGCGGCTGCCAGCGGTGATGGTCCTGCGCGTCCTGCACGATGGAAATGACGTCAGGCGAGTCCGGGTTGGGGTCGACCCGGGAGTCCACCCAGGCGTGTACCGGCCAGGGGTATGTCGTGCCGCCGGTTACCCAGCTCTGCTGGCCGCTCGCCTGCGCGCCCGCCTCGAGCGTCAGGCTGGCGAACGCCGCGCACGACTCGCCGTGGTCGGCGCCGTCGAGGCTGTCGTTCTGCCAGATCAGCGCCTCCATCGCGGCCGGCGACCGGCTCTGCGCGAGCCGCAGGTAGTACTGCGCGGCCTTGACGATCGCCGACCGCAGCGCGCTGTCGCTGGCCGCGGCCGACTTGGCCGGCTTGTTCAGCGCGAGCAGCTTGACCGGAACGCTGGTCGGTGAGGTCAGGTCGGCGGCGCTGCCGTGCGCGAAGGAGATCCCGGTCATCGCGCCGCACGTACTGAGGCTGACCAGCGCGGTGGCCTGCTGCCACCGCGTCTTTCTCGCGGGCTGCACCCGGACTACCTCCTCTCGCTGTCGACTGCGCCACCCGCGGTACGGTCCGTGTCGCGGGGCCGCGACTAGGCTGCGGATCCGAACAAGCTCTTCAGGATCGCCTGGACCTGCGAATTGCCGGGATCGTCAGCGTTCTGGAACAGCACGCTGGCGTACTGGGCAAAGACCGGCGAGGCACCGGAGAACCACTGCTGATAGACATCTGCCACCAGGGCCGCCTGCCCGGCCGGGCTGGTCACCTGGGAGGCACAGAGGGCTGGGTAGCCCGCGCGCGTGACGACCGCCGCCGACCCGGTGTACTTGGCGCAGTTGGCCGGGTTGCTCTCCAGCCCGGGTTGCACCGTGGGCTTGCCGTTGCTACCGGTCAGGCTCGCGCCACCGATGATGTTGTTGATCGCCCTGGCCGCTACCTGCAGGCTGTCGATCGCGTTGAACGGGTTGTACGGATGGTGCAGGTTCAGCGACCAGGCCACTTCGCCGCCCTGCGTCGCCGAGATCGGCTCCAGACCCTGCCGCCCGGTCTTGGTGTCGCTGAAGTTCGGGTTGTCGCCGCTGGTCATCAGCGAGAACACCCACAAGATCTGGCTGGTGTCCTTGTCGCAGGCAAAGTTGACCTGGTTCGGCTCGGAGGCGACATTAGGGTTCTGGCAGGCCGTGGTGATCTCGCTCTGGACCACCGCCACGCTCGGCGGCCACGAGGCGCGCGGCCGGAACACGGTCACGACCAGGGCGGTCACGCCGACCGCGGCCACCGCCAGCCCGATCGTGATCTTGCGCCCGAGGCCGAACCCGCCTCGCCTCGCGCTGCGCCGGCCATGGTCGATCAGGGCCCGGGTCCGCTCGTCGTCGGCGCGAATCCGGTCGTTGGCCTGCGATTGGCTCCGCGCGGCCGCGCGCCGGGCCGCCGTGTGGACCGGCGTCCGCGGACCGGCCTGCGATCCGCGGTCCGCCTTGCCCGCGACCTTGCGGAACGATTCATGCGGCGGGCTGCTCACCGGTTCCGGTTCATAGTCCTGGTCGGCGAGCACGCGCTGACGAGACTCGCGCCAGACCGAGAGCTCGTTCTCCAGGTCAATGGCTCTAGTTTCTAGATCAGAGAGCCAGAGCTCATCGTCATCGCTAAAATTTTCGAAGTCTGCGCTCGTCGTAATCACCCCTGCGATGTGTCCTGAACTGGGTACTCAGGCTTGAGAGCCGCCGTGCCGCCCACCCGCGCGGCGATCAGGCGCTGGCGGGGAACTAGCCCGGACGCGGCAGGCGGCGCCGATCCGAGGGCCGCCGCTGAGGCTGCGGCACCCTCCGGACCTGCGTCTCGCCGATTACTCCCATGCCAGTATTAGAACATAGAAACGATCAAAAAGGAAGAGGCTGAGCCTGGGGTGCGGTTTGTTCGAAAACGAATACGGCCTGCCGAACGCCGGTCGCGGTCATGCTGGCTCGGCGCGGACCGGGCGCCCCGGCCGGGCGTCGGCCACGATCGAGCCGTCGCGGACCACGAACGTGCCGTTGACCAGGACGTGCCGGATCCCTGCCGAGGGGCGCGTGCTGTGGGTGTAGGTGGCCCGGTCGGTGAGCGTGTTCGGGTCGAACACCACGACGTCGGCGTCGGCGCCCGGCGCGACCCGCCCCTTGCCGCGCATGGCGGGCACCCGGTCCGCCAGCAGCCTGGCGGGCTCCAGGCTGCACTTGCTCAGCGCCTGGGCCAGGCTGAGCGGCTCCTCGGCGTGGGTCAGCAGCCGCACCGCGCGGCTGAACGTCCCGGCCGTCCGGGGGTGCGTGATCGCATCGGCCGCGGGCGGCCAGGCCATCGGGTCGGCTCGGGGGCCGGGGCCGGTCCAGGTCAGCGGCATGGCGTCGCTGGCCACGACGGCGCCCGGGAAGGTGAGCGAGCGCATCAGCAGCCGCAGGTCGGCCGCATCGTCCTCGTTGAGCAGCTCGATGATGGCCAGCCCGCCCGGATCGGCCTGTCGCAGCTGGCGCAGCCGGGCCTCGCTGGCCACCCGCTCACCGGTCGGCGCGTAGGTCAGCGAAGACGGCCCCAGGCCGCGCTCGCCGAGTCGCTCGGGCGCCAGGAACGCGGCGCCGATGGCGGTCATCCCCGATCCGTATGGATAGGCCTCGGTGCTGATCCTCGCCCCGGCCGCCTGGGCCCGGCCGACCAGGCCGAGCACCCGGTCGATGTGCCGTTGTGAGGTGCTGTTGACGTGGCAGTAGTGCATGTGCGCGCCGGTCTGGCCGGCCGCGCGCACGATTTCCTCGGCGCCGTCGATGGCCGTGTCCGGCACCATCTCGATCAGGTCGCGCGCGTGCGTGAACGTCGGCACGCCCGCCTCCGCCGCCAGTTCGGCCACCCGCAGGTACTCGCCCGGGTCCACCGCCGGGGCGTACCCGAGCAGCAGCCCGATGCCCAGCGCGCCGTCCGCCAGGTCGGCCGCCAGCCGGGTGAGCAACGCCGTCAGCTGCCCGGGCTCGGCCGGGCGCTGCCACCGGGGGTCTCCGAGCCGGCCCAGCAACCCCGCGAGCGTGGCGCCCGGCGCGAACCCGCCGAGCTCCTCC
>Ga0335081_10016007_pt1 | contig 12131 bp, 9 predicted proteins | sample Lox_Sample_35_FD_206713 | JGI IMG/M metagenome (GOLD analysis project Ga0335081, IMG submission 206713) | Soil microbial communities from Loxahatchee National Wildlife Refuge, Florida, United States - Lox_Sample_3.5 | ecosystem: Environmental > Terrestrial > Soil > Wetlands | place: USA: Florida... | reverse complement strand
GAACCTTTCTCCGGCCTCGACCCTGCAAACGCAGTCGGACTCAAAGACGCGGTCCTCGAACTGGCAAAAAATGGAAAAACGATTCTGCTTTCAACGCACCGCATGGACCAGGCCGAGCGGCTCTGCCAATCGATCTGCCTGATCAATCACGGACGCGCCGTTCTCGAAGGCGAACTCACCCAAATCAAAGCCAAATATGGCCGGATCAACGTGCAGATCAAATACGACGGAGATGCTCGATTCCTGAACGATCCAAAACTTGTCCAGTCCTTCAACGACTATGGAAATTATGTCGAGGTACGGCTCGCCCCGGGCGCCGATGCACAGGAGTTGCTGCGCGCGGCGTCAGACTGCGCGAAGCTGAGCAAGTTCGAAATCATGGAACCGTCATTGGAAGAAATCTTCATCGAAGCGGTGGGCAAATCCAATGCGTAACACGTGGCTCATCATCAAGCGCGAATACCTGCAGCGCGTCCGCACGCGGTCTTTCCTTGTGCTTACACTGCTGCTGCCTGCCATCATGACCGTTCTGATGGCCTTGCCGGCGAAACTTGCATCGATTGGCGTCAAGGCGCAACACATCGTCATCGTTACATCGAACGCGCAATTCGGGGAAACGGTTCGTCAGCAACTGCTCTCGACTCCTGTCACAGACGATGACGACGAATCCGGCGAGCAAACCAAAACTAAGCCTCAGGACGAGTACACCATCGATGTCGATGCAAATGCCACGGATGCCGAGCAAACTGCGTTGCGAGAGAAAGTGAGCAACCGCACGATCGACGGCTTCCTATGGCTGCCCGATGACTTTCTCACGACTCACAAGGTCGACTGGAACAGCCGTGACCTTATCGGTTCCCGAGAACGATCGTGGCTGAGCACCGGCATCAATCACATCGCGCTGCAACAACAACTCTCCAAAGCCGGCATGACCAGCGCGCAGACCGATCCGATCCTTACGCCAATCAAAGTCGAACCCGTCCGCATCGAAGGTGGCAAAGAGGCCAAGGGCAGCGGCACTGGACGCTTCCTCGAAATCTTCGTAATGGTCATGTTGCTCTACATGGCCGTTCTCTTCTACGGGATTTCGGTCATGCGCTCGGTGTTGGAAGAGAAAAATTCGCGCATCATGGAAGTGCTGCTTTCCTCTGCCACGTCCACCGAATTGATGACCGGCAAGCTTCTTGGCGTCGGTGCAGTTGGCCTCACCCAGATTCTGGTCTGGACCATCATGGCCGGCGTCATTGCACTGCCTTCCATGGCGATGCAACCGAATCTGAGTGACCTTCAGATTTCTCCGATCGTGATGATTGCCTTTGCCGCGTTCTTTCTTCTCGGATACCTGCTTTACAGCACGATGTATGCCGCAATCGGAGCCATCACGACCACTGAGCAGGAAGGTCAGCAAATTCAGTTTCTGATCGTCATTCCACTCGTTCTGTCGGTGTTCATGCTCATGCCGGTGATTCGAACTCCCGATTCCGCCGCGGTCATGTGGATGTCTCTGATACCCTTTTTCGCACCGATCCTGATGTATGCGCGCATCGTCGTGCAGACGCCGCCCTTGTGGCAGATTGCCGTTTGCCTTGTGTTGATGGTCGCTACGGTCGCGGGGCTCACCGTGCTCTGCGCGCGAATTTACCGCATCGGCGTTCTGATCTATGGAAAGAGGGCAACGCTGCCGGAAATCATGAAGTGGCTGAAGTACGCCAAGACTTAGCGAATCGAATCTGCCGACGGAGCTGATGCCATGCCGACATATTTATCGGCGCCACCGTAATACAACAGCCACTCGTTCCCTCGGCGGACCATTCCTTCGACGAACACCACGTTCGGAACCTGTCCAGCCTTCTCCCATTCCTTCTCCGGGGAGAAAACAGGTTCGTCGCTGCGCGAGACGAGTTTTCGCGGATCTTTCAGATCAAACGCAGCAACGCCCGTTCGATACACCAGGTGGTCATCCGCTCCGTTGTAGATCAGAAGGATTCTGTCGCCGACGATGATCGGCGGCGGACCGGGCTCCGCTACGCGCGAATCGAAGCGTCCGGGACGCACGGGCAAGACCGGGGTTTTTGTTTCCTCGCTCCAATGAATCAAATCGGTTGACGATGCCAGCCCGGCCTGATCCTTTCCGTCTGCACTTGTGCCCAGGAAATACATCCAGTACTTCCCATCGACCTTCTCCGGCACGATTGCGCCCGACTTCGTCCACTTCACATTCCAGTTGCCTTTGTGCGCCGGGATAATCACGCCCTTCCGGTCCCAGTGAATTAAATCTTTCGAACTCGCCAAGCAAAGCTGCGCGTCCTTCTTGTTGTACCCCGTGTAAGTCAGGTAATACGTGTCGCCAAACTGCACGAGACGCGGATCTTCCACTCCGCCGTCCTTCTCGTAGTCCGCCTCGGGGCTTAAGACCGGCTCACCCCGCCGTGTGAAATGGATGCCGTCCTCGCTCTCGGCGTATCCGAGCCTCGATGTGCCCTGCTTATCCTGTGCGCGGTAAAGCATCACGATCTTGCCGTCGCGCACGACGACTGCGGGATTAAATGTGCCCGCGGCTTCCCATCCGTCGCCTTCGGGAGCTATGACCGGCACATTCGAAAGTCGATGCCAAGGCCCGAAAAAATGTGGCTTAACTTGAGGGGTCAAAACTGCGATCAGTAGCAAAAATAGGAGCATGCTTGAAACGCGTGAAAGGCGCATGTGCGTCGCTCAACCAAATGAAGTTCACTGAAAACTCGCGGGCAACAAAAAACGGCAGGGCCGACCCCCTGCCGCTCTGAAATCTTGTTCCCGGACTATTTCTTATTTACGGCCTTTTTGAGTTCGGCCCCAGGGGTAAATTTCGCGACTTTGCGGGCAGCGATTTTGATCGTCGCGCCGGTTTGTGGATTGCGACCGTTCCGTGCTTTCCTTTGCGAAACGGAGAATGTGCCGAAGCCTATCAATGCCACGCGGTCTCCTTTGCGGAGGGCAGAGGTAATGCTCTCTACGGCGGTATCAATAGCGGTTGTGGCCTGCGCCTTGCTCATTTCGCATGCGCCTGCGATCTTGTCAACCAGATCGGCCTTGTTCATAGTCTCTCCTCGCAGGTCTCGTTCGTCCCAGCCTACACCGGGAGGAAAATCGGTTATGGCTGAGTTGGGAAACCTGACCGTTCTGTATTCTCCTCCCTCTTTGGCGAATGTCAACTGTGAAAATCCGCGCCCGAAGCCTGTTTCGCAACTTGACGCCCCGGATTCGGGCTATGGAAGCCGATTTCCCAAGACCTCGGCTCCGATTTTCCTCTGCCCTCCACAGGACCCTTGTTTCCTTCACAGGATGTACACAGAAAGTGAGGGAGGGAGCCTTGCGCAAAACCGACCTTCGGGTGCAAAGTCGAAAGAGAATTCTCCAGAGGATCGACCCCAGGTGATTAAGGCTCCCGTAGAAGTTTGCCCGTTGTGCGAGGGAACAGGTTGGAAAACCGTCTCGACCGGCCCTGACCGCCGCGTAACTCGTTGTGACTGCCAGTTGCGCGCGCGTGCGCAGTCGATCTTGGCCGCAGCCCGCATCCCTCGCCGTTATGAGCACTGCGAACTGGCAAACTACGACACCGATTTCCCGGGAGCCAACCCCTCGCTCGCGGAAGCCCATTTCCTGGCCTCAAACTTCGCGAAGAAGTGCGATCCGCGAGGCGATAAGGGACTTCTGATTATCGGCAAGATCGGCACCGGCAAGACCCATCTCGCGGTCGGAATCATCAAGGATATGATTCTCAATCGCGGCATTTCCTGCCTGTTCTACGACTATCGCGAGCTGCTGAAGGAAATTCAGAATTCCTACAACTCGACCGTCCAGACAACGGAACTGGATGTCCTTCGGCCGGTCTTCGAAACCGACGTCCTGGTTCTCGACGAACTCGGCGCGGTCAAGCCAACCGAATGGGTCTGGGACACGGTCAGCCTCATCCTGAACACCCGCTACAATGACAATCGCACGACGATTATCACGACGAACTTCGACGACCAGCCTGCCGCCGGAGTCTCCGGATCGCTTTCTCCCGTGAAGGCCGCCACCCGAACCGAAACTCTGGGCGACCGCATCGGCGAGCGCATGCGCTCCCGTTTGCACGAGATGTGCCGCATCATTACGCTCGATGGTGCCGATTTTCGCCAGAAGTTTCGCAGCGCCAGCTTCCGCTAGTAGCGCCGGCGTCCCGCCGCCTGTCGCGAGCGCATCCTGCGCTCGCTGCTGCGCTCATCGGGACCTCCATGGTTCGAGTCCGTGCCTACGCTCTGAATTCCACTAAAATCTAATCAGTGCTAACCGAGCGCCTCGAATTCACGCCTGACCGTGACAACGAAGTCTTCCCTGCGGTTTCCGCGAGCCCGGCCGTGTTTCTTCTGCGGGGCGAAGATGCGCAAGCCGATCCCTACGTCAGCAAGACCGCCAATCTTCGGCGCCGCCTCCAACGGCTTCTCGGGCCAGTCAGCGAGCGAACCAGGAAGCTCAATCTTCGTAACCGAGTGCGTTTCATCGAATTCACACCTACCGGATCCGACTTCGAGTCCGGATTCCTGCTCTACCGGGTCCTGCGCTACACGTTTCCGAAGACGTACGAGAAACGCCTCCGCTTTCGTTTCGCGCCGTTCGTGAAGCTGCATCTCGAAAACGAATATCCGCGAGCATCCATCACGACGCGTCTCGGGAAAATCACTGGCCCGGCGCTCTACTACGGCCCGTTTGTATCGCGCCTCGCAGCCGAGAAATTCATGAATGATTCGCTCGACTTCTTTAAAATGCGCCGCTGCGTCGACGATCTCCATCCCGATCCAAAGTTTCCTGGTTGCATTTATTCCGAGATGAAGATGTGCCTCGCGCCCTGTTTCAAAGGCTGTACCGACGAGGAATATTCCAAAGAAGTCCGGCGCGTAAAGACGTTCTTCGATTCCAATGGCGAATCGCTGCTACGCGAGTTCTCCGACCAGCGCGAGACCGCCTCAGCCAATCTCGCCTTCGAGGAGGCAGCGGCCATCCACGCGCGAGTTGAAAAGCTTAAGCCCGTACTGAGCCAGCTGCCCGAGGTCGTCCAGCGCCTCGATCAGTTTTCAGCGCTGATGATCCAGCCGAGCCACATCCCAGGCGCAGTGGAGTTCTTTCGCGTGGACTCCGGACGCATCGCCGGACCAATTCCATTCAGCATTCAGCCAGCAGAACATGCCAAGTCGCAACCGATGGAAGCGCGGGTGCAGGAGGCTCTGAACTCGTTGCCACCCGCGAGCACGAAATCCGCGCTCGAGACTATGGAGCACATCGCCCTCCTCAAGCGTTGGTACTACCGCGGCACGCGCATCGGAGAAATCTTCTTCGCCGACTCACATGGCGAATTGCCGATGCGGCGCGTGGTTCGTGGTATTTCGCGCGTGTTTCGTGGCGAAATGCCGGAGATCCCGGCAATAGGAGGCAACTCCGCAGCTTTGGAAGGAAAGGAATCCCTCGAAGGCTCGGGATAGCTCGACCTCGTTGGGCACCTATTTCGATTCAGCCGTGTCTACCCTATACAGCGCGCTCGCATGCGACCGAAGAACGACGTGCAGAGCACCAGTCTCGGGCACGGATTTGTGACTCCACAAGTCCCGCACACCTGCGACTGAATTCGAAATGCCCAACTCTTTCCACACGAGATCTACGTCCTGTGCGCTCTCCCCCAAATTGAAGACGGCCACGTAACGCGCGCCCGCCTGCCGGCTATCCGCAACCCATGCCCGGATATCGCCCCGATCCAGCACCTGATGCCCACCTCTGCTGTGCTGATCGACATCCAGCACTTCCTCATTCGTGATCAGCGCCGTCGTGGCCGGATCATTCGACGGCAGATCGCCTCCAAAGATCAGCGGCGATCGAAAGATGCTCCACAGAGTCATTACCGTCTGCTGCTCGTCGGAAGTGAACTTCGTCGGTGCGCCTCCGCCTTCGACGCTCGTAACGCGCAGCTTTCCCAAGGGCAGCATATCCGCGTCAGGCCACGTATTGTTCTTGCCCACGAACTGTGCCCAATCGCGCATGTAATCGAATTGTTGCCGCAACAGCTTCCAGTCATCCCAGAAATCGTCGGAGATACGCCACATCTGCGCATACTTCTCGAAGAACTCCACCTCCGAGATTGGCGCCGGCCCCGGAGAAATGCTCAACACCATCGGCCTGCCCGTCTTCCGGATCGCCAGGCTCAGCGCTTTCATCTCCGCCGGCTGATATAGATGACTCCCCATGTCGTCCGCTTTGATGAAATCCACGCCCCACGACGCATACAGCTCCGCAATCGAATCGTAATAGGCCTGCGAACCCGGCTTGGTCGTATCGACGCCCCACATATCGGGATTCCAGCGGCAGCCATTCTCTTTGTCGGCGACCTCGGCCGCGTGATACTTCGTGCCTTTGATCGGAAGATTTCTCTCGACGGCCTGCCGCGGGATGCCACGCATGATGTGAATCCCAAACTTCAACCCCTTGCTGTGAACGTAATCGGCGAGCGGCTTGAACCCGGCGCCATTTGCTGAAGAAGGAAAGCGATTCACCGCAGGCATGAGCCGGCCGAATTCATCCATCGACAGCGGCGCGCCAGGCTTGTAGTCGTGCCCCTGCGCATTGGGCTCGTACCACTGTATGTCGACAACAACGTACTTCCACCCATACTTCGCCAGATGCGCTGCCGTCCAGTCGGCATTCGCCTTGACCTGCCCCTCGCGGACGGTCGTGCCGTAGGAATCCCAACTATTCCAGCCCATCGGCGGAGTGGGCGCCGGGCTGCTCGCCGAAGAAGATTGGCCAACAACAGCAACAGAAAAGAGAAGGGGAATAAGCCATAACAAGTTGCACCGTTTCATGCAGGCATTGTAAGGCCACACGCAGCATCTGAGAGGTTTCCTTCGCGCACCTTCGTGCCCTTTGTGGTTAATCTTCGGGACCAAAAGGAAAAGGGCGGCATGAAAGCCGCCCAAAGCTACTTCATCCCTGCCATCGGCGTAAATCCGTGGCGAATGGCTTTAGATGTCGAGGTTCTTCACATCCAGCGCGTTCTCTTCGATGAACTTGCGCCGCGCCTCGACGTCTTCGCCCATCAGCGTGGTGAAGATCGTTTCGCACTCCGCGATGTCTTCCAGCTTCACCGAGAGCAGCGTCCGCCGCTCGGGATCCATGGTCGTCTCCCAGAGCTGCGGAGCCGTCATCTCGCCCAAACCTTTGTAGCGCTGAATCGTGAAATCCTTGCGGCCTTCGTTGATCACATAATCGCGAAGCTCGCGGACATTCGTCTTCTCGACAACCTCCACTTCCTTCCGCTTCGGAGTCTTCGCCGCAGCTTTTTTCTCGGCCTTGTCCTCACCCGCAACTTCGCCGTCAGCCCCGTCGCCATTCGATGAAGCAGGTGCCGCCTTGGCCAGCGTCTCGACCACAAACGGCGGCTCCATGTACGGCCCGATCTGCTTATACTTGGCGATCAGCTGCCGGCATTCCGCGCTGGACGCCAGTTCCCAGTTGATGACGTGCTCGGCGCCGTGCTTATTGACGAACATCACTTCCCAGAGGTTGTGCTCTTCATCAAACCGCGCTTCCACGCTTTTGAAACCCTCGTCTTTCTGCAGCTTCTTGATTTCTTTTTCCAGGCGCTCGATCTTCTTGGGAGCTTCCTTCTTCTCGCCCTCGAAGTCCGCGCGCTTCGACAAATCGAGTTTCGGAATCAGCTCCGTGACCTTTTCGTTCCGTACGCGCTTGTCGAGCTTTTCGAAGAAGCCGAGGTACTCGTCGAGCACGGCCATGAACTTCGCGAGGTCTTTGCCTTCGAGCTTGGCTGCGCCCTCGCCGTAGCGAACCGTCAACTCATCAGCCGCCCGCTTCACCATGACCTTCACGAACTCGCGCTCGTCCTTGATGTACTGTTGCGACTTGCCCTTCTTCAGCGAGAAGAGCGGGGGTTGCGCGATGAACACATTTCCGCGCTTGATCAAATCCTGCATGTGCCGGAAGAAGAACGTCAGCAGCAGCGTTCGAATGTGGCTGCCGTCAACGTCAGCATCGGTCATCAGGATGATCTTGCCGTAGCGCACCTTCGTCGGATCGAAATCGTCTTTCGCAATACCAGTCCCGAGCGCTGTGATCATGGCGCGAATTTCTTCATGCGCCAGCATCTTGTCGTAGCGCGCCTTCTCGACGTTTAAGATTTTTCCCTTGAGCGGCAGAATGGCCTGGAAGCGGCGATCGCGCCCCTGCTTCGCCGTCCCACCTGCGGACTCGCCCTCGACCAGGAACAGCTCGCAACGGTTCGGATCACGCTCCGAACAATCCGCCAGCTTGCCCGGCAGGCCTCCGGAATCGAGCGCACCCTTGCGCCGCGTCAGGTCGCGCGCCTTGCGCGCCGCCTCGCGTGCCCGTGCCGCATCGACAGCTTTGTTGATAATCTTCTTCGCGACGGTGGAGTTCTGCTCGAAGAATGCTCCGAGCCGCTCGTTGACGAACTGGGTCACTGTGCCGGCGATGTCGGAATTCAGCTTGCCCTTCGTCTGCCCCTCAAATTGCGGCTGCGGCAGCTTCACGCTGATCACCGCAACGAGGCCTTCACGGACATCGTCGCCCGTCAGGTTCTCTTTCACATCTTTGAACAGCCCGAGTTGCTGGCCCGCATAGTTGATCGTGCGGGTCAGAGCCGTGCGGAAGCCCGAGAGATGTGTTCCGCCATCAATCGTGTTGATGTTGTTCGCAAAGCTGAAAATTGTCTCCGAATATCCGTCGTTGTACTGCAGGCCAATTTCCATGTGGACACCGTTGCGGTCGTCCTCCATGTAAATCGGCTTGTCGTGCAGCACCTGCTTGCCGCGATTCAAATGCTTGATGAATTCCGCGATGCCACCGTTGTACTTGAACTCCGCATGCTTCGGCTCTCCGGTCTTCGCGTCGGTCGCGCGCTCATCGGTCAGCGTGATCAGTAATCCCTTGTTCAGGAACGCCAACTCGCGCAGCCGCTGCGCCAGCGTGTCGTAGTTGTATTCGGTCGCAGTGAAGATGGAGCGGTCGGGCAGGAAATGAACTTTCGTCCCGGTCTTCACTTTCGCGACGCCGGTCTTCTTCAGCTTGCTGGTCGGATCGCCCTTCGAATATGTCTGCTGCCAGGTCGCGCCATCGCGCCAGATTTCGAGTTCGAGATCCTCGCTCAGCGCGTTCACGCACGACACGCCAACGCCGTGCAATCCGCCGGAAACTTTGTACGTGGACGAATCGAATTTTCCGCCGGCGTGCAGCTTGGTCATCACGACCTGCGCGGCGGAAACTTTCTCGCCATCGATCTCCATGTCGTCGACAGGAATGCCGCGGCCGTCGTCGATCACCGTGATGGAATTGTCGAGGTGAATCGTGGCTTCAATCTTCGTAGCAAATCCCGCAAGCGCCTCGTCAACGGAGTTGTCGACCACTTCATACACGAGATGGTGCAGCCCGAGCTCGCCCGTCGATCCGATATACATCGCGGGACGTTTGCGGACCGCCTCCATTCCGCCGAGCACTTTGATCGAATCGGCGGTGTAGTCGCTATTGCTGTTCCCGTTGCCTCCGCCGTTCGCAGTACTGATCGGAGTCACTTTTCCGTTTTTTGTTTTGGTGTCGACGATGGGAGTATTGATCTCTTTAGTGGCCATTCCGCTCCGCGAAAATGTCCCGAATTTTTGAATTCTCGAATGTGTTGCTTTCGGTCCTGGAACCAGGCTGGAAGTGCATTCGATCCATCTTTTCTTGAGCTCTCCGAGTCAGACTCAAGTTATTGAAATTGCTAATACTTAGGATCGATTCTTACTGTAAAGATTATACCACAAAAGAGGCCTATTTTCGAGGCCGGATCAAGCGCTGAATCGAGGGGGTAACGCGGGCCAAAGTTTCTCCGTAAATGAAGCGCTACGTTGGACTCTGTTTAGCTACATGATCGTTGACTTCGCCATCTGTGATGCTGTACCTTAACAGAGATACACTTGTTGCCGATGTCTTTCCGCCTCACTCCAACAACCGGGCAACCGCTCTACCTCCAATTGATGCAGCAGATTCGCCACGCTGCGGAAACCGGCGCATTGCAGGACGGCGATCAGTTACCGGGTATTCGAACCCTAGCGGAAGAATTGGTAGTCAGTCCGAATACCGTTGTAAAAGCATACTCCGAACTGGAACACGAAGGCCTTCTGGAATTGCGTCAGGGCTCTGGAGCGTTTATTTGTGTGAAACGCCGGACCAAGTTTCTGGCGAATCATGTACAGCTGGCACGTCGGCGGATGCGAGACATTATCGAGCAACTTCGAGAAGACGGCCTTTTGGATGAGGAGATTCGCCGAGCCTTCGAGGCAGAGCTCCTCTGCGCAGTCGAGACTGTGGGGAAGCGATGACGAATGAACCCGCAATAATCACACATGCACTCGCGAAGTCGTACGGAAGCGCGGAGGCAGTTCGGGGACTAAATCTGTCAGTAGGCCGAAATCGTATTACCGCCTTCCTCGGTCGAAACGGCGCTGGAAAGAGCACGACTATCAAAATGCTGCTCGGACTAATCCGGCCAAGTTCGGGCGAGGGCACCGTGCTTGGCAAGCAAATCGCTGATCCCGAAGAGAATCGCGAAATGCGCCGAAAAGTCGCATTCGTTGCCGAAGACAAGCCGTTGTATGGCTATATGACAGTAGAGCAGATAATTGGCTTTGCGCGTTCGTTCTACCCTGATTGGCGCACAGATGTGGAAAGAACTCTACTTCGCGACTATGAGTTGCCAGCTCGTCGAAAGGTCGCGAAGCTTTCCAAGGGAATGCGAACGAAACTTGCACTATTGCTTGCATTCGCCCGACGTCCCGAATTACTAATTCTCGATGAGCCAAGCGAAGGGCTCGACCCCGTAGGAATTGAGTCTCTCCTCCAAAGTCTTGTTAGCCAATCGGCAGATGGCGTAGCGGTCTTCTTCTCTTCCCACCAGATCGCCGAGGTAGAGCGAGTAGCCGATCACGTCTGTATTCTTGAGCACGGGCGTTTGCGGCTGGATGCGCCCCTAGATCTACTCCGTGAGCGGTACCGGCGCATTGATTTAGTCTTCGCGTCTCCTCCGCCCGAGAGTGAGTTTCAGATTCCGGGTGTCGAGACGATCCGCACCAACGGTCGTCAAATAAGCCTATTTGTCAGCCGCAATGTCGAGGCGGTGACTGAGCGTGCCCGTAATTTGAACGTAAGCTGCATCGAGGTCACGCCCGTCGGATTGCGCGAAATATTCCTGGAGACGGTCAAGGAGAGTTGATTTGTGCTTTGGTACAAAGCCTGGCTTGAGACTCGCGCGAGATTTCTGACGCTTCTGGTAACTGTCACAGCAGTGTGCGGATTTTTTGTCTATCACGGTCTCGGGGACATGACCCCTAATTGGAGGCTGGGGAGGGATTTCAACCGTCTCCTATTCCTTAACCAGCAGATCCTAGTCTTCCTGTGGATTTTTGGCGTTGTTCTTTTGGGGATGGGAGGAATCGTACGTGAAAAGGCAATTGGAACGTCTTCGCTAACTTTAGCTTTACCCGTCAGCAGAACGCGCCTGATGTGTGTTCGGGTCGGCATCGGCGTCGTAGAGGCGATTGCTTTGGGACTTGTGCCGTGGACGGCGGTCTATGCGATTTCGTCTCTTGAGGGAATGCCCATTTTGATTTCACAGGTCGGGCTCTACCTTCTGCTGTTAATAGTCGGCGGGATAGTGTACTTTGCCGCAGCGGTATTGGTTTCATCGCTGGTCTCAGGTGAATATACAGCTCCCTCCATTGCGTATGGAGCGATCCTTCTGCCGACAATCCTGTCTGATGTTTACCTTCCGCTTTTTCTTAACAATCGGCGGTTGGTGACTGGCGCCTTCTCGGTAGATACAATCACCTTTCTCGTTTCGGGACGTCTACCATGGTTGGGGATAGCGGCAAGTCTGTCTGCGGCAGGGCTGTTGCTGTGGGCTTCGATCACGATCGTGCAGCGGCGAGAGTTTTGAATACCGCTAGGCCCCTGATCACGTGACCGGCTAGGCCCTGGCAGAAACGCAGTATTCACTCGTTGATCGAAAAGTGCCCTCAAATGAAAGGGCGGCCTTCGAGGCCGCCCCGATAGTCATC
>Ga0335081_10016006_pt1 | contig 12131 bp, 7 predicted proteins | sample Lox_Sample_35_FD_206713 | JGI IMG/M metagenome (GOLD analysis project Ga0335081, IMG submission 206713) | Soil microbial communities from Loxahatchee National Wildlife Refuge, Florida, United States - Lox_Sample_3.5 | ecosystem: Environmental > Terrestrial > Soil > Wetlands | place: USA: Florida... | reverse complement strand
ACCTCGAACCGGCCGGGAAATGATCCAGTTGGAGTTCAGGCTTCAGCCTGCCCCGAAAATCAAGCTGAAGCTTGAACTCCAACTGCGGCACTGTCCGGGTTCCGCTCGGAGTTCCGCCTTCAGGCGGCGCGTGACCGCGTAAACGCGGAACTCCAAACTTCAAATGAGACGCAACTCCAACTCGCTTCGCTTGACATGAGCTCTCTTCATCTTCATTTTTCAGGCCGGTTGAAGGAATTAAATGACCGACAAACTCCCCGATGAGCAACGACATTAAAATCGTTCCCCTCACCCGCAAGGCTTCAGCGGTACATCGCTTCCTGATGGTGAGCTACGGCATTTACCGCGACGACCCGCACTGGGTGGCGCCATTGCTGATGGACCTCAAGAAGGTCTTCACCGATGCGAACCCGCTGTTCCAGCACGCAGAGATGGCGTTGTGGGTAGCCGTGCGCGACGGCCGGGACGTGGGGCGAATCGCCGGCATCCTCGACCGCAACCATAATCAGACGCAAAATGACAGTGCGGCGTTTTTTGGCTTTTTCGAGTGTGAGAATGATGCGGAAGTGAGCCGGCAGTTATTCGACGCTGTGTTTGCCTGGGCGCGGCAAAAAAGAATGCGGCGTCTGCTCGGGCCGATGAATCCGACGACGAATGACGAGTGCGGTCTGCTGGTGGATGGGTTCGATTCGTCGCCGGTGTTCATGATGACCTACAATCCGCGTTACTACCTTGATCTCGTGGCAGCGGCCGGTTTTCGCAAGACGAAGGACTTGCTGGCGTACCATGTTGACGTTGCCCGGGCGCCGCTGGACCGGCTGGGGCGCGTCGCGGAGAAAGTCCGGCGGCGGCATCCGGAATTGACTTTCGTCCCGGTCCGCAACGCGACGCTGGCGCGGGACCTGGTCAAAATCAAAGAAGTCTATAACGCCGCCTGGGAGGCGAACTGGGGATTTGTGCCGATGACCGACGCGGAAGTTGATTTCATGGCGAACCGGTTGAAACCACTGCTGCTGGAAGGGCTCATCTGGGTGGCGGAGACGGCCACGGAGCCGGTGGCGTTCATGTTGGCGTTGCCGGACTACAACATCGCGCTCAAGCCGTTGCGTGGCCGTTTGTGCACACCCAGGCTGCTGGGCTTTCTCCCCTACCTGTTCGGCTGGAAATACCCGCGCTGGTGCCGCACCGTCACCCTGGGCGTGAAGGAGAAATACCGCAATCGCGGCCTGGAAACCGTGATGCTCACGGAAGGTTTCCGGACGGGCCTCAAAGTCGGATTTACGGACTCGGAGGCATCGTGGATCCTGGAGGACAACGTGACGATGTGCCGGCTGATGGAGGTTTTCAGCGGCAAGGTTTACAAGCGATACCGCATCTACGAGCGGGAAGTGCCATGAGCGCTTGAACGGAAATTCCGGTTGAGAATGGTTGTGCCTTCGCCCGTCACCGCGAATCGGTCGGGTGGAATTTGAAAAAGAGGCGATTCGCAAGCGGAATGAGCAAGCCCGCGGTCAGCAACCCCGCTACCACATCCACCACGTAATGGTATCGCCCGTAAACCGTGGCCACACAGAGCAGCACCGCGACCGCAAGATGCGCCCAGCGGATTGGCCGCAGGTACAGGAAGGAGAAATAAACCGTGCAGGCGGCAATCGCAACGTGGCTGCTGGGAAAAGCCGCACCCGGGGTCTCGAAATGATTGTAGATCCAATCCATGATTCGGAAAAAGATACCGCCGGCCACGGAATCCGGAGTGACCGGCGGGGTTGCAGGAATCACATCCGGCGGTAGCGGCGTCGCGACGATGCCGCCGCACACGATGCGCGGGCCGACCACGGGTGTGAATATGTAAATCAGGTAACAAACATAAAACACGAACGAAACTACCGACACGAAATGCGCGAACTGGCGGCGATTGCGCAGCAGCAAGGCCAGACCGACACCGCCAATCATCAAGTAATACGAAAAGTACGCGGCGAGCAGAACCTCGCTCAACCAGCGGGAAGGAAATCGGTTCATCAATTCCAGTCCCGGCTGCCAGCCAAATAACCACTGTTCCAAACGCAGAAAATGCGGATCAAAATAGCCCGCGTAGAACATCTGATTGAGCTGGCCGGTTTCGGAGTAAAACACGGCGTAACCCAAAATTGGATAGCAGTAACGGAGGAAGTCGAGCAGCGGGTTGGCGGGATGGCGGGCCTGAAACTGAATGAGGGAGTGAATCAAGACGAGGCCGGCGCCGTGCCCCAGCAGTAGCACCGGCCAAGACGGTACCCGCGCGCCATGACCGAACAGGATGATGAGCCCAACCAGCGCGATGTAACCCTGCGTCGCGTAGTCAACAAAAACATAGTGGGCAAAGAGCGGGGAATGCCGATTGGCAGAAGCCTGCCGGGCCGGCTTCGTGGTCCCCGCTGGCGCTTTCCGACGATCGTTCATAGCCATCCGTGCTGCCGATACCACGCCAGAGTTTCGGCGAAGCCTGTTTGGAGCCTGGTCGCGCACACCACACCCAGCTCCTGTTGCAAGCGGGTGGGATCACATACCCAGCCGGGTGCGGTCAGTTCAACATATTTTTGCCGACCCAGAACGCTCGGCTTGCCCGTCAGTCGCGAAATCCCGTCCTGGATCACACAGACCGGCCACAGCGCCGCCCCTGGCAACGGAATTTTCAACGTCCAGGTCTCCATCTGCGAAGCCATTTCGGCCGCCATAGCGTGCGCATTCGTAATTTCGGGCGAAGCGACGTAGAACGTCTTCCCCACCGCCTCGGCCTTTGTCAGACATGCCACCGTCGTTTCCGCGAGGTCCCGGACGAATACCAGGCTCAGCGCGAGCGGACGGCTCCCCACGCGGAGCTGGACATGCGCTTTGGTCGCCTTGAAAAATGGAAGAAATGCTTCGTCACGCGGGCCGTAAACCGCCGGCGGCCGCAGAATCACGAAATCGGATTTGCACTGCCGCGCTTCCTGCTCGCCGGCGAACTTGCTCTTGCCGTATTCCGAAATCGGATGCGGCGGATCGTCTTCGCGTGCCGGCCGGTCAGAAGTGGCCGGTCCCCCCACCGCCAGGCTGGAAATATGAACAAACCGTTGGATCTGTCCCGGACGTTGGTTCATCGCTTCCACGACGTTGCGGGTGCCGGTGTGGTTGATTTCGTAAAACTCCGGGAGGCGCGACGCCCGGACGCAACCGGCGCAATGAATGACGTGGGTGACATCGCGCAACGCGGCGTCCAGGCTTTGCCGATCGCCGATCGACCCGGGGCAAACAGTGACCTGTGGCAGATGCGCTTCGATGAAACGCTTGTTGCTGGTGGAACGCAGCAGTACCGCCGTGGCCATACCCCGGGCACGGAGGCTGTCCAGGATGTGGCTACCGACGAATCCGCTTGCCCCTGTGAGCAGAACCTTCATTGGCCCGCAGGCGAAGAGCAGTCCACACCTGACGGCGACCGGATTCCGGGCAACGCTTTAACACGGTTCATAGCAGGCCAAGCGCCCGGCCCACCTTGCCGAGCTTGTCCAACGCGAAATCAATCTGGCTGTCCGAGTGTGTCGCCATCAGGCTGATGCGAATCAATTCGTTACCGGGTTGGACCGCGGGGGGCACCACGGGATTGACGAATACGCCTTCCTCCTGCAACTGTTTGCACACCTTGAAGGCGGTCAGCAGCCCGCGGCAATACACCGGAAGGATCGGCGTTTCAGATGCGCCCAGGTCATAGCCCAGCGAGATCAGCCCTTGCTTCATGCGTTCCGTGTTGCGCCAGAGCTGCGCGATGCGGTCCGGCTCCGAGCGCATAATATCCAGCGCCGCCATGACCGCCGCCACGTTCGCGGGACTCATGCTGCAACTGAAAATGAGCTCCCGTGAGTTGTGCTTGAGATAGTCGATCGTTTTCGCGTCTGACGCAATGAAACCGCCCAGGCTCGCCAGTGACTTGCTGAATGTGCCCATGATCAGTTGCACTTTATCGGTCAGGCCAAAATGGCTGGAAGTCCCCGCCCCTCCTTCACCCAGCACGCCGATCCCGTGGGCGTCATCCACCATCACCGCGGCCCCGTATTGCTTGGCCAGACGGCACACTTCCGGCAGCCGGATGATGTCGCCCTCCATGCTGAACACGCCATCCACGACGATGAGCTTGCCGGCTGCGGGGTCAATTTTCGTGAGCTGGTTTTCCAGCGCCGTCATGTCGTTGTGGGCGAACCGGACGAATTGGCCGTGGCAAAGCTGACATCCGTCAACGATGCTGGCATGGTCGCTCTTGTCGGCGAGGACGAACTCGCCTTTACCAACCAGTGCGCTGATGACACCAAGGTTGACCTGAAAGCCCGTGCTGTAAAGCAGCGCCGCTTCCTTGTGGACCAGCTCGGCCAGCCGGCGCTCGAGTTCCAGGTGGATGTCCAGCGTGCCGTTGAGAAAGCGTGAACCGGCGCAACCGGTGCCGTACCGGGTGACGGCGGTTCTGGCGGCTTCCATGATTTTCGGATGATTCGTCAGCCCGAGGTAGCTGTTCGAACCCAACATCAACACCTTGCGCCCGTTGATGATGACCTCGCTGTCCTGTACGGAAGAAATCGTGCGAAAGTACGGATACAGCCCCATCGCGCGCACCTGTTCTGCGCTCCGGAATTTGCGGACCTTGTTGAACAGCGCCAGTGGCCCGGTTTTGACATTGAGGGGCCGCTTGTTGTGGTTGGCCAGGGGCAGGAAGGACCATTTTCTCCAAAAACGCCCTTCAAACTCCCGCGGAAATTTGTCCAGTTTCTCGCGCCAAAATGATTTCTTGAGCACCCGACCGGGAGAATTCTCGTGCGCTTTGCTCGACTGCGTCGGTGTAAGACGCTCGCCTTTCCTGGCTTCGTTTAGTGTAGGCATCGGTTCTGAGGCCACATTTTGGGCAATCGGCGGCCCGAAACCAAGCAAAAATTCGCGGCCCATTCCAAGGCATTTCCTCAGGTAACGGGGCTGCTACCCGCCGGGGTTCGCTTTGCGGTCGTCCGCCTGGACGCAGGTACTCCCCATGCTTGACGATCCCGTGCGCAACGTCCAATGTTGCTCGCCTCCTGGCCGACCAGGTCGGCGGGAACAATGTAATATGAGCGACGCACACGATTTATTCGACACACTCCGGCTTTTTGATCTCGGAAACGGCCGGCAAGGCCGCTTTTATTCGTTGCCCCAATTGGAAATGTCCGGCGTCGGGCCGGTTTCCCGGCTGCCGGTTTCCATCCGGCTCGTTCTCGAATCCGTGTTGCGCAATTGCGACGGCAAAAAAGTCCATGAAAAGAACGTCAAGGAACTGGCCAACTGGAAGCCGACGGAAACGCGGACGGCAGAAATTCCCTTCATCGTTGCGCGAATCGTGTTGCAGGATTTCACCGGTGTGCCGCTCCTCGTGGATTTAGCGGCGATGCGCTCGGCGGTGCAGCGGCTCGGCAAGAATCCCAAAATCATCGAGCCGCTGGTGCCGGTGGACCTGGTAGTGGACCACTCGGTGCAAGTGGACTTCGCCGGTTCAGCCGACGCGCTGAAAAGAAATCTGGAAATCGAATTCCAACGCAACCGCGAACGTTATCAGTTTTTAAAATGGGGCATGCAGGCGTTCGACACGTTCAAAGTCGTCCCGCCCGGCATCGGCATCGTCCACCAGGTGAATCTCGAATTCCTCGCCAAAGGTGTGCTGTGTGGCGGCGACGCCTCGTCGCCATCCGCGAATTCTGCGACGAAGGCGTCGCAGCTACTCTACTTCCCCGACACTCTGGTCGGCACGGATTCGCATACGACGATGATCAACGGGCTGGGCATCGTCGGCTGGGGCGTCGGCGGCATCGAAGCCGAAGCCGGCATGCTCGGCCAGCCGGTTTATTTTCTGACACCGGATGTCGTCGGCGTGCACCTGACCGGCGTCTTGCGCGAAGGCGTCACGGCGACCGACCTTGCGCTGACCGTTACGCAGATGTTGCGCAAGGCGAAAGTGGTCGGGAAGTTCGTGGAGTTTTTTGGACCCGGCGCGGCTGCCTTGCCGGTGGTGGACCGCGCGACCATCGCGAACATGGCGCCCGAATACGGCGCGACGATGGGCTTTTTCCCGATTGACGCCGAGTGCGTGAGTTATCTGCGCGCCACGGGCCGCAGCGAGGAGCACTGCCGCATTTACGAAAATTATTACCGGGCGCAAGGTTTGTTCGGCATTCCGAAGCAAGGCGACATTGCCTATTCGCAGGAATTGGAACTCGATCTGGGCGCGGTGTTGCCCAGTGTTGCCGGGCCCAAACGCCCACAGGACCGCATCGAATTGCCGAAGTTGAAGGAGAGTTTTATCAGCACCTTCAGCAAACCGGTCACGGAAAACGGATTCGGCATGAGGCCGGAAGAATTCAGTACGACCAGGGCCGAAATTTCGATGAACGGTCGTGGCCGGGCGACGCTCGGCCATGGCTCGGTTTTGATTGCGGCGATCACGAGTTGCACGAACACGAGCAACCCCAGCGTCATGCTCGCCGCCGGGTTGCTTGCGAAGAAGGCTGTCGAACGCGGACTCGGGGTAAACCCGGCCGTCAAGGCGTCGCTCGCGCCCGGTTCGCGCGTGGTCAGTGATTACCTCAACCGGACCGGTTTGCAGCCGTATCTCGACCAACTGGGCTTCAACCTCGTCGGCTACGGTTGCACCACGTGTATTGGCAACTCCGGTCCTCTGGCCGCGCCGGTCGAGGAGGCTATTCACAAACACAACCTGGTCGCCGCATCGGTGCTTTCCGGCAATCGCAACTTCGAAGCCCGCGTGCATCAAAGCATCAAGGCGAACTTCCTCATGTCACCGCCGCTCGTCGTCGCGTTCGCGCTCGCCGGGCGTGTGGACATTGACCTGGTCCACGAACCGCTCGGCACCGGGAAAGATGGCCGGCCCGTTTTGCTGAAAGACATCTGGCCCAGCCTGCGCGAAATCCGTGATCTCATGCAGACGGCGTTACAGCCGGAAGTCTTCCGGAAACTTTACCGGGATTTTGCCGCGCAAAATCCGAAATGGAACGAAATTCCGTCCAGTGCCGGCAACGTGTACGAATGGGACCGGAAATCCACCTATATCCAGGAACCGCCCTTCTTCGAGAATTTTTCGATGCAGCCGGGTCGCATCGCCGAAATCAAAGGCGCGCGCGCGCTCGCAATCTTCGGCGACAGCGTCACGACCGACCATATTTCGCCGGCGGGTTCCATCAAAAAAACGTCGCCTGCGGGGAAATACCTCATCGAAAACGGCGTCGAACCGGGCGATTTCAACAGCTACGGCTCACGCCGCGGCAACGACCGCGTGATGACGCGCGGCACTTTCGCCAATGTGCGCATCAAAAACCTGATGGTGCCCGGTGTTGAAGGCGGCGTGACCAGCTTTTATGGTGGTGGCGACGCCTCGTCGCAGTCCGGCGGCGAAGGCGCCGCCGCCACAATTTCTATTTACGACGCGGCGATGAAATATCAGCAGGCCGGCATTCCGCTGGTGGTCATTGCCGGCCAGGAATACGGCACCGGTTCGTCCCGCGATTGGGCGGCCAAGGGCACGAACCTGCTCGGCGTAAAAGCCGTCGTCGCGCAAAGTTTTGAACGCATCCATCGCAGCAACCTGGTCGGCATGGGGGTCTTGCCGCTCCAATTCAAGGAAGGCACCACGGCGCAGAGCTTGAAACTCGACGGCACGGAGACTTACGACATCGTCGGCCTCGGGGCGAATCTCAAGCCACAACAGGACCTCACCCTCAAAATCATCCGACGCAATGGCGGCATTGAGAATGTGCCGGTGCATTGTCGCATCGATACGCCCATTGAAATTGATTACTACCAGCACGGCGGCATTTTGCCTTACGTCCTGCGGCAATTGGTCGCGAAAGCATAAATCGGAGCGCCGGTCTCCGACCCGGCGCGATAACGAAATACTGCAAAACTCGCCGGGCCGGAGGCCGGCGCTCCACGGACGCACCTACGGTTTTACTTCAACCCCACCCCTCGCTTCCGGACCCGGTGCCCGTCCGAATACAAGGTTCGTTGATCGTTGCACTTAAATCGCTTCCTGGGCGCAAATAAGAAAGACTTGAATTTGCAAGTCATCTTGTTGATAATGTGCACAATCTCCAGTGGCTATGATGGAAGTCAAAGTCCAGTGCGATTGCGGTCAGAAGTACAAGTTCGACGTGGAACCCGTTAACGGTCGGATGCCGTTTACTGTCGCCTGCCCGATTTGCGGCGCCGACGGGACGGCCAAGGCGAATGCGATTCTGCGCGAAACGATCGTCTATCAGATCCCCGCGCCGACGTCTCCGACGCCTCCGCCACCACCGCCGGTGCTGGAGCCGACGAGAGTGCGCATTGGCGGTTCCGCCGCCGCGCCTGCAAGTTCCACGCCTCCACCCATCAGCCCGCTGGGTACGCCGGCGCCGCTGGCGCGACCGATGTCTCCCCTGGCACGTCAAGCCACCGCTGGCGCTCCCGCCAAATCGGACCGCAAATCGAGCTTTCCCATGGGTCTGCTCGGCGCACTGATCGGTGCTTCGGCGGGCGCGGTCATCTATTTCGCCATCTTCAAGATCACCGGCCCATTCTTCCTGCTGAGATACGTTCTGGCTCTCGGTGTCGGCGGATTGACCGGGTGGCTGGCGAACCTGTTAGGCAGGGGCGAAGGCAGCAAGGAGCTGGGAGGTTTGGCCGCGCTGTTCACGGTCATTGGCATTCTGGCGGCACAATACATTTTGACACTGCAAAAGTGGCACTCGAACGAAGATCTGAACAACGTCAACCAGGTCATCCAGGATGGCGGATACGCCGCCAGCGTGAAGCAGGCTAAAGAAGTCGTTAAAGCCATCCCCACCGGTGCCGATGCCGAAATCCGGATGTATATCGCCAAACAACAGACCGAGGAAGGGCAACCTCCCAAACCGGAATCAATCACCAACGACGAGGTGAAGGAATTTCGCAACAGTGAATTGACCAATTATTTGGACCTCGCCAGCGGGAAGCTGACCAAGGAAGCATTTTGGGCGAAAAACGGATTTGATCCGAAAGCGGCGAAGAAAATCCTGGATACGGAGGAAAGCGCTGAAAGTGGTCTGGCCATTGTCGTAGCCATATTCAAAGCCGGGATAATTTCAATGATCGTGGGCGCCGGTGTGGCTTTCAAATTGAGCACCAACGCACAGTGATGGCATTACGCAGCCGCGGGCTTCACGACCGCGACCACCAGCGCGTCCGGCTCGAGATATTTTTGCGCGACCGCCTTGATTTGTTCGAGCGTGACCGCTTCGTATTTCGCGTCATCCAGCTCCGCCCGCTGATAACCGAGCCCGTAAAGTTCGTCGAGCGCAGTCGCGGAGGCCAGATGCCCCAGTTCCTGCCGCGCGATTTTTTTCTGGCCGATGATTTTGGCCTTGCCCCGCTTGAGTTCCTCAGCCGTCAGACCTTCGGTGCGCAGTAACTCGGCTTCTTTGAGCAATTCCGCTTCGACCTGCGCGGCCTTGGACGGTTCGGTGCCGGTGTAAAACGCGAAGTAGCCGGGAACGAGGCCGGCAAAATTCTGTGCGCCCACGTAATACGCCAGTCCGAGCTGCTCCCGGATGCGCAGGAACAGCCGTGAACCAAGGTCGCTGCACGATTCCTGAATCAACTCCAACGCGTAACGGTCGTCGTCGCGCATCGTCGTGCCGGGAAAACCGATGACGAGCACCGCCTGTTTTTTGTCGCGGGTTTCTTCGACCCGCCTGGCAGCGCCGGCATCTTGCCGGCGGTTTGACTGAGCTGCATCGCGGTCAGCCGGCAGGATGCCGGCACTCCCGGTGGCCGGTTTCCAATTCGCAAACGCCTTTTCGACGGCGGCTTTCACGTCCGCCGTTTTCACGTCGCCGTAAATCGCGAGCACGCAATTGTTCGGCACGGCGTACTTCTGGTGAAATGATTTCAGGCCGTCGGCGGTAATTTTTTGTACTGATCCCTCTGTGCCCAACGAATCAAGCCCATAACCGATGTTGCCAAACATCGCCCGCCGCATGGCCAGGCTGGCGCTCTTGAGCAAATCGTCCTTGCGCGCGTGGATATCGGCAATCTGCACTTCGCGTTCGCGCTCCAGTTCACTGGCGGGAAACGTCGGGTTCAGCAAAACGTCGGCGAGCAAATCCATGCCGACGGCGAAATCGCCGCTTAATACCTCAACGTTCACGCCGAAGCTGTTGTTGCCGCCATAACTGTCAATGCTGCCGCCCACAGACTCAATTTCCGTGGCAATTTTTTCGGCACTGCGGGTTTTCGTGCCTTTGAGCAGCATTTTGGCGAGCAACATCGTGGCGCCATTGTTCTCCGTGGTTTCGGCCAGCACTCCGCCCTGGAACACGGCGCGGAACTCGACAAACGGCAGGCGATAGTCTTCCTTCACGAGCAAACGCAGACCACCCGGCAATTCGATTTTCTGGATGGGCTGTGGCGGCGACGCCTTGTCGCCTTCGCTTTTTGCGGCGAGGGCGACGCGGCCACCTTCGGACAACAGCGCGTAAAGCGTGCGATTCTCGGCCGTCAGATATTCGCGGGCGACGCGTTGGACGTCGGTGTGCGAGACACGTTTAACGGCGGCGAGATAACGTTCGGAGAAATTCAAATCGTTCGCTGCCAGCCAGTTGCCGCCGAGATTTTGCGCCTGCCCTTCCATCGTTTTGCGCGCGGCGAGCGTCGCGGCAATGAATTGTTTCGCCGCCTTCTGTATTTCATGGGCGGAAACCGACAGCGACTTGATTTTTTCGATTTCGGCCAGCATGGCGTCACGCGCGGCCTCAAACTTGTCGGCGTCAACGATGGCGCTCATGCCAAATAAACCGGGATTGCCGGGACTGTAAGTCCACGCATCCACGTGATGCACCAGACCCTGCTTTTCGCGGACGTGCTGGAAGAGGCGCGAACTGCGGCCGCTGCCCAGCAGCACGGCCAGCACATCCAGCACCGGCACATCGGGATGGCGGATTTCAGGAATGTGCCACGCAAAATGGAAATGGCCGAGTTCAATGGGCGCTTCTTCGACGATCTCGCGCGACGCGGTCTGCTTCGGCTCCGTCGGCAAAACCATCGGTGGCAGTGGCTTCGCTTTCGCCTTTTCGTAAGCGGTTTTGATTTGCGCGAGGACCTCCCCGTTTTTCACGTCACCGGCGACGACGTAGAACACGTTGTTCGATGCGTATTTTTCCCGGTAATAACCGTGAATGTCGTCGGGCTTGAGCTCGTTAAAAATATCCGGGTAGCCGATGATGGTGAAGCGATACGGGCTTTTGGTGTAAGCGACTTCGAACAGGCGGCGGCTCGCGCGCCGGCCCGGATCATCCTGGCCCATGTCCATTTCGCGGCGGATGACATCCATCTCTTTGGCGAGTTCGTCCGGCGGCAACGTCGCGTTCTGCATGATGTCGCAAAGAATATCTATTGCCGTGCGCGCGCCGGTGTTCGGCACGTCAATGTGATACACCGTGCGGTCGAAGCTGGTGTAGGCGTTCATGTAACCGCCGGCTTCCTGCACTTCCTGGTCAATGCGGCTGCCGGGACGCGTGGTCGTGCCCTTGAAAAGCATGTGTTCGAGCACGTGCGACAGGCCGGCGCCGAGCCAGCGGCCTTCGTGGATGCTGCCCGTCATGGCCCACGCCTGGGCCGAAACGACGGGCGCGCTATGGTCTTCGCGCACGATAATCGTGAGACCGTTGTCCAGTGTGGTCAGTCTGACGCCGGGAGGTAACGAAGCGATTTCGTCAGTTGAAAGCGGTTTTGTCATCACGGTTGCACGGTAAAGTATTCAGGAATCGGTTTTGGGCAAATCAATTCGTTGCGGGCCGGATAACCTCATATATTATGACGTTGAAATGGATGGCGGAACGATTGCAGATGGGTGCACCAAGCTACGTGAATCATCTCTTGTATCGCCGGCGGAATACAGGTAAGGACGAAGTGTAATATGACAATATCAAGAACTGACCCAATAAAAGAACTGACCCAATTATAAATGCTCATGGTGTCTGCTTTCCTTTCTTTGTTTGAGTTGATTACCAAACATTGTGGATCCGTACCGCACACGCGGTGCAATCCACGTTCCCGGAGAGCAGACACTTTCG
>Ga0335081_10016005_pt1 | contig 12131 bp, 13 predicted proteins | sample Lox_Sample_35_FD_206713 | JGI IMG/M metagenome (GOLD analysis project Ga0335081, IMG submission 206713) | Soil microbial communities from Loxahatchee National Wildlife Refuge, Florida, United States - Lox_Sample_3.5 | ecosystem: Environmental > Terrestrial > Soil > Wetlands | place: USA... | reverse complement strand
TTGCGGTTTGCTGGCCGTCGCGCCGGCTTTGGCCGAAAACGTGCCGCTGCCGGTCCCGGCGCCGCAGGCGAAGAGTGACGATGCGCCCGTACCGCCCGCGCCGATACCAGCCGCGCCGAGCGATACAAAGGCGCCAGCCGCCTCGGGCTCGAGCCATGGCCTCTTTCCGTTTTCGCTGCCCTTCGGGGGCTCCTCCGACCAGGCGACGGCCTTCACGCCGCAGCAGCGGGCGCTACTCGACCGCGTCAGCAAATACCTTTCCGGCATGCAGACATTAGTCGGGAATTTCGTGCAGATCGCGCCCGACGGCAGCCGCACTGACGGCACCTTCTACATCCAGAAGCCCGGCAAGGTTCGCTTCGAGTACAACCCGCCGAGCCCGACCGAAGTGATCGCCGACGGGTCGTCGGTTGCGGTGCGTAACCGCGATCTGCTCACCCAGGATCTGTGGCCGTTATCGCAGACGCCACTACGCTACCTGCTTGCCGATCACATCAATCTGCTTCGCGATACCGACGTCGTGAGCGTGTCGTCCGACGACAAATTCATCACCGTCGTCGTCGAGGAGAAGCAAGTCATGGTCGGCACCAGCCGCCTGATGGTCATGTTCGACGCCAAGAGCACAGAGCTCAAGCAATGGACGGTCACCGATCCGCAGGGGATGGACACGACCGTTTCGGTCTTTAATCTCGATGCGACCAAAAAGCCCGACCCGAACCTGTTCGTCATCAATTACCAGCGCAACCCGAATATCAGCAATCAGTAGAACAGGAATTGGTGGATCGGGCGTCGCGAATTACAAATCCTGTTAGCGTTTTGCCTCGTCCACCCTTATCGCCGATCGCCGATCTCCGAACCCAGTGAAGCTCGCGCTCGCAACCTGGAACATCAATTCGGTGCGGTTTCGCATCGATCTCGTGGCGAAATTCATCAAGGCGGCCCGGCCGGATATTCTGTGCCTTCAGGAAACGAAGTGCCCGGACGATGCCTTTCCGCGCAAGCGCTTCAAGCGGCTCGGCTACGATCACATCGCGCTGAACGGACAGAAGGGCTATCACGGCGTTGTCGTGCTGTCGCGCCTGCCGTTCGAGTCGAGCGCGATTGAGATATTTTGCGGCAAGCGCGATTGCCGGCACGTTTCGATCGTGCTCGGCGAACGCGCCGGGCTGAAGGAGCCAGTGACGCTGCATAATTTCTACGTGCCGGCCGGCGGCGACATCCCCGATCCCGCGATCAACGACAAATTTGCGCATAAGCTCGCCTTTCTCGACGAGATGCACGATCGCACCGCGCTGCGCCCGGCGCTGTCCGAACGCAGCATCATCGTCGGCGATCTCAATGTCGCGCCGCTTGAGTGCGACGTGTGGAGTCACAAGCAGCTCTTGACCGTGGTCTCGCACACCCCCATCGAGTGCCAAAAGCTCATTGGCGTGCAGACCGCCGGCGGCTGGATTGACGCCGTACGTCGCTTCGTTCCCGAGCCCGCCAAGCTGTTTACCTGGTGGAGCTACCGCTCGCCCGATTGGGCGGCCGCCGACAAAGGCCGCCGGCTCGATCATATCTGGGTGTCGCCGGCGCTCACCGACCGCCTGTCCGCTGTCAAGGTCTTGAAGGATTCGCGCGGCTGGACGCAACCATCCGACCACGTCCCGGTGACGGCGACGCTGGAACTGTAACCGACAAGAGGCTACAGACAGCCGATGGGGATGGCGCCAAAGGAGCGGACCCGGATGAAGTCGGCAGTGCAGCACGCCTGCCGGCATTACCAGCACTTCATCAAATGGCAGGAGCGCACGCGCGAGCCCGGGCTCACCGCACTCTTGTTCATCGAGGGCGCGCTGCTGTTTGTTGTCACGCCGTTCGCCGGCATGGGCTGGCTGCCGAATTTCATGCTGCCGGCGATGTTCATCCTGTTCGTGCTGTCGACCCTGATCGTGACCTCGCGCAGCCATTTCGCGGCGGCGATTGTTTTCGTTTCCTTTATTCTCAGCTCGTCAGGGATCATCGCTCATGCGGAATACCCGTCGGTCTTTACCGAATGGCTAAGCGCCGGCGGCCGCATGCTCGGGATCGGCACCTTGAGCGTGGTGATCGCTAAGGCGGTATTCGGTCCGGGTCGCGTCAGCTGGCATCGCGTCCAGGGCGCCATTGTGCTCTACATGAACTTCGCGCTGTTCTTCTTCATTGCCTACCAGCTGATCGACCATCTCGTGGCGGATGCCTTCGTTGGACTGCCGCAAACCGGCTCGGAGCACGGTTCGGGCGCAGCGCTGCTCTATTTCAGCTTCGGATCGCTCACGTCGGCGAATTTCGGCGATATCCGGCCGATCTATCCGATTGCGCGCAATCTCACCAATCTGGAGTCTGTGATTGGGCAGCTGTTTCCGGCGACATTGCTGGCGCGGCTCGTCTCGCTTGAGATCAGTCACCGCCAGTCTGCGAAACGGGACTGATGGGGAAGACAATGTTCCCGCCTTGTATGTCGCGTCCTGTGCCAGCCCTCGATATCGCCGTCTACCTGCTCTACGGCATATTTGGAACACAACTGGCCGCTGCGCAGGCAAGCCCGCCGACGCTAGCCCAAATCGCCGCATACAGCGGCCCCGATCGCACAGCACGCCTGATCGCCGGCGCCAATAAGGAAGGCGAGGTCGACGTTTATACTTCCGAGACCGTCGACGACCAGGCCGCGCTGAGCGCGGCATTTCAAAAGAAATACGGCCTGCGTCTGAACCTGTGGCGCGGCAGCGCCAACGACATCCTGCAACGTACCGTGGTCGAAGCGCGCGGCGGCCGTTTCGCCGTTGATGCGATCGAAACCGGCGCTATCACGATGGAGTCGCTGCACCGCGAGCAGCTGCTGCAGCGCATCACCTCGCCAGCTTTCGCCGACCTTAAGCCGGAAGCGATCCGTCCGCATCACGAGTGGATCGGCACGCGCTACAACGTTTTTGCCGCCGCCTATAACACCGGCGCCGTGAGCAAAAGTGACCTACCCAAGACTTATGCCGATCTGACCAATCCGAAATGGAAAGACAGGCTTGGCGTCGAGGCGGAAAGCAGCGATTGGTTCGGCACGCTGACCGAAGCGATGGGAGGCGAGCGCGGCGTTGCAGTGTTCCGCGACATTGTTGCGAAGAACGGCATTTCCGTGCGCCGCGGCCACACGCTGCTGGCCAATCTCGTCGTCTCCGGCGAGGTGCCGCTGGCGATCTCGACCTATCTCTATAAGGTGGCGCAACTCAAAGCACGTGGCGCACCGGTCGACTGGTTCGCCATCCCGCCCGTCGTGGCGCGGTTCGAGGGTGTCGGCGTCGCCCGCCGCGCACCGCACCCCTATGCGGCGATGCTGTACCTCGATTTCATGCTCACCGATGCGCAGGCCATCCTGGCCGGGCGCGATTTCCTGCCGGCGAGCGCCAAGGTTCCGCCGTCGTCCGCCGCAACTCTGCCGACCGGCACCGCTCTGACTTTCATCGACGCGGCCAAGGCTCTGGATCAAAACCAGAAATGGAGTACAACCTACCGGCAGATTGTCATGAATCAGGCACCGTAATCTGCGAAGACGACGAAATCGAAAGGAGCATCCATGGGCAAAAAGCAGCACGATCCGGACAAGGAGCGCGTCTTCGTCCGCCCGATTACCGGTGCTTACAGCCTCACCGACGAGCTCAAGCGGCTGCGCTCGATGCCTCGCGTCATCAAGGGCAAGGAAACCAAGCTTGACGGTGGCCCGCAGCACTTTTCGCGCCACTACGTCGAGCCGGAAGACGGTCTATGCCAGACGCTGCATATCCATCTTGAAGAGTATGCCCCCGGCGGAACTACCCAGAAGCACGGCCACGTCAACGAAGCCGCGTTCTACATTCTCGATGGCGCTGGCTATGAGATTCATGACGGGGTGCGCTACGACTGGAAGGCTGGCGACGTCGCCATCGTGCATAACAACTGCGTCCACCAGCATACCAATGCCAGCGCGACCGAGCCGGCCCGCGCGCTCGTGATCAAGACCAAGCCGATGTATCTTTTCATGAACATGCTGTTCCAGCACACGGTGATCAAGCGACCAAAGACGCCATCGCCGACGCAGGGCAATTTCGTACCGCGCGACTACGACGAGGATTTCAATCATCCATCCGAAAAGGTTGAGGAAGAGGTCTAAAGCAGATGGGTTGGGACGAAACGAAGGCGTGGCTCGCGGGAGCCAACAACAGAAAGCTCTATCAGGACCTGCTCGACGATGCGACTACGCGGCCCTCACGCATGGCGCTGCGCAAGAAGATTGTGCGCCCCGACGAAATGCCGTGGGAAATGTCGCGACAGGGCTTGCTGAAACATCTGCTCAACGAGCAGATGAACACCCGCATGGAAACGGTCGACGCCTACATGCAGGTGATCCCGCCGGGAAGCCGCTCGGGCAAGCATCGGCACCTCGCGGAGGAATGCCTCTACGTCGTGGAAGGCTACGGCTATGATCTGCACCAGGACTGCGACGTCGAAATCACCGATACGTATGCCTGGAAGCCGCAGGACGAAATCAAGCGATTCGAATGGGAATCGGGCGACGTCATCTACGTTCCGCCCTGCACCATCCACCAGCACTTCAACGGCGATCCGAAGCGCCCGGCACGCCTCATCTCCTGCACCAACCGCATCTACAAGAATTCCGGCTTAAACGACCTCGTGCAGATCGAAGACGCGCCCGAATACGATCCCGACATCGTGCTGACGGCGGAGCTGGTGCGAGGGTATCTTGCAGGCAACAGGAAGAAGGTCGCCTGAGACTATTCCGGCCTCTTGCCGCGCGCGAGCACGGCCCGCACGTTCTCCATTTCACGCGCCCACTGATTGGCGCGGAACGCGAGATGATCGCGCAGCCGTTGCGCCGCGTCCGGATACGAGTCGAGAATCTTCAGAAACGTCGCGCGAGAGACTCGCATCAGCAGCGACACCTCGCGTGCAGTAGCGGTCGCAGGCCGCGTGGTTTCCGCGAGCAGGGCTGCTTCGCCGAGTACCGTGCCCGGACCGGCCACGGTTTCAGGGCCCTGTAACGGCTTCAGTGTGACAGAGCCCTGTTGCAGGATATAGGCGCCATCGGCGTCCTCGCCGGCCGTGAACAGCACCTCGCCGGGCTGCATCGAGTAGGTTTCGGCGGCGATGACGAGGCTGCGCAGCGCGCCGTTACCGAGCGGGCGCAGCATCGGCACGCGTTCCAGGAAGGTAATTTCGTCCTCGATGCTCATTGCAGCGCGTTCGGCGACCGCACGTTACGGCACGAGCTTGTAGCCGCCCGCTTCGGTAACAAGAATAGCGGGCGTGGCGGCGTCCTTTTCGATCTTCTGGCGCAGCCGGTAGATGTGCGTCTCCAAAGTGTGCGTCGTCACCCCCGAATTGTAACCCCAGACTTCCTGCAGCAATGTTTCGCGCGACACCGGACGCTGTCCGGCGCGATACAGATAGCGCAGGATCGAGGTTTCCTTCTCGGTCAGCCGCACCTTGTTGCCTTTGGGATTGAGCAACAGCTTCGAACTGGGCCGGAACGTGTAAGGACCGATGGTGAAGATCGCATCCTCGCTCGCCTCATGCTGGCGCAACTGCGCCCGAATGCGCGCCAGCAGCACAGCGAAACGGAACGGCTTGGTGACATAGTCGTTGGCGCCCGATTCGAGGCCCAAAATGGTGTCGGAGTCGGTGTCATGCCCGGTCAGCATGATGATCGGCGCCTTGAAGCCGTTCTTGCGCAGGATGCGCACCGCCTCTCGCCCATCGATATCGGGCAGGCCCACATCCATGATGACGAGATCGATCTGCCCGGCTTTCGCGGCCTGCACGCCCTTGCTGCCGGTTTCGACGGCAACCGCCTCGAACTCCTCGTGCAACGACAGTTGCTCGCTCAGCGCTTCGCGCAGCTCGGGATCGTCCTCGACAATGAGAATCTTCCGCGTATTCGGCATCAATCCGAGCCCTAAAAACGCGCCCCGCGCGACAACCGGCAGTGCGGCTTTGCCGAGGTGCTTTGCGCGAAGTAGAACATTCGCCGGCCAAAGAGCAAGCGGCACTTGAAAAACCCGGTTAAAGGAGCGGCAGCAAAGAGGGCGCGCGGAAGCTTGCGCCGGATATCGCTGCGGCTCCTCCGTGTCCGCTCCCGGCCGGGACGGCCCTCGCAAGGCTGGCTGTTCGCTGGGCCACTGGCCATGCCGGTCGCGCTCGGCCGTACAGGCATCCGGGCCAACAAGCGCGAGGGCGACGGCGGCACCCCTCGCGGCCGCTTTCGCCCCGTCAGGTTGTGGTGGCGGGCGGATCGCTGGTTGCATCCGCTGACGCGGCTGCCGGCCCGGCGGATCAGGCCGTCGGACGCCTGGTGCGAGGATCCCACCGATCGGCGCTACAATCGGCCCTTCCGACGCTCGGCCAGCGAACCAGGAGACCGTCTACGCCGCACCGACGATCTCTATGATTTCATTATTGAAATCGACCACAACGTGCGCCCCCGCATCGCCGGTCGGGGAAGCGCCGTGTTCGTCCATGTCGCACGCCCAGGATTTGCACCCACCGCCGGCTGCATTGCACTCCGGAAGCGCGATCTGCAAATTCTGCTGATGCGCATCGGTCCGAAGACTCGAATCGAAATTCACTCTTAAGTGCGCGGCGTGCGGGCGCCGAAAATAGCGGTCCCGACCCGCACATGGGTCGCACCGAACGCGATCGCGATGGCAAAGTCGGCGCTCATGCCCATCGACAGTAGCTTTAGGCCATTGCGCTTGGCGATCTGCGCAGTCAGCGCAAAATGTGGCGCCGGCGCCTCGTGCAATGGCGGAATGCACATCAGCCCCACCACAGGAAGGCCGTAGCGGTCGCGGCAGGCGGCGAGAAAGGCATCCGCCTCCTGGGGTTTGATGCCGGATTTCTGCGGCTCGCTGCCGGTGTTGATTTCGACAAACAGCTGCGGACGGCGCGACTGCCGGACAAGCTCCTTGGCCAGCGCCTCCGCGAGACTTGACCGGTCGAGCGAATGGATCGCGTCGAACAGCGCCACCGCCTCCTTGGCCTTGTTCGATTGCAGCGGTCCGACCAGGTGCAATTCAAGTTCGCCATGCCGGGCAAGCAGCGGCGGCCACTTGGCTTTTGCCTCCTGCACGCGGTTTTCGCCGAACACGCGTTGGCCAGCGGCGATCACCGGCTCAATGGCCTCCGCGCCGAACGTTTTCGATATCGCCACCAGCGTCACGTCCGTCGGCTCGCGCCCGGCGTCACGGCACGCGCGAACGATTTCCTGGCGCACTTCCGCGATCCCGGTTGGGTGGTTCATGGTTTCCCTCCGGTAAACGGCAAATTCTGATCAATGCCAGGTTGCATCGTTTCAATTTTGCCGCACCATCAAAGCCGATCTTTACCCTTGTCGGCTACGTTGTGAAACGGGGCCGAGGGCGTGCGATGCCGGATGAACGGGCGAAGTCTTACCAAGCGAATCCCGACAGAGCGAAGTCTGACAAGCGGACGCTGCGCCGGAAGCCGATTCTGAGCATTCGCGCGCGCCTGATCGTAATTGCGCTTCTGGCAATCGCACCGCTGATGTTCGAGCGGGTGCATGCGCTTGAATCCGCACGCATCGAACGCACGGCGGAGGCCCACGCTCAAGCCATCGAACTGGCGCGGCGGGGCGCCGAGGCACAGGAGGAAACAATTTCCTCGGTGCGCGCGCTTTTGCAGATCGTGGCCAGCGTGTTCGTCAAGATGCCGTTCGAGACGGCCGACTGCAATCATTACCTGACCGACTTGGCCAGCAACACTCCATGGATTAACGCGCTGTCGATCGCCGGGACGGGCGGACAAATTAAATGTTCCAGCAAAGCTCGCGCGATCGGACTGAACATCAGCGATCGGGCACATTTTAAGCATGCGCTGGAAGCTCGTGAATTCGCGGTGAGCAACTACTTCGTCAATTCGACCGACCGCGTGCCGACCATGTTCGGCGCGTTTCCCGCGATCAACGCGGACGGCGCCGTCGTTGGCGTCGTTCTGGCGTCGATCAACCTGCAATGGATCAACAAGCTCGCAGCGAGCGTCGGCGAGCAATCAGGGAATTCGGTGCTCTTGATCGACGGAGCCGGCACACTCGTTGCCGCATCGGCCAACGAGCAGAAATTCATTGGCCGCCACTTTGCCGATACGACCCTGTTTCGGGGCATGCTGCCGCAAGACCAGGGCACTGTCACCACGGCCGGCCTCGACGGCGAACCGCGCATCTTCGGCTTTGTCCGCGTGCCATGGACGCAAGCGCGGCTTGCGATCGGTCTCGACGAAGCCGTCGTTCACAACGGCATCGACCACGAAATCAACATCGCTTATCTGCAGCTGGCGCTGATCGGAATTTTTGTTCTGATCGTCACATGGTTCGGCGGCGAGCAACTGGTCGTGCGGCCGATCCGTTCGCTGGCGCGCACCGTCGCACGTTTCGGCCGCGGCGACCTGCACGTGCGCGCGAACCACGAGCGCTGGGTCGCCGAGTTTATCCCGCTGGCCGCCGCCTTCGACGACATGGCGCTCAAGCTTGCCACGCGCGAAGAGGAACTGCGCATCGCCAACCAGCACCTCGAAGAATTGGCAAGCCTTGACGGACTTACCGGCCTCGCCAATCGGCGCGGCTTCGATCGCGAGTTGGAGCGCATCTGGCAAAGCGGATTTGATTCCCGCACACCCGTCGCGCTGATGATGATCGATATCGATCATTTCAAGCTTTATAACGATCGTTACGGCCACGTCGCCGGTGACACCTGCCTGCGCGCAGTGGGCGAGACCCTCTCGCTGGTTACGCTGGAGGAGGCCGTGCTGGTCGCCCGCTACGGCGGCGAGGAGTTCGCTTTGCTGCTGCCCGGGCTCGATCTCGCGAGCGCGACCGCACTTGCGGAGGAGGCGCGCAAGTCGATCGAAGACCTGATGATCACACATGCCGAGGCGCCGCGCGGTCTGGTGACTATCAGCGTCGGCGTCTATTCGCTGGTGCCGGAGAAGGATCAGCCTGCGGCCAATCTGGTCGAGACCGCGGACAATGCGCTCTACGCCGCCAAACGCCGCGGCCGCAATGCAGTCGTGGCGGTCGCTCCGGCGCTACTGAGCATGGCGTCTTGATCGCGCCGTCCTAGGTCTGCGTGCGCGGGTGACGGCGAGCGCTTTCTTCGTTTTCTTTTCCGGCGGCGCCCAGATCATGCCTTCAAGTTTCATGCCGTCGGGGTCGGTGAAATAGACCGCATAGTAGTTGCGCCCGTAATATTCGCCGGGCGGGTCGACCACATTCATTTCGTTCTCTTCAAGAAACGCGCCGAGCGCATCCACGTCCTTACGGCTGGACAATTCGAATGCGTAGTGATGGAAGCCGATATCGCCCTTGCGGTATTTGTGCTTGCGGCCCTCGGCGTCGGCGGCGGCAATCCAGAACAGCGTCTTGCCGTTGCTCCAGCCGGCCATGTCGTCATACTCGTGTTTAAGCTTGAACCCGAGAAAGCCCAACAGCTTTTTGTAAAATTCCTTGGAGCGGGCGAAATCGCCGACGCTCAGAACGAGATGATCGATGCCGACGATGCGTGGCATAAGATGCTCCCGCTTGTAGCCCGGATTGAGCGCAGCGAAATCCGGGAAGAGTTGTGCGAGCTGTCCCGGCCGTACCGCGCATATCTGCCGCGCTTGCCTTGGGCCTTATGTCCGCCCAAGATAGTGACAGCTTAGCCCAAAAGCTCGACCGTAAGGACCACCACATGGCGCGCACCTTGTTCGACAAGATCTGGGATTTGCATCTGGTCGGACAACGCGCCGACGGCCGCGATCTGCTCTACATCGACCGTCATGTCCTGCATGAGCTGCACGCCCACCATGGCTTCGCGCATTTGCAAAAGGAGCAGCGCAAGGTGCATCGGCCGGACCTGACTTTCGCGGTGCAGGACCACACGGTCGCCACCAAGCCGGGACGCAACGACGAGACCAACCCGACCGGCACCGCCTTCATCAAGGCCATGCGCGAAGGCACGCGCCGCAACGGCATCCGGCTGTTCGATGTCGGCGATCCGGAGCAGGGCATCTCGCACGTGGTAGCGCCGGAGGTCGGTATCGTGCTTCCGGGGGCGACGCACGCTGTTCCCGACAGTCACGCCAGTACGGTGGGCGGCGTCGGCGCGCTGGCCTTCGGTTGCGGCACGACCGAGATGACGCACATCCTCGCCACGCAGGTGATGGCGCTCAAGCGGCCCAAACGGATGCGCGCGCGGCTTGACGGCCGGCTCGGCGCCCATGTCAGCGCGAAGGACGTGGCGCTGCGGCTGATCGCCGAACTCGGCGTCGCCGGCGCCCGCGGCTACGCGGTGGAATATGCCGGTTCGGCCATCGCAGCCATGCCGATCGAACAGCGCATGACGCTGTGCAATCTCAACATCGAGATGGGCGGCCGCTCGGGCTTCGTGGCGCCCGATGACGCCACTTTCGACTGGCTTGCAGGCCGGCCTTACACGCCCCAGGGCGCGATGTGGGATCGCGCACTCGCTCATTGGCGTACGCTCGTCACCGACGACGCGGCCGCGTTCGACCGCGAAGTCGTGCTCGATTGCGGCGCGCTCGAACCGCAGATCACGTGGGGCACCGATCCGAGCCAGGTCGTCGGCATTTCGGGCCGCGTGCCCGAGCCGGCTGCACTCGATGCCAGCCGGCGGCCCGCGGCGGAAAGCGCGTTCACCTATATGGGATTGCAGCCGGGCACGCCGTTGCTCGGACTGCCTGTCAATCGCGTCTTCATCGGCTCATGCACCAACAGCCGCCTTCCTGATCTCGAAGTCGCGGCCGCCGTGGTGCGCGGACGCCGCGTCGCCGAGGGCGTCTCCGCCATGGTGGTGCCCGGCTCCTCGACCGTGAAACGAGAGGCCGAGGCGGCCGGGCTCGATCGCGTGTTCCGCGAGGCCGGATTTTTCTGGGGCGAATCCGGCTGCTCGATGTGCGCCGGCGGCAATGGCGACCGCGGTGCGCCGGGCGAACGGATCGTCTCCACCACCAACCGCAATTTCGAGAACCGGCAGGGACCGAAGACGCGGACGCATCTTGCCTCGCCGGCAACTGCGGCGGCCAGCGCCATTGCGGGCCGCATCGCCGATGTGCGTCAAGTGTTGGCGGGAGCCGCGTGATGCAGCCGTTTTCGAGCCACACCGCAGTCGCCGCGCCGCTCCTTCGCGACGACATCAACACGGATCAGATCGCGCCCGTCATGCACTCTCGCGATCTCAAGGAAGACTACAAGGTGACGCTGTTCCACCGCGCGCGGCGTCGCGAGGATGGCAGCGAAGATCCGGATTTCGTCCTCAACAAGCCGCAGTTTCGCAATGCCGGAATTCTGGTGACCGGAAATAATTTCGGCGCCGGCTCATCGCGCGAGTCGGCGGTCTGGGCGATGGTGGCGAACAACATTCGCGTCATCGTGGCGAAGAGCTTTGCCGACATCTATCGCGAAAACTGTCTGCAGAACGGTGTGCTGCCGATCGTGCTTGCGCCCCAAGAGGCCGATGCACTCGCGGCCCGTGTCATCGCTGCGAACGGCGCGGCGCCGTTCACCGTCGATCTCGTCAGCCAGCGCATCAGCGGGCCGGGCGGTGCCGACGTGGGCTTCGACCTTGCGCCGGCCGACCGCATGCGCCTTCTCGAAGGCCTCGACGACATCGGACTGACGCTCAAGCACATGACTGAGATCGTGAGCTGGGAGCAGCGCACGGCGGCGGCGCAGCCCTGGCTGCAGACCGCAAAAGACAGCCGCTGACGAAAGGGAGTGCAGGGATGAACGCGCGCAGGAAATTCAGAGCCATCATGGCGGGGAAGCGCCTGGTGTTGATGCCCGGCGCTTACGACGCGCTGTCCGCGCGGATCATGGAGGCCGAGGGATTCGAGGCGATCTGCGCCGGCGGCTATGCGGCGATCGGCTCGATGCTGGCGCAAGCCGACATGGGTCAATCGAACATGCGCGACTATGCCGATCATTACGCGCGGGTCGCGGGCGCCGTCGAGGTGCCAGTCTATGTCGATGCCGATACCGGCTTCGGCGGTGTCAACAATGTGCGGCAGATGATACGAGCGTTCGAAGCCGCCGGCGTTGCCGGAGTCTT
>Ga0335081_10016004_pt1 | contig 12131 bp, 9 predicted proteins | sample Lox_Sample_35_FD_206713 | JGI IMG/M metagenome (GOLD analysis project Ga0335081, IMG submission 206713) | Soil microbial communities from Loxahatchee National Wildlife Refuge, Florida, United States - Lox_Sample_3.5 | ecosystem: Environmental > Terrestrial > Soil > Wetlands | place: USA: Florida... | reverse complement strand
TTGCGCTGCCGCACGCGCGCGGAAGCCGTGCGGCGCGCCGCGGAACTGATGCTGTTTGGCTGAACCGCTGAACGCGCCTACGGTAGAGCTACCGTAGCCGCGAGCCCCCGCCCACCGTATTCCCCGTCTGACGCTGCCGGCCGCCCGCTGGCAGACTTCCTTGCGAAGCATTCAGCGCGCTGAAGCTCGCCGACGGCGCCCGCCACGTTCTCAGAGGCGAGACCGCCGTGATGCTGCGCGAGGGCGCGGGTCGACCGCCCAAGGAAAAGGGTCGCGGACGCCGGCCCACACCATGGACCCCATGCAGCCCATCTCGGGCGCGCTGCTAGAGGCGTTACGTGCCTGGCGTCTCGGCGTCGCACGCGAGCACGGCGTTCCCGCCTACGTGGTGTTCCACGACGCCACGCTAGAGAGCATCGCTGCGCTGCGCCCGCGCGAGCCGCTGCGCGGCGTGTCGGGAGCCGGCGCAAGCGCGGCAAGTTGTCCTCCGGAGTGCGGCATGCCGGCTACCAAAGGGTCCCGGTGGGAGAGGTTCAGCCAGATGCGATAGACGGTGTACGAGCGAGCGGGTCAAAGCGGCGGCTGTACAGTTGGACACGGTCGGGAACGCCGGTACAGCTCCGTGCTTGAGAGCGGTATCGTTCGACCGTGGACCGGCGTGGCCGGATCAACAGGCCGTGGCGCTCGGCCTAGCTTGGCCCATGAGGCTGGGGCCGTGTCCTGTGTCGCTCCAGGGTTGGTACGCTTGTCGCGATGGCCGGCGCTTGCCGGGACGCGACAGTCGCGAGTGAGCCCTTTGTGTCTTCTCGATCTCAAGTGGATGCCATGCGACCTCACGCGCGGGCAAACTTGCGGTTCTGTTGAGGCTTATCTGTAAACCTGTATGTCGGGCGAGACGGTCGGAAACGATACTTTGAACATGGTGTGGTGCTTTGCCGGCTTCGGCCCACTGCCGATCCGCCGTCGAGAATTTGCGGGCGGGGCGCTGTCTGCGCATCTATCACCAGGGCACAATTTCCTCCGTTACCACGATGTCAGTGGAGCTGCGGCCATCCCGTCAAATGGTTCAGCGCCGGAAGCCACCGAAACCGCCTCCACCGAAGCCGCGAAAACCGCCTCCAAATCCGCCGCCTCCAAAGCCGCGGAAGCCACCGCCGCCGAAGTCGTTCGAGAAGCTTCCATCACCGTGGCCCCAGCCACCGCTGCCCCATCCGCCACCGCCACCGAAGTGACTCGAACCGTCACCGAAGCCGCCACCATCGCCCCAACTGTCGGCACGGCTGCTCCCCAAGCGTTGGAGCGATTGCTGACGATCGAGAGATGAGCTGGCACCGGCATCGGCGCTCTGCCACCCGCCCGCCGTTTGCTTCTCCCAGCCAGTGCCGCTGTTCCTGTACATGTTTCCATCATTGGTCGCGTAAGTCGTGCCACCCTCGTGGCCGACACCCACTGTATCGCTGCGACCCGTGTTGGGATTGGTGAATGTCTTTTCGGTCCCCGATGCATCAGCTCCGCCTGGGCCACCGGCGCCCGCATGTTCGGTGGTCTCTTCTGCGCCGCCAGGGCCGGTTGGACTGCGCGAAGTGTCGTACGAGTAGTCGCCCGTCTCGCGGTCGTAGGTTCCCGAGCCTTCACCGCTTCTGCTGACGCCGGTGTTCGGGTTGTAGCTTTGACGTGCGTAGGCGCCTTGCGATGTGCCGGTATACGCGTCGTAGTCGCGCCCGCCTTCCACGGATCCCACGGCGCCGGTGCGCTCGTTTACGTAGCTGCCTTCCGTGCGCGCAGCAGCACCGCCAGATCCTTCGGACAACGATCGCGTCCCCGAGTACACGTCGTTACCCCAGCGCCCGTACACGCCCGCACTGGCATACCCATAGTGCGGAGCGTAATACGCGGGTCCCCAGTAGTACGGATGCGGTGCGATGGCGGCGCCGAACGCGAAGCCGAATGCGAAACCGACCGCCGGCGCATAGTACGGTACAGCCGCAACGCCGTACGTGACAGGCGGAGCATAAAACATAGTGCCGACCCACGGACTGTAGTAGTAACCCGTGCCGTAAACGACCACGCCACCAGGCGCGACGACCGTGCCGTAGTAGCCAGGCAGGTAGCCGACGTAAACGTAGTAGGGCGACATGCCGTACACACGTACATAGGTCACGTAGTAGATCGGCGAGCTGGGCGGAATCGAGTAGATCACTGCGGGGACCGAAGCCGCTACGGTCCAAGGTCCGGTTGCGGACTTTGCAACGAACCAGACGCCGTTCTGACACGCGTACCAGCTTTTGCTGTCGACTTTGATGATGGGCGCCTCGCTATTCGCAACGTATGACAGCGGCGTGCCCGTGATCGGTTCCACTTTGGGCGGTCCATCGATCGGGATCGTGGTCTTGGTCGTGCGGCTCACCCAGGCCGTGTGCGGAATGCTGTTGGTGATGACCGCTTCGCGTGCTTGCGGTGTACCGGGCACCGAAACCTTGACGATCGCCTTCGGGCTGCTGTCGGGAATGTTCTTGAAGTCCGCCGGCAAGCTCGTGCCTGGCACGAAGCTCCAGGGCCCGTCCATCGATGCCGCTGCGAACCATCGCCCCGAAATGAGCACGTAGAGCTTGTCGTTGTCGAGATAGCGGAAGACGTCTGCATCCGTGTTCTTGACGTACAGAAGCTGTGTGCCTTCGATCGGCACGTAGTCTGGGGCGCCCTGCGTCACGATGAGCTCCGTCGGCTTGGTCGCAACGTATATCTGGGGCATCGTGGCGGCATCGAGCACCGGGCGCTTACCCGTGTTCGAATCAATCGGCCCTTCGAGCAGATCGAGCGGACCGCTCTTGCGGGCCTCGTCTTCCGCGGTGGCTGCGCCGGCGGGAGCTTGCGCCGCAACCGTCCACGGCCCGTTGACTGTCGGTGCTTGCACATATCCGTTGTACAGATGCAGATAGTGAACGCCGATTTGGTCCTTGAAAAGCAGCACACGCGTGTTAATCACGCGCCAGAGCTTGGTGTCCTTTACGGGTTCATAGCGCGGCTCGCCGTACATGTACACCAGCACTGCGGGCTGCAACGAGAAGACGATGGCCGGCGGTGCATTGCGCACCGGCACCGCTGCAGCCTGCTCTTGCCTGTGGAGTATGGCGAGATCCGCCTCCAGTCGATCCAGGGCGATGGTGCCCATTTGTGCGGCTGCCGCCTCGCGCACCAGAGCCAAGTACTCTGACTCCTTCTTCGGTGCCGAAGGAAACTGAGCGCTGATCGCTTTCACGTCGTCGAGCTGCACGGTGCGCGCCGCGTAGTCTACAGTCGTGCGCGCGGTCAACTGTGCGATGCCGAACACCGGCTCGCCGCCGACGGGATCGATTTCCACCGCTGTATTGGCTTTCAGCGTGAAGCCGTCCCAGGATTCGAGCTGCGGCTGGTAGATCGTGACCGGTGTATCGCCGGACGAATAACTGCGCGGCCAGCCCTGGTCGGGTGGAGGGGGAGGTTGTGGCGGTGCGCCCGATGCCTGACCGCTTGTCATGATCTGCGGTGTGCTGCTGGCGGGCGGCGACTCGGATGTCGCGTCGTTTCCCTTGTGCGCGCACCCGATCAGAAGTGTGAGCGCGAAAGCGATAGCAAAGCCGCTTCTGCTCATGACTGCTCCCTCGCTTGTGAGGTTCGGCGCGCCACCTTCCAGGCGACGACTGCCGGGCGATGTATTCGTCAGTTGCCTGGCGGCCGGAGCATCTCCAGCTGCTGCAGCCGCTTCATCGCTTGCAGCGCCTGCAGCGAGTTGTAGTTGATGTTGGCCGCGTTCAGGCTGCTGCCCTGCTGAAACGGATATTCCGGCAGGGTGATGAGGAACTGCTGCAGCTTCTGCTGTACCGGTACGAACAGCCAGATATTGTCGGCGTACCAGCGGATGTACATGCCGGAGTCGCTGGGCGCCCGCTCGAACGGATCAGCTCGCAAATTCACGACCACCGGCCACGCCGGCACCTCGCGCACCGCTGTAGCGATGTTGCCGACCTGCGTAGCGAAGTGCACTTTCCAGTCGTTCCAGCGAATCGCGTTCAGGTCGCCGTCCTGTCCAAAGTAGAAGATTTCCTCACGCGGGCCTTTCTTTGTCTCGCCTTTGAAGAACGGGAGGAAGTTGTAGCCGTCGGCGTGCACCTTCCAGGTTTTGCCGTTGGCTTGATAACCCTTCTTCAACTTCTCGACGATGTCCGGTTCGCCAGCGGCAGCGAGCAGGGTGGGCAGCCAGTCCTCCTGGGAGAAGATCTCGTTGATTATCGTGCCCGGCTTGATCACGCCGGGCCAGCGGACGAGCATCGGAACGCGGAATCCGCCTTCCCAGGTGGTGCCTTTTTCGCCTTTGAACGGTGTGGTCCCGCCGTCCGGCCACGTTCCTTCCTCCGCGCCGTTGTCGGTACCGTAGACGACGATGGTGTTGTCGGCGATACCCAAATCATCCAGTTGTTTGAGCACTCCGCCCACCATGTCGTCGTGCTCGACCAGACCATCCGGATACAAGCCGATGCCGGTACGACCTTGTGCGGATTTTTTCAAATGGGTCCATACGTGCATGCGCGTGGTGTTGAACCAGACGAAGAAGGACTTGCCATCCTTCACGGCCTTGTCCACGAACTTTTGTTCGGCAGCATAGATCTCGAGGTCGACTGTGGCCATCCTCTCGCGAGTGAGCGGGCCGGTGTCCTCGATCTTCTGGCCGCCTTTGCCGTCCGACCACGTGTGCAGGACCCCGCGCGGGCCGTACTTCTTCCGGAACTCTGGATCCTTCGGGTAGTAATAAGTCTCCGGCTCTTCCTCTGCGTTCAAGTGATACAGATTGCCGAGAAACTCATCGAACCCGTGCACCGTAGGCAGATGCTGGTCGCGATCGCCGAGATGGTTCTTGCCGAACTGACCGGTGGAATAACCCTGCTGCTTGAGCAGGTCGGCGATGGTGGGCGCCCAATCGGGAATGCCTTGCGGCGAACCCGGCATCCCGATGGTGAGAAGCCCCGTGCGGAACGGATGCTGTCCGAGGATGAACGAGGCGCGTCCCGCAGTGCAGCTCTGCTGCGCATAGGCGTCGGTGAACAGCGCTCCCTCCTTCGCAATGCGGTCGATGTTGGGCGTCTTGTAGCCCATGAGCCCCAGGTTGTAGGCGCTGATATTTTCCCAGCCGATGTCGTCGCCCCAGATCACGAGGATGTTGGGCTTCTTGCCGGCCGCTTCTGCTGGAACGACGCCGAATATCAGCGTCGCTGCCATGAATACAATCAGGCCACAGCCAAGGAGTCTAATTCGCATCATGACGTCACCTCGCAGTAATTGCTGTATCCCTCGTCGCTCGCAGTTACGTAGCCGTTTCGCCAACCGGAAACACTTTCGCCCACTCGCTGGACGTCAGCACCGACTTCAGTTTGAAGCGCAGATCCAGGAGCCTTTCTCCGCGGGCGCGGTCCTCATCGATCAGGGGCTGGCTGGCATGCTCGATATCGGACGCGGCGGTTGTGCGTTTGGCGAGAAGCCTGGCGAGTACGTCCATCGAGCTGTCGCGCTTCTGGGTGTAGGCCTGGGCCTCTGACTTCATCTGGTCGATGACCGTCAGCGCTTGCTTTTGGCGGTCATCGTCGGAGACGTTCTTCTTGATACGCTCGGCGGCCTGGGCAAATGGCGCACTGAGCGCCGAAGAATCGGAGCTGAAATGCATTATTAGATAGGCCGTCAGCAAAGCGATGAGCATGGTCTGTTTCTCCGGTCATGAACCCAATTGCTTCAAGCCGTTCTCCAGGGCTCGCAATCGAGCGCTCCTCAACTGCTCCCACTCAGCGTCAGTGGTTAGAGCGGCCATCTGCTCGCGCAGCGCCAGCGCCTTCTTCAGAAGCGTCTCGCGCACCGCATCCTGTTTACTGATCAGTGCCTCGAAGTCCTCGCGCGTGGCGTCGTAGTTGGAGTTGAGCGCTGCCACCTTGGCGCGATATTCGTTCACGCGCCCGATGCTTTCCCATCCGAGTTTATTGAACTCGCCAGTGAGCGCTACGAGCCGGTCTGCGCGCGCCGGGTCTGCGACGATCTTGCGGATCTGTGCATCGCAGGCCGAGAGATCCGCCTGCGCCTGCTGCTCAGGCGTAAGGGGTTTGGAGGAGCACCCCGTCGCAGCGACGAGCGCCAGCAGGAGCCACCAGACGACTTGAGGCGTACGTCTAGAACGGCAATTCAAGACTGTTGTCATCTCGTTTGCTCTCAGGCGCTGTCCCTGCTGTTGGCCGTTCAACCCAAACCCTTGCCAACCTTGCCGCGGAAGACCCAATAGACGCCGATCGTATAAATGGCGATAACGGGCAGGACCACGATGCCCCCGTAGAACAGGAAGCCCAACGAGGCATCCGGCGCTGCTGCACTCGCCACCGTGATGGAATACGGAATCATGTACGGCCAGAACATCACCCCCAGGCTCAGAAACGCGGCAAGAAAAAACAGGACCGTCATTGCGAGGGGCAGACCGTCGCGCTTCTTGCGGGCGCCGAAGAGGATTCCGGCCAACGCGGCAACACCGAGCGCTGGAAACGCGAAACCCCAGGGCCGACCTAGCAGGTTGCTGCGCGCGAGGATGCTGTGGTCGAAGGTAACGGTGAACGCCAGGAACAGGACCGCCAGAACGCCGAATGCAAGCCAGCGGATGCGACGGTACGCCCAGTCACGCAACTCGCCGTCGCTCTTGAGCACGAGCCAGCCGGCGCCGAGTAACGTATAGCCGAGCACGAGTCCAATCCCGGTCAGGATCGCAAACGGGTGCAGCCAGCCGACGGGACTTCCGGCGTACTGACCGTTCACAACGGGGATGCCACGGATCATCGCGCCGAGTGCGGCGCCCTGCACGAACGCCACCACGATCGAGCCGAGGAAGAATCCCCCGTCCCATATGCGGCGCATGCGCACGCTGCGATAACGGAACTCGAACGCGATGCCGCGGAAGATGAGTCCGAACAACATCAACAGGACCGGGAGGTAGAAGGCGCCGAGGAATACCGCATAGACGTCCGGAAACGCTGCAAACAAGCCCGCGCCGACCACGACGAGCCAGGTCTCGTTGCCGTCCCAGAAAGGAGCGATCGCGCCCATCATGCCGGCCCGGTGCGCTTCGTTCCTGGTTGTACCGAACAGCACCCCAACGCCGAGATCGAAGCCGTCCAAGATGACGTAAAGCAAGACCGAGCATGCGAGAACGCCGGCCCAAAACAACGCGAGAGTACTGGGCTCCATGGCTCATCCACCGGTGCGGATCTGGCCGCCAGTGGCGGTGTCGGCCGCATCGGCGAACGCAAGTGGCCGGTTGCTCGTAGCGCCGGGAATCGCTTTCCCGTCGCCCGTCGGCCCCTGTCGAAGCAGCTTGTAGATGTAATACGCCCCGAACGACACGAACACCGCGTAGACCAGAACGTAGCCCGTGAGCGAGAACAGCACATCGCCGCTGGTGAGCGAGGGCGTGACCGCGTCTCTCGTACGCAGCAGCCCGTAAACGACCCATGGCTGACGACCCACCTCTGCGGTGAACCAGCCGGTGAGGATGGCGATGAACCCGGTCGGGAAGGCGAGGAACGTGCCCCACAAGAACCAGCGCGTCGTTTCCAACTTGCCTCGGAACCGCAGGAAGTTCCCGAACCACGACACCGCGAGCATGATCAGTCCCATCCCCACCATGAGCCGGAAGCCGAAGAAGGGAATCAGGACCGGTGGCCGGTCCTCCGCCGGAAAGCTCTCCAGCCCGATCTCCCGTGCCGTCCAGTTGCCGGACGCGATGAAGCTGCCGAGTTTCGGAATCTCGATCGCGAAGCGATTGCGTTCGGCCGCCTCGTCGGGAATCGCGATCAGCACTTCGCTGGCAGGCTGCTGCGTCTTCCAACGCGCCTCGATCGCCGCGAACTTGGCCGGCTGATGTTTGAGCACATACAGTCCGGTCAAGTGGCCGAAGAAGAGCTGGATCGGAATCAGCACTGCCACCAGCCCGAGGCCCCAGTTCAGCATCACGCGCGCTTCGGCGCGATGAACATCGCGTAGCACGTACCACGCACCGGTCGCCGCGACGCACATGCCGGTCGTGAGGAAGGCGGCGAGCAGCATGTGCGGCCAGCGCACGCGCATGATCGGTCCGCTCACGATCGACCACCAATCCGCGGGGATGATCTTGCCGTCGACGATCGCGTGGCCAAGCGGTACTTGCATCCAGCTGTTATTGGCGAGGATCCAGAACGAGGAGAACATCGTCCCGAGCGAAACCATGCAGCAGGCGAAGAAGTATAAGCGCGGCGACACGCGTTCACGCCCGAGCAGCATGACACCGAAGAATGTCGCCTCCAGCAGGAAGGCGGTGAAGGTTTCGTATCCGAGCAGCGGTCCCTGAATCGAACCGGTCTTCTGTGCGAGCACGCCCCAGTTGGTGCCGAACTGGAACGCCATCACGATGCCGGTTACCACTCCCATGCCGAACGACACGGCGAACACCTTCAGCCAGAAGTCGAACACCCGCCGATAAAGCGCGTTCCCGGTGGCCAGCCGCGCGCCCTCGATGGTCGCCAGCCACGCCGCCAACCCGATGGTGAACGCGGGAAAGATGATGTGGAAGCTGATGACGAATGCGAACTGCAGGCGCGACAGGAAGACCGGATCGAGGTCCATGACCTGGCCTCACTGGCTCGCGGTTGAGGCCTCGTCGATGCCAAGTACGACGATCTTGGCCTTCACCGGCTTGACTGGCCAGGCCGCCATCGTGAAGCCAGCTGTCACGGCAACCTTCTGCCTTCCGTCTGCGGTGTAGGTAATCACGCCGCCGGCAATCGCACCGCCGAGCTGCTGACCCCAGAGCTTCTGGCCGCTGGCGCCGTCCACCGCATAGAAGTTGCCGCCGATATCGCCGAAGAACACCAGCCCTCCTGCCGTCGGCGTTACGGCACCGATGATCGGGTAGTTCGACTGCAGCCGCCACTTCCATACTCCGGTATCGGCGTCGACGGCATAGATCCACCCGGCCCAGTGCCCATCCGCGCGGCCGAACCTGCCAAACATCCAGAACGGGTATAGCGTCGCCATCCCGGCCCAGGGCTGACCGAGCGGCACCTTCCGCAGTTCGTCGAGATCCTTTGGCCTCACGGTGTCACACCAATCGACCTCGCCGACCACGACAAGGTTTGTGTGCGGATCATAGGCGGGGCTGTTCCATTCATTGCCTCCCGCCGCACCAGGACAGAAATGCACGTACTCGCCGGGCGAGAACTTCTCTTTGACGTCCTCGACTCGGGTCACCGGAACCTTGTAGACCGCCTTGTTGGTGGAGAGATCGAACGCGTAGAGGTATCCATCTTTGGGAGCGTCCACCATGAGCTGCTTGCCGGCCATGGTCTGAACTAAGATTGGCGGGCTGGACACGTCCCAATCGTGCCAATCCTTCGGCACGATCTTGAAGTGGGACTTGTAGTCGCCACTCTTGGCGTCGAGCACGACGACGGAGTCGGTGTAGAAATTCTCTCCCTCGCGCACAGGCGCGACGAAGTCGGGAGCCGGATTTCCACCTGGGACGTACAGCAGGCCGCTTCTCGGGTCGAGGGTAGGTGATGTCCAGGCGCCGCCGCCGCTGATCGGGATGCCGGGCTCGTTCTTCCAGGTCGACAGGTCGAGCGGCGTCGCGCCCAGCCGTCCGCGGACTGCATCACCTTCTACTCTCGGAACAAGAAAGAACTCCCAGACGATCTTGCCCGTCTTGGCGTCGAGCGCGAACATGTGCCCCTTCGCACCCTTGAAATCTCCGCCGGCGTTGCCGACGAAGACCAGGCCTTCCCAGACAATCGGCGCTGCAGGCACCGTCTCGCCGAGCTTCACGTCCGCGATGGTCGTTTCCCAAATTCGCTTGCCCGTCTTGAAGTCATACGCCAGCACACGCCCGTCCTGGGTGCCGCGGAACAGCATGCCATCCAGATAAGCGGCGCCACGGTTGGCAGGCAGCAAGGCGGGAGGATAGTCCTCGTGCGTTCGCCAATTCTCGACGCAGGTGGTAGGGTTGATAGAGAAGGTGTCGAATTGGGTGGTGCCAATCAGCGCGTTATTTACCATGATCAGTCCAGACTCGAAGGCCTCGTACTGACCGATGTCGTAAGTGCATAACACCTTCAGCTTCCCCACATTCTTCGTGTCGATCTGGCTGAGCGGCGAGTAGCGCTGCGAAGTGAGCGTCCGGTTGTAGCTCGGCCAGTCTCCGGCGGTCGCGTTCGGCGATGTCGTGTCGGAGCTAGGCAAGGCGGCAACAGCGGTCCCGCCATTGTAAGCCGCATTCGATTCCGTACTCGTCGTGCCGGGTGGTGCAGACCGAGACAGGAAATAGTTCCGCGTCATGCCTGCGAGCGTGTCTATCTGTACCGGATAAGCGTGATAGAGAACACCTGCGATGGCTGCGCCTATCACAATGAGCGCGCCGACGATGATAAGGATTCTCTTCATATCTTGGTCTCCTTTGGTCGCTAACCTAAGACCGGCGTTGGCAACTCACTTCTTTGCAGGGCGAGCGTTTCATTGATCCCCCTTAGGGCCGAAGGCCGCGCGTGCACGGACAGATCAGCCGCCTCCATTCCGAAACTGAGTGATGTTGGGCGAAGGCGGATTCGGATACTTTTTGACCGATTCCAGGTACTTCTCGACGACCTCGAGTGCGGGCCCGCCGACCCACCCGAAAAGTGCGCCGACTTGCAGATCTTCGTGAGGGTCCATCTCGATGTTGTAGACCTTCGGGTAACCAGCCATGGGAGCGCTCGCGGAGAACATGCCGGGCTGGCGCTGCGGGCCGATGCCGGTGGGATGCACGTCGGTGAAGTAGACGCGCCATTGCTTCCAGCGCGCGGCGACCAAATCGGCCCCGATGAAGGTCAGCAGGCTGTCGCGATTGCCGGTCTCGCTCTTGCCGAACAGCACGTCGGTCTGATCGACCCCGTCGATCGGCCGGTCGGTAGGCATCTTCGCGCCGATGATCTTGGCGAAGGTCGGCATGAAATCCATGATCGAGAACATCGCGTAGGAGGTTGTGCCCGGGTTGATCTTGCCGGGCCAGCGCGCGAAGCAAAACGTCCTGATCGATCCCTCGGTGGCTTCACCGAGCTCGCCGCGAAAAGGTCCGGAGTTGCCCATATCCGGCGTTCCCTGGTTGCCCATCTCGCGCGCGGTTTCACCTTGCGGGCCGTTGTCCGACGCAAACACCAGAAGCGTGTTGTCGTCGACGCCAAGCTCCTTCAGCGCGTCGAGGATTTGTCCGACGTGATAGTCGCCTTCCATCAGCTTGTCGCCGAATTGGCCGATCCGAGACCTACCGGCGAACTGCCTCGATGGAAGATTCGGGAAATGGCCCATCGAGAAAGGAAGATAGAGAAAAAACGGTTTGCCCGCCGCTTTCTGCCGCTTCATGAAGTCGATGGACTTGCCCACCAGCTCGGTGTCGATCTCGGCTCTGACTTCGCGCGTGTAGGGCTTGACCCTGTGCAGCGGCCCTCCCGCCACTGCTTCGTAGATCTGCGGTCCCTTCGCCAGCAGCACGTCGAGCGGCGCGGGAATGGAGTGCGTGAGCTCGATCGTGTCGACGTAGGTAGCCGAATCCCAGGAGATGTCCGGCGAAATCCCGTAGAACTCATCGAAACCGTGCGCCGTCGGCAAGCTGTACGGGTCGATGCCCAGATGCCACTTGCCGAAGATCGCCGTGGCATATCCCACGCTCTTGAACAGCTCGCCCATGGTGAAGGCGCGTGCGGGCAATGTATAAGGGGTGCCGGGAATGATGACCAGCGAGAGGCCGTTGCGTATCGAGTACTGGCCCGTCATCAGCGCCGCGCGCGACGGCGTGCAGCTTGGCTCGACCAGGTACTGGGTGAGCCGCAGCCCTTCGCGGCCGAGCTGATCGATGCGCGGCGTTGGCGCCCCGCGCAGCTCACCGCCACCGTAAGGGCCCAAGTCGCCGTAGCCAACGTTGTCGGCCAGAATGAACACGACGTTTGGCTTCTGCTGCGCAGATGCGGACGTCGTCACGATGAAAGACAGCGACACCAACAAGCCGAGCCAGATGTTCCTGTTCACTTGCATCTCCTGTCGATTATCACTGGCAGAGGGCAATTTCT
>Ga0335081_10016002_pt1 | contig 12132 bp, 10 predicted proteins | sample Lox_Sample_35_FD_206713 | JGI IMG/M metagenome (GOLD analysis project Ga0335081, IMG submission 206713) | Soil microbial communities from Loxahatchee National Wildlife Refuge, Florida, United States - Lox_Sample_3.5 | ecosystem: Environmental > Terrestrial > Soil > Wetlands | place: USA... | reverse complement strand
TCCCCGGTGTAAGCGCCTTCCAGGCTGCGGCGGCAGCGCTGCGGACGGAGCTCACGGCGCCGGAAGTCGCGCAGACGATCATCCTCACGCGCACCTCGGGCCGGACGCCCATGCCGGCGGAACAGGAGCTCGACAAGCTCGCCAGCTGCAAAGCGACGCTCTGCATCTTTCTTTCGGGACACAAGGTAGGAGAGGTCGTGGAGACACTCACTCCATTCTACGGCGGCGATTGCCCCTGCGCAGTGGTCTATCACGCCTCCTGGCCGGACGAAAAGATCATCGAAGGAGTGCTCGAGGATATTGCCGAAAAGGTGCGGGAAACAGATATCGCTCAGACATCTCTCATCCTCGTGGGCCGCGCACTCGGGCGCGATGTCCCCTCATCCAAGCTCTACGACGCCTCCTTCACGCATAAATTCCGCAAAGGGAGCGATTCATGAAGACCGCCATCGTAAGCCTGTCCATCGAAGGCGCGCGCATTGCAAAGGGCCTGCAGAAGGGACTGGGCGGCGATATCTTCCTCCACGAAAAAGTCCCGCCTGCTTTCCGGGCCCAGCGATTCAAGAGTATCGTTAAACTTACAGGACAGATATTCAGCCGTTACGACGGCCTTGTGTACATCGTACCCTGCGGCGTTGCCGTAAGGGCGATTGCGAAGCATATAAGCAGTAAGGCCAAGGATCCGGGTGTGGTAGTCGTCGATGCAGGAGGCAGATACACAGTCAGCATTCTCGGCGGCCACGAAGGCGGCGCCAATGAACTCGCCATTGTCGTCGCAAACATCATCGGCTGCGAGCCTGTAATTACTACGACAACCGAGACATTGAAATCAGTAATCGTGGGAATCGGCTGCCGCCGCGGCGTGAAGGCGGAGACAATCATCGCGGCTGTGGACAAGGCCCTTCACAAGGCGCGTGTTGAGAGAGCCGATGTGCGGCTTCTGGCATCGGCTGATGTCAAGAAGAATGAGAAGGGTCTTCTCGAAGCGGCACGACTTCTGGGGATACCGCTTCGGTTCATAGGTTCAGAAGAAATCCGGGCATCAAAAAAGAAGTTTGCACGCTCGGCATTCGTGGAGGAAATGGTGAAGCTGCCTGCCGTCGCAGAGCCGGCGGCGCTTCTCGCAGGAAGGAGGACGAGATTAATACTTCCAAAGATGACATCAGGCCCCGTGACGGTGGCAGTCGCATGGGAAGGCTTTTCGTTGTCGGAATAGGTCCCGGCGGACCGCCGGACAGGACGCGGCGTGCAGAGGAGGCGATCGCGCAGTGCAGCGTCATCGTGGGCTATAGCCGTTACCTCGAACTCATCCGCGATATCACCGCAGGCAAGAAGCTTATCTCTTCCGGCATGACCAAAGAGGTCGAGCGCTGTACGATCGCCATCGAGCGCGCGGGACGGGGAGACGTGGTTGCATTAGTATCATCCGGTGATCCAGGGGTCTACGGTATGGCGGGCCTTGTCCTCGAAATCGCAGAGGCAGAAGGCATCTCGCTGTCGATAGAGATCGTACCCGGCGTCGCATCCGCGAACGCGGCAGCAGCGCGGCTTGGAGCGCCGCTCATGTGCGATTACGCGACGATCAGCCTAAGCGACCTCCTCGTCTCCTTGGATGTCATAAGAAAGAGACTCACGGCCGTGGCCGAAGCCGATCTTGTCGTTGCCCTCTACAACCCGCAGAGCAAGACCAGAAAGAAGCAGATCAATGAAGCGGCCGCGATCTTCAGGAGATATAGGCCCGGAACAACACCGGTTGGAATCGGCACTGCCGTCGGCACGGAAGAGGAGTGCATCGTGCTTACGGACCTCGACCATTTTCTCGATTGCGAAATAAACATGAGGAGCATCGTCCTCATCGGAAACAGTTCATCGAAGGTGCTTGACGGCCGGTTTGTCACCCCGCGGGGTTACAAGGTATGATCCTCCTTCTCGGCGGGACAGGCGATACGGCGCCGATTGCGAGCGGTCTCGCAGATGAGGGCTACATGGTGCTTGTATCGATGGCCACGGATATCCAGCTTGAGATCGGCAGGCATCCCAATATCAGCCGACGTGCGGGACGTCTGGACGAAGATGGGATGACCAGCCTGATCCGTGAGCAAGGTATCAAAGCTCTGGTCGATGCAACACACCCGTATGCGGAAGCCGTCCGGAAGACGGCGAGGAGATTATCAGAGCGCCTCAACATCCCTTACTTTGCGATCAAACGCCGCTCCGGCATCGAGGAGGGAGAGGACATCATCCTCGCTCCCAATCACGAAGAAGCGGCGAGTATCGCATGTGCCCTTGGACGCACGGTATTTCTGACTACCGGGGTGAAGAATCTGAAACCTTATGTCATCGAGGCCAAGAGAACGGGCGTCAGGCTGATCGTTCGTATCCTTCCCGTAAAATCATCCATCGATTCCTGCCGTGCCGCGGGCATCGACGACGAATTCATAATCGCGGGAAGGGGGCCGTTTGCTGTGGATGAAAACAGGTCGGTGATAAAACGTTTCGGCGCGGGTGTGGTGGTAACTAAAGACAGCGGCCCCGGCGGAGGGACTCCGGAGAAACTGGAGGCGGCCCGTCTCGAAGGATGCCGCGTCGTTGTTGTCAAGAGGCCCGAAGAACCGGCTCACAACTCATTCGACACGTATGCCGATCTTATTTCCACCGTCATGGCGAAGGTCTCGAGATAAGTATCAAGGGTTTCGCTTGCCTGTATTGAAGGGAAATCAAATATTCTCTTCCCTGCGCTTCAAGGCCCGCTGTTTATTGGGGTCAAGCTCCATCTTTCGCAGGCGTATGTTTTGCGGCGTGACCTCCACCAGTTCATCCTCGGCGATGAATTCAATCGACTGATCCAAAGAGAGAGGGCGCGGCGGCCTTAACGTCACGGTCGCTTCCGCCGTTGAACTCCTGATATTCGTGAGCTTCTTTTCCTTCGTGATATTCACCCCCATATCACCTGTGCGGTTGCGTTCGCCGACTATCATCCCGCCGTACACCTCGGTTCCCACCTCTACGAACAGCTCGCCTCGATCCACCATTGCGAGGCTGGCATAGGTGGTTACCCTGCCGTTTCTATCGGCGAGAAGTGCGCCGGTCGCCCGTTGCGGGATCGGCCCAAACCATGGTTCGTAGTCTTCAAAGAGTGTATTCATGACGCCCGCGCCTCTCGTATCCGTGAGAAAATGGCTGCGGAAGCCGATCAGGCCGCGACAGGGAACGAGGAACTCCATGTCTACCCGGCCGCTCCCTTTATTGACGAGGCGGGTCATGCGTCCTTTTCTCACTGCGAGTTTTTCCGTCACGATGCCGACAAAGGCCTCGGGGATGTCGAGAAAAACGCGCTCCACAGGTTCCAGGGTTTTGCCATTCTCCTCTTTCGTGATGACGTTCGGCTTGGACACCATGAACTCATAGCCTTCCCGGCGCATGGTTTCGATCAGCACCGCCATCTGCAACTCCCCCCGGCCGCAGACCTCGAAGGCATCTTTGCGCTCCAACAGTTTCAGCTTCAGGGCCACGTTCCGGAAACTCTCTTTCTCCAGACGCTCAAGCAGATGACGTGACGTCAGATACTTCCCTTCCCTGCCGGCGAAGGGGCTGTTGTTTACGTAGAAGATCATGGAGACAGTAGGCGCGTCGACATTGATCCGGGGGAGCGGTTTGGGATTCTCCTCGGATGTAATCGTATCGCCGATACTGATGGATTCGATGCCGGCCACGGCCACGATATCGCCTGCCTCGACGGCATCTGTCTGCTTCTTCTTCAATCCGTCAAACGTGTAAAGGGCGGAGAACCTGGCGCCGGGTGTGACGGCATCCTCTCCGCAAAGGGCGTATGTCTGATTCATCTCAAGCCTTCCATTTATCAACCGCCCGATGCCTATCTGTCCCACATAAGGGTCGTAGTCGAGATTCGTTACCAGGAACTGGGGCACCTCTTTGTCATCGGCGTCAGGGCCGGGTATGTTGGAGCAGATGGCGTCGAACAGGGGCTTCAGGTCTTCCGATTGATCTCCCGGCTTCAGATGGGCAATGCCCCGTTTGGCATTGGTATACAGGATGGGAATATCGATCTGCTGCTCGTTCGCATCGAGATCAATGAAGAGGTCGTAAATCTCATCGATGACCTCGTCGATACGGGCGTCGCCGCGGTCGATCTTATTGATAACGATCACAATGGGCAGTTTTTTGGCAAGGGCTTTCTTCACTACGAACCGGGTCTGCGGCAGCGGTCCCTCACTCGCATCGACGAGCAGAATGGCGCCGTCGACCATATTCAGGCTGCGCTCGACTTCACCGCCGAAATCCGCGTGACCGGGTGTATCGACGATGTTGATCTTGACCTTGTTGTACCAGATGGCCGTATTTTTAGCCATGATGGTGATGCCCCGTTCCCTTTCGAGGTCCATGGAATCCATCACCCGTTCCGCGATCTCCTGATTGTCCCGGAATGTCCCCGTTTGCTTGAGCATTGCATCGACAAGTGTCGTCTTGCCGTGATCAACGTGGGCAATAATGGCAATATTTCGTATATTCTGTTTTCGCATCCCTGTCGCCATTCCCCCCAAAAAGCATCCCTCCTTGTATTTTTAAATCCACAAGGAGGGATGAAGATAGTATATCAGTTATTCCTATGTTCAGCTATTTAATTCGATGATCCTTGCCTGTGTTTGATTATTAAGCAAGTCCCATAATCCGATCTTTTTCAGTGTGTATGCAGTCGGTATACCGGCGGTGCTCCAACCGCGCTCGGCATAGTATGTCTGTATCAGTTTTCGGAGTTGTTCCTTTCTGAAATTCATCAGGGTCTCTCTCTTTTCCTTCGCAGGCATCTTCTTTACATCTGCAAGAGGCTTACCCAATATCTTTGCCACTTCCCCGTCATGGAAATCCTTCTCCGCATCGTAGAGATCATCGTCCGTGGGGCCTATTGCGCGGTCGGGCACCCAGTCATACTCACCGGTCTTTTCACCGAAGGTCATGGCATTCATGACCCTCTGGAGATTGATGTCCCTGTCCGTACTCTCGTAGATCTTTTCCCAGGTGAGGTTCGTGCCCAGCATGCCGTTATAGAATTCCGCATACATCTCCTGGGACGCGGGATTTATGTATATGTCTCCTTTGTCCTTCATCTTCTGCGATTCCGGATTGAACACGTCGACCCAGGGGAGCTTGCAAAGACCAAGGTTGTCGTTGCCGAGACGGACCCTCGGGTATGTTATCAGGGCCTTGGCCTTGTCCGCAAAAGTGGGAAACGCACCGAGCAGGTCCGCCTTGATCAGCCACGCTGCGGCATGGTGCGCGCCTATGTCGCTCGCGGCCGCGTACGACGCTTGCATGGAAAGCGACCGGTGGGTCCTGTAAAGAGAAAAGGGTAGGCCTTTTGTCTGCATGGCGAATTTCATAAGCTCCGGCGTCGGGTCTTCTTTGCCCGTTCTTTTCATGTACCCCTTTGAAACCCACGCGAGGAGTCGCGGCAAACCCTTCCCTGCAACTCTCGCGCACTCGGTCTCTCCTTTTGCCATCTGATGCAGGAAACCGAGCATCGCCTTTTCATTTCCCCATGTGAGCTCAAGACCGTCCGTGTCATCCTTCGTAAGATAACGCCTCTGGAAACACTCCATCAAAAACGCGATGATGACGGCTGCCGTTATCGTATCGATGCCGTAGTTGTCGCAGTGCCAGTTGGCCTCCATCACTGCCTCCGCATTCCATATGCCAAGGTTGGAGCCGAATCCTCCCGCAGTCTCATATTCAGGGCCGTCGACCCAGGCCTTCTTGCCTTTGTCATCGCCTGTCGACAGCGTAACCCATCCACCCTTGGTGCACTTCAGGGAGCAGCCGGGGTAACAGCCGTCCATCCCTCTGTGGTCGAACAGGTTCTCTGCGTAGAATTTACCGCTGATCTGTTCCGCCTGGGGATCGGAGCCGTACTGGTAATTCTTAACAGGCAGTGACTTGTAGTCATCTTTATTCATGAAGCTGATGAGTCCCGCGCTCCCCTTGCGGGACATCTTGAGTGATACGGGATCGACCTCCCTCACAACCTTGGAAAGCTTCACTCCCGCCTTCTTTGCCCTCTCCCAGTCGGCGGCGCCATAGGGATTTTCGCCGTGAGGGTATTCCGCGAGTATGATGACCGAACGTATCTTCTTATCGAACATGACGGAGCCGAGGCCTGTTCTTCCCGCCTGCTTCGTTCTGAAAAAACCTTTTTGCCCGTCTGCGATTTTTGTGGGATCAAAATAATGGCTGTTGATGCAGCCGAAAGTTGTGGCGGCCGCGCCCACGCCGGTTGTGACAAAGGCCATATTCTTTTTATCATAGCCTTCGCGCTCGAATCTGTCGGCAATGAACTTTTCCAGCTCAAATACGCGCTCTATCTGCGGCGCTTCAATTAGCTTCACCTCATTCTTGAGGCCGTCGACGATTATGAAGACATCCTTCTTCGCTTTTCCTGTGATCTCGATTACGTCGAATCCGGCAAACTTCATATGCGCACCGAAGTGCCCGCCGAAGTTGGACACTCCCGCGATTCCCGTGTGGGGAGAAAGGGAAAGGGCCATGCACTTGCTCGTTCCGGGGAAATTGGGAACGCCTGCGAGCGGGCCGGGAGAAAAGATCAGGGGATTTTCCGGCGCGTAAGGGCTCATGCCTGGCATCTCCCGTCTGTAAAGAAGATACAATCCAAGACCTCTCCCTCCAACAAAATAATCCCTTACACCCGGATCGAGTTTCTTCACATCTGCCGCGCCGCTTTCCAGATCGATGCTGAGAATTTGGTCAGCATATCCGCGCGTCAGATTGGATTTCGTGTACTTCATTCAGTTCTCCTTGCCGCGAACCCTTACTCCTCGCGGTTTTACGCCGCTTCACCTTCCAACGCAGAAGAGAGTCCGTTTTTTTTCCGAGGGGGCACTATAGGATAAAGCGATTTCCCTTGTCAATCGGAAAAAGTTTATTGGCTTGACATTCTCTGCAATTCATGGTTTGGCCTCGGTCAATCAGCAATTGTTGAAATGCGGGGATACTTGAGAATGAATGACGGATGGCTCTGGATCGATGCCCAAGCTAATTTGGATGAGGCAAGGCGGCTTATATATGATGCACAGATCGTTTCCGTTGACACGGAGTATGATTCCTTCAGATATTTCCGCGACGTTCTCTGCCTGATTCAGATAACCGTCAGGGGAAGGACATGTCTATTCGACCCTCTGGGGCACGCTGACTTTTCTTTTCTGGGAAGTGTCTTTGCCGACCGCGCGGTGCTCAAGGTCATGCATGCGGGCGACAACGATGTCCGGCTCTTGAAAAGGAACTACAGTTTCGGATTCGCAAATATCTTCGACACGCATCAGGCCGCATCCATCCTGGGATGCCGCAATCTTGCTCTCTCGACGTTGACGAACCAGTTTCTCGGTGTGGAGCTCAAGAAGGACAAGAAGATGCAACGCTCAAGGTGGGATACGCGTCCCCTTACGGAAGAGCAGATACGGTATGCAGTTGAGGACACTGCGCACCTCGAATCTCTGTACAGTGTCCTCGACGCTGAACTTCAGGCGAGGGACCTCAGGAAGAAAGCGAGGGCGGCTTTCGAGAGAATAGCGGCCGTTACATGGAGCGAGAAGGTCTTCAACCCGCAGGCCTGTAAGGGCATTAACGGATATCTCTCTCTTTCGGCAGCGCAGCAGCGCGCCATGATCAATCTCTGCCGCTGGCGTTTTGAAAAGGCGAAGAAGACAAATATTGCACGCTTCAGGATACTCACGGACCAGAACCTCGTCGAGCTCGCAAGGTCCGGGGCATCTTCGCTTGAGATGCTCTTGGAGGCCGGCATTTTATCTCCCGAAAGGATAAGCCGTTACGGCCGGGAGATTGTTGAGGCTGTTAACGAGCGGTGACAATTCGAAACAGGGACATTCGCATTCACCGCTTGAACTTCTCGCCCGCGATGTAGTCCTGCGCTGCTCTGAGGCCCAGCCATGCGGCCGATACCATGTCATTGAATGATTCATCAAATGCCCATAGCTCCTCGTATGCGCGGGCGCGGATATAGTAGGCCATGGCGTCTTTGCGGTTTAGGGTGATCGCTCCCGTGCAGTATTCGACAGTCTCTGCAAAGTTGCCGAGCTTGCCGTAGGCGATGCCGCGATAGATGTACGGCTTTGCGTCTCCCGGCACAAGCTTCATCACCTTATTGAAATCATCGATCGCCCTCTCATACTCACCCGACTCCCACAGGGCGATGCCCCTGTAGAGAAAACCGGTTGCATCGGCTGGCTTCATATCTTTTATCTTTCTGAATTCGCGAACGGCCCTCTCATAGTCTTCATGGTTCCCATAAAATTTTGCAAAAGAACCGTAATTCATGATGTCCGCCGGATTTGTCGCGAGAGCAATCTCGTAATCGGAGAGCGCCTTCCTGTAATTGCTGAGACGGCCATATGCTATCGAACGCAGCAGATGGGCCCTCGCATCCTGTGGGTTCATCTCGATTATGGCATCGTAGTCCTTGATTGCCTTCTCATAGTGTCCTGCCGTCCATTCGGCGACGCCTCTACCGTAATGGGCACTCACCTGCTTGGGATTGCGCGCAATTAGGCTGTCGTAATATTCCTTGGGCGTCTCCCGGCTTCCGAGTTTCTGATAGGCCTGGGCAAGGCTCGCCCTGGCTTGTTCGTTCTTTTCATTCTTTCCAAGTGCACGGTGGTAGTCGTTGATCGCCAGTTGGAGGTTGCCCGTCTTTTCGTAGAGTCTGCCACGCTGATAGTAGGCCTCGGAAGAACCGGCGATTTCAACAGCAATCGTGCAATCCTCAAGACCCTTTTCTATACTTCCCATTTTCTCTTCGAGGACCGCCCGCTTCAGATACAGTGCACCTTCCCTAGGGCTGAATTCAATGAGTTTGTTAAAATCGTCTTTGGCCCTCTGGTAGTCGCCCGTCTTTTCAAAGACCTTTCCCCGATAGGTGTAAAAAAACCTTTCTTCTTTTTTGAGGTCAATGGCCCTGGTGAAGGCGTCTATCGCTTCCGCGTTCTTCCCTGAGATGAGGGATCTGTATCCGTCAAGGCAAGTATTCCAGGCGATAAGGTCATCGACAGCACGCCGATATTCGTTCTCCCCCGCAGCATCGGCCCGTTTGGACAGTTTCTTCCACAGCTCGTCGAGTTTCATGAGCGCAGCATCCGATTCCCTTCCGATGTCAAAGAGGTCTCTGGCCTTTTCGGAATCCTTGCGTAGTCCGTTCAGCGCCTTAACGACAGCAACCGGATCCGCCACTACCCTGCCGACGAAGAAAAAAGACTTCCCGTCCCGATCCTCTCTGACCATCTGGACTGTTACCAGTGCCGCTATTAATGTGCTCGTCTCTCTCGGGCCAAGGAAAAAAGACCCTGCGTCAGTCTTCTCGAGGAGATATTTCGCCAACTCCCCGTAGACAAGTCCCGCGACCCGTGCACGGCCGATCGCCTTTGCGGACGATTCCGTGTCCAGGTCAAGAGCTTTGTAAGTGTATTTCTTTTCAAAGGTCCTGATGTCCGCGAAGGATGGCGCGGCCAAGAAGAGTACCGGCATGATGACAATGGAATACGTGATAAAGAGGACAGTTCTACGGTTCGTCAAATTTGTCATGATTTCCTCTGGATGCCCGATCAAGCCGGGAATGACAGGAGAAGAAATGAACAGACCTCAAGGTCTGCGCCATGTACAAGCATTTCTCTCTTCCCTTTCAAAAACGTCAACAAGAGGATCAATGGATTCCTGCTTCCTCGGAAATGGCGTTGAAGGGGCGGGAATTGCAGAAGATTGCCCCGGCACTGCGTGCCTCGCAATGAAAACATCCCGGATTCTTGAGCAGGTGTCATAATAAGAACAACATCATTCCAAACAAAAGTAAGGAATCATAATTCATTCGGTAAAGAACAGGATTTCTCCCTGAGGTCGAAATGACAATGGAAGGATGCCTCAAGATTCAACCTTATAAATATTATTTTCGACGAGGAGTTCCGTCGCCCTCTTGAGACGGAGGGAGAGGGTTCTCAAGATGACCTGGAAATGCTGCGACAGCTTGTTATACTCCTGGTCCAGAAAGTCACGGTCGATGAGTCCGACCATCGTCTCTCCAACAGCCCGCGCCGTAGCAGTTCTGGGAATGCGGGCGAGATAGGCGATCTCGCCGAAGACATCGCCGGTCTGCAGGACCGTGATCACGGCCCTTCCACCTTCCGCTGCCTTCGACAGCTCCACAGAACCGGATTCAATCGCATAGATCCAATCACCGTGACTCCCCTCTTCGAAGATAGTCTGGCCGTCTTGATACGTCTCATAAGATGCAATTGGTATCATATCCCACACTCCTTGAAATTGTGTCGTTGTTGCGCTGGCAAAAAACATCAGCCTTCAGTCAGGCACCGCAGAAACTATTTAGCGTCTTCGCTACCGGGCATGCTTTTCCTTCCGGTCCCAAAGGAATCTACCACGGAAAAGAGCCAACAGCAAAGGACGATAACGAGGGAGAGCTTCGTATAGACGCCGGAATGATCATAGCACACTGCTTAGGATTAATTCTGCTGCTTTCTTTATTAGAGGATGAAATCGCGCCCGTCATCCTACTCGTTGGGCCGGTAGATTCTCTCTTTCAGGCGTGCCTCACCTTTTCCCTTTGTCTTCTCTTCTACAAACCAGTCTATCAGCTGTCGGGCAATGCTTATTTTCCCGGGGATGGTCGGGAGTCGTTCCGGCTCGAACCAGCCTGCATCAGCGACCTCTGTCTCGTCGATTACAATCTCTCCGCTTTCATAATCCGCAGTAAAACCTATCATCAGGGAATCGGGAAACGGCCAAGGCTGGCTCCCGAAATAATGGATATTTTTCACCGTGATGCCGACCTCTTCCTTTATCTCACGTTGCACGGCCTCTTCCAGCGTCTCGCCCGGTTCGACAAACCCTGCAAGCACGCTGTAGAGTTCTGAAGTGAATCGCTTCACTCTTGCGAGGAGCACCTTATTATCCCTTTCGACGAGCACGATTATTGCCGGGGAGATACGAGGGAAACTCAGCAGTTCGCAGCAAGGGCACTCCTTCGCGACCATTCCCCTTGCACGGACTGTCTCCATTCCACAATACCCGCAGTACCTTGTTGTCCTATCCCACTCAATGATATGCACTGCCTTCATCGCCACACCATGGAGAGCTCCTTCAAGGCGTCCGTAAAGATACCGGAGCCCGCGAAGGGCCGTTCCGGCGGGAATAGCTGTATCTTCGGAGATCTCGGCGCAGTAACAGTGAAGTCCGTCAAATGTCCCGAGATACCATTCTCTGATTAGACCCAGTCCGATGTCGGCGGGCTTAATGAAACGAGGAATAGAAACTTCTTCTCCTTCCTCCGAAACCAAGAGCTTGTCTGCCATGAAGACGAACCACATTGCCCGCTCTATCTTTTCCCGGGGCGGCTCGATTGCAGGAATAAACCTATTGTCCATGCGTCAAATTCTATCCTCTCTTCCTCTCTATGAATGAATGCCGTGATGCGAAGCGAACAGGCTTGCTCAAGCTTTGATGAACTCCAAGTCGAGATCGATCATGTCTGCCCGGTCTTTCGCGGGCCTCCAGCGCAGTCTCCATTGATAGTTTCGAGTCTGCATATGTGTGACTGCATCCGGTGTCCGGTATTCAGCCCACACAACGAAATCCAGCCACCAATCGAGCACCGCTTTGTAACCCCAGAGGTGTACCTTGCTTGCCACACCCGGGTGGGCTGCAATGAGCAGGTCGTATACGTCCCACTTTACGGCGTCCCCGGGTTGCATTGTATCCGAAATCCCCGTTTTGGACAACGCCCCCGTAGCATCGTGAACTATGCCACGCTCCTGCGCAAAGGTCGCGTGTGGGATGACGCCTGAGACAACCGTTCGTCCTCTATTTTCAATTGATAGAAGGGCGCGCGTAAATGCGATCTCTTTACCGCCCGCCTTGAGCACCGAAGGAACCGCCTTCAGGGATATTTCTAAGCAACGTCCCCGGCCTTCGAGTCCTGTCTCATTAGCATCCGTACCCAACACCGTCATGTACAGTCCCGTCTCGCATTTTACTCGGAGCTATATCCCATCTCGGGTTTTTTTGCCACATTTTGAAATACAC
>Ga0335081_10016001_pt1 | contig 12132 bp, 12 predicted proteins | sample Lox_Sample_35_FD_206713 | JGI IMG/M metagenome (GOLD analysis project Ga0335081, IMG submission 206713) | Soil microbial communities from Loxahatchee National Wildlife Refuge, Florida, United States - Lox_Sample_3.5 | ecosystem: Environmental > Terrestrial > Soil > Wetlands | place: USA... | reverse complement strand
CTTCTTCCATGTAGGCGGTCGCGACCAGGACGCTCATGCCCAGCCGGCGGGACCGCATGTGATCGATGAGTTCCCAGAACTGACGCCGCGACAGCGGATCGACGCCGGTGGTCGGCTCGTCGAGGATCAGAAGATCGGGATCGTGGATGAGCGAGCAGCAAAGACCAAGCTTCTGTCGCATGCCGCCCGAGAGTTTTTTGGCCGGACGATTAGCGAACGGCGCCAGGCCGGTGCTGTGCAACAGTTCGGCGATCCGCCACTCGCGCTCGGTCCGGGATTGGCCGAACAGGCGTGCGAAGAATTCGATGTTTTCGTAAACACTGAGATCGGGATAGAGATTTCTGCCGAGGCCCTGCGGCATATAGGCGATGCGGGAGCACACCGCTGCGCGGTGCGAAGCCTCGGCCATGTCGCCGTCGAGAACGCTGACGTGACCGGACTGGATTTGCCGGGCACCGGCGATGAGGGCGAGCAGCGAGGATTTGCCGACACCATCGGGTCCGATCAGCCCGACCATGCAGCCTGCGGGCAGCACGAGGGTGACGTCGTCGAGCGCAACCGACCGCGGATAACGATGGGTGACGTGTTCGAGCCGCGCGACCTCTGTGGCGCCGACATCCATCATCCGATGGTCCCTTGCAATCGCGCCGGCCACATCGCTCCGCTTTGCGTGAGCACGTAGGCGACGCCGGGCAGACCGCTGCGCACCGCTTCGACGTGTCCACGTAGCCGCTCCGGATCGATCCGCACGCGGATGCGGAACATCAGCTTGTCGCGTTCGCTTTGTGTCTCGACCATCTTCGGCGTGAACTGTGCCTGAGGCGAGACGAACGAGACCTTGGCCGGAATGGCGATATTCGGATAGGCATCGAGCACGATGCGTGCGTCAGCGCCGAATTTCACGCGGCCGGCCGCCTCGGTCGGTAGATAGACGTCCATGTAGACATAACCGGTATCCAGCATGGCGAACACTTTGCCGCCCGCCGGCAGCACCTCGCCGATATTGGCAAGGCGGTACTGGATGCGGCCGTCGCGCGGCGCAACCAGCGTGTTGTCGGCGATCTCAATATTGTAAAGCTCGACATCGTGCGTAGCCGCTTCCAGGGCGCGCTCGGCCATAGTGACGCGGGCATTGGCCGCATTCAGTCCGGCATTCGCGCCGTCGAGTTGTTGTTGGCGTTGATCCAGCACTTCCTTGGTCTGAAAGTTTTTCTGCACCAGGTAGACAGCGCGATCGTATTCCTGCTGGGCGAGCAGCACCTGCGTCTTCTGCTGTGTGAGATTGGCATCGGCTTCATCCACCGCCTTGCGAGCCTGGTCGACCTGCGCCTGCGCTTTTTTCAACGACGCAGATAGATCCTGCGTGTCCATCCGTGCCACGACCTGGCCCGCTTTCACGAGGTCGCCCTCGTCGGCCAGTATCTCGGCGATACGGCCGGCATATTTGGTGGCGATGTCGATCTCGTCCGCTTCGAGTCGCCCGTTGCCGAAGGCGATGCCGGGCGGCAATTGGGCTTGCAGGTGATGCCACCAATAATAGCCGCCGCCCGCGCCGCCAGCCAAAATCGCGACGATGAGTGCTAGGCGGATTCGCCACTTGCGCGGCGGCATGTGCGTGACGGTCGCGACCGGGACTGGCAGCGCAGCGCCGCCGATTTCGGCTGGGACCTGGCCGCGGACGTCCGCCGGCCGGACAAGTTCGGTGCCGGTTGGTGATCCGGCTTCTTCATTCTTGGTCTGTTGACTCATGGTCACGTCCACGCCTCGGTTGCGTTGTGGATCGTCGAAACGTCCGCTCGGTCTCGCTTTGGTGGGTATGCAAGCTACTGGCCGTTCGACCCGGTGAAAACTGCGGAATAGGTCCTAAGGGCGGCTACGGACGCTCCTCAAAGCGCCGCTTACGCCGACCGCGATACCCAGCTTGTCCCGATTTTGACATAGGATCGTTTCACCGCCGCCCAAGCGATCCGGTGGGCCGCCTCTTCCTGCCGCGCTTCTCCGGCATGCGCCGCGTAGGCATGGTTGAAAGCCTCGCGATAGATATCCTGCGCGTGAGGCGGCAAGTGGAGCCTCACCGATCCCGGCAGTGCATCGTTGGAAGGGTAGGGCATCGCGTATCCACCTTTGTCGCATCGCCCACGGCGACAAATTAAGGCGCTCATACGGCGATGGTTTGACGCAAATCAACGCCAACCCATCTCACCTGAAAAATTTCGGACGGCGGGCGCAATCACGGAAAAGTGTCATAAAATCTATGGGACATTTGACTTAGGTCAAAGTTCAAGCGGTCGGGCAGTCAAACATGCATTCGACGACCTAACGGGAAAAGGTGTCATGGATAAACAGACCTCGACTGAGCAGATGGCTGCGTTCCCCACGGATTTCACGGCGATCAGCCAGAAATGCATGCAGGAATTCGCCCAGGCTCAGGGCGAGATTTTGGGCGAAGTTCAGGAGCTGAGCCAGGAATGGGCAAATCGTCTGCAATCGGAGGCGAAGATGGCTTCCGAATTCGGCAGCAAGCTAACCAAGGCGCGATCGATTGCCGATGCGGTTGCGGTCTACCAGGATTGGAACAGCAAGCGTTTGGAGTGCGCGGCAGATGACGGCAAGCGGCTATTTGGCCACATCCAAAAATCGATGGAGCGCGGCGCGCGACTGCTGTCGAGCGGCTGGCTCGCTAAAAATGGCGAAATCAGTTCGTAGCAGCCGCGGACGACGGTTGGGTGCGCGCTCTGCGTTGGGCGCGGCAATCGCCCTGGCGAGTCTGTGTTCCGCTTGGTCGCAGCCCGACAATGCGGCGGAGGAGGTGCAGAAAGGGCATCGGTTGGCAGTCGCGGTATGTTCGATATGCCATGTCGCCGCGGACGACCAGGAAACGCACCCGATGCTGGAACCTCCGGCGCCGCCGTTCAAGGAGATCGCCCAGCGCAAGGACCTCGATGCTGCAGGGCTCGAAAAGTTCCTGGCCACGACACATCGCGATTTGGTCAGCCAAAAGGGCATGCCGAATCTTAATCTCGCGGATTTTCAGGCCAAGGAAGTCGCCGCCTATCTGCTCAGCCTGCGCAAGTGATGGAGCCCGCGCCCGCGGGTGCCGCGGTAACGACCTCTACGGTACGGTCGATTTGACTCACCTCAAAGCGTGCGACCTCGATATTTGCTTCTCAAGCGATGCAAGAAGCGAGGACTGCGATGGATCTCAAGGAAGCAATCTACACACGACGCGCGGTGCGCGAATATACGGCCGAACTGATTGGCGAAGACACCATTCGCAGCCTTATCGATGCGGCAATCCAGGCGCCAACCGCGGTAAACCAGCAGCCGTTCGCTTTCTGCGTTGTCCGAGACAAGGCCTTGCTCGCCGAAATCTCGCGGCAGGCCAAGGCGCACATGCTGAAAAGCTCGCCGGTCGGCCTGATGTCACATCACTTCCAGGAAATCCTCAACGATCCGAAATTTGATATCTTCTATCATGCGCCAGTGTTGATCCAGATTTCGGCGGTGTCGGACATTCCCTGGGCGGTCGAGGATTGCACGCTCGCAGCAGAGAATTTGATGCTTGCCGCCCGAGCGGCCGGTCTCGGAACCTGCTGGATTGGATTTGCCCAGACCTGGCTCGGAACGCCGGAAGGCAAAGCCACCCTCAAATTGCCGGCCAGCTACCGGCCGGTCGCGCCGATCATCGTCGGCCATCCGAAAGCCGTGCCACCGCCGGTACCGCGAAAGCAGCCTGAAATTCGCTGGCTGTGACGCTTTGGCCGGCGGCGTTATTCGACCGTGGCAAGAATCGCGCGGCGGACCAGAGTCTCCAGCAAGACCAGCTTGTAATGATTCTTGGCGAGCGGCGTTGCGCCTGCGACAGCGGCGCGGCCGGCCTCGCCAGCCGCCGTGCGATCGATCTGCCGGCCGGCCAGCGCGCGTTCTGCAGTCTTCGCCCGATGCGGCACCGGCGCGGCAGCTCCAAGGATGACGGCCGCGCGGCTGCAGAGGCCATCTCGATCGAGATCGAGCGTCACCGCAACATCGGCAAGCGGCCAGTCGAACGACTCCTTTTCGCCTTGCTTCAGATAGGCCATGTGCAGGCTTGATGGCGGTCGGCGCAGGCGAATCGCGGTCAGGATTTCATGCGGCTTGAGATCATTCTCGCAATGCGGATCGCGATCCGGCGAGATGAAGAAATCTTCCAGCGCCAAGCGGCGGGATGCTCCCGCCGCACTCGTCAGCTCGACTTCGGCGTCCAAGGCAACCAGAACCGTAGCCGCCGTCGACGGATGCACGATCGCACATCGCGCATTGTCGAAGACCGCGTGGTACTGGCTCTCGCCAGAAATCGCGAAGCAAAAGTGGCCGCCTTTGCGCAGGCAGTGGTAGGCGTGGGAGCGGAAATACCAGCAACGCGGCCGTTGCAGCAAATTGCCGCCTAAGGTCGCGACGTTCCTGATCTGCGGGCTTGCCGACGCCCTTAGTGCTTCGGCCAAGGCCGGATAGCGCTGCTGCACGATCGGCTGCTCGGCGAGCGATGCGAGCGTGACCATCGCGCCGATACGGAGACTGCCATCGGCTTCTTCGACCACTGCGTCGAGGCCCGGTACGTCTCTTAGGCTGACGATCCGCGACGGCCGCAGCAGTCCTTCCTTGAGCAGGTCGACGACATCGACACCGCCGGCCTTGACGATCGCCATGTCACCTTCTGCTGCTGGCGAGACCGTCATGGCATGAGCCACGGTGGTCGATGACGCGATGGCGGCTTCGACGACCGAATCGGCGGTTGTCCAGGCGAAGCGGTTCATGGCCTGATCCCCTGCGGGATTTTGCCGAGCGCGGACAGCGCTGCTGCCGGCGTCATCGGCAGGCTGCGCAGCCGAATGCCGATCGCGTTATAGACCGCATTGGCGACCGCGGGTGCTGTAGCAATGTTGGACGGCTCGGCAATGCCATAGGCATCGGTTGCACTCTGCCCTTGATAGTTCTCGAGGATGACGACATCGATCTCCGGCGTTTCGCCGGCACCGATGAGCTTATATTGCTCCAAATTCGGGTTGATCATACGACCGCTGTGCTGGTCGAGAATTCGATTCTCGAACAGCGCATAGGACAGCCCCATCAGTACGCCGCCGTGCACCTGGCTCTCGATCTGAATTGGGTTCATCGGTCGTCCGCAATCCTGAACCGCGACGACGCGATCAACGCGAATGATGCCGGTCTCGGTGTCGACTGTAACTTCCGCGAATTGGACGCCACCAAGGTCCTGGAGCGCCAGAGCCGAGTCCTCCATTCGACGCCGAAAGCCGGTATAATCATCGCTGCGCGATGCGACAGCGCTGATGCGATCGGTGCGCAGACGTGCAGCCGCATCGCGGAAATCGATGCTGCGCGTCGGATCAGCGCGAAGCGAAATTCGTCCGTCCCGCGCGACAAGTTCGTCGGCGGCGGCATTGAGCGCCCGGGAGGCTTCGCCGAACAGCTGCTGCAAGACCCGCCACGCTGCGACGCGGGCTGGCGGCGTGACCGAGGCTGTGGTCCGGCTGCCGTAGGACGGTCCGCCGGGCGCAAATTCGGTGTCGCCGATCCGTACAGTGACGGCGTTGGGATGCAGCCCGAGCACTTCGGCGACAGTCTGCGCCAGCACGGTCCCAATGCCGGTCCCGATATCCTGGACGCTGGACAGCACCTCGACCGACCCGTCGCGCATCACACGGACCTCGCAGCCGGCGTTGGTCTGCACGTTGGCGCCCCAGATGGATTGCGCCATGCCGAGGCCGCGCTTTACTGGTCCCGGTTCGCTGCCAACAGCGCGCCGGCGATGCCAACCGATGCGCTCGGCTCCAATGCGTCGCTCTTCGCGCCGGACAGGGCTTGGGTCGATGCGGTCGCGCAAGGCCAGCGGATCAATGCCGAGCTTTTCAGCAAGCTCATCGATCGTCTGTTCGAGCCCGAAGCCGCCGGGTGTATTGCCCGGTGCGCGCATCGCGCAGCCCGGCCCGGCATTGATGAAAACATCGTGCTGGGCGCTGGCGAAGTTGGGACAGGTATAGAGAGCTTCCGCATTGGTACCGACGCCGCCGCCAAGACCAATTCCCGAGGTTCCGTAGCTGACGAGCGAGATTGCGGTCAGGTCGCCGTTTTGCTTCGCGCCGATTTTTAGCCGCTGCCAGGTTCCCGGCCGATTGCCGGCATCCATCTGCTCCTCTTCGCGGTCGAGAAACAGCCGCACCGGAGCCCGCGCGCGCCGCGACAATTCGACGGCGATGCGTCCGTAATTGCCTAGCGAGGATTTCGAGCCGAAGCCGCCCCCCATGGCATCGACGACGACGCGAACGCGACTAAGCGGGAGGCCGAACGTCTCGGCAAGCTCGTGGCGGACGCCGGCGGTAAATTGGGTCGACATGAAGACGGTGAGACCTTCGGACCGCCAGTCAGCCACGATGGCGTGCGGCTCGAGGCAGCAGTGCGTCTGCACCTGCGTCGCGTATTCGCTCTCGACGATGACATCGGCTTGGCTGAACCCGCGCTCGACGTCGCCCCTTGCGGCGAGCGCAGGCCCGCGCGTGTTGCCCTGCAGCGGCAGGTTTGCGGCGGCGGGGAAGCCGGATGGGTGGCCGGCGGGTGCTGCCGCTGCGGCATACACAAGCGGCGCTGTCGCTTTGCGCGCTTTGTCCATATCGACGACGAACGCCAGGGCGCGATAATCGACACGGATCAGGCGCAACGCCTCTTCGGCTGCCGATATCGAGGCGGCTGCTACAGCGACGACCGGCGCACCGACGTAGCGGACTGTCGCGCTCTTCGCATCACTCGGATCGGCAACCAACAGAATCGTGCGCACACCCGGATGCCGCGCCGCAGCCGAGACGTCGATGGCAGCAACGACCGCATGCGGCATCGGCGAGCGCAGAATGCGTGCATGCAACATGCCTGGAAGCGAAACATCGACGGTAAAACGGGCGGTGCCCGTTACCTTGGCGCGGCCGTCAGGTCGCGCAAACGACTTGCCGATCACCGAGAGTTCGCTGTTCGGCGGCAGCGGTGGCGGTTCGTCGGCGGGGACTTGGCGCGTGACGGTACCGAGGCCGACGCTGGCGATGCCTGACGGGAAAGTCTCTGTGCGCGGATTTTGCTTGGCTGTCATTTTATTTATCGCTGTCGTGCTTTGGCAGCATCGAGCGTTGCAGCGATGACATGCGGATAGGTACCGCAACGGCAGTAGTGTCCGGCGATTGTCGCCCGCACGTCATCGGCGCTGGGATTTGGCATGTGCTCGATCAAGGCGGCGCAACTCATGACCATTCCAGGCGTACAGAACCCGCATTGCAATGCGTCATGCCGGATGAAGGCCTCCTGCACGGGGTCTAGCTCGCCGTGTTGGGCAAGGCCCTCGATTGTCGTTACGCGCCGGTCGCCAACTTCGATCGCAAGCATCATGCAGGCACAAACCGTCATTCCATCGAGCCAGACCGTGCATGCGGAACAGGCGCCGCGATTACAGGCAACCTTGGTTCCGGTTAGGCCGAGCGGACCGCGCAACGCTTCGGCCAGCGTCATGCGAGGCTCGACCCGCAGAATGTGAGAAGTTCCATTTACTTGCAGCGTGATCGGGACGGCGTCCGGTCCGCGCGAAGTTGTTGCGGAAAACTCCGGTGCTAGCGGCACATTTGCGATTGTCGTCTCAGGCTCCATGACCAAAAAATGACGATATTTCATCTCATATGAAACTGGAGCAAACGCGCGCTACGGACCTTGATTTAGGTCAAGGCGCTCGCCGCGCAAGCGCGCCTTGATCACAATGTCAGTTGATGCAGATCAAGGTTGGATCGCTGGCTGACACTAAATTTGCAACATCAAACCCCTGCTGGAGGACGTATTATGGCCGAAGCCACCAAGTTGCCCGTCAAAAGCGACAAATCCTCGCAACCGAACGTTCAGGTTTGGCGACCGTTCGAGAGTCTCCGCCGCGAAATCGATCGCCTCTTCGAGGATTTCAACGGCGGATTCTGGCGCTCGCCGGTTCGTCGTTCGTTGTTCGATGTGACGCCGTCGTGGGACCGCGAATGGCCGAAGATGCCGGCCGTCGATTTCACCGACACCGAGAAGGCGTTCGAGGTGATCGCTGAGCTGCCCGGCATGGATGAGAAGAATATCGAGGTGAAAGTCGCCAACGGCATTTTGACGATCAAGGGTGAAAAACAGGACGAGAAGGAAGAGAAGAAGAAGGACTACTACCTCAAAGAGCGCAATTTCGGCTCATTCGAGCGCGCGTTCCAGATTCCCGATGGCGTCGATGCCGATAAGATCGAGGCCAATTTCAAGAAGGGCGTCTTGACCGTGACGCTGCCGAAGAAGGCCGAGGCGCAAAAGTCGGCGAAGAAGATCGATATCAAGGCCGCCTAACGGCTCAATGTTTCCGATCATCGGATGCTTCGGACTGCACGAGCGTGGCCCGGAGCATCGGTTCTGATCACCACAATTGAATCAAATCGATCAATCGAAATCGAAAATGATCTCGATGCGCCCAGCGCTCCAGCTCCTGGCTTTGAGCCTTGGCGTGTTCGTCATGGCTTTTGCCATACGTTTTGCATTCTTCTGGAACGTGAAGCCGATTGACGGCGAACATGAGCCCGCGGCCACCGGGGCTCTCGAAACTGCATTCCTGTTGCTGTCGATCCAAAACGTCGCCACGGTCGTTTCCGTCATCGCGCTCGCGGTCATCGCCGCACTCTGGGTCAAACGGTGGCGCAGCCTGCCACATTAAGTCAGGAGGAGAGCGACGGTGGCCGGCGACAAGTGCTGGCTTTTGACCGCGTCGGCCTCGGTCGCCTTACCTAGCTTGGACGGTGACCGATATTTTTGCAAGCTTGGCAAGGATGCGGCAGCGCCGCCGGATCGGGACCCACTCGTAAAGGAAAATCTCCAGAGGGCGCCACATCGCCACCCAGCCGATGATCAACAGGCCCTCGCCGAGGATGTCGGCGACAGGTTGGTCCTGCCCGAGGGAACGGGCCAATTCGCGCAATAGCACGCAGCAAAACAGGAAGGCGAAGCCTATGACGAGCGCGATGCGCCCGTCGCGGAACAGCAGGCGCAGACGTCGTCGGTCGTGCGCTTCGCGGTAGGCGAAATAGTTATGGATCGCTTCGGCGAGGTTCGGGCTGTCGGCCTTCGGCACTTGATCCGCCGGCAGATGGATGACGAGGGCGAGCGGCCGCTGCCGTCCGATCTCCTCGGCCGATCCGATGATGTACTCCTCGGCGGCAGCGTCGAGGTCGCGCTCGTGAAACGGCGATGGGTCAAGCGAGTTGAAGAGTTGCGCCAGCCGGGTAAGACTGATCTCGATCCTGGCGGTCTGTTGCTGGTCGGGCTCGGTCATGTTGCGCGCTGCATTTGCCGGCGGCGGCCTCGCCATCGGGCACTCGCCCTGCGGCTTGGGCCGCCCGCGCTCCTATCTTTGCAAATCTGACCGCGTGGAGTCTCATCGCGAAGCAATCACGCTCGCTCGCTGGATTCGGCCAATACGCTGTCGCGCCGCACCGCTGCGGCCTCGGTACCCTCGGCTCCGACCATCAGCAGCGGAATGCCACGCAGCATGGAAAAAAGCTTTTGCAGGTCGTCTTGAACGAGCTTGCGCGTGACCACACGCAAACGCTCTTGCGCCGGCAGCGGTTCCGCGAGCGAAAGGGCGCGCTTGAGAAAATCATCGGCAATCATGCGTTTGAGTTGCACGCCCAACCTCTCTGCAGCCGCGGCGGTATTCTCATCTGACGGCCATGCGCGCGGCGTGACCAGGAGAAGTTGCTCGTTGAGCGCGGCGGCAATCTTCAAGCCGACCTCGATGCTGGCATCCTCCGGGTCGCTGGCTAGCGCCATGACCGGCCCGCTCGTGCGGATCAGTCGCTTCGGCACGATGAGAATAGCCCTGGCGATCTGCGTCGCCGCGTCGAGCAGGCAGGTGAATTGCCGTGTGACGCGCTCTCCGGGATGCGACGGCTCGATGATCGCAACCATGTCGTCGGTGCGAATCAGAGACGTTGCGAGCTCCGCGGCCGAGATCACGTCGAAGCTCGCGTTGACGCTAAGATTGCGTGTCGCTTCGGTAAAGCTGCGACGGGCGGCAGCCGCGGCGCGATCAAATTCGAGATTGAGCTGCAGCGGATCGATCGTCTGCCAGCCCTGGCTGGCGCCACGCAGTTCGCGCACTGCGGTCGATGCGGCGAGCGAGGGAAGCGTGGCTTCGGTGACGAAAGTGGCGAGAACGTCCATACGCAGAAGCTCGGCAAGATCCGCGACGGTGGCGACAGCGCCCGACTGCACGCTGCTTTGCGGCAGGCCGACAACCATGCGCTTGTAGCCGATGTGTGGAGTTGTCATGCACGGCCCTCGGTCGCGGCGGCCTCGTGTTGGCCAAAGCTTTGTCGGATGCGGGCAAATGAGTGTAGCCTGTCTTCGACCATTCGATTGAAGCTTTGCGGCGGATAAACGCCGTCGCCGCCGCGATCTCCGGCCTTGCGATCGGTCAGCAGGGTCATCCCCTCGTCGATCGTCTTGACCGGATAGATGGCAAATTTGCCAGCCGCGCTGGCTTCAATGACGTCGCGTCGCAGCATCAGGTGCTGGACATTGGCATCGGGAATCAAAACCCCTTGCTTCCCGGTGAGTCCGCGTTTTTGGCAGACGTCAAAGAAGCCCTCGATCTTTTCGTTCACCCCGCCGATCGCTTGGACCTCGCCATGCTGGTTGACCGACCCGGTTACAGCGAGGTCCTGGCGAATGGGAATCTCCGCCAGCGCCGACAGCAGCGTATAGAGTTCGGCCGAGGATGCGCTGTCGCCTTCGACGCCGCCATACGACTGTTCGAACACCAAGCTCGCGAACAGCGACATCGGCGTATCGAGTGCATAGCGGCCGGCGAGGAAGCCCGAGAGGATCAACACACCCTTGGAATGGATCGGTCCACCAAGCTCGACCTCGCGTTCGATATCGACCACTTTGCCGCTCCCCGGTCGCACCCGGCAGGTGATGCGCGTCGGCCGCCCGAAGCGGAAGCCGGCAAGCTCGGCGACGCTCAAGCCGTTGACCTGACCGACCCGCGCGCCGGTCGTGTCAATAAGCGCGATTTGCTCCAAGATGGCTTCCAGGGTGCGGTCGCTCAGCCGCGAAGAACGTCGTGTCTTGCTGTCGATTGCGGCTTCGACATCGGATTGGACGATAACGCCGCGGCCGGCTTTACCGGCCCAATAGTCCGCTTCGATTACAAGGTCGTTGAGCTGATCGACGACGAGCGTGAGCTTATGGTCGGCGAGCCGTGCCGCGTATTCGATCAGCCGGGCTGTGCCCAATCGATCGATCGGCTTGAGATCGTGGCGCCGCGCCAGCGCAGCGATGATCCGCGCGTGGGCCACCTCGGTCGCCGGCGTTCGGTCGACGTCGTCCTCCAAATCCGCCAGCACTTTGAAGTGTTCGGCAAGATCGGGATCGAGCGCGGCGAGCAGATAATAGAGCAGACGATCGCCGAACAGCACCACCTTGACGTCGAGTGGAATCGGGTCGGGCTCAAGCGACACAGTGCTGGTGAGCCCGAGGAAGCGACCGAAATCCTCGATCTTGATCTCGCGCTGGCGCAAGGTTCGTTTCAGGGCCGTCCAGCTGAACGCCTCGGTGAGCAGGCTGCGGGCGTCGAGCAGCAGGAAGCCGCCGTTCGCACGGTGGATGGCGCCAGCCTTGATGTAGCGAAAATTCGTCACCAGCACGCCGTGCTGCGAGACATATTCAATGCTGCCGATCAGATTGCCGAGCGTTGGATGCAGTTCCTCGACGATGGGGACGGTCGTTTCGCCTTCGCCGTAGCCAACGAGCACGTTCACCGCGTAGCGATCGAACGGTGCGTCGAATTGCGCTGCCCGCACTTCGCCGTCTTCGCCCTCGGCCTTGGCGACGAACATGCCGACATTCTCGACCAAGTCGATGCGCATCGCTTCGAGATGCGCGACGATCTTCGGCATGTCGGTGAACCGCAGCTTTGCCGAATCGATGAAATGGCCGATGGCAAATTGTGCGGTGTCTCGGTTGAGCTTGCGAATCTCGTCGCGTCGTTCGGTCTCCCATTGCGGGAGCTGACGCATAACGTGTTCGAGCTCT
>Ga0335081_10015999_pt1 | contig 12132 bp, 8 predicted proteins | sample Lox_Sample_35_FD_206713 | JGI IMG/M metagenome (GOLD analysis project Ga0335081, IMG submission 206713) | Soil microbial communities from Loxahatchee National Wildlife Refuge, Florida, United States - Lox_Sample_3.5 | ecosystem: Environmental > Terrestrial > Soil > Wetlands | place: USA: Florida... | reverse complement strand
GAGCGTTCTCGGCGGCGACGAGCACGTCGCCACGCTGCTGCTGGCGATCTTTTCGGTCGGCATCGGCGTCGGCTCGCTGCTCTGCGAGCGGCTCTCGGGGCACAAGGTCGAGGTGGGATTGGTGCCCTTCGGCTCGATCGGGCTCACGGCCTTCGCGATCGACTTGTATTTCGCGAGCCGCGGCCTGACGCCGCACGGCGTTTCTGGCGCCGCGGCGTTCCTGAGCGAGCCCGCGAACTGGCGCGTCGTAGCGGATCTTGTGCTGCTGGGCATGTTCGGCGGGTTCTACATCGTGCCGCTATACGCGATGATCCAGGAGCGCTCCGAAGCGACGCACCGCTCGCGCATCATCGCCGCCAACAACATCCTCAACGCCCTGTTCATGGTGGCCTCGGCGGGCATCGCACTGGGGCTGCTCAAGGCGGGACTGAGCATTCCCGGTCTCTTCCTGGCCACGGGACTGATGAACGCCGTGGTCGCGGTCTACATCTATTCGCTCGTGCCCGAGTTCCTGATGCGCTTCTTCGCCTGGCTGCTCGTGCACAGCGTCTACCGGGTCGACAAGCAGGGCCTCGAGCAGGTGCCGGAGCAGGGCGCGTGCGTGATCGTGTGCAACCACGTGAGCTTCGTCGACGCGGTCGTGATCGCCGCCTGCGTGCGCCGCCCGGTGCGATTCGTCATGGACCACCGCATCTATTCGATACCCGTGCTGCACTTCATCTTCCGCACGATGCGGGCGATTCCCATCGCCTCCGGGCGGGAGGATCCCGCCCTCAAGGAAAGCGCCTTTGCCGAAGCCTCGAGCGCTCTCGCCGCAGGCGAGATCGTGTGCATCTTCCCGGAGGGTCGAATCACCGACACGGGCGAGCTCAACGCTTTCCGTCCCGGCCTGCAGCGCATTCTGGAGCGCACGCCGGTGCCCGTCGTGCCGATGGCGCTGCGCGGATTGTGGGGCAGCTTCTTCAGCCGCTCGTATCAGGGCAGGGCGATGCGACGGCTGCGCGGGCTGTTCTCGAAGATCTCGCTGGTCGCCGGCGCTCCGGTCGCGCCGGACCGGGCTACACCCGAAGCGCTGTGGCAGACGGTGCTCGCACTGCGCGGAAGCTGGCGCTAGCGCGGGCTAGCGCATCCGCGCCACCAGCGCCGAGAGCACCTCGTCCCGCCGGTCCCGCAAGAATGAAGTCGGCCTCGCCCGACAGCGGCGTCGGGCGCGGGTTGATTTCCACAACGGCGGCTCCCGCCGCCTTGGCCGATGGCGGAAGCGCAGCCGCGGGATACGCCTCCGCGGACGTGCCCACGACCAGCATGACGTCGCAGCGCTCGGCGGCGTCCTCGGCGGCGCCCAGCACGCTCTCGGGCAGCAGCTCCTCGAACCACACCACGTCGGGCCGCAGCAGCGCGCCACAGGCGGGACATCGCGGCACTTCCGGTGCGATTTCTTCCCAGCGTTCGATCGTCCTGCCTTCTCGCGAGCACTTCACGCGCATGATGTTTCCGTGCAACTCGATCACGTTCCGGCTGCCGGCTCGCTGATGCAGGCCGTCGACGTTCTGGGTGATCGGCGCGAACGCGGGGACGCGACGCTCGAGTTGCGCGAGGGCGAAGTGGCCGGCGTTCGGCTGCGCCGCGGCCACGCGCTCGCGGCGCCGAGCGTACCAGTTCCAGACGCGCTTCGGATCGCGGGCAAAGGCCGAAGGCGTGGCGAGCTCGCGCGGATCGAAGCGCGCCCACAACCCGTCGGGATCGCGGAAGGTCGGGATACGCGATGCGGTCGAGATTCCCGCGCCGGTGAGCGCGGCAACGAGCCGCGCCTCGCCGAGCGCCGAGAGCAAGGCCGGATCGAAGGACAGCGCGGCAGGCGTCGACACAGTTGCGCTGGCAAGCGGCCGGAAACGAGGTGAGCGCATGCTACACTGCTGCGCATTCGCATCGTCCCGCGAATGCCCATGTCCGGCAACACGCTCGGCACTCTGCTCTGCGTCACTTCCTTCGGCGAGTCGCACGGTCCGGCGATCGGTTGCGTGGTCGACGGCTGCCCGCCGGGCATGGAGCTGTCGGCATCGGATATCCAGCGCGATCTCGACCGCCGCAGGCCCGGCACCTCCAGGCACGTGACGCAGCGACGCGAGTCGGACACGGTGGAGATTCTCTCCGGCGTCTTCGAAGGACGCACCACGGGGACGCCCATCGCGCTGCTGATTCGCAACGAGGATGCGCGTAGCAAGGACTACGCCAATATCGCCGACACGTTCCGTCCCGGCCACGCCGATTACACGTATTGGCAGAAGTACGGCATTCGCGACTACCGCGGCGGTGGCCGGCAGTCCGCGCGCGAGACGGCGGTGCGCGTCGCCGCCGGTGCGATCGCCCGGAAGTGGCTGCACGAACGCTGCGGCGTGACGGTGCGCGGGCATCTCGCGCAGCTCGGTCCCCGGTCGATCCCGTTCAAATCCTGGGAGCACGTCGACGCGAACCCGTTCTTCGTGGCCAACGACGAGATCGTCTCCGAGCTCGAAGCGTTCATGGACGCGCTGCGCAAGTCGGGCGATTCCTGCGGCGCGCGGGTCACGGTCGTCGCCCAAGGCGTTCCCGTCGGCTGGGGCGAACCGGTCTACGGCAAGCTCGACGCCGACATTGCCGCGGCGATGATGGGCATCAACGCGGTCAAAGGCGTGGAGATCGGCGCCGGATTCGCGAGCGTCGCGCAGCGCGGCACCGAGCATGCCGACGAGATGACGCCGCGGGGATTCGTCTCCAACCACGCCGGCGGAATCCTCGGCGGCATTTCGACCGGGCAGGACGTCGTCGTGTCGGTCGCGATCAAGCCCACTTCGTCCATCCGGCTCGATCGGCGCACGATCGACAAGACCGGCCGGGCGGTCGTCGTCAACACCCACGGCCGTCACGATCCGTGCGTGGGCATCCGCGCCACGCCGATCGCCGAAGCCATGCTGGCGCTCGTGCTCATGGACCACGCGTTGCGCCAACGCGCCCAGAACGCCGACGTCGTGTGCCCGACTTCGCGGATCGCCGCGCAGGCGCCGGCCGAGGTGATCGACGCGCTGCGCGCCGCGGCGATCGAGAACCCGGATCCGGACGAAGCTTGAAGCGGGCGCGGTCCCGGTCAGGATCTGTTAGCAGCCCCTAGCCCGGATGTGTACAGGTCACCGTGGCGTCGGCCGTACCGCGCGCGAAGCGTACGACGATGCCGTCTCCAGGAGCGACCCGAGCGATGTCCTGCACGACTGCTCCCGCTGTCGTTGAAACGATGCTGTAGCCGCGATCGAGCACGGCCTGCGGGTCCAGATGCTTCAGCGCGACGGCAAGCGCCGTGACCCGCTGGGCGAGCCCGGCGAGGCGCACCTCGCCGCTGCGCGTCCAGCGCTCTCGCGTCGCCTGGAGTCTGGTGCGTTGCGGCGGCGGTGCGCGCAGCGCCTGCGCGACGCGCCGCGCCAGGCGATCGACCTCGCGGCAGCGATGGTCGAGCGCGAGATTGAGGCTCCGCGCGAGGCGCCGCTGGAGCTGCGCCAGGCGTTCCCGCTGCGCAGCCAGCCGGGCGGCCGGGTGCACCAGACGCCGGGCGGCGGCGTCGAAACGCTGCATGCGCCGCTCGAGAGTGCCGCAGGCGGCCCGATGGACGCGCCAGCCGAGGTCCGCGACGCGCTGCCGTAGTGCCGCCCCATCCGGCGCCGCCAGCGCGGCTGCGCCGGTGGGCGTGGGCGCGCGCGCGTCGGCGACGAAGTCGCAAATCGTGAAGTCGGTCTCGTGGCCGACGCCGGACACGATCGGGAGGCGCGACTCGAACACCGCCCTGGCCACCGCCTCTTCGTTGAATGCCCACAGATCCTCGATCGAGCCGCCGCCGCGGCAGACGATCAGGACGTCGGCAAGACCGTGGTCGTTCGCGGCCGCGATCGCGGCCGCGATCTCCGGCGCCGCTGCCGCGCCCTGAACGGGCGCGGGATACACGATGACCGGCAAGCCGGGCGCGCGCCGGCGCAGCGTGGCCAGCACGTCGGAGAGCGCGGCAGCGCGCAGCGACGTGACGATGCCGATGGCGCGCGGGAAGACCGGCAACGCGCGCTTGCGTCCGGACGCGAACCAGCCCGCCGCTTCGAGACGAGCCTTGCGGCGCGCGAACTGCTCGTAGAACGCACCGAGCCCGGAGAGGCGCATCGTCTCGACGCCGAGCTGGAACTCGCCCTTGGGTTCGTAGAGCGTCGGGACGGCGCGGATCTCGACGCGCTGGCCATCCTTCGGCGCGAAGTCGAGAAACTGAGCCTTCGAGCGATAGAGCACGCAACGCGCCTGCGCCTCCCCATCCTTGAGTATGAAGTAGAGATGACCGGATGCGGCCCGGTAGTAATTGGACACTTCGCCGCTTACCCAGCACAGGCCGAGCTGACGCTCGAGCAGCAGGCGCGCCGAGCCCACGAGCAGTGAAACCGGAATCACCGGCACGGTGCCCGCAGTCCGGCCGGTGACTGCTTCGTATCGTTCCATGTTCGACAACGCGCTCGCAGCAGCTAATTCGTCCAGGACAGAAATCAGCCCTCAATCACGCCAGGCGGATGTTTGCCGATCTCCGGATCAGTTGCAAAAGCTACATCGCCTCCCCTGCGAGGCATCTTTCAAGCGCATGAAAAATATGACAATGCTGACGGTATAGATTTAAGCACGTCAGCGAAAGTCCTACGGTGCGTTCCACTTAGCTGTCCAATGTACAAGATATGCACACTATTATCCACAGATTATGTGGACAACGGTGTTTCGCCGCTGCGCAGCGTGGTCCCGGAAGCCTTGCTGGATGCGGTTTCCGGAGACATGCCCAAGCCCACTCTGGTATCCGGCACGATGACGTGTCGGAGCGCGAAAGCTAGAATGATTGACTGGGACGATTTGTTCATGAACAAAACATCATGAATGCTGCACCGCCGCAAGACGCGGCTGGGGCATCGACCTCGAATTTTCTGCGGCAGATCATCGCCGAGGACCAACGCACCGGCAAATACGGCGGCCGGGTCGTCACGCGCTTTCCACCCGAGCCTAACGGCTATCTCCACATCGGTCACGCCAAATCCATCTGCCTTAATTTCGGCTTGGCGGCCGAGAATGCGGGGCGATGTCACCTGCGCTTCGACGACACCAATCCGGTCAAGGAGGACGTCGAATTCGAGGAGTCGATCAAGGACGCGGTCCGGTGGCTGGGCTACGACTGGGGAGCGCACCTCTACCACGCCTCCGACTATTTCGACCGGCTCTACGAATTCGCGCGCCACTTCATCAAGGCGGGTCTTGCCTACGTCGACAGCTCCACGCCCGAAGAGATGCGCCGGCTGCGCGGCACGCTCACCGAGCCCGGGACGCCGAGCCGCTACCGCGATCGTTCGGTGGAGGAGAACCTGGACCTGTTCCGGCGGATGAAGGACGGCGAGTTCCCCGACGGCGCGCACGTCCTGCGGCTCAAGATCGACCTCGCCAGCCCGAACATCAATCTGCGCGATCCGGCGATCTACCGGATACGCCACACTCGGCACCACCGCACGGGGGAGAAATGGTGCGTGTATCCCCTCTACGACTACACCCACTGCATCTCCGATGCGCTCGAGCGCATCACCCATTCGCTGTGCACGCTCGAGTTCCAGGACCATCGGCCGCTGTACGACTGGGTGATCGAGCAGCTCGCCGGCGCGGGGCTGCTGCAGCGGCCGCTGCCGCACCAGTACGAGTTCGCGCGGCTGAATCTCACCTACACGGTGATGAGCAAGCGCAAGCTCATCGAGCTGGTCGAGGGCGGGCACGTCGGCGGCTGGGACGATCCGCGCATGCCGACGATCGCCGGGCTGCGGCGCCGCGGCTACACGCCGGAGTCGATTCGCCTCTTCGCCGAGCGCATCGGCGTTTCCAAGGCGCACCAGTGGATCGACATGGGCGTGCTCGAGGATTGCCTGCGCGAGGAACTGAACGAGCGCGCCGAGCGCCGCGTGGCCGTGCTGGATCCGGTGCGCCTCGTGATCGACAACTATCCCCAGGATGGCGAAGAGGCGTGCCTCGCACCGAACCATCCGCAGAAGCCGCAAAGCGGGCAGCGCACGCTCGTGCTGTCACGCGAGCTGTGGATCGAGCGCGAGGACTACGAGGAGGCGCCGCCCAAGGGCTACTTTCGCCTCGCCCCGGGCGCCGAAGTGCGCCTGCGTTACGGCTACATCGTCAAGTGCACCGGAGCGGAGCGCGACGCCAAGGGCAACCTCCTGGCGGTGCATTGCACTTACGATCCGCTGACCAAGAGCGGGACGCCGGGCGCCGAGGCGCGCAAGGTGAAGGGCAACATCCACTGGCTGTCGGCGCGGCACGCGTCCGCGGCCGAGGTGCGACTCTACGATCGGCTGTTCGTCGATCCGCAGCCCGGCAGTGCCGCCGGCCCGAGCGAGGCGTCCGCGGGAGCCGCGCCACGGAGCGTGCGGGAAACGGGCTTCGAGGAGGACTTCTCGTTCGAGGAACCGACCGCGCGCAACTATCTCGACGATCTCAATGTGCACTCGCGCCGCGTCGTGACGGCGTATGTCGAGCCGGCGCTCACCAACGTCGCCGCCGAAGAGCGCTATCAGTTCGAGCGTCACGGCTACTTCATCGCCGACGCGAAGGACCACGCGCCCGGGAAGCCGGTGTTCAACCGCGCCGTCACGCTGCGCGACTCCTGGGCCAGGGCCGCTCCGCCGCGTCGCGGCTGACGCGTTCAAGCGCCGGAGCGCTTAAGCTAGGAACCTGTCGGGCTTACTTGTCACGTATGCGTTGCTGGCCAAACGGCGATGAATGCAAGGCGCGAGGCGCAGCGAATGGCAGGCCGTATTCGCAAGCCGGCACCGCGGGAGCCGCGGCGTTTGGCCGCAACCCGGAGTAACCGCGTTGAATGTCAAGTCCTAAAACATGGGGCCGGGCGCGCTTTGGGCGCATTCCGGCGTTGCGAGCCGCCTGCAGAGGGTTAACACTGCGGCGCAGCCGGCACCTAGGACTGCATCCCAAAACGCCCCTGTCGCATATGCGAAAGTAGGCCCGACAGGCTCCTCGTGCCCGTTTGCCCGTAGTTCAGAGCTTCCCTAGGCAGCCGCGTTCCCTTTTCCCAAGTCCCGGAGAGAGCCATGAAACGCGTGGTGCTGTTCCTGGTCACCAACCTCGCGGTGATGATCGTTCTCTCGATCGTCACCAACCTGCTGGGCATCAATCGAGCGCTCGTGGCCAACGGGCTCAACGTCGCTGCTCTGCTGGCTTTCGCGGCCGTCGTGGGCTTCGGCGGCGCTTTCATCTCGCTGCTGATCTCCAAGCCGATGGCGAAATGGACCACCGGCGCCGTGGTGATCGAAACTCCGCGCAACGACAACGAAACCTGGCTCCTCGACACGGTCAAGCGGCTGGCCGACAAGGCCGGAATAGCGATGCCCGAAGTGGCGATGTACGAAGGCGAGCCCAACGCGTTCGCGACCGGGGCCTTCCGCAATGGCGCGCTGGTCGCCGTGTCGACGGGGTTGCTCAACGCGATGTCGCGCGAGGAGATCGAGGCGGTCGTGGGCCACGAGGTCGCGCACGTGGCCAACGGCGACATGGTGACGCTGACGCTGCTCCAGGGCGTGGTCAACACCTTCGTCGTTTTCCTGGCGCGCGTCGTGGGCGCGATCGTCGACCGCACGGTGTTCCGCACCGAGCGCGGCGTGGGCGTCGGGTACTACGCCACCGTGCTGGTTTGCGAGCTCGTCTTCGGCGTGCTCGCTTCGATCATCGTGGCGTGGTTCTCGCGCCGCCGCGAGTTCCGCGCGGATGCCGGCAGCGCGACCTATCTGGGAACGCCGCAGCCGATGATGCGTGCGCTTGCGCGCCTGGGCGGGCTGCCTCCGGGCGAGCTTCCCAAGGCGCTCACGGGCTTCGGCATCACCGACCGGTCCGCCTTCCTCGCCTTGTTCGCGACGCACCCTCCGATCGAGGCGCGGATCCGCGCCCTCCAGGCGCACGCGAGCTGATCCTGCGGCCGCCCGCTCTTAGATCGGCGCCGCAGCCGTAGGGCCCTTCACATGGGCGGCACCAGGCCGTTCTTTCCCACCGCGACGCGGGCCGCCGTAAGAGCGCCGTCGGGCTGCTTCGCGGCGGTAACGAGGATGTGGGCGCCGGCAGCGATCATCGCGCGGTCGCCCGGCTCGAAGGTGACGATCGGCGTGCCGGGCGCGACAACGAGCGTCTGCGAGCCGCCCTGGTATTCGAGCGTCAACCGGCGCGCCCCGGTGCTCTCCACGATGGCGTGAGTAATCGTCGCGTTGGTCATCATGCTCCCCGGTTCGAGGTCCCACGGATAATGGCCCTCGTTGCTGCCACGCATCGATTCCGGAAACACGAGCACCTCCAGCGCCCGCTGCGTTCCATCGGGTCGAGGCGAGGAGGCCGCCCCCACGAACTGTCCCGGCTTGATGGCTTCGAGACCGAGCGGCACGACGGCGGTCACGGCGTAGTTCTCCGCCAGTCTGATCGTCAGCATCTCGCCGCTGCGTGCTCTCAGCTGCAGATCCAGGCCCTGGACTGCCGTGATCTCACCGCGAATGCGCTGCGTCGGGGAAGCGCTCTGCGCCTCTGCGCGCAGACTGCACAGCAGGGTCAAGAGCAGAAGGACGGAAAGGCGACGCATGTGCGGGCGACCGAAGCGACGATGGCGAAAGGCGTGGTGACCGAGCGTATGAACACGAACACTGCGCGCGCAGTCGCTATTCCCGCGAAGGACCGATCGCCGGTCGGCTTCCGATAACAGCGCGGCCGGCATCGCTTGGGCGGTGCCGGCCGCTGATCGATGGCGGCGCTGTTCGCGCCACCCCAAGGGTTACTTCAGGTGGCTCGATACGAGCTTGGTCATCTCGAACATCGATACCTGTTTCTTGCCGCCGAAAATCTGCCGCAGCTTCTCGTCGGCGTTGATCAGTCGCTTGTTCACCGCGTCCTGCAACCTGTTCTTCTTGATGTAATCCCAGATCTTCTTCGTCACTTCCGTGCGCGGCAGCGGCATGCTGCCGACGACCGAGGCGAGAACGCCAGACGGCGTCATCGGCTTCATGAACGCGGCGTTCGGCTTGCGCTTCGCGCTCGACTTCTTCGCCTTCTTCGGCGCGGCCTTCTTCGCCGATGCTTTCCTCGCGGGTTTCTTGGCCGGCTTCTTCGCCGCCGACTTCTTGGCGCCCTTCTTCGAGGTCTTCTTTGCTGCTTTCTTGGCAGTAGCCATAGCTCTCCTTCCTGGTGGTTGATCGCGACGCAACGGCGATAAGCATGGAGGCGGCCGATCTCCTGTCATCGCTGCCCGCTCCCCATCTGGGCAAATATACCGCATTCCCGTAGGAGGAGTGTGCAATTTGTGAGGGGAATCGCGCGTGTTGCGCGCGACTGTTGCATTCGCGGGAACGCGATGCGGCTCGCCGTTCGGCGCCTCGTGCAGGCGTTGTCGAGGGCTCGCGGCGGGGCCGTCGCGAACGTCGTTCGCCGGTCCGGGCTCGCCATCCGTCGCTGTCTTCCTTGGCGGCGACCCGGCGCCGAAAGAAGGCTCGCCTGCAGCGGCGCAAGCCGGATCGCGGTGATGCATTCCCGTCCTTGCCGGAAGCAAGAATTACAGAAACGCCGGCGCTCAGCGGCGGCACCGGTGACGTCCCGCCTCCTACCCGCGCCATGGAAGTGCCTGTCGCGCAACGGGCCTGCCCTCGCGTGGCATGGGCGTTGCTCGATGAGAACCGCCCGAGGCGGCTCCTGGTAGGTAATGCAGTTGGTCGAAACGATGCTTTCGCGAGCGCCCGAGGGCGGGTGCATCAGGATCGTGCCGGACTCCGGAGGGTTCGGAGCACCGGGTGCGCGGTCGGCCCGCGAGCGCACGCGACGGCCGATGTCGAGACTCCGCAGCGCGGACGAAGGAGCCCATGCGAGTATCGGCGCATCGAGCTACAAGCTCCAGGCCGGGCCGGCCCGGGACGACGGCGCACGCCGTGCTGGCCGCGGCGCTCTTCGCCGCGCTCGAATGGATTTCCGGCGCCGCGCTCGGCGCGGACATGGGTGCGGTTCGGGGCGGCGCAGTCGCGTTGCCGGCCGACCGCCTGAGCGACGCAGAGCGCTCTCGCATCGACGCCATGCTCGCCGCTGACATCGAGGCGCTGCGTCGCGCCGGACGCATCCCGGCGCTCTCCGCCAAGGCGGCGCAAGCGCAGCCGTCGCAGGAGCCCCCGGGCTTTCCGCTGCAGTGGCCGCTTCAGCTCGTGCCCGGGCACCCGGAGCCGGCCGCCCGCACGGTCATCAACTACGTCGATCACGATCCGAGCTACCCAGGGCAGGTGCTCGACTACAACTGCGGCAGCCGCAGCTACGACCAGGCGGATAGCTACAACCATCAGGGCACCGATATCACCGCATACCCGTTCGCCTGGCGGAAGATGGACAACGACGAGGCGATCGTCGTGGCGGCCGCGCCAGGCATTATCGTGTCCAAGATGGACGGGCAGTACGACCGCAGCTGTACGCTGGGCGATCAGATGTGGAACGCGGTGTACGTGATGCACGCCGACGGCACGATCGCCTGGTACGGTCATCTCAAGTCCGGTTCGCTCACCAGCAAGCAGGTAGGCGAATGGGTGCTCGCCGGCGAATTCCTCGGCGTGATGGGGAGCTCGGGCGACTCCACCGGACCGCACCTGCACTTCGAGCTGCACGCGCCGAACGGCGCGCTCATCGACCCGTTTGCCGGCGCCTGCAACAACTTCAACACCAGTTCGTGGTGGGCCGAGCAGCGGCCGTACAACGAGCCGGCGATCGATCTGGTGATGACCGGCGACGCGCCGGTGGAATTCCCGCCCTGCCCGACGCCGGAAGTCGAGCATCGCAGTTCGTATTTCCAGCCGGGCCAGGCGATCTATCTCACCGCCTTCTTCACCGACCAGCAGTTCCAGGACAGCGTGCAGTTCCAGGTTTTCGCGCCGGACGGAAGCCTGTTCGCGTCCATGATCATCCCGTCGGACACTGACTACTACGTCGCCTCGTACTGGGAATCGATGGTGACGCTGCCCACCGACGCCGCGCCCGGAGCGTGGCGCTTCCAGGTGCTGTTCCACGGCCAGACGCGCCGCGCGACCTTCCAGGTCGGCTCGACCGAGCCGCCTCGCGCCGCGATCGCCGAGTACTACGCGCCGTCGCTCGATCACTACTTCATGACCGGGTTCCCCGACGAGGAGGCTGCGCTCGACGCCGGGACGCCGATCGCCGGATGGAACCGCACCGGCTACTCCTTCCCGGCGTATTCGGCCCCGGGTGAGGGATTGTCGACCGTGTGCCGCTTCTTCGGCACGCCGGGGTTGGGCGTCAACTCGCATTTCTACACCGCGTTCGACTTCGAGTGTGCCGCGGTGAAGCAGATGCCGGGGTGGATCTTCGAGGCCAACGCCTTCTACATCGGCGCCAACGTCTCTCAGTGTCCGGCATCGACCCGTCCGGTCTACAGGCTCTACAACAGCGGCATGGGCGGCGAGCCGAACCATCGCTACGTGACGAGCTGGCCGGTCATCGACGCGATGCAGACCGCCGGATGGCTCCTCGAAGGCGTGGCGTTCTGCGCGCCGCTCTGAGCCGGTTGCCGGCGCGCGCTGACCCCTCTTCGACGCACTGGGCGAAATCGCCGATAATGGCGGGCGCCGCACCGCCCGCCCGCCGCCTTGAACATCGCCGATCTGCGCCGCGAGTACCAGCGCGCATCACTCTCCGAAGCCGACGTCGATCCCGATCCACTGCGCCAGTTCCGGCTCTGGCTCGATGAAGCCATCCGGGCGCAGCTCCCCGAGCCCACCGCGATGACGCTAGCCACGGTCGGCGCCGACGGCGCGCCCGGCGCCCGGATCGTGCTGCTCAAGGGCGTCGACGCGGCCGGCTTCGCGTTCTTCACCAACTACCAGAGCCGCAAGGCGGCGGAGCTCGCGGCGCGCCCCGCCGCCGTGCTGCTGTTCCACTGGATCGAGCTGGAGCGCCAGGTGCGCATCGACGGCACCGCGATGCGCGTGTCGGCCGGCGAGTCGGACGCCTACTTTGCTTCGCGCCCGGCTGCCGCTCGGCTCGGCGCCTGGGCCTCGCCGCAAA
>Ga0335081_10015998_pt1 | contig 12132 bp, 12 predicted proteins | sample Lox_Sample_35_FD_206713 | JGI IMG/M metagenome (GOLD analysis project Ga0335081, IMG submission 206713) | Soil microbial communities from Loxahatchee National Wildlife Refuge, Florida, United States - Lox_Sample_3.5 | ecosystem: Environmental > Terrestrial > Soil > Wetlands | place: USA... | reverse complement strand
GCCACCCGCAGGGCCGCAGGAAGAGGATTCTGATCCTTTCGATGACGAGAAACTGGAAAGAATTTTCTCGGGCTTCTTTTCCCCGCAATAGGGGCATGTCAACGTATCTCCTCTCTCGTTGACCTTCATGTACCTCTCAAAAACCTCTCCGCATTTTCTACAGCGATACTCATAGATCGGCATTGTTTTCTCCTTTAATTGTAGCGTCGGCATTTATTGCCGCCGATCTCTTTGTCGCCCCCAGTAAATGGGGGCGCTACAAATTGTTCGACATTCGTTCGAAATTAGCCATGAACCACTTCATACCCTGCGTCACTGATTGCTTTTTCAATCCGGTTCGAGGCAATCTCCCTTGTATTGTCAAACCGAACCTCCCCTTTAGCAAGGTCCACTTGTACATTCTTAACCCCGTCCAGTTGTCCCAACGCCTTAGTGACGGACATCACGCAATGCTGACAGCTCATTCCTTTCACTCTTAAACTGGTAGCCATTTTGCCCTTCTCCTTTCCTCCTGCAATTGCGGAATTCGGATTGCGGAATTAATGAAACCGAGTTACGCCCAATCGATATATCTTGAGACAGCCTTCTGGAAATCTCTCAAGGTCTCCGTTTTCCCGGCACCGGGTTTCCCCTTGGTCTTGTCGAGACATTCTTCCATGTAGGTTTTGACAACAACTGTCCCTACTTTTTTGACCGCGGCAGTGACAGCAGCCACCTGAGTCAGAATGTCCGCACAGGCAACTTCTTCCTCGACCATCCTCTGTAACCCGCGGATTTGCCCTTCGATTCTTCGTAATCTCAACAAGACGTCTTTTCTTTCTGGGTTCATACTATACCCCCCTATGGTAATTCTGAAAATAGGATAACCCCTTCCCTCCTCTTTGTCAAGGGAAAAAGTAGAGCTCACCGTCAATCAATGACGGCGCTACAGCTGAATTCGCAGCCTGAACGCTGTGGCTACAGGTATTGACAACGGGCAACTACTCACATAATCTAAAGAGAGATATTGAAGAAAGCGGGAGAGGACGATGCGAATCAAAGCGAATGACATTTACATCAACTATGAACTATCTGGGAAAAAGGGCGCTCCCGTGGTCGTTTTGAGCCATTCCCTCAGCTCCAGCCTCCTCATGTGGAATCCTCAGATGGATGCCTTGAACCCTTATTTTCAGGTCCTCCGGTATGACATCCGTGGTCATGGCGGTAGCGACGCTCCGTCAGGAGCGTACACCTTAGAACTCTTGGCGGAGGATGTCATTAAATTGTTGGACGCCCTGGATGTGGATCGAGTGCACTTTGTGGGACTCTCCCTGGGAGGAATGATCGGCCAGAGTCTTGCCCTGAATGATTCGCATCGTCTCAAGAGCCTCAGCCTGTGCGATACGGCTGCCATCGTCCCCACCGAAGCCGAACCATTATGGCGGGAGCGTATGGATAAGGCGCGTGCGAAAGGCATGGAGGCATTATTGGATCAAACCCTGGAGCGCTGGTTCACCCCGTCTTTTCTTAAACGAAACTCCAAGATACTGGCGCTCATTCGACAGCAGGTCCTGGCTACACCTGTATCTGGTTATATCGGCTGCGCTGAAGCGATTCGAAGGTTGAATTATTTGGAACGGCTCTCGGAGATCAAAGTGCCAACGCTGATCACGGTGGGCGAAGATGATCCGGGAACGCCGGTCTCTGTCTCAGTGGCCATGCACGAGCAAATATCCAACTCAAAGCTGGTGATATTGCCGTCTGCCTGTCATCTCTCCAACGTCGAGCAGGCCGAGGCTTTTAACGCGGCTCTGCTCAACTTTTTAAGGAGTCTTTCGTAAGGGAGGATAACTATGTCTTTCGATTTCAATGCCGATGAGATCTTTCAAATAGGAGTCCAGATTGAGCAGAATGGACGAAGATTCTACGAAATGGTTGCAAAAAATTGTTCGGATCCTTCTGCGCAAAAGCTCTTTTTGGACCTGGCAAGCTGGGAATCTAAACACATCGACCTTTTTGAAACGCTGAGGCAGCGATTGCCCCGTTCGGCAAAGGGGGGAGATGTCTTCGATCCAAACCAGGAACTCCATCTCTATCTCAAAGCGGCAGCGGACAGCCATGTGTTCCTGAAAAACAAAGATATGTCTGAGCTCGTTTCAAAGTGTAAGACACCGACAGAAGCTTTAGATCTGGCTGTTACTTTTGAGAAGGATTCTGTCGTGTTTTATACGACAATGAAAAAATTAGTTCCTGAATACTTAGGGAAAAACGAAATTGATACTCTGATTGACGAAGAAATCAGTCACATCTCCACACTCACACAGAAGAAAATGGAATTGGTAATTCAAAAGGGATTGTGAATCAAAATCGTAAACCTATATGCCCTTTAAAGCGTTTTGCAGGTGTTCATTCGATTGAGAAATTTTTTCCATGGCCTCTTCAATCTCGGCCTTTACCGAATCGAATCCCAACTCACCGGCCGTTTGAGCCCACCTTTTGTATTCACCCATGTGGCTTTCATTATGCTCGACCCAGTGTGCAATGACGACTGATAATTTCTTCTTCTGATCCATTCTTATTCCCTCCACTTATCTGAGTTTTTGCCAAAGCACTGCACGGGGACTTGGTCAACTCATCCAGAGAGACCCGTTTCCCCATTTTGGCCTTCCCCATTCAAAGCTTATCACCTGTTGCGGTATGGGTCAAATTCATGGGATCAAAACGATCTTACCTCCCTGCCCTACCGTGGAGGCGACGCATGGCTGGATTATGACAGGTCCGAGACAAAAAAAGAGGACAGCCAATGATGACGAAGGTTGTCCTCCAAAGGATAATAAAAGAACCCTTCCTCAATATCCGAACATTTGGTACCAGTCCAACGAATTTGGCTCCGGCCGCATGATTTCAGGACCTAAAGAAATGGGTGCCATCTCTTCTTGCTCAGTCCAATAGGGCTCTACGCCGAAGTATCTGTAAGTATCTCCGGCCCATCTGGGGTTGTTCAAATCCCCAGACGCATCGAAATCAAATGCGAGTGCCAATCGCTCCCGGGTGGTATTAAGAACAAAGCTGTTCTCACCACGGATCGATAGAGTACTGAATGGAACGGCAATTAAACTCGTCTCTCTTCCAGGAACATCGTAAAGGACCAAGAAGGCAATACGGCCATCTGAAGAGTCGATCACAAAATCATTGATCCGTCCTGCTTCTTCTCCGCTTGGCAGACGAACTTCAGCGCCCATTAATCCGTTGCTCCCGTAAAGCTCCAATGCCTTGGGCATTTGCTCTCCTTCCTCAGTCCAATAAGGGACTCGGCCATAGTGCCTGTAAATGTCTGTAAGCCATGCAGCGTCCATGACCGACGGAAGGCCGTAGAACTCAGAGTAGCTCGGATACTGTGTCAGTGTTCTGATATACGGATCCGAAAGCGCGGAGGTGGCTACCCCTATCTCCATATCGCCTGGGTTGAATTCAAAAGTTTCCTGACCAATTCTTACAACCGAACTATAAGGAATGGCCAGGGGCTCGGCCCCAAGATTCGGGACATCGGAGAGGACCACCAGGGCAATACGATCGTTTGTCTTATCGATCACAAGACTGCTGATCTGCCCTAAACTTCCGTTATCCATGGTCGTCACACGATGGCCAACCAACCAACTGGCCTCAAAGGTATCCAACCCCATAGGCTGGTAGATAGCTCCCACCGTTGCCCTCTGAAATTCATTATACCCTTCGGCAAAAGCGCTGCTGCCAAGAAGCACGAGGCAGAAAACGGAAGTCAGTGCAATAAGAACTTTTGTCGTTTTGTACATATCTCATTCCTCCTTTCCTTTTAAATCCCCGTTGCTAAGACCGCTACGGGGAGATACAACAATTTATATTTAATCATCCCTTCTCTCTATTTCAAGGAGAGAGAATCTCCTCTCTTTTCTTGCAGCGGAATTTGGCGTTCTTCCCGGAGCCTCTAACTCCTTAGCTGCCTGATTTCAAATTGCTAAACTTAACCCTGAAACTCTTTTACAAAGGCAAAGGAAAGTTGTAAAATCGGATAACAAAAACCAAAACCCATTCTTGTCGCGGAGAACTGGTTTCACCATCTCGTTTTTCTCAAAAGAGGGACCGAACATGGCGAATTTGAAAGAGCGGATTAAAAAATTAGCCCAGTGGATGTTCGAGGCCAAATATCTCGTCGTTTTCACCGGGGCGGGCATCAGCACGGATTCAGGAGTGCCCGACTTTCGAGGACCGGATGGCGTCTGGACAAGGCAGGAGAAAGGGCTTCCACCCGTAAACAGACCTTCCACTTCGGTCGAACCGAATGCTGGGCATCAAGCGATTGTCGAGCTTCAGGATTCGGGTAAGTTGAAGTTCCTCATCTCCCAGAATGTGGACAACCTCCATCTGCGCTCCGGGATTCGGCCTGAATTATTGGCCGAATTGCATGGAAACGTCGCAAAGCTCAGATGTCAAAGCTGCCAGACCCAGGTGGAGAAACCTTTGGGGATAGATACCTGCAAGTGCGGAGGCAGGCTCGTCTCGAGTGTGGTGAACTTTGGCGATCCACTTCCTCAGAAAGATCTGGAGGATTCTTTCCAGCACTCAAGTTATTCTGATCTTTTTATCGTGGTGGGATCGAGTCTTGTGGTGAGCCCCGCGAACGATATGCCGAGAGTAGCCCTGCGATCCGGGGCCCGCCTGGTCATCATTAACCAGGGAGAGACTCCGATGGATCGAAGTTGTCATCTACGTTTTGATGAAAAGATCGGAGAAGTCCTCCCCCCAGCCTTGGACAAATTGAAAGAGTTGATGAAGAATTAAAGTTCGCATTCTACTGACCAGCACTGAATATTCCAGTGAACGGTAGGAGATGGGTCAAAGAAAAAGTGGACGACTGCTGTGAAGCAGATACTTATAAAATTATGGATGCCCCTCCAAGAAAAATGGAAAGTAGATATTGCAGTAATAACGAGACATTTAACAGAGAAGAAAAGCCAAGGCATCTTGAACGATACTCAATCTGGCAAATCCCGTCGAACTAACTCCTGATTGATAAGTACATCTGATAGATAGCAGTTATGAAAGCTCCTAAAAAAGAGAGTTCAGCCTTGTCTCCTTCAGTTGTTGCTCCATCTTCTCTTTTGTATTAGTTCTCAGTTGCTCGTTCTTTAATAACACCCCAACCCGTAAGGGCCATTTAAACCAGAGGGATTCGGATGATGAAACAAAGATTAATAAAGTGCGCTTTATTTGGCGTTGCCAAACAAATTCTTCATCCGCATCAATAGGCTGACGTCCCCCTGAACTAAATATTTCCCATCCATGAAAGCTTGTTGGCCATCCAACTCATTGTTTGAAATCGCTAGCCAAAGTTCTGAAGGAGTCTGGATGGACAGGTTCGGAGAATTTGCCTTTCCTTCATGGTAGGAGCATCTCCCATTCTCGATCGAGAAGAACCAATTCCCCGGTTGTTTCCCGGTTACTTCGAACTGAATGGTGGCTTCAAGGTTCCCGGCTGCCTGGGGATTAAACGTCGCTGCCATCCCTCTTAGAAGGAGTCTCATATCCTCCACCTTTCCCCCTTCTTGAGGTTTACCCTGTGCGATTCCTTCTAAGTAACTATCCCACCAAAGATTCGCCAGCTCAGCCATCTCATTAGCCTTTAGAAGGGGTTTCTGGATTTCTGCTTCTGTTTCCTTTGAAACCCTTCCATCCCGAACTATTTCAACCCCTGCTTGATAAGCAGCGTGAAAAGTGACCTGAGCCTTCTCTTTCAATGCCTCCTGTTTTAAAAGTTCCGCACCCGGCATCAGGAGTTCACCGATGAGAGGCACCTGCCCGTTTCCCCAGTGGCGGAAGATATGTCGGAGACCATAAAAATGAGATATTTCGGGGAAGCCGCAAGTAGAGACAAGAACCATCTTTTGATTCACTTGGTATCTTGAAGGATGTCGATAGGTCTCGCCCTTCTTGATCAGATGAGGATCTGAAAGGGGAAGAAGCCTATCCTGAAAGGCCTTCAAAAGGGAGGTCATATTGTAGTAGTATAAGGGGGTTGCGTAAACCATTATATCGGAACTTCTCACCTTTTCTAAAAGTTCGGGCATATCGTCCTTAAATATGCACACCCCCGGAGTTTTCGTCCAGCAGGTGTAGCAACCTACGCAGTGGTGAATATTCTTTTGTTTGAGATAGACCGTTTCAGTCTCAGCACCTTGACTTTGAGCACCTTTTAAGAACTCTTGAAGCAGAACGTCTGTATTGCTAACTTTTGGCCGCGGGGTTCCTTGGATAGCTAAGATTTTCAACATTTTTTTCTCTCCTTCTTTGATGGATTCTTCTTTGGCTTTTGTGGGAGCCCGGAAGAGGTCCCCCATGCTCATTAGTAGATTCAAGTTCCCTTCCACCCTATAGAGTCCTTCCATCAGGGCTTTAGGCCTGTTGATCTCTCCTTTCGCCATCTTTAGCCACACATCCCCTGATGAATAGATAGCCAATGTCGGAGTGAGTGTTTTTCCTTCCCTGAAAGCGCATTTTCCTCCTGCGATAGAAAGCACCATCTCACCGCCCCCTTCCCCTGAGATGACAAACTGAATCTCTGCTTTGAGATCATTGGCCACTTCAGGGTCGAAACCAGAAGGCATGCGAGAGATGAGTTCTCTGGCTGTCGCTGGGAAAAAAGACGGATCAACAGGTTGAGTGGTAAAGGCTCGCTTCAGGTAGTAGTCAGGATATTTTTTCGAAAAGGGTAGTCCGATCCCAAATAGAAGGATAAGAGGTATAAGGACGCAGAATACAGGCTTTCCGTGACCAAGCGAGCTCGAGAGAGCCGAAAAGAAAAAGAGGCAACTCCAAATATAAGTGATATGGAGATTGATGAGTCTAAATTGAGGGACTTTCCAGACCGTTTCTGGATACCATCGTTTGGCAATGGCGTAGGTGAACGGATCATATCCAAATAGTTGTGGTAAAAGGGTTGTCAGAAAAAGGACAGAATAGAGAAGTGTTGTTGAGTGATCAACAAACAAGGAAGAGAGAGGGGGAGGGGTAAAGTAGACCCATGCCGTCCCAAACCCAAGAAATCCAAGGAAGGCCCTGTCCAGGTAGGTCGTGCTTTTAAGAAATTGCTTCGAGACAATAAATTGGATCCCCGCAAGAATTAGACCTATAACAGTAGCAATTTGGCCCTGGGTGAACGTAGCCCCGCCTACCCGTGCCAGGACTGTGAAGATGGTCACTGGGACGAAGGATGTTATAAATAGGATGTTTTTTAGCTTCATAACATTTACCTCCTTGATCTTTTTTGTTCGAATGAGCTCCCTCTTTGTAATGACCTTTTCCCACTCACCTGTCTCGTTTGATTCAAAGAGGACAGAGCGGCTTCACACCAATCTAAAGCCATTTTTGTATATCTTCGGCCAAAGTCGAGCGTCAAATTCCAGTAACGAGCATCCCTAAAGGCACCCGTCATCTTGGCATAACGGTCAATGACGGGAGTAATTTCCTTTTCATACCTTTTCAATAAGCTAACGTAATATTCCCGCCATTTCTGTAGTTGAGCGATGAATTGGTCTAACTTCATCTGGTTGCCGAAGAAGGTCCTGATCATCATGGCGTTACGGGGCTCTGGCATCTCCAATGGTTCGTTCAACCACCGCTTGAGCTCCTTTCTTCCGGTATCCGTAATGTGATACACTTTGCGGCTCGGTCTCCCATCTTGATGCTCCACGGTGACATTGAGCCAACCGCTACCCTCCATCTGTTTCAAGGTCCGGTAGATTTGAGGTAGCGTCGCATTCCAGAAAAAATGAATCGATTTCGTGAAAGTGGCCTTAAGTTCGTAGCCGGTGGCCGGACGATAATTCAGTAACCCTAACAAGGCGTGCGGCAGTGACATTGATTTTCCCTCCGTATAAAATGTATTTTATATTAAATTAGGCATATATTAACCTATGCATCTATACCTGTCAAGTAATTTTTTACAAGAATGTTTTGGCGATCAAGAAACGAGGCTCGTTCTGTCTTGACACGGCCTTTTGATGAAGCGGAGGCAGGTTCGCTATGGACGGGCTATCTTGTAAAACATTAAGTTTGGCTACGTGTGACGAGATCCGGCGATCTGGGAAACATTACGGATTATGAAATGATGCTCTGCTCGGTTTCGAGTCCCGGTATAGCGGGGCCGGAATTTCCAACCGGTTCATGCAAAAAGCAAGCTGTAGATGACCAAGAAAAGAATTTGGCAGGCAGCGACGACCCAACCGTTTTTTAGCATGGATTTGATATCTTTCGTCTCGGCAAATCCCAGGGAACTAAACATGTTGGCGCCCGGATAAATGAAATTGCTCACCCTTGTCGCGACGATCAGTGCCACGGACCAGGCGAGCATAGAGACGCCCAGCTTGTTCAGTAAGGGATTAAACATGGAGTGGAGCATGTTGAGCGTTGCCACCGTGGCTCCTGAAATGCCGAAAGCCCCGATGAGGCCCCCCAGGATAACGATGGCTCTCTTTCCGCCGAGATCGACCAAAGGTTTGAGAATGATCGCCAAGGCTTTAAAACCACCGGCAAGCTTTATAAAATTGATGAAGGGGTCGAGGATCAGGAAGAGAAAGAAAAGCCCTACATTTCCAGCCATCCCCTTAATAACCAGTTTAAGAATCTGGTCAAACTTCAATCTACCCACCAAACCGGTAATCACGGCAAGTCCCAGCATGACGATAATCACATAAGAGGTTGTCGCTTTGGCAATGATCCCGTAAACGACTGCCGCAAGGAAGAGAACGACAAAGGTGCCTGTCGCCCGTCTGCTCCGAGGGGTTGGGACAAACTGTTCTATAGCCTCTAAACGTTCGTAGGGGTTGATTTCTTTTGTTCGGCGTTGGATCCTCTGGAGCATGAACCAGGTTGCAGTAAATGTGATCAAGGCAATAGGCCCAGCAGCGAACAATATCATCTCGCCATAGCCGATCTTGGTTAAACCGAGAAGGGTCACCACAGGGGGCGTAAAAGGCCCGAGGATCAAAGCCTCCTCTCCCACAGCTTGAAAGATAACTGCCACCGCACTCCGAGAAAGCCCCACGGAAGCGGCAATGGGCAAGATGATCGGAGCAAGAATCGCATTGCCTCCCGCCATTGTCCCGAGGAGACCGATAACCACCATGCAGGCGAGCATGATTCCAAGCATGGCCTTCTTTTCAGTATCGATCCCAATTCCAAAAATAATCTTATGGACAAGGGTGTGACTGACCTTGGTTTCGGTCAGCACCTCTCCGAGCCCGCGTCCGAGCATGATGATCAAACCGACCAATGCCAGAAAGGAACCCATTGCCTTAGCCAAGACCTCACCAAAAGAGACGAGGTTCTGCCGCGTCAGGATCGCTCCGATCAAGACGCAAATCGCTGTAGCTGGCAGGGGATCGACATCCCGGAAGACGAGAATGATATAAACCACAAGGGGTAAAAGGCCCAACAAGCCCAACCATACGTTGAACCCGCCTTCTGTTCCCATCGGGTCATCCTCCTTTTATCAAGAAAACTTTAGGATGAAACCTTCTTCTTTCGCAAAACCTTTCCTGGGGTATTTCCTGTTATTCTTCCCTCATGAACCACAGGGTAACCGTTCACCCATGTGTAGATTATGCCGGCAGCATATTGATGGGGATGATCAAAGGTCGCTCGGTCCTGAATCATGACGGGATCGAATAATACCAGGTCAGCGATGAACCCTGGTTTGATCAAGCCGCGGTTTCTTAAACCGACGCGGCCGGCAACCAGTCCTGTCATTTTGTAAATGGCTTTTGCCAGAGAAAGAGTCCCCTTTCCCCGTGCATAGACACCCAATACTCTGGGAAAGGTCCCGTAGGAGCGAGGATGGGTCGATTTTCCAGAATCTTCCTCTGCGTTCATCCCCATTCCGTCCGAACCGACGGAAACCTGATCACTGGAGAGGATAGCGACCACATCTTCTTCCGACAATGAGAAATAGACCGCTCCCACGGCTGCCTTCTCCTCTTGGAGGAGTCTCATCACTGCAACTTCTGGCGTGCAATGCCAAAGCTCACCGATCCCGCTCACATTTTTTCCAGAAAGTCCCATATTCTTTGCCGAACCTATCTCAGCAATGACAATCCGATTCGGGCCACCTCGTTGGTTCATTTCACGAAGAATCTCTGCCTGAAGTCGTCCTGTCGTCTCCGAAGAAGCGAGTCTCTTTAAAAGCTCATCGACACCGCCCGCAAGGGCCCGTGGAGGAACCAAGGCGGTGAGTGAAGTGCTTGTTGCTTCATAGGGATATTGATCGGCGGCGATATCGACCCCTTCCTGACGCGCTTTTTCTAATTTTAAAAGGGCTTCTTTGCTCCGGCCCCAATTGTCTCTCCCCATCGCTTTTAAATGAGAGACTTCTACTCTGACACCACTTTTTTTTCCGACGAGGATGGCCTCGTCCAGGGCCTCCATGAGTGTGGTGCCTTCGCCCCGGATGTGGCTGGCGTAGAGGTCCCCACACTGGGCGACGATTTTAGCGAGGGCCACCAGTTCTTCTGTCTTCGCAAAACTTCCAGGCGAATAGATCAAGCCTGTGGAGAGTCCCCAGGCCCCCTGTTCGAGGGATTCTGTCAAGAGGCTCTTCATACTCTCAAGCTCTTTGTGACTGGGGGTACGATCCTTCGTCTCTAAAATGGCGATCCGGAGTGCTCCATGGGCCACTAACGGAACTAAATTGAGCCCGAGACCGATGCGATCCAATTGGTCTGCATATTGCGTGAAATTATTCCAACTTAACCCGTGGGATGGGAGATAAAAGTCATGTACTTTCAGGTAGTCGTTCAGAACAGCCCTTCGCTCATCGCTCACTGGAAAGGCGCCAATCCCGCAATTACCGATCACCTCAGTCGTCACCCCCTGCAGTGCCTTGCTTTCAGCAAGGGGATGTTTAAAGATGCTGAGATCGGTATGGGAGTGGATATCAATAAAACCCGGGGCAGCCACGAGCCCATCCACTTCAACGACAGCTTTTCCTCCACCTTTTATAGACGGTGCGACCTCTGTGATCGTTCCTCTCTCAACGGCAATATCTCCCCTAAAAGGCTCTCGATTCGAGCCATCGATTACCAGCGCACCCCGAATGAGCAATGAAGACATACAAACACCTTCGCTATTTCATCCAAGGATGTCAAGCAAAAGTTTCAGACTCACTTTAGGAAGAAACTTTGTCAAAGGTAGGCCGGCAGATGCTAGCCGGAAACTTCCCTGAACGCGACTTTGAACCCAAATGGGCGCTGTCATTTAGTGCGCCTTTCCTTTGATAGCCTCATTACCCCTTAAAGTCTTTTGGGATCGGGGAAAATTCCAGGTCGTCGGGCCAGAGTCTGTTTTTCGGACCGCATGAGATGATGCCTCTCCGGCAAAGCTCTGATCGCCACTCGTATTTGAGAACAATTTTTGCCACCATGGTACGGTCAGGATCAAATTGCACCACGTAGGAGGGTGAGTAGGTTGTCTCTCCGAATCCGGTGCCAGCTTGTTCCCTCTCTTCTATTTTATATTTGCCGGCGGCACGACTCTCGCTTGAAGCCGACGGGGTTCGTGCGGCAGGCACTTCCCTCTTTGGAAGTGACATATCGGAACGGGGGGTGATTTTGGCTATCTTTTCTTTATAGACGGCAAGCGCAATGGTCCCCATGGCCGAGGCATCGGCAAATACTTTTTCTGCATAGGAATCGGACTGCTCGATAAAGTAGAACCTGTTCGTCCTGTCCATACCTGTTCGCCACCCTTCAAAGGTATTGGTACCATAAGGCCCGATGATATACATTCTTTCATTCCGGAGGAGATCTGATTTCTTGCCGTCAATAATGTTTCTCCCGTCCACAGCGATTACGACGCCAATACGCCTGACCGACTTATTCGTAATCTGAATAGAGTATCTCTGTCCCTTGACAGCCTCCAGATAGTAATACTCTCCTTGCTGATGGCCACGCAGGAAGGTTTCGTATTTGGGAAAGATCTCCCCATTATCCGAGACAATTCGCACATCGATGACATCGGTCTTCCCCACATGGGCACATGCAAGTGACGGAGTGACCAAACTGATAAACAATACCGCAATCAAAGCAATCCGTCTCATAACATTACCTCCTTTTTGAGTGTCTT
>Ga0335081_10015997_pt1 | contig 12132 bp, 8 predicted proteins | sample Lox_Sample_35_FD_206713 | JGI IMG/M metagenome (GOLD analysis project Ga0335081, IMG submission 206713) | Soil microbial communities from Loxahatchee National Wildlife Refuge, Florida, United States - Lox_Sample_3.5 | ecosystem: Environmental > Terrestrial > Soil > Wetlands | place: USA: Florida... | reverse complement strand
GATTGGTAGCCTCGACGGCTTGCTTGAAGGCCGGAACGCCGCCGTCCGCACGCGCGTCCTGCCGCGAGAACGCCGCCCGGAATGCCTTGGGCAGATTCTCCACACAAAGCGCGCTCGCCACCTGGCCTGCCTGGTGCCCGCCCATGCCGTCCGCCACGGCCAGCAACACGCCCGGCGACTCCACGTCGAGGGCGACATCCACTCCAACTCCGTGACCTGCTTGCTGGCGAAGGTCGAAGATCAGGACGCTGTCTTCGTTGTTCCGGCGCTTCTTGCCCTGGTCCGTCATGCCGACGGCGGAGATACGAACGGCGGCGTCTGAGCGCGGCGCGCCTATGGTTGCCGATTCCTGGGAATTCCCCAAAAGATTCACCGTGTTAAGCCTGCCTTGCTATCAGGATCTCGATGCGTTGGACCTCGGACACCCGAACGCGCCTGCCGCTCCCTCCAGCATCTTACAGGATCGTATCACCACCAGACAACCAGTGCCGGCCGAAACGTGAGATGGAGCTTGCTATGGGTTTTGGATTGTAGCACCGGCTCTGGTGGTTCTGCTTTTCGATCCAGAACATCCGGTCTCGAAAATCCATAGACGTCAACCGTAAACGTGGCAATCGATCCTCAGTATTCTTGAGATTTCCACCAGTTCGTCGACCCAGTTCCCGTAGCACCCGTGGGTGTGATTGGAATCGTAGGTCGCCAGAAACTCGTCCGCAGAAACTTTCAGACGCGCGAAAGCATGCGGCCACTCCTTGGTGGTAGCCTCGGCCTTGGCCCAGTTCTTGGCCTCGTCGAAAAGAACGAATTCCGCCGGTAGGATCGCCATCCAGTACTTTCCGTTGCGCCGCGTGAGGCGCGCCAGGGTAACCTCGCCCGCCTCGGCAAAGTGCATCACGGAAGCGCCGCCCGCCGGAAAGTAGAAGACCTCGGGCCACAAGTGCACCCGGGGCAGGTTGTCTTGCGGCCGTTTCGATCGCCCGGCAAAGAAGGTGGCGTGAGCCCCGGAGTTGCACAGGTCGAAGAAGTTGTCCTCGGCATCATAGTGCCTCACGTCGGCAAAGAGCACCGGCTCGCCGGTAACGTGTTTGAACAGCTCCATCGTCAGGGCGCCGTCCATATCCGCCTCGGTGGCGCACACCACCGGCTCCTTGGGGCCGTCCCAGTCGTAGGGATCGTTGGAGAAGGCGTCGATGATGTCTTCGGTGGTGAAGTTGTCGGTCATCTCCGGCTGCGCCTTGATCCCGAAAAAGTCGATGGCTTTTTCCTGGTTGATCTCCCGGCAGGCGTAGTAGCTGCGAATCTGGCGCTTCAGCAAATCCGGTGTCAGCTTTTTGCCGTCGTAGTGAATGTTTTTGCCCAGCATGTTCTCCAGCCATGCAAACGCATGATCCACCTTGGCCGCGTCCACCAGCTCAGAACGCCGGATGATCTCGTATTGATCGATGTGCTCCACATCGATGCCAAAATCGCGCTTCCACTGGTCGGCGTCGGCCACCGCGGTGTACATTCCCATGGGCCGGCCGCCGTAGAGTCCGAAGGTCTCGCCCTTCAGACGGCTTACCGCGACAGCAGAGCGCAACTTCTTCTGTAGCTCGGCGAAGACTTTATCGTCGCCAATGTCTCCCTGGACGCGGGAGTGGGTACGGCCCACCTGGTCCATGCCGCCCGCCGCCGCCAGCATCCCCACCATGCCCGGGTAGCTGGGATTGATGTTGGAGAACATCACGTAGGGGCCAGGCGCGAACTCGGTAGCGATCAGGGTGAGGTGCGGGAAGCACCACACCGCGTAGTTGAGAACAGTGGCCTCCACGCCCGCCTCCGCGAGCCGGCGCCCTTCGCGCTTGGCCACGCTGGGGTGCCAGACGATCTCCTCCCCTGCCACCACTTCGTACTCGCCCGTTGCTTCGAGGCGAGCACGAAACTTGTTCTGAAAGTCCCAGTTCATCTCTTTTTGCAGTTCGTGGGCAAACTTGCGCCCGTCCGAAAAGGTAAGTAGTCCGACTTTTTTCTTGCGCGTAAATGCCTCCTCCCTCCGGATGTGGAAACTGGAGAATTATGCTCATCGCTGCTGTTCGCAATTACGATGACGTATTCCGACCCTCATTGAGAGCCCCGAACGCGACTCCTACCTTTTGCTGCCCTTGCGATTTTCACTCGGGGTTTTACAAACAAAGTTCTCGGCACTCTCCTTGTTACCCTGCCCGGTCCACTCGGCTATTTCCGGGTAGGGGCAGAGCAGGTGTGTTGGCGGCGTAGCCTTCGCAGGACTGCCGTCCGGAGATTGGGTTGCGATGATCTTGCCGGGCGGCACGTTGGATTCGACCCACCTATCGAGGGCGGTCACCACATCGTGCTCCGCGTCCATCGCGGGCGGCGGAACTTCCGGCCTGTTCCCGAAGTTGTCAGGACCAGGGCCACCGAAGCAGTGCCCCATTCCCGGCACCATGAAAAGGCGATAGAACGCCTGGCTCCGTTGCAAGGAGTTCTCATCGCGCCTGCCGAGAGGTTGGCCGCTCATGAAAGACATCACGTTCTGGTAGTAGTCGATACTATCCGTTGGCGCGACGGCGGCATCGGCCCAGCCGTGGTACTGGATCATCTTGCCGCCCCGCGCCCGGAATCGTCGCAGGTCGGGGTTCGTCGAATTCAGGATCGGACCGAGCTTCTCGTCGGCGAGTTTGACGTCGCGATCGAAGTCTAAGGTGTGGAAGTCCCATTTCGGGTTCTGGAACACCATGTCCCCAAAGAATGCGTTGCCGAAGAAGAATTGTATGGCTTTTCCTGGCCCTGAGCCTGTAATCCAGAGCGGCCAATTGCCAGGAGCGGCCTCGGCGCCCGGCTCGTAACCGGGATAAAGCTGCTCGCCCGTTGTCGGGTTCCGAGGCCCGGCGTAGATCTTCTTTGCGGCTTCGACCTGCGGCGCGGTGAGACACTCCGGGCCGTCCGCGCCTTTGCACTGAATCACGGCAGGATCGAAGTGGCAACGGCGAGGGTCCTCGAGAATTCCCTCCTTCGCGCCTGCGAGATCGCTGCAGGCGGCGAGCGCCGCGGCCTGAAGCGCCGGGAGTTTGCTCGGCGGGATGTAGCTGGCGGGATCATTGAGCGTCGCCTGCTCGTTCCAGACGAAGCCCGCGAATTGGCGAGTCCAGAAGTTGGCGGGGGCGCCGACCACGATGCCCGCGAAGTCATCCGGGAAACGCTGCGCCTCCATCAGCGCCTCCCGTCCACCGTCGGAGCATCCGGTGAAATAGGAACGCGCAGCCTCTTTGCCGTAGAAGGAATGAATGATGGTCTTCGACGCCTGGGCGGTCTCGTGGACCGCGCGATAGCCGAAATCGATGACCTTCTCGGGATGACCCAATGCCCAGCTCACGTCGATCGCCCCCACATGCCCGTCGTCGGTCGATGCGGTGGCGTACCCTCGCTTCAGAGGCTCGATCATGCTCCGGTAGGTAATCAGTCCGGCGAAACCGCCGTTTCCCAGATCCTGAAACTTGCCGTTCCAGCTCGTTGCCGGCAGCCATAACTCGAATTTGATTTGTGAGTCGGCAGTGGGTTTCAGGACGCCTGCCACCCGGCAAAAGGCCGGCACCTCGAAGGGTCCTATTTTCCCCATCAGGTCTGGCGGCGGAGTAAACTGCCCGGCGGGCACGGATACCGCCGAGGTGACGGTTAGACTTGGGGCGACGAGGGAGGTAAGCTGCTCGCAGGGCCGCTCGGCCGAGGCCGGTAGCGAAAAGAGGACCCAAACTGCGAGCACGCCCATAAGCTCAAGCGAAAGACTCTTGGACCAATTCACAGGACCTCCGCTTCCTGCCGCATTCGAGCAGGCCGAACCCCGTTCGGCCCTACTGCATACCGGCAAAGGTATACTTCTGGTACTCCTCCGCGGCATTTGCCGGAGTGATCATCGTGGAGTGCAAAATGTAAGTCTTCTCGGGCTTGAAATTGGGGTCGTGCAGGATCTTTTCTCCAATCTCCACGGCCTTGTCCACACACAACGGATATACAAACGTCGCCGCTAGAATACCGTCCATCACTTTCTTGATTCCGCCGCTCGGACCCCCCAAGCCATCCACTCCGACAAAGATCATCTCCTTCTCACGTCCCAATTCCTTGGCGGCCAGATACGCGCCGACGGCCATCGGGTCGTTGTGCGCGTACACCACATCCACCTTCGGGTTCGCGCGCAACGCCTCGGTGGCGCGATCCTTCGCCTTAGCCTGAATCCAATCCGCCACGGCATTGTTCACAATCTTGATGCCGGGGTATTTCGCGAACACCTCTTGCGCGCCATCATTGCGCCCGATTTCGCCTTCCACGCCCAGCAGTCCTTTAATCTGGATGATGTTCCCGCGCGCGCTTCCATACTCCTTGGTCAGATAATCGACGATAAACTGGCCGGCCTCGCGGCCGATATCGTAATTGTCGGCCTTGATGTAGGTGGTATAGTTCGGCTCGATGATGTCGCGTTCAAGGCAGATGACCGGGACCTTCGCTTGCATAGCCTCACCCATCACGGCAGTCAGCGGCGCCCTCTCATTGGGCGCCACAATCAGCAGGTCAGGTTTTTGCCGGATAAAGGTCTCGATCTGGGCGATTTGCTTGTTATTGTCCTGCTGCGCGTCGTCAATCACGAGTTTTACGTCGGGATCCTTGGCCCAGAGCGTCGTCATCAGGGCGTTTTGGGCGGCGCGGTAAGGTTCTGCGTTATTGCATTGGCTGAAGGCGACAAAGAGCTGCCGACTTTGCCCAGGATGAGGACCCGATGAGCAGGAGGCGACGAGCGCAATCATGGCGCATCCGATTATCACCATTCGCCAACCGGGCTTGATCCATCTTTGGGAACGATCTTTCATGCCTCTAACCTCGGCCCTTCAGGAAAGTGCGAAGGAGTTGCGAGAGTGATTCCAGCAAGTCGCATGTTACTGTACTGATGAGATTAATGAAGTCGAGCATTCGGCTTCTCGCGCTTACGCCGCCTTGCCTTTCGGCATTAACGCCACCGCGGCGATGATGATCACCGCCTTCACCATCATCTCGACATTACTGTCAACATTGTTCAGACGCAAGGCGTTGGTGAGAATGCCGAGGATAAGTGTGCCGATGATGGTGCCGGAAATCGATCCTTTACCGCCCATCAAGCTGGTGCCCCCGATAACAACGGCCGCAATTGCATCGAGTTCGTAGGCGACGCCCGCGTTAGGATTCCCCTGGTGGTTTTCGGCTGCGTAGAGCACACCCGAGACACCTGCCAGCAAACCGGAGAGCGCGTACACCCAGACTTTCACCGAAATGATGGGAAGCCCGGTATATCGAGCTGCCTGCTCGTTGTCACCGATCGCCCGTACGTGGCGGCCGAAGACGGTTCGGTCGAGAACAGTCCAGAAGGCCACCGCCACTGTAACCAGCGCTCCGATAATCACGATTTTGCGGCTGAGTAGGGAAGCGAAAACCGCTGCGGGGTCGTTGCCAAATCCGATGTCGATATTGGCATTATTGGTGAACCACTTTGCCAGCCCACGGATTCCGATCATCGTGGCCAAGGTTACGACGAAGGGCTGAATGTTCAGCGCGGAGATCACAGCTCCATTGATGGCGCCGACGAGCGCGCATGCCAACAAGGCCAAAGCTATCGCGGAGACAATGTGCCAAACCTCTCCTTGCGCCGAGGCCCCATTCACCAGTTCCTTGGCAGCGATGCACGTTGCCAGGGCGAGAATACTTCCGACGCTCAAATCAATCCCCGCGGTCAGGATGACGAAGGTCATGGCAACAGAGATGATGCCAATCACCGTCACCTGCTGCAGAATATCGGTGAGATTTCCTGGCTGAAGGAAGATGTTGCTCCCGTCCGATGCGCGTGGGCTGAGAGCGATCGCCGCGATGGTGATGGCAATCAATGCGAGAACGCTCTGAAACCGCCGGAACAGCCGCATGGTGCCGATGGATGGGCTTCTCGGCGGCTTCGCCCCGCCATCGTTCAGAGAACGAACCGCGGTCAATTGATCCGGCGCCTCCAAGCGCGACTCCGAGGTGGGGGAACTTGGACTCAAAGGTGTGCCCCCTCGCTCTGTACGGTCGCCATTCCAGTGACGAATGACATGATCTCTTCCTGGCTGGTTTGCGCCGCCTCAAGGATACCCATATTCCGGCCGCCGTTCATGGTCATGATGCGGTCGCAACACTGCAGAAGCTCGGTTAATTCCGAGCTGACAAAGATCACGGCCTTACCGTGAGCCACGAACTCGTCGATGATCTCGTAGATGTCGCGTTTGGCCGCGACGTCCACTCCTCGAGTCGGATCGTCGAGGAACAGCACCTCCGGATTCACCAGCAGCCACCGGGCCAGCAGCACCTTCTGCTGGTTCCCGCCGCTGAGGCTGCTGACCGGCGCATCGTAGGAGGCGGCCTTCATCCGGGTCCTATTGTGAACGCTTTTCGCGGCTTTCGCTTCCTCCGAGCGGCGCAGAAATCCCCACGAGTTGAATCGCTGCAGCACCGCCAGCGTACTATTCGCGAGCACGCTCATCTGCATCATCAGCCCCTGGAGCTTGCGATCCTCGGGCACGAGGCCGAAGCCCGACTTGACGGCCTGCCGAGGCGACCGAGCGCTCGAGCGTTGACCTCTAATCAGGAAAGTGCCGGACTTGATCCGATCCAGGCCGAACAGCGCCGCTCCGAGTTCGCTTCGGCCCGCACCGGCCAGGCCTGCGATTCCAAGCACCTCGCCGCGGCGCAACTCAAAGGATATCCCACGGATCTTGTGCGTGGTGAGTCCAGTCACGCTTAAGAGTACTTCATCAGAGATCGCACGGGTCCGCCGCGAAGCAGTAGTGTTCTTAAATTCTCTACCCACCATCAAGGTGATGATTTCGTTGGCGGTGGTCTCGCTGGTGACGCGCGTGCCCACCGTTACGCCATCGCGCAGAACCGTAATGCGATCGCAAACCGAGAAGATCTCCCTCATTTTGTGCGAGACAAACACGATCGAGACCCCTTGGCTTTTCAGCGTTCGAATCAGAGCAAAAAGGCGGTCCACTGCGTCGAAGGGCAACGAACTGGTTGGTTCGTCCATGAGCAGAATCTTCGCCTTCTGGCTCAGAGCCCGGGCAATGGCTACCAGTTGCTGTTGCGCGATTGGCAGGGTGCCTAAGACGGCCCGCGGGCTGGCGGTGACACCAACCTGCGCCAAGAAAGGCCGGCAAAAATCGTCCATTTGTTTGTAATTGACGATGCGGTGCCGTGCAAAAGTCGCGTTGCCGATCACGATGTTCTCGGCCACCGTCAAGTCAGGAAACAGATCGAGCTCTTGAAATATGATCGCGATGCCTAGACGTTGCGCGTCCATCGGGTTGGCGATCTTGACCTCATGACCTTCAACGAAGATGGTTCCGCTATCGGCCCTGGCCGCGCCTGCCAGAATCTTCGACAAAGTGCTCTTCCCCGCCCCGTTTTCGCCGATCAGGGCGTGAACCTCCCCCGAGTCGAGCGAGAAGCTTGCGTCCTGGAGAGCGCACACGCCCTCGTAATGTTTGGTGATGTGTTCCGCTCTGAGAAGTTCTTTGCTCATAAATCAGCGTACTTCCAGGTAGTCCTTGTCTGGGAGCTTGGGAAATGGCGCATGGGGCTCGGTTTGGTACCAGAAAGCCGTGGAGGAGATATCGTCCTGGAGGGGCAGATAGCGCCAGCCCGATCGCCAGCCAAGGGCCTGTATCGTGACCTTGAGATCGCTCTCAAACCGGATGGGGTCCATGATGTGCCACCGGTACAGCCCAAATCGTTCCTGCGATGCGTAGTGCCCGTCGGGTCGGATCACCTGAGCGAGCCCTGTATAAGGAGTGGTGAACTCCTGGTAATGGTAAGAGCTAGGCGGGGCTGACGGGAGCTGTCCGGCCAGAAGGTCAAAAGGAAAAGTAGGCGGAGGGCCAACATCAAAATCGTAAGAGCCGCAGAAGTAGTCCTCGGTACCCGTGCCGTTGATGGTGGGGAACTTTCCGTCGCCATCGAGGAAAAACTTGATTTCGCCTTCGCCCCACCAGCCGGTATTGTGGACGCCCCAGGCCAGGTAGGTCCCTACGTAATGGCCCCAACCCTTGACGCCGTCGAGGATGGTGTGAACGCTCTTATAGGGCAACGGATTTGACCGTCGAAACTGAGCGTGGAAGTAAGCGGCGTCCGAGGGAACTTCGGTCAAGGTATAATCAATCTGATAGTAGATTGTCATCGCGACGTCATCGATATTCTCCAGGGTGATTTTGGCCGATTTCCGGAAAGGCATGGGCCAATAGGAATTAAGCCCGCTTCCGGGGTTGACGCAGATCGCCAGGGACGAGACCTGCGCGTATTGCCCCCAGCCGTTGGCAAAGAAATCACCGACCGGGACTTCCACCGATGGCTCGCTTTCGCCATCCCAATACATGCGTAGAATCGAGAACCGCAGATGGCCGGTAGGAGTCATCCAGATATGCTGGATCTCGCCGGGCCCCTGGATCTCAGCCAGCGTGAACGTCTTCTTCGCCTCGATTTTGTAGGATGGAGAAATCTTCCAACCCTGTCCCAGGTCGCGCGCCGCCTGAGCGCCTGTCCCCACTGTAGCCATGCCCCCTTTGCCCTTTTCTCCGGTCAGGTTCTCCGGGCTGATCGACCGGGTCTTGGCGTGGGAGAGGCGCGACAGGTTTCCCATGCTCTGGTTCAATCCATCGTAAGTGGTGTTTTGTGCCGGTGCAGTCTGGGCCGCGAGCGCACCAGCAATCAGCGCTGCCAAGATCGAATAGCGTAGGTTCATGAGTACCGCCCTCCCTCGTGTCGAAGTCTCCCACCTTTTCCGATTCGTAAGGCCTACCCTTCAGCCGCTCCCCGTCGTCGAAGGTGATCCGATTATCCACCCTTACCTTTCCCCAGGCTCGCTTGTGCGGCAATTCCCGGAAAGGCCTTCAGATAGCGCGCGTGTGTACTACCCGCCAAATCCGTCTCTCCCAGTTCAGAGTAGATCTCACCCAACTGTCGATAGGCATCCCCCAAAAGGGGATCGAGTTGCAGGGCCTTTTCCAGGTAGTCCGCCGCTTTGGTTTGGTCATGCGCAGCGCGCCATGCGACGGCGGCGTGAAGATAATGGGTGGCCACGTTGGGCTCCAGTTTCAAGGCTTGCTCATATGCCGTCGCCGAGTGCTCGTAGTCACCCACGTTAAACAGGACCTCGCCGATATCGGTAAGCACGGCGGTGTCATTGGGGAACTTCGACCAACACGATACCAGCAATTGCATGCCTGCCAGAGTAATATTCATCGATCGCAGCTTTTCGCCTATCTCTACGTCTGCGAGCCCGAGATTCCTTGTCGTCAGGTCCGGCGGTGGTTCGTGCCAGGGCACCAGCTTTCGCTGTTCGACGGGTACCTCCGCGACATCTTCGGGAGGTCCGCCGCGCGTGATACGGTGGTCAGTAAAAGTAGTGTGGCCTCCGTCTGTGACTTCGCGGATCGGCATGTGGCAACCGATACAATCCTCATTGGGCTTCGCGTGGGTCTTGAGGAGGGAGACGCCGTGGCAGGCGAGGCAGCGTTCCCGGAAATAGGTCTTTGGATTCGACGGCCGCTGATGGGGATCATGGCAAGTCCCGCACCACAGCTTTCCGCCGCTCTTGCGCCAGCACAGGCTCAAAACCAACTCTTGAGACTGACTGATCACCTTGAAGGGATTGGTTCGTGAAGCGTCGAGCGATCCCTCGTAGACGTACACCGAAAACACGTCCTCCAGGTTCTCACCCGCGTGAAAGTCAGAGAATCGCTTGCCGGGGTTCGTCGTACGCGCCTCACCGATGAGATGGCATTGTTCGCAGACGCTGTCACGGGCCCTCTCGGGAAGCTTGGCCGGATTGACGATTGAGCCTGGCGCCGGGTTGCGCAGATGTGCTTCCGCCGGACCGTGGCATCGCTCGCAGCTTATTCCTTCTTCTTCGAAGGGAGGATCCTGATAGGTGTTCAAAGTGTCGGGCTTGGGCCGGGCGCGGCCGGAATGACAGAACAGGCAAGCGGATGTTACAGGACGAGAGAAATTGGGGGCACTCAGCGTTTCATACCCCGGCGCTAATCCCCAGCCGCGCTTCGGGTAGTAGCAAAAAGGCGACTGAAAAAGGTGATTTTGTAGCTCGATCAGGTAGCCGATGGCATGCAGCCCCGACCCGATGGCATACTCGGGCTGGTACTCTTCCGTAGATTCGCCCCGCTCCACGCGCTGCAGCATTTTGGATCCGACCGGTGTTACGGAGAAACTCGAGCCCGATGCCGCGTGCGCGAAGCTCCCCGGCGGCTGTGGCGCGGCTGGACCTAACGAATGTGCCATAGGAGTGGCGGCGTAGCCAGCGACTTCCTTGGGGTGGCACTGGGCGCAAGGCAGGGCACACCTGGCGAGCGATGCCGCCGCAATAGCAACCAGAGCGGTCAGACCCGATCTGCGCAAAGTACTTCCGAATGGCATTGACGTTCCTTGCCGATGTCCATTGCCGACCGGCAACTCCAATCTTCAATTGTCCTACCGCGGCCACCTTTCCGAGAGCGGCGGCAGTTTCGGAAACTCCGCGTGCGGCTCCGTCTGGTACCAGTAGCCCACTGAGGATACGTCGTCAGCGAGAGGCTGATACTTCCCGTTCGGCCACCAGCCCAGGGCCTGGATCGCCACCCGCAGGTCCTGGTTGAAGACGATGGGATCCATAACATGCCAGCGATAGAGGCTCCACTTCGTGGGACCACTTTCGTTGGCGTGCCTCAGCGTGCATCCGGTGTAGGGTCCGGAGTAAATCTCCGGAAAACCGTAACTGCCGCCGAAGTAGTCTTCCGTTCCCGTCCCATTGATGGTGGGGAACTTGGTGTCCCCATCGATGAAGAATTTCATCTCGCCCTCTCCGAACCAGCCGTCGGAGAGTTGAGCCCAAGCCAGGAAGGTTCCTACGTAGCGCCCTTGCCCTTTAACACCCTCCAAGATGGTGTGCATGGGAAACGATCTGCTGGTGACTGCGCGCCGCCATTGAGCATGGAAGTAGCCCGCATTGGCCGGAACATCTGTCGCTGAATAAGTGATCTGATATGTCATCAGCGTCAGGGGCTTCTCCGATTCACTGGTGAAGGTGACCTTGGCATGCTTGCGAAAGGGCATCGGCCAGTAGCAATTCAGCGCGGACGTGGGATTGACGACCACCGCCAACGAGTTGACTCGCGCGAAGATGTCGTGTCCGACGGCGAAGAAATCCGTCATCGGGACTTCGACGGAGGGTGTCGCTTCGCCGTCCCAATAGAAGCGCAAAACGCATGCGCGGCCATTATCGCCCCAGTTCGTTTCCGTGGCCATCCAGATGTGCTCAATGATGCCGGGACCGTCTACGTCCATAATCGCAACGGTTTCGCCGGGCTTGGGTTTGATAAAGGGCCGCACTTTCCAACCTTGTCCGAGGTCTGAGGTTGCCTTGGAGAAAGGCAGGTCCGGGTCGGCAGGATTGGGTACGGCCATCCCGCCCTTGCCTTTCTCTCCGGTCGGATTCTCCGGGCAGACCGATCGAGTCTCCGACCGGGTCAGGAAGGGCAAGCTTCCCAAGCCTCCTGCCGACCCGCCAAACTGAGCCGCCGCTGCTTCAGGGTAAGCCTTAGCGGGTTTGCCCAAAGGCGACACGAAAGCGCCTAACGCGGTTCCTAGAAACTGATTCCGTGTAACTTTTGTTGTCATAACCGAATCTTACCTCTTTGCTTTCGCTCCGGGTCCGCCTATTACGCATTCATAACGTCTTTTTATAAGAAATGGCTACCGTGTGCGCATCGCGGCCGCCGATCACGGCCAAGCTTGGCATGGAACGTTGGGCGTCCTCCATAGGGCCACGGGCTTGGGGACCGGACGAAGCTCAGCGTCCATCAATACAATGATTCTGAAGGCTATTCCGGTTCTCTCAATGAGACAGAGCTTTGGCGTCCGAAACTCGTTCCCGGCCTGCCGCCGGCACGTTTTGGGAGCCCGAGATGACTGGTCTCCGTGGTCGGAACTGTTCTCAAATACAGGCACATTCATCTCGCCAGCTATTGACATGCTTTGGCTCGCGCCTGCATTTTTGCACAGCACCTGCCCGATCTGATGGAGGCTAAAAGGCAC
>Ga0335081_10015996_pt1 | contig 12133 bp, 9 predicted proteins | sample Lox_Sample_35_FD_206713 | JGI IMG/M metagenome (GOLD analysis project Ga0335081, IMG submission 206713) | Soil microbial communities from Loxahatchee National Wildlife Refuge, Florida, United States - Lox_Sample_3.5 | ecosystem: Environmental > Terrestrial > Soil > Wetlands | place: USA: Florida... | reverse complement strand
TGTTGAGTGACAATCCGGCCGACACCTGGTTGAGAATTACGTGTCACCCAAGGTGCCAGCAGCCTAGATTTAGGTCCGCCATCTTGCGGGGTCGTGGTAAACTCCGTAGACAGCGTGGACGGAGGTAGAGATGGCAACATCCCAAGCGGTCGGCAATCGGACGCAGGTCGAGGCGTTTGCGATCCGTTGGCCCGCCGTTGGAATTCTCCTGTTCGGGCCGGCGATCGTTTACTGCGTCGGTTTCTCGAATCTTCCACGGGCGCACAACGCCACTCACGACACTCGTCACGCTAGTGGCTTTCCCTGCCACTGAGGTTGTTGTGAGGGAGTTCCGAACACTCGTGCTGGTCGCGGTGGCATCAGGTACGCTGGCTGGGCTTGTCTGGTTCGCGGGTCAATACTTCGCGCTGATTCCTCTGATACAGAGGGCCGAGACCTACGAGGCCGCTCACGAAGCCGCACACGGCGCAGCGGTGCATCAGGAAGAAGGCTGGAAGCCGAAGGACGGCTGGCAGCGCAACTCTTTGACGGCGCTGGCGACGGTGCTTACGGGCATTGGCCAAGCGGCGATACTGTTCGGGTTGGTCTTTCTGTCACGGTGCCGTATCGATGCCCGTAAGGGCTCGCTTTGGGGATTGACCGCTTTCGTCTGCTTCAATCTTGCTCCGGCGCTGGGGTTGCCGCCGCAGCCGCCTGGCGTCCCTGTGGCGAATTTGGTCGACCGGCAGGTCTGGTGGGCTGCCACCGTGGTTGCAACCGGGACCGGAATCTATGTGATCGCAGCGCCACGGACCTCGTGGTTACTGAAAATCGGCGGCGGGATTTGCCTAGCGCTGCCGCATGCAATCGGAGCCCCGGGGGCAGCGGGAGAGTCGATTGTTCCCGGCCAACTCATACGGCAGTTCGCGATCCTGTCCCTAGTGGCAGCTTGCATATTTTGGCTGACGCTGGGTATCGTTGGCGGGTTCCTCTGTGATCGCTATATGTCCAGGGCGGACAATTGATTAAAGCGGCGGACGTTCCTTTGAGGCCTGCGTCCGACAGCGCCGACGCGATTCTGATGAGCGCACCCCAACATCACGAGAATCCCCGCGCATGTTCTCGTTGACAATGCGGATGCATATCCTGGTTCCAAGCCGCCCGTGAAAGCCTCCTCTGAAACGCTGAACGGCTAGACGTCACTATCCACTTGGCAGCACGATGAGTAACTTACGGCGACGGGGGTTCTCTGTACTTCGCCCCGGCCACAGCGTGAGGTGCGGCTGGTAGCGAAAGAAACAACGGTCCGAGCGAAGACCAACGTGCTTGCCGTGGATCACCACCCGGTTTTCTGCGAGGGCGTCGCGTCCATCATAAACCGGCAGCCGGACATGAGAGTGATTGCGGAAGCCAACTCGGGCCTCGAGGCTATCGATCTGTTCAGACAGCATCGGCCCGATGTGATGGTTACGGACTTGCGGCTGCCCGGAATGGATGGCATCGAGGTCACCCGGACAATCTGCCAGGAGTTCCCAGGAAGCAAGGTCCTGATCCTAACCGCGTGTGACGGCGACGAAGACATCTATAGGTCATTTCAGGCCGGTGCCAGAGGATATCTTCTCAAACGTACACGTCGAGATGATCTGATTGACGCCATCCGCGCGCTTCACGGAGGACACCTGTCTCTGCCACAGTTGATCGCCACCCGACTTGCCGGGCGGGTTCCCACGAGCGACCTAACCTCTCGCGAACGCGAAGTGCTGACCGGTATGATCCACGGAAAGAGCAATAAAGAAATCGCAACGCGCCTCTTCATCAGCGAAGGCACAGTCAAGGTCCACGTAAACAGCTTGATGTGGAAATTGCGTGCGGACAACCGAACACAGGCGGTAGTTACCGCCCTCCGCCGTGGCATCGTTCATCTTGAAGACGAGGCACTTTTGAACCATGCCGGAAGCCAGCCATAGTAATAATTGCTTCTCTCCCGCTCACTGTATCGGTTCCATGCCGTCTCGGCCAAAAGTTATACCTACGACTCTATCGAAAGACACCGTTACGAATTCACTTACAAATTCACAAACTGTTGGAGAAGGAAATATTTTTGGAAAGGAGGTTTCTACTTATGGAATCAGTCCTGTCACTTCAGACAATGGCAGTACCGGTGAAGCCGATCGGAAGTCTCTCGTCTTTGCTTAGCTGGTCATGCTGCAACAGCAAGAAGGCCCTTTAGTTTCGCAATTCGCCCTTGTCCGGGCTGGCTGCCTCGGAAACCATCCACCGGCATTCAGCCTGGCTCAGGCGAATCCAAAAGATACACTCGACTTCATCTAGCTCCAGGTGAGTAACTATGGAATATGGTCTGGAACGTAAGTTAAAGCGTGATTTATTTGGGTATTGCTTTCTCCACCCTCGATTCTACGAAGAAATAGATAGGTATGTTCCCGTGGACAGAACATACCAGGAACTCGTGACGAAACTCCTTCCAGCGTGCTGGGAGGTCCGGCCCGAACGGCTCTGGTACGCCGCCCTGCCGCCGGAACTTTCTTTGCCCTCCCAAGGTTTCAAGATTCATCTTTCGGCAACGTGGGCGACGGCGGACGAAATTCTGCGAAGGGCAGTGCCAATTCTTGCTCGTGCGGAAACCGCTTTCAAATTCGTCGCCGATCCGGCCATGCTCGACTACATGAACTCAAAGAACTATCCCAGGGCGTCATCTGGCAAATTCATCACGATCTATCCCAAAGACGAAGGTTGTTGCAAGGTGCTGCTCGAATCGCTCCGCGAAGCGACGATGGACCTGAAGGGACCGCATATTCTGTCCGATCGGTCGTTTCACGGCAGCAAGGTCGTTTTTTACCGATACGGCGGGTTCGTGCCGCAGTTTCAATTGACTCTGTACGGCGATCGCCAACCGGTGATTGTTGGTCCGGACGGAAAATTCATGCCCGATGCGCGCGGGCCGGCATTCCAATTACCGCCCGGCACATGCGATCCATTCCAACCCCGGCCGACGGTACCGCCGGCGTCGCCACTGTTGCATGGCCGTTTCAAGGCGGAATCCGCCGAATCGTTTTCTAATTCAGGTGGAGTTTACCTCGGTCACGATACCACGAACGATCAACGCGTCATCATAAAGGAGGCCAGGCCCGGAACCTGCTCCCGAAAGGGCTCCGCCGCGGATGCGACCGCTGTCCTGGCCAAGGAATACAAAGTTTTGACTACACTACAGCCGACAGGATATGTTCCTGCGGCGATCGACTACTTTCAGGAGTGGGATCACCATTTTCTCGTCGAAGAGTTTGTTGAAGGTGTACCACTGTCAAATTATCGCGCGCTCGAAGAGGTCGGCCTGCTCGTCAACAGAACTGGGGCGGCGGATTCGGTGAATAAATTCTGCGAGCGGCTGCGCCGGATCACACGAAATTTGATTGATGCGGTCCAGGCGTGTCATGAAAAGGGAATCGTGCTGGGAGATCTCGCTCCCGACAACATCATTATTGATGAAAAGAGTTTGGCGATTCGTCTGATCGACTTCGAGGGTGCCGTTATCCTCAACGAGAGCGGTGATTCTGACCACGCCGCGATGGCCACGTTGGGATTTGTCTCTCCTCGAAGAATACTGGGCGAGCCGCTCTCGAGCGCGGACGACTGGTACTCGCTCGGATCTGTAATTTACAGCCTGATTCTTCCCTTGCAGCCTTTCTTCCATCTCCATCCGGAAGCGCAAGACACTTTCTTGCTTGCAGTAATCAAAGATCAGGGGCTTCCGCCTGAAGTATCAGATCTCATATCGGCGCTGTTCGAGGCTTCCGTGCCACGTGCGAAACACATCGTCGCCAACGAGTTTTCTTTTCCCGAGTTGCGAGATGCGGCGAACGAACTGGCCACACCCGCGGATGTCGAGGGTGCCGTTCGGGGTATCGCTGATCACATCTTGGCAACTGTCGATTTTGCCCGGGACGACCGTCTGTTCCCCAGCGACTATCGAGTTTTCTCAACCAATCCCCTAAGTATATCCTTCGGTGCCATTGGTCAAGCTCTATATCTACAATCCACGTTTGGCGCGGCTCCCGCGAATGTCGCCGAGTGGATCTTGCGCCAGCCCGTTACCGTTGACGACTATACGCCCGGATTGTACGTCGGGCTGGCCGGGATGGCTTGGGGTCTCGCCGAACTGGGATACGAAGGCGAAGCCCGCCAAACCATGGACAAGGCCTACCAATCGCCTCTACTTTACGAGTCGCTGGATATCTTCTACGGATGCGCTGGCACGGGACTGGCGAGCCTCTACTGGTGGTATAGAACCAGAGACAGCAAGTTTCTCGAAAAAGCCCGCGAGTTAGGGGACTACATCCTTCGAGCCGCAACTGACGATCCCGACGGGTACTACTGGCGCAATGTCGATGGAGGCCATCACTTTGGCTACGCGCATGGGGGAAGCGGCATTTCGCTGTTTCTCCTTTATCTTCACCGGGCCACACAGGATTCTCGGTATCTTCAGTACGCTATTCGGGGTCTGGACTATGAGATCGCGCAGGCAAAGCACGAGGCAGGATACATAGTCTGGAGCAGAACCAAGGAAAGTAACATCTTGTCGCCTTACTGGCGGTACGGCAACGCGGGAATCGGCAGCGTCTTGATCCGCTTTTACTCGATTCTAAAGAGCGAACGGTATCTCAGGCTAGCTCACAAAGCGGCTTGTTACACGGCCAGCAAATATGCCGGGTTCCCTGGACAGTTCATGGGCCTAAGCGGAATGGGTGAGTATCTTTTGGATATGTATCACTTTACTGGAGATTCGCACTATAGAAATGAGGCTATGAAAATTGCCGCTGGAGTTCTGCTCTATGCGGTCCCGGAACCACAAGGCACTGCTTTTCCGGGCGAAGAGCTGTTGCGGCTCAGCACCGACTACGGTACGGGCTCGGCAGGAATCGGCATGTTCCTGCAGCGGCTTCTGCAACCTGCGAACCGCCTGTTTCACGACCTTCATTCCGATGACCTGGCTGTTGGACCGGAAGGCGTTCGCCCACAGGTAGAGAGTTTGGATTACGAATGCGCAAGATAATAAAAGCAATTGGCAATCATAAGCTCTTCTGTCTGGGAGTCATGCTGTGGAGCCTGGCACTGAACGGCGGGTTCACTGTCTTAGACCCGCTGATCAATAAATACCTCATAGATCTCGGCCTAGTAGAGCATCGTGTGCGGCTATTTGCCTTATTGGCGGCGGCAGTGGTTCTGCTCGGCGTCCTCTTTCGAATCGGGATGTGGCTAAACGTTCTGCTGATCCGTCGCCTGCAAAATGCTGTGACCAGCAGTCTGACCATGAGGATGATCAGCGCTTACTACGAGACCGCCTGTCCCGAAGTCACTGGCGCATCTCCGGGGTACTTCATTGCACGGATTTATGACGAGCCGGCACAGGTGGCAGCTAACGTTGTGACTGTAGGAATAGGCCTATGTGTTTATGCTGCATCGCTGGTTGGCGCTTTGGCAGTGAGCGCATATCTTGCCTGGCGGCTTACCGCAGTGCTGCTTGTGGCAGTACCGATGCTGTTCTGGCTGGCGAGAAAATTCCAACCGCAGATCAGCCAGGCGTCCGCGCGAGAGAACGAAGAAGAAGCTCGGACTCGAGGAATTGTCGGCCAAGTCGTAGAGGCCTATAAGACGGTCAAGCTCTTCAGCCTGGAACAATCCATCGTCACGCGAGTGTGCCGGCAGCTTACGAAGCGTCTCGGTCTGGGCTACGAAACGGTCCGGACCTCGGCAAGCTATGAGGCCGTGAGCGGTGTCCTGCTCTCCTTTGCCGAGGCATTAGTGTTGATCGGAGCGGGCTTTGAGGTGGTGAATGGAAGGTTGTCCATCGGGGGTTTGTTCGGCTTCATGAGCGCCTTCTGGAAGATCATCAATGCGGGCACCAGCCTGATTTCCCAATTCTCAGCGCTCGCTAAAGTCACCGGACAAGTGGATCGCCTGCTCGAATTTGAGAACCTGCCTAAGGATGCCGCCGAGGAGAAGGAGCACCACAACGCCGCCGTAGAGCTGGAAACTGTCGCGGTAAAATACGGCGCGAAAACCGTTCTCGATAATATTGACCTAGCCATCGTACCCTGCGAGCGCCTCCTGATCCTGGGACCGAACGGCAGCGGAAAGTCGACACTCGCCAACCTGATTACCGGCTTTGTGCGCCCGTTTGGTGGAACGCTGAAACGGCCCAAACGCGACCGCATCGCGGCCCTGCTGACACCCTTTCACTTTATTCCCGGCACTCTGAAAGACAACGTGAATTTCGATTGCCTTGATCGGACGAAGCAAGAGCTCTTTGTCGGACTGGCCGAGTCTTTCGAGCTGGCAGACAAGTGCGACGTGGAGCTTGCGGCGTCGTTCTCCGAAGGAGAGAAGAAGAAAGCTCAGATCATTATGACCCTGCTGAAGGATGCGGACCTGTGTTTATTCGATGAGCCCTTTGCGCACCTGGATGTGCCGAGCAAGCACATGGCGATGCAGATCATCCGCCAGCATACCCGGGGCAAGACCGTGGCCGTCATCATGCACGGGGACGAGCAGTTTCATCAGTATTTCGACCGCGTGATCCGGCTGGAGAATGGCGTGCGAACAGACAGCGTTATAGCAAGCGCAGCGGCATTGGATGCTACTGCGGTATAACCACCGATGAACAGTATCGCTTGTGAGGTTCGCGTAGCAATTCGTACACTCTGCCGGGCGCCACGATTCAGCCTGACCGCACTGCTCATACTGGCCTTGAGCATCGCGCCCGTCACTCTGACATTCAGCATCGTTGACAGCGTGTTGCTGCGCAGCCTCCCCTACCCGAATTCAGATCGCCTCTTCTACCTGCACTGGCAGGCCCAGAGTGGCACCCTGCACGCGCTTTCCGCCACCAAATTTTCTTTCTTGCGGCGGCACAGCCGGACCCTGGAGGAGTTCGGGGCCACTGACTTGGCCTCTGCAGGGGTTAATATCGCGGGGCGCGGGAGTGCGACCTATGCGCATGCGCTGCACGTTTCGCAAGGATTCTTTCGAACCATTGGAGTGCACCCACTGCTGGGTCGCGACTTCCTGCCGCAAGAGGAACGCACCGGAAGCGATCGCGTGGCGATTCTTGGCGACAGTCTTTGGCGGCGCGAGTTCCGCGGCGATCCGACCCTGTTGGGCCGCTCCATCACGGTGAATGACCAGAGCTATACCGTGGTTGGCGTGATGCCGCCCAATTTTGTATTCACACCCGATGCCGACGTACTGTTGCCACTGCCGAATGCATCGCCCTCGGAGGCGAACGAAAACCGTTACGCGGTGATCGCGCGAACCATAGCTGGAATTACCCAGCAGCAGGCCCAGGCCGAGATGACCTCGAGGTTCGAGGAGTTCCGCCGCACGTATCCAGATCAGGTGGGACCCGGCGAACACGGTGTCCGGTTAGAAAGATATCAAGATTGGATTGTGGGAGATGTGAAAACTGGCCTGCTGCTGATTTTCGGCGCTGTCTCTATGGTCTTGCTGATTGCCTGTGTCGACATCGGTGTTCTGCTTCTGGTCCGTATGGCTCATCGGAGTGGAGAGATGGCAGTCCGGGCGGCACTCGGAGCAAGAAAGGTGCACCTGGTCCGCCAAGTGATGACAGAGAGTCTGGTTCTGGCGTTCGCTGGAGGGGCCCTCGGCTTGCTGGCGGCGCAATGGAGCTTGCCGGCCATACTTTCGTTCATCCCTGATGACCTGCCGCGTGCGGCGGAGATTGGTTTGAATCTCCGAACTGCCACATTTTCTGTGGCGGCGGCCGCATTGAGCGCGGTTTTGTTCGGACTGGTCCCTGCATGTCGCGCAGCAGCTATGAACGTTGCCGAGTGGCTTAAGCAATCCGCGCAACGAACAGCCACGAGCTTGAATCAGGTGCGGATCGGTAACGCTCTCCTTTCCTGTCAGATAGCTCTTTCATTAGTCTTACTAATCAGTGCGGCGTTGCTGTTCCAGAGCCTGCTGCACCTACGGTCGGTACCGCTTGGGTTCAATCCCGAGAACCGCCTGGCACTTGAGATCGCGCTGGACGGGAAGAATTACGAATCGACGGCGCAGACGTGCGCCGCAACGCAACGGGTCTTGGATTTGATCCGGACGCTACCTGGCGTCATTTCCGCTGCCTCCGCGTCGAACCAGCCCACAGAACCTGGCTTGAACATACCACTACACTTTGAGGGTGATAACGGCGACGACGAGAGCGTGGAGTTTCGCGCAATTAGTCCCGGGTACTTCCAGACGATGGGTATACCGGTCGTTGCCGGTAGAGACGTTGCCCGGAGCGATTCCGCCGATGCCCCACTGGTGGCGATCGTCAATGAGACGGCTGCCCGATTTTATGGTCGCGACCGGAGACCTTTGGGCGCGTATTTGACGCTTGGAAGAGGCCTAGGGCCGGCACTCGCCGACCGCCCCCGGCAGGTTGTCGGCATCGTGGGCGACATTCGCGAGTCGAGACCGGACCAGGAAGCGCTGCCTACGGTCTTCGTGCCCCTTAGCCAAGTGCCCGACGAACTGACGTCATTGATGAATCGCGCGTTCCGGAAGTCGTTTGTGATTCGGACTGAGAGAGTATCTGGGGTAATGGCGCAAATTCGGCACGTGGTTCCGACGGAGCTATCCGTCGCAAGCGCGCGCCCCATGACCGAAGTCGTCCATAACACGACCGCGCACCTCCGATTCCAGGCGTTTCTTATGCTCGCCTTCAGCGGGTGCGCGCTCCTGCTGACCGGCGTGGGGATCTTCGGAATAGTCAGCTTCCAGACCAATCAACGCAGGCACGAACTGGGTATCCGCATGTCCCTAGGTGCCAAAACGTTCCAACTGCTTTGGTTCATGCTCCTGCAAGCAGTGCTTACAACGACGTTCGGCGTCGCTGCCGGAATCGCCGGAGCCGTTGCTATAACACGAGTTCTGGCCAGTATGTTGTACGGCCTTCAACCCACCGATCCCTTGACCTTCGCTGTCGCCTCACTTGCTATAACCGCCGTTGCTCTCGTAGCGAGCTACCTGCCCGTGTATCACGTGACCAGAGGCAACCCGATCGCAGCCTTGCGAACCAAGTAGATGGACCTCCATCCACTTTCTGATGTTTAATCCGAATTTGGCGGCACAGGCCCGGACCGCACCTTGCAAGTTCTATAGAAGCCGCACACCTGCCTTGTCGTGAGACGAAGCTGTCACTCTCCATTGCCCATGCCATGTCTGTAGGCGGGACGGTGGGCGCCAACGATGAGACGGGCGCTGATCGAAGTCGGCCATGTCAGCGAAGCGGAACGCCGTGTATGCTCACGGGGGCCAGCGATAGCTCGACACGCGATAGATCGCAGATGTCTTCGAGCGTCAAGCCGTCCAGGATGCAAGCAGTTGTTGTCAAGATGCCCTGCATGACAAGGCGTGTCCCGTAGACCTCGGCATCCGCGCAATCGTGGCAGATCCGGTGCGCTGTTTCGTTGGCGCAAGGCAGGAGGAAGAGGGGGCCCTCGACGGCGCGCACAGCCGTACCGACCCTTGATGCGGGCTGGGGGCAGGGCCAACTGATGATCTCCGCCCGGACCGGGTTTACTATTCACGAATCCATGAGTCTTTTAGGTCGAACAGAATGGCTTCTAAGAACTTCTTTGGTATACGCTCCGTTTCGGATATTTGCGAGGTCTTGACCCAGGTACCACCATACGCCCTACTCAGGTGATAGTGGGCCCTTAGAGAATACTGGGTTCTCTTCGAGACAATGAACATCAGCTCGTGGGCACCTCAAGCAGCGCACGCTGTTTTTCACCAGAGCAGCTTCAGGCCGAACTGAACCTGCCGTGACGTCGTAGATGTGCCCGTGATCACGCCGGCTGTGGTTGCCGGAATGGTTGAAGCTGACGAAAACACCACCGTATTCGGCGTGCCGAGATTGGCCCGATTGGCGATGTTGAAGAACTCGGCGCGGAATTGGAGATGAATACGCTCCGAAATGTTGGTGTTCTTCAAAATCGAAGCGTCCAGCGTGGCCACTCCCGGCCCTATCAGGGTGTTCCGGCCCACGTTTCCGTACGTGCCGGCCGGGGGAACCAGAAAAGCCGCCGGATTGAAGTACCGGTTTGGCGTTCCGGGAATCAGCGTACCGCTGAAATCCGGATTCCAGGAGGGCCGCACGGGGTTGCGGCTGTCTCCGTCTCCAGCCGGGTTGAATCCCAGGGCAGGCGTGAACGGAAAACCAGTCTGCAGTGTGTCGATGCCGCTCACGGACCATCCGCTCGCTAATTTGGAGCCCCAGCCGCCGCCACCATTCAGGAAGCGCCGGCCACTTCCAAACGGCAGCTCGTAGGTGCCGTTGATCACCGCAAGATGCTTCACGTTGGAGTTGGAGAGACCCCAGTCGAGCTTCGGATTGAGAGGGAACATCACGAAGCCCGGAGCGTTGGCGCCTACGCTGCTGTTCCACGCCGTGCCGTCGTCCAGGCTTTTGGAGAACGTGTACACCCCTCGAAGCTGCAGACCATGAGTGAACCGGTGATTCAGATCCACGGTCAGGCCATTGTAAGAACTCAAGCCCTCAGAAAACCACGTCGTGGTGTTGGCCAGCTTCGGATTGGCGAGTGGCGCACCGGTGGGATACGAAATCGCTCCCGAGGAGGAAATGACGGGAACCGGTATGTTCGCGTCGAGCGAAAGCATTTCGTGGTAACCGTGCGAACCCACGTAACCGACGCCCAGCGAAGTATTGGGCGCAATCTCCTGCTCGATTTTAAAGGTCCACGAGATCACCGTCGGCGTATAGGCATCGGGCTGAATGCCGCTGGGCGAGATTTTGCTGCCCGCGGGAGCCGTTGAGCCAGGAGTGATCTGCAATCCGGCGAGGGGCACGCCCTTCAGGGATTGCGTGGTATTGAAAGGCGCGGTCTGATCCAGGCGATAGTCAAGAGTATCGAGAAGGGCGTTATATATTCCGAAGCCTGCGTGAATGACCGTCTTGCTCTTGCCGAACGGATCCCACGCCACGCCAACACGGGGCTGGGGTAGAAACTTCGCGCGGTTCGTCGTAAAGACCGAGTTGCCGATGAACGGGTCGGTTTGGATCACGCCGTTCACGAAGGAGTAATTCGCTGCACGGCCGCGAGACTCGTTCCAGCCGTTGGTGGACTCGAAGCGGAATCCGACGCGCACTTCGAGATTCGGGCGAACCTTGATGGCGTCCTGGACGAATCCGGCAGCTTCAAGGGAGCGCCATCCGAGCGCCGTGGGCGAGGGAACCACGGTGAATGTGGAGATGTTGCCCTGGAGAAAACCCGTCAGGCTTCCGAATACCGCTTGACCGTACTGATTCTGGGCCAGGTTGTCGTTCGCCTGGACTCGTTGGAACCATGCGCCTGCTTCGATTTGATGGCTGCCGTGCGTGATCGCGACATGATCGTCATAGGTGAAAAGGTTGCGCACGGCGGATAGATTACTGCCAACGTTAGTGCCGGCGAGGCTGATCTGAGACGAGCCGTTAGATGCCGTGCCGCCGCCAATGACGATTGCTCCAATCGGATCGCCTGAGACCCAGCCGGGGATGTTCACCGGAGTTTCGCCGGTAAAGAAGAACGTGGCGCGCGAGAAGCCGATGCGCGCCGTGTTCAGGATCGTCGGGGAGAACACGTGCTGCTCCTGCAAACTCGCCACCTGTTCGTTCGCATTTTCGATTGCCGAACTGAGGGGATTGACCGAGGGCGTATGGTCCGCGCTGTTATCCACCGTATAGACACCGAATAGCGAGTCCGCGTTAGAGATGTTGTAGTCAAATCGTGTGGTACCGAAATCCTCGCGGATGGTCTGCAACGGATGGCTGAAGGCTTCGCCGATCCCACTGCCCAGATCCGGACCATTCTGCGCGGGCCACAGCGCAAATAGCGGTGCGACCCCCGGGGCAACTCCCACATATTTCTGTTGTCCCGTGGTGGCGTTAGGGAGGTAGCCCAGCCGGGCCTCGATATCCGGAACCAGTGTGACATCGCTTAAACCCAGATGCTGGCGAAAACCCTCATAGTTGCCAAAAATGAAGAGCTTGTCTTTGACGATGGGACCACCCACCGCCCCGCCGAACTCGTTGCGCTGAAACTGGGGAATCGAACGCTGATCGAAGAAATTCCGC
>Ga0335081_10015995_pt1 | contig 12135 bp, 12 predicted proteins | sample Lox_Sample_35_FD_206713 | JGI IMG/M metagenome (GOLD analysis project Ga0335081, IMG submission 206713) | Soil microbial communities from Loxahatchee National Wildlife Refuge, Florida, United States - Lox_Sample_3.5 | ecosystem: Environmental > Terrestrial > Soil > Wetlands | place: USA... | reverse complement strand
CGACCTCGCCGAGACCATGATCCGGCTGTCCGGGCTCGAGCCCGAGCGCGACATCGCGATCGAGATCGTCGGCGCCCGTCCGGGGGAGAAGCTCCACGAGGACCTGTTCAACCCGTACGAGCGCATGCAGCCGACGCCTGCGCAGAAGATCCTCCGTGCCGCCCGCGAGCCGCTCGATCCGCAGTCGGTCGAGCAGATCTTCGGCGAGATCAACCTGCTCGTGCTTGAGGGCGATGCCGCGGCACTCGCACAGCACGTGTCGACGCTGTCGAACTCCCGCTTCTCGGAGCGCGAGTCAAGTTCCCGCCTCCCCCGGCTCCCCACGTAGACTGGCGCGGCCGACATGGTGACCATTCCATTTGCCCTCTCGGTGCACCGTTTCATCTCCTCGGTGGGAGCGGACGCCGGCTTCGCCGCGTTCATCGCCGTGGCGCTGCTCGTGCTGCTGTATTTCTCGCAGGCGCGCGAGACCGCCACGCTCCGGCGCCGCGCCGATGAGGCTGGGCAGAGGGTGAACGAGCTCGAGGCCGAGCTCGCCGCTCTCGCTGACCATGTCGCAGCGCTGCCGGCGGAGATCTCCGTACGGGCGGCCGGTCCCCGGGTGCCCGCCTACGCCGGCGCCCCCGCCCCCGCGCCGGCAGGCGTAGGCGCCGCTGGCGCGAATCTGCCGCCGGCGGCACCCGCCGGGGTCGGAGCCCCGGCGCTCGCGGCCGCAACGCGCTTGATTCCCGACCCCGCTCGACCGATCGGTCAGCCTCAGCCCGCGCCCGTCGGCCTCGTGAATGGCCCAGCCGACGATGTCACCCAGGTCGGTCCGTCGCCGGTGACCGTCGCCGACGGCAACGGCTCCTCGCATCGTCCGGTCGCGGCGGCGACGATGCAGCGGCCCCTCCAGTCGAAACCGAGCGGCCCACGGGCGGGCGGACCGTCCCGCGGCGCTCAGGGACGCCCCCCGGGCGCTCAGGGGCGTCCTCGGGCCTCCCAGGGCCGTCCCGCGGGTGCGTCACAGAGCATGATGTCGGTCAGACCTGGCGAGATGCGGTCGGGCGTCGGGCGGGTGTTCGTGATTCTGGCCGCCCTCCTCGGAGTCGCCGCCGTGGTGACCGGTGTGCTGGTCATCAAGAACATCAACAGTTCATCGAGCAAGGGCAAGTCCGGCTCGACGGCGTCGTCGGCGACGGCACGGAACACGGCCGCGAGCCGGCGGACAGCGCCGGCGGCGGCGGTCAATCCGCGCACCGTGACGGTTGCCGTGCTTAACGGAACCAACACGAACGGGCTCGCCGGCCAGGTGTCGGCCAAGCTCGACGCCGCCGGCTACCAGAAGGGTTACGTCGGCAACTTCACGCCGAACCAGACGCAGAGCTCCACGCTCGTTCAGTACATGCGCGGCTACAAGCGCGACGCCAGCGCGGTCGCGACCAGTCTCAAGCTTCCTGCGACATCGGTGCAGCCGCTCGATTCGGCAACGCAGCAGATCGCCTGTCCACCGGCGCAAGGCCCGTGTAAGTCCGCTGTCGTCGTCACGGTCGGCAGCAACCTCTCCAGCCTCGCCACGCAGTAGCGCCTCGTAGATGCGCGAACTGCTCAACCTCCCGGAGCGGAGCCGGAAGCCGCGGTCAGCCGGGATCACGCATGTGATCGACCGAGGCCTTTCGGCCGCCGAGATCGACGGGATGATCGAGGTCTCGGGAGAGTTCATCGACATCGTCAAGCTGGGGTGGGGCACGGCGCTCGCGACGGGGAATCTCGAGCGCAAGCTAGAGCGCTACCGGCACCACGGCATCCCCGTCGTTCTTGGCGGCACCCTCACCGAGCTCGCGATCCAGCGCGGCCGGCTCGACGAGCTGATCGAGTGGGCACACGAGCTCGAACTCGAGCATTTCGAGATCTCCGACGGGACGATCGCGCTCGAGCACGAGCACAAGCTCGAGCTGATCGAGCGCCTCGCCCGTGAGTTCATCGTCCTATCGGAGGTCGGGTCTAAGGACGACACCGGCGCGATCACGCCGCCGTACGTCTGGGTCGAGCAGATGCGGGCCGAGCTCGCCGCCGGCGCCTGGAAGGTCATCGCCGAGGGACGCGAGGCGGGAACCGCCGGCATCTTCCGGCCCTCCGGCGAGGTTCGCGAGGGCCTGATCGGCGAGATCGTGCACGAGATCGCGCCGCGCGAGATCATGTTCGACGCGCCCCGCAAGGATCAGCAGGTGTGGTTCGTCCGCCGGTTCGGGTCGGAGGTCAACCTCAGCAACATTCCCGCCGGCGAGGTGCTCGCGCTCGAGACTCTCCGGCTCGGGCTGCGGTCGGACACGCTCGGCATCGGTGGCTCATGAGCCGGCCGGATCCGTTCGCGGGGATCCTGCTCGCGCGTCACGGTGAGACCGACGACAACATCCCCCCGATCCGCTTTCAGGGCTTCCGCGACACGCCGCTGAACGACAAGGGACGCGAGCAAGCCCGCGAGCTGGCGGAACGGATCGCCGCCGAGCCCGAGCCGATCCGGTCCCTGTGGTCGTCCGATCTCAGCCGTGCGAGCGAGACGGCCGAGATCGTCGGGGCGAGAATCGGGCTGACGCCGCGCTTGGACGCGCGGCTGCGCGAGGCCAACCGGGGCGTCTGGGAGGGGCACCTGTTCCGGGATATCGAACGCGAGGACCCCGAGAGGTACGCCGCCTGGATGCGCGCCGGCGCGTCGTTTCGGTTTCCCGGCGGGGAGTCGCTGCAGGATCAGCAAGACCGCGTGAGCGCCGCACTTGCGGACGTCGAGCGCGCCGGCGAGCTCCCCGCCCTGGTCGTCTGCCACGGCGGCAGCATCCGTGTGATTCTGTGCAGCCGCGATCCCCGGGGCCTCGACGCCTTCCACAAGTTCGAGATCCCGAACGTGGCAGTCTTGAAGCTGTGAGCAGGCTTACGACCAGCGCGTTCGCGGTGCTGGTCGCGGCGACGATCGGGGCGTTCTTCGTCACCCAGCACCTGAAGGCGACGACCCCGCTGATCCAGGGCTCGCCTCGGCCGGTCCCGAGCGTGATCGATCCGCTCCACGGCGTGCCCTGCATGCAGGGCCGTAACAGCGGCTCGACCACGATCTCGTTCTACCTCCAGCACCGCGCCGACACCGTCGACGTGTTCGTGGTCAGCGCCGCGACGGGGTCGATCGTGCGCACGGTGGCCGACGGGCGCCACATGCGCACCTATGTGCGGAACCCCGACGGCGTGTTCCACTGGAACGGGCGCGAGGACAACGGGCAGGTGGCGCCGGACGGCTCCTACTACTTCCGCGTCGCGCTCCTCCACCAGGGGCGGACGATCGATCTAACGGGGGTTCCCGTCAAGGTCAAGACCTCCGCTCCGCGTCCGGTGGTCACGAGCGTCTCGCCGTCCGCGATCCCAGGCCCGGACGGAACCCGCGTCACGATCCACTACGCGGGGAACGACGGCCGTGGCGGAACCGTCCGCATCTACCGCACCGACCTGCCCGGCGGCCCGCGCCTGGTCAAGAGCTTCCTGACGCCTTGGAACGGCCACACGGCGGTCTGGGACGGGAAGATCAACGGGCGCGTTGCGCCCGCCGGTACATACGTGGTTGGCCTCGACGTCACCGACGCGGCCTGCGACACCGGTCACTTCCCGGCGCACATCCCGCCCATACCCGGAAGCGCGCCGCAGGCGACCGTGACCGTCAGCTAGGTAGCATCGAAAGTGAGGTCACTGTGAGCCGTCGGGATCGATTGCTCGTTTGTTTTGCGTGCGTCGCCGCGGCCGGTGCCGCGGCCCTGGGCGCGCCGGCATCCGGGCTCGGCGCACCCGTCCCGCCTTGCAAGTCCTCGCAGCTCCGGCTCAAGTTCGTGGGCTTCCAGGGCGCCACCGGCCACCGGTATTGGCAGCTGGCGTTCAAGAACGTGGGACACGCGTGCGGCCTGCGCGGCTTCTCACGTGTCGAGCTGCTCGCGCAGGACGGTCACGTGATCACGTCGGCGTTCCGCCATGAGACCGGGTTTCCCGTCACGACCGTCGTGGTCGGCCACGACAAGCGCGCATTTGTCGCCTACACCTACGTCGACGGCGGCTTCTGCACCACCGGGCAGTTCCACGCTTCCAAGGCGAGGCTGTTCCCGCCGGGCGACGCCGGCGGGTTCGTGTTCAACATGGCGCCGAAGAACATGGGCCCGCCCTACGTGTGCCCGGGCAGTGAGGGCGTGTTCCCGGTGACGTCGAAGCCCGGGCCGTAAGCATCGCGGTCCTCCGCGAGCCTTACCGTTTGCCGTCGTGACCGCGTACCTGAAGCGCCTGGCGAGCTCGCTGGCGGCCTACCAGGTCGCCGACATCGTCTCGAAGTTCATGGCAGTCCTGCTGCTGCCGGTCTATACGCGGTACATCCATCCCGCGGGGTACGGCGTCGTCGAGCTGCTCGGGAACGGCGTCATTCTGATCAGCATCCTGGTCCGCTTCGGGATGATCGAGTCGTTCCTGCGGTTCTACTACTCGGACGACGATCAGGAGCGCCGGGACGGCCTGGCGCGGCGAGCAGTCGGCTTTCTGCTGGTGAGCACCACGATCGTGTCGATCGTGCTCGCGCTGTTCGCGGCGCCGCTGTCGAAGGTGGTGCTCGGCTACCGCGACCCGACGATCTTCCGCATCGCCGTACTTGGGCTGTGGTCGTTCACGAACCTCGAGATGGCCTACGCGGTGCTCCGCGTCGACGAGCGGCTGCGGGCCTATGCCACCGCCACGCTGACCAACGTCGCGCTCACGATCGCGTCATCGGTGGTCCTCGTCGTCGTGGCCGGGGAAGGGGCGCGCGGACTTCTGCTCGGCAACTACGGCGCCTCGACGGTCGTGCTGCTCGGCCTGTGGTGGACCATGCGGGATCGTCTGCGGCCGCGCCAGCACGCGGGAGTGGAGACGCATCGGGTGCTGTTCAGCTTCGGGCTGCCGACGGTCCCGGCCGAGGCGTCGGTGTATGCGCTCAGCATCATCGATCGGTACTACATCTTCCATCACGGCCGGCTCGGCCCATCGATGGCCGGGCTGTACTCGATTGCGGTCAAACTCGCGGGCGCGGTGGCGTTCATCGTTCGCGCGTTTCAGTACGCCTGGCCGCCGCTCGCCTACTCAGTCCGCGATGATGCCGAGGCGGCGCGACTGTATGGACTCGTGACCACCTACTACCTCCTCGTCAGCGGCCTGGTCGTGGCCGGCCTCGCGCTGTTAGGCCGCTGGGTCCTCCGGATCCTGGCCGCGCCGGCGTACTTCGACGCCTACAAGGCGCTGCCCTGGGTGGCGCTCGGCTGGGCGCTCTACGGTCTGTGGGTCGTGTTCCTCGTGATCGCCGGGCGGGCAAAGGTGACGACGCGCAACTTCCCGGCCGCGCTCGCGGGCCTGATCGTGAACGTGGTCATGATCGTCCTCCTTGTCCCCCCGCTCGGGATCGCCGGCGCCGGTATTGCACTGTGTGGCGCGTACGTGGTCATGATCGGGGTCATGCACTTCCTGACCCGACGGGCGTTCGCCGCGTCGTTTGAGTGGACGCGTCTGATTCGGCTCGTCGTAGTCGTCGGTGGGATGGCCGTGGCCGGGGACCTGCTCCTGCCCGCGCAGGGGCTGGTCGGCTTCATCAGCCGTGCCGCGGTGCTGGCGGCGATGCCGCTCGTGCTCACCGCTACCGGATTCACCCATGTGGCGGAGCGCGAGCAGGCCCGGGTGCTGCTCGCCCGAGCCAAGCGAGGGATTGCCCGTGAGCCGGCCTGAGGTCAGCGTCGTGATGCCGTTCGCCGGGGACGAGTACGAGGCCCGGACCGCGATCGATGCGCTGCTGGCGCTTGAGTTGCGGGTGGGCGACGAGCTCATCCTGGTCGACAACTCCGGCCTCGCGGTCGCCCGGGGCGGGGTGGCGGTGATCCGAGCCACCGGCGAGCGATCGCCCGCCCACGCCCGCAACGTCGGAGCCGCGCATGCTCACGGGGAGTGGATTCTGTTCCTCGACGCCGATTGCCGTGCGCCGGGCGGGCTGCTCGACGCCTACTTCGTGGCGCCCGTGGCCGAAGACGTCGGCGCCCTGGCGGGAGAGGTCGTGGCGCTGGTCGAAGGCGACACGCTTGCCGCCCGCTACGGATCGGCCCGGAACTTCCTCTCCCAGCAGGCCCACCTGAGCCATCCCTATCGACCGCGCGCCGTGGCCGCCAACCTGCTCGTCCGGCGTGCAGCGTTCGAGCAGGTCGGAGGCTTCCACGAGGGTGTCCGCGCCGCTGAGGACACGGATTTCAGTTGGCGGCTGCAGCAGGCCGGCTGGAAGCTCGAGCTGCGCCGTGCCGCGAAGGTCGAACACCGCTACCGCGCGACGCTCTCAGAGCTCAGGCGCCAGTGGCGGGGATATGCGGCCGGCCGCGCTTGGCTCGCGCGCCGGTACGACGGGTTCGAGCCTGAGCCGGCGGTCTCGCGTGCGTTCGGGCGTTTGGTGGCGCGGACCAGCGGCCCGAGCGATTCCGGAATGCTGCCGATCCCGCGTCCCCGCGGGGCGCCATCGGTCAACGCGGGTCGGCTTGAGCGCGGGCGCTACCTCGCGCTCGACGCGCTGCTGTCGGCGGAGGAGCTCGCGGGGCTCGTGCTCTCGAACCGTCCCGCCGGCCGCCCGCGCGCTGCTGCCAAGGTCGTTTTCGTCGCCGATCATTTTCCCGCCCGCGGGGACCCGCTCGGGGAGTACGCGCGGGCACTCGATGGCGCGCGGGTCGAGGCCGCGGCCCGCCCGGAGTTCCCGGATCCCGCGGTCGTCGGCGCGCTCCGGATCGACTATCGCGAGGACGACGGCATCGCCGCGCGCGTCGTCTCGTTGGCGGCGCTGATCGTCCGCCATCCGTTGCGTGCGGTCGGCGACGTTGTGGGTCGCCGCCCGGGGGAGCCGCCGCTGTCGGCGCTGGCGCCGGCCGTCCGGCGACTGGCACATGACGGCCGCGCGCGCGTGCACGCGCTCGGCGGCTCGGAGACGCGGGTGACGGCGCGCCGCATCGCCCAGCTCGCGGGTCGGCCGCTCGACGAGGCGCCGCGGCGCTGATGCGCGTACACCTCGTCGATCCGTCAGCGTTCACGCTGCCGTATGACCACGCGCTGGCGATGGCGCTCGCAGGGGCCGGCGCCAACGTCGAGCTCGTCACCAGTCGGTTCGCCTACGGGGACGCTCCGGCGCCCGACGGCTACGCCGTGCGCGAGCTGTTCTATCGACACGCTCGCGGCGCGCCCGGGTCTCGCGCGCGCCTGGCCGCCAAGCTGGTTGAGCACGTACCCGACATGTTCCGCTACCGCGCGGCCGGCGCCGAGTCCGCCGACGTGGTGCATTTCCAGTGGCTCCCGATCCAGGCGATCGACCGGTGGTTGCTACCCCGGCGGCCGACGGTTCTGACCGCCCACGACCTGCTGCCGCGTGAGCCTCGCCCGGGTCAGGCCAGATTTCAGCGGAGCATCTACCACGCCGTCGATGCGGTCGTCGTCCACTCGGAGTACGGACGGGGTCAGCTCGTCGGCGAACTCGGGATCGACCCCGCGAAGGTGCGGGTCATCCACCACGGCGCTTTCAAGCACCTCACGCTCCAGGATCGCGAGCAGCCGCTCCCGGGAGAGCTACTGGCCGTCCGCGAGCCCGTGGTCCTGTTCTTCGGGCTGCTTCGGCCGTACAAGGGGATCGAGGTGCTGCTCGATGCCTGGCGCGGGATCGATCGCGCCGAGCTGTGGATCGTCGGTCGCCCCCGGATGCCCATCGAGCCGTTGCGAGCGCGCGCGCCGGCGAACGTCCGGTTCGTCCCGCGGTATGTCTCCGACGCCGAGCTGCCCGCGTTCTTCCGGCGCGCCGACGTCGTCGTGCTGCCGTACTCGAGGACCGAGCGCTTTGACCAGTCCGGCGTGCTCGCAACCGCGCTCGCGTTCGGAAAGCCGACCGTGGTCAGCGACGTCGGCGGGTTCGCCGACGTCGCCTCCGCCGGCGCGGCGCGGCTGGTGCCGCCGGACGATCGCGACGCGTTGCGCGACGCGATCGCGGCGCTCCTTGCCGACCCCCAGGAGCGCGAGGGACTCGCCTGGGGCGCGATGACCGCCGCCTCCGGGCCCTATTCGTGGCAGGAGGCGGCCGCCCAGACGCTCGCTTTGTACAGAGAATTGGTTGGATAGCCGCCGGTGATCATCGTCGCGATCGTCTTCTGGCTGTCGATCGGCCTGGTGCTTTACGCCCATGTGGGCTACCCGAGCCTGCTCGGGCTGGGGGCTGCCCTTCGTGGCCGGGGAGCGACCCGGCGCGATCGACTGCCGCCCGACGACCAGCTTCCGAGCGTGTCGGTGATCGTCGCGGCGTATGCCGAGGAGGACGTGATCGCCGAGCGCGTCGCCAACATCCGTGCGCTCGACTACCCGCCGCAGCTCATCGAGCTGATCGTCGCCTGCGACGGCTCCGTGGACGAGACGGCGGCACGGGCGAGCGCGGCCGGCGCGGATGTGGTCCTCGAGCTTCCGCGTGGTGGCAAGATCCGCGCCCAGGACTCGGCCGTGGAGCGCGCCACGGGCGAGATCGTGGCCTTCTCGGACGCGAACGTGACCTGGGAGCCGGATGCCCTGCGCCGCCTCGTGGCGCCGTTCAGCGACGCCCGCGTCGGCTACGTGTGCGGCGAGGTACAGCTCGTCGATGCCGCCACCGGGTCCAACCAGGAGGGTCTCTACTGGCGCTATGAGCTCGCGCTGCGTGCGCTCGAGTCGCGTGTGCGCTCGGTCACGGGCGGCAACGGCGCGATCTACGCCACCCGCCGCGAGTCCTACCTTGTCGTCGACCCGATCATGGGCCACGACCTGTCGTTCCCGTTCAACATGGTCAAGCGCGGGTGGCTGGCCGTGGCCGTCCGCGAGGCGCAGGCGAGCGAGAAGATGGTCCCGACGCTCGAGGGCGAGTTCGCGCGCAAGCGCCGCATGATGAGTCACACCTGGCCGATCGTGCTGCGCGGAGGGATGCTGTCGCCCCGCGGCTACGACCCCCTGTATGCGTTCATGATTGTCTCGCACCGGATCCTCCGCTACGTCACCCCGTTTCTGCACGTGATTGCGCTCGTGGCTAACGTGCTGCTGCTTGGGGATGGGTGGGTGTACTGGGTGACACTCGTCGTCCAGGTGGCCGTGCTGGCGGCCGCGGCACTCGCGGGTGTCGTGCCGGCGCGACCGTTCCTGATCGCGCGCTATTACGTGCTCACGACGGCGTCGCTGGCCGCGGGACTGTGGGACTGGCTCGTCCACGGCACGGCGGCGGGGTGGGAACCGGCCGAGGGAACGCGATGACTCTGAGCCGTTTGCTCGACGTTGTGATCGGCGGGGTCGGTTCGGTGCTCACCGCTCCCATCGTGGCTGTGCTCGCGCTGGCGATCCGCCTTGAATCGCCCGGGCACCCGCTCTACACCCAGACGCGCGTGGGCAAGGATGGAGAGCTGTTCTCGATCTACAAGCTGCGGACGATGGTCCGGGGCGCGGAGTTCACGGGCGCCGGCCTGGCCATTCAGGAGGGCGATGCGAGAATCACCCGCCTCGGCGCGTGGCTTCGCCGGTATTCGCTCGATGAGCTGCCGAACCTATGGAACGTGCTCCGCGGCGAGATGTCGATCGTCGGCCCCCGGCCGACGCTCGCGGTGCAGGTCGAGCAGTACACCGAGCGCCAGCGCGGCCGGCTCGCGGTCAAGCCCGGGATCACCGGCTGGGCGCAGGTCAACGGGCGGGCATCGCTGCCCTGGCCCGAGCGGATCGAGCTCGACCTCTGGTACGTCGAGCACCGGTCGCTGACGCTCGACCTGCGGATCCTGTCCCGGACCGTGAAGATGGTTTTCGCCGGCGAGGGCATCTACAAGGGAGAACGCGGCGGATGGACGCCTCCGACGTAGCGGTCCTCCTCACGGGCGTGGGCAAGCGGTACGACATCGTGTCGGCGTTCGCCCAGCACGCCACCGTGGTCGCGGCCGATCCCAATCCACTCGCGCCGGCGCAGTACGCGGCTCATCACCGCCGCGCCGTACCGCGGATCGACGACCCGGAGTACGTCCCCGCTCTGAAGGCCCTGTGCGACGAATTCGGCGTCGCCGCGGTCGTGCCGCTGACCGATCTCGATCTGCACGTCCTGGCGGATGCCCGCGCCGCCGGCGAGCTGCCCGCGTTCGTCCCTGACCCGGAGATCGCGCGGGCGACGTTCGACAAGTACGAGACCCACCTCGTGCTCTCCCGCCGTGGCCTACCGTCGCCCCCGACGGTCCTCCCCGGCAACCCGATCGAGCACTTCCCGGTGATGGTCAAGCCGCGCTGGGGATCGGGGGCGCGCTCGATCCATCGCGCCGACGACATCCATGCCGCCGAGTTCTTCGTCCACTACATCGGCGAGCCCGCGATGGTGCAATGGCTGATGGACGGGCCGGAGTTCTCGATGGACGTGCTCTGCGACCTGCGTGGACGCTGCCTGAACGCGATCCCCCGGACGATGATCGAGTCGCGCGGGGGCGAGTCGATCAAGGGCACGGTCATTGCCGACCCCGAGTTGATCGACCTCGGCCAGCGGGTCGCCGAGTCGCTCGGCGTGCGCGGGCCGGCCACGATCCAGGCGTTCCGGGACCGTGAGATCGGCCTTGGGATCACCGATGTCAACACCCGCTTCGGCGGCGCCTTCCCCGCTCCCATGTATGCGGCGCTACCGGGGCGCACCTACCCGGAGCTGATCGTCCGGATGGCGGGCGGCGAGGAGATCGAACCGCACGTGGGCGAGTTCCGCGCCGGCGTCACGTTCAGCCGGTACTACTGGCAGCTCGAGCTCGACGAGTCGCTCCGGCCCACCGGCCGGGACATCATCGACCCGCCGGGTCCGCCCCGTCCCCGCTGAGTCTCTTCTCGAAGCAGATGCTCGTCGGCGAGGCCGCGTAGGCACCGAAACAGGGGATGCGGGCGTAGCCGGCGGACTCGTACAGCCCGAGCGCGGCTTGGGCCTTGTCGCCGGTCTCGAGCACGACGCGAGTCGCCCCAAGCGCCGTCGCCCTGTCCTCGAGCCACACGACCAGGAACGCGCCGGCGCCCTCGGCGACCTCCTCGGCGGCGAGCGAGTGGAAGCGCTGGGCCGGCGGGTAGTCGCGGCTGAGCTCGGCGTTGAGCTCGGCGATCAGGCGCTGTGCGACGGGGGAGCCGAGCGGCTCAGTTCGAACCTCAACCGCCGGCATGGCCGGGTCAGGCGTTGGCTGAGCGCGAGCGCGAGTTCCGCCGGCCGTTGGCCGATCCGCCCCAGCACTCCTCCACGAAGGCGGCGATCTTGCCGGTCAGGCGCTCCGGGTTGACGCGCAGCTCGATGACCGAGTTGGCATCGATCAGGCGCCCGTTGGGTAGCTCGGCGGCGAGCATGTCGGCGTCGGAGAACGGGTGCAGCGGATCGCGGGGATGTCCGATCACGAGCGCGGGCGCCTCGAACGTCTGGCGCACCGCCCGCTCGGGCGCGGTCCGGCCGAACAGGATCCCTTGGAGGACGGCGCCGCTCGGCCCGGGGTCCTGGGCGATCCAATCGAGCACGAGCTCGACGGTGAACGGGACCGCCTGCCGCGGCACCGATCGCGCCGCCCGGGCCACGACCTTCATCACCGGCTCGCCGACGGTCAGCGCGAACAGCAGCGGCGTGAAGGCGGCGGCGCAGGCCGGGATCGCCTTGTCCAGCACCGGCATCTCGAGGATCATCCCGCGCAGGCGCTCGGGAGCGACCGCGGCCACCTCGAGCGTGACGTTGGCGCCGAGCGAGGTGCCGCCCATCACCGCCTGGTCGAGCTCCAGGTGATCGAGCAGCGCCAGCGCCTGGCGGGCGAAGTCGGGCATCGAGTACCGCTCCATCTCCTCGGGGCGGTCGGACGCGCCGTGGCCGAGGAAGTCGAGCGTGACGACGCGGTTGCCGTGAGCGGCCAGATCGCGCGCGAGCGGCGTCTGCATCTTCTGCGAGAGCAGTAGCCCCGGCATCAGGATCGTCGTCCGCTCCCCCCTTCCGTGGATCGTGTACGCGAGCTTGTGGCCCTGATAACGGAAGTATCCCATCGATTTCAGGATACCCTTAGAGGTCGACTGGCTAGTCAACCAGTCGTATGCCCGGTACCGTGCTGGGCGACA
>Ga0335081_10015994_pt1 | contig 12135 bp, 10 predicted proteins | sample Lox_Sample_35_FD_206713 | JGI IMG/M metagenome (GOLD analysis project Ga0335081, IMG submission 206713) | Soil microbial communities from Loxahatchee National Wildlife Refuge, Florida, United States - Lox_Sample_3.5 | ecosystem: Environmental > Terrestrial > Soil > Wetlands | place: USA... | reverse complement strand
GCAGGTGAGGCAGGCCCGAAGCCTTTCTGGATCGGCCGGGCCACGGATCCGGGCCGATGCGGACCGGCAGCCGCCGCGGGACCGGCCGGTCGCCGCGGTCCGGATCGCCGCGGAGCGTCCTCGACCGCCAGCTAGCGGCGGCCATGACCCCGCGGAGCGAGTCATCCAGGGCCGGAGCATCGTCGGGCCAGCAGGAGTGTTGCGATATCTCAGCACGTCCCTCCTTCGGCTACCCGGCTCCACACCTGTTATACCGTCCGCAACCGCGGCAGATCTGCCAAACCGGCAAGGTCGCTGCTTACCGAACTCTTCCGGCTGTACACCGCCGCGTGCACATAAGCGTCTATTTCCAGCGGTTACCCGGGGCGCCGGAAAATAGACATTCGCCGCTATAGGGGCAGTAACGACGTGGCCGGATCACGCCCGTAGCACCCGGGCGCCAGCGGCACCAGGCCTTGGCGCGGTGTTAAGAGAAGTGACAGATGATACTAGGGATGCACCGCCCCCGGCAGGTATTCCACCGTCGCCGGCAGGTGATCGGAGGCGGCCCGGGTTTGGCCGGTGTCATGGACCCGGTGCGCGCGTAGCGCGCCGGCCAGCGGCACGGTCACGCGGACGGCATCGATGCGCCGCCGCACCCCGTGCGCGGCGTAGACGTCGTCCGGGTGATGACCGGTAGTGGCCTGCCAGCCGGCCCCGATGAGCGCGGCGGCGTCGTGCAGGCCGCCGGCCCAGAGCACGTCCCCGGGCCGCCGGTCGGCCCAGTGCCTGCGCCTTCCCCGTTCGTCGTAGTCCCACTGGCACTGGTAGATGAGGTCGGCGAACCAGTCGACGCCGGCGTAGGGGTCGGCGGTCTCATAGAAGTCCCAGGCCGGCCCGGTCCCGGCCACCGGGATCCGGTCCGCGCACTCGGTGTTCCAGTCGGCGCCCACCAGCGCGGGCGGCTCGCCGGCCGGCCGGGTGATCGCGGCCACCAGGCGCTCGTTCTGGTCCGCTCGCAGCCCGCGGCTGAACGGCGTCGCGTGGAACGCGCCGTGCCGGATCAGCGTGCCGCCCACGTCCAGGGTGACCACCGCCAGGCCGTGCCAGAAGTCCCGGCCGCCGTAGCTGCGCAGCGAACGCGGGACGGGCTCGATCCCGTCCCGCCACATCAGGCCCACGTGGTAGCGGTGGCCGCCGAACGCGAACGCGGCGTCCGGCTCCCCGCCGGGACCAGGCACGTCGCAGTGCAGGCCGGTGTCGTCCGCGAGCTGGCGCAGCCGCCGGGCGGCCGTGTCGCCGTCGGGGGCCAGGATCTCCTGGACGGCCAGCACGTCAGCGCCGAGGGACCGGATCACCGCGACGATCGTCTCGTAGTGCTGGCGGCCCTCGGCCGAGTCGGCGCCGAACAGGTCCAGCAGGTTGTACGTGGTAAACAGCACCGAGCCCGGCGACGTCCGCGGCACGCCCGGCTCACGTCCCGGCGGGGAAGTCAAGGTAACGGGCGCGACCCAAGCTCGGCCGCCACCAGCTCGGCGATCTGCGCGGTGTTCAGCGCCGCCCCCTTGCGCAGGTTGTCGCCGCACACGAACAGCTCGATCGTCCGAGGGTCGTCGAGCGACTGGCGCACCCGGCCGACCCAGGACGGATCGGTGCCGACCACGTCGACCGGGGTCGGGAACTCGCCCGCGGCGGGGTCGTCGGACAGGACCACGCCCGGCGCCCGGCGCAGCACCTGCCACGCCTGCTCCCGGCTGACCGGCCGGGAGAAGGTGGCGTGCACCGCCACCGAATGGGTGGTGACGACGGGCACCCGGACGCAGGTCGCGGAGACCTTCAGCGCGGGCAGGCCGAGGATCTTGCGCGACTCGTTGCGGATCTTCAGCTCCTCCGACGACCAGCCGTCCGCCTTCAGCGAGCCCGCCCAGGGCACCACGTTCATCGCCAGCGGCGCGGGGAACGGCCCCAGGTCGCCGACCGCCGAACGCACGTCGCCGGCCCGCTGCCCGAGTGCCCGGGTCCCGGACACCTTGTCCAGCTGGGCGTAGAGCGTGTCGATGCCGGCCTGGCCCGCGCCCGAGGCCGCCTGGTACGAGGCGACGACCATTTCCGTCAGGCCGAACGCGCGGTCCAGCGCCCCCACCGCCACGATCATCGACAGCGTGGTGCAGTTCGGGTTCGAGACGATCCCCTTCGGCCGGCTCGCCAGGTGATCGGGGTTGATCTCCGGCACCACCAGCGGCACCTCCGGGTCCATCCGGAAGGCGCCGGAGTTGTCCACGGCTACCGTGCCGCGGGCGGCCGCCACCGGCGCCCACCGCGCCGAGACCTCGTCGGGCACGTCGAACATGGCCACGTCCATGCCGTCGAACGCGTCCTCCGACAGCGCCACCACCTCGGTCTCGCGACCCCGGACCGTCAGCCGCCGGCCCGCCGAACGCGGCGAGGCCACCAGCCTGACCTCGCCCCAGACGTCCTCCCGGGTGGAGAGCAGGTCGAGCATCACCGTGCCGACCGCGCCGGTGGCACCCACCACGGCCAGGCTGGGCCGGGCGCTCTGCTGGCTCCCTCTGGTCCGGGGCGACCCGTCCCCCCGGACCCCCGTTGCGGAGAGACGACCTCCCCGAGCCCCCCCGATGCCGGTCACCGGCCGGTCCCGCCGTAGACGACGGCCTCGACCTGATCGGAGTCGAGCTCGAACGCCTTGTGCGTGGCGGTCACCGCCAGGTCCACGTCGCTGGTGTCCACCACCACCGAGATCCGGATCTCCGAGGTGGAGATCATCTCGATGTTCACTCCCGCGTCGGCCAGCGCGCCGAAGAACTTCGCGGTCACCCCGGGGTGCGAGCGCATGCCCGCTCCGATCAGCGACACCTTGCCGATGCGGTCGTCGTAGAGGAGCGACTCGAAGCCCATGGACTCCTGCAGGTGCCGCAGCGTGGTCATCGCGCTCTGGCCGTCGTCGCGGGGCAGGGTGAAGGAAATGTCAGTCCGCCCGGTGGCCACCGCGGAGACGTTCTGCACGATCATGTCGATGTTGATGCCGACCTCGGCGACGGCCCTGAAGATCTTCGCTGCCTCGCCGACCCGGTCGGGGACCCCCACGACGGTGATCTTCGCCTCGCTCCGGTCGTGCGCCACCCCGGAGATGATGGCCTGCTCCATTTCCATCCCGGTTACCTCCGACTCGTCGTTCGCGTGCCCGCTGACCCAGCTTCCCGGCCGGGTGGTGAAGGACGACCGCACGTGGATGGGAACCCCGTACCGCCGCGCGTACTCCACGCAGCGCGGCATCAGGACCTTCGAGCCGCAGGCGGCCATCTCGAGCATTTCCTCGTAGCTGATTCGGGGGAGCCGCCGGGCGGACCTGACGATCCGCGGATCGGCGGTGAAGACGCCGTCCACGTCAGTGTAGATCTCGCATACGTCGGCGTTCAGGGCGGCGGCGAGCGCGACCGCGGTGGTGTCCGACGCGCCGCGGCCCATCGTGGTGACGTCCTTGGTGGTCTGGGACACGCCCTGGAATCCGGCGACGATGGGGATCGCGCCGTCGGCCAGCGCGCCGGCGATCCGGCTCGGCCTGATGTCGATGATGCGCGCCCGGCCGTGCGCGGCGTCGGTGATCACGCCCGCCTGGGAGCCGGTGAACGAGCGCGCCTCCAGGCCGAGGGTGGCGATCGCCATGGCCAGCAGCGCCATCGAGATCCGCTCGCCGGCGGTGAGCAGCATGTCGAGCTCCCGGGCCGGCGGCAGCGGGCTCACCTGGCCGGCCAGGTCCAGCAGCTCATCGGTCGAGTCGCCCATCGCCGACACGACTACCACCACGCGGTCGCCGCCCTTGCGGGTGGCCACGATCCGCTGCGCGACCCGCTTGATGCCGTCGGCATTGGCCACCGACGAGCCACCGTACTTCTGCACCACGAGCGCCACGGCCGCGCCGCACCTCCCCGGACCTGGATGGACGGTTGATTTTACCGAACGAGGCGGGGTGACCCGCGGTCGTCACGGGCTCGTGCTCTCCTCGGCGACGTCCAGGCTGGCGTGCGCCACCACCGCGTGCAGCGCCCGCAGTGCGGCTCCGCCGTGGGTGCCCCAGTGGCTGGTATAGGAGTACTGCCACCACCACAGCGCCTCGAGCGACCGGCCGGCCCGGTAGTGCTTCAGGCCGTGGATGAGGTCGGCGGTCACGGCCGCGATGTCGTCGGAGATCCGGAACGGCAGGCACGACGTGTCCTGGTACGGGTCGAACACCTCGACGTACTCGTCGACCGCGGACAGCCGCGTGGCCAGGCCGGTGCGCAGCGCGTCGAGGTCCGGGTCGTCGCCCACCTCCGGCTCCCGGTTCCCCGCGGGGATCACGTCCTGGCTGGCGCCGAGCTGGGCGCCAGCCAGCAGGATCTGGGACACTTCGAGCAGCAGCAGCGGCACCGTCTCGTCACCGCCGCGCTGGGCCAGCGCATCCACGCCCTCGATGAAGTTGGTCACGTTCACCGCGATCTGGTCCGCTAGCGGCCGCCACTCACCACCCCCCCTTTGATGGCGCTGAGCTGGCGGTTCAGACATCAAGCAATCTCCGTCCTTCGAAGGCGCGGCCCAGGGTCACCTCGTCGGCGTACTCCAGGTCACCTCCCACCGGCAGTCCGCTCGCGGGCCTGGTCACCCGCAAGCCCATTGGCTTAACCAGCCTAGCGAGAAAGGTGGCTGTCGCCTCGCCTTCGAGGTTGGGATCGGTGGCAAGTATCAACTCTGTCACCGTTCCGTCACTGAGCCGCGCCATCAGTTCCCTGATCCGCAGCTCGTCCGGGCCGATTCCCTCGATCGGGCTTATCGCCCCGCCGAGCACGTGATAACGGCCGCGGAACTCGCGGATCTTCTCCACCGCCGCGACGTCCTTGGGTTCTTCCACCACGCAGATCACCGCGCGGTCGCGCCGGGGGTCCAGGCAGATCCGGCACTCGTCGGCTTCCGCGACGTTGCCGCAGGTCCGGCAGAACCGGACCCGCTCGGTGACCTCGATCAGCGCGTCCGCGAGCCGCCTGACCTCGGCCTGGTCCACGCAGAGCAGGTGAAAGGCGATCCGCTGGGCACCCTTGGGACCGACCCCGGGCAGCCGCCCGAGCTCGTCGATGAGGTTCTGGATGACCCCTTCGTACACGTCAGATCCTAGGGCTCGTCCTCGTCCTCGTCCTCGTTGGGCTCGGACTGGGCCGGGCCGCCGATGCCGAGACCGGACAGGTCAAGCCCGCCGGGCAGGTTGAGGCCACCGGGCATGCCGGGCATGCCGCCGCCCTGCATGGCCGCCGCGAACGGCCCCATCTGCTGCTGCTGCAGGTCCTCGGCCGACCGGTAGGCATCCCGGACCGCCGCGAGCACGAGGTCGGCGATCGTCCGCGCCGTCTCCTCGGGGTCGTCGGGATCCACCGCGCCCGCCGCGATGCTGAGGTCGAGCAGCTCGCCCTGGCCGTTGACCGTGGCCTTGACCAGGCCGCCGCCGGCCGTCCCGGTCACCTCAGCATCCGCGAGCGCCTGCTGGGCGTTCATGAGTTGTTCCTGCATCTGCTGCGCCGCGGCGAACAGCTGCTGCATATCCATCTGGGGTTCCACATCGCCCTCCTATACGCAGAGCCTACGACTCGCCCGGGATGGTCGAGCCGGTCAGGCACGCCGGCCCTAGCCTTCGATCTCGCCGATCACCTGGCCACCCAGCTCGCGCTGGATGAGGTCCATCCCGGTCAGTTCGGCGTCCCGGGCCGCACGGCCGTCCGGCGACGGCTCGTCCGCGGGCGCCTCGCCGGGCGGCAGGTCGTCCGGCGGCTCGTCCGTCTCGGCGGATTCGGGCGGGGCGGACCCGGGCGGGGCGGGTTCCGGCGGGGCCGGGACGGCGCGGGTGGCCGCGGGCGGGCGGGCCGCGGGCGGGCGGCTCTCCGGCCCCGGGCCGGCCACCCCCTTGATCGTCACGTCCAGGCCGAAACGGGCGTTGAGGACCCGCTTGAGGACGGCGTCGTGGCCGCTCACGCCGAAGCCCTTGACGTCCCCGTCCCGCGGGAACCGCAGGGTGAGGACCCGGTCCTCGAGGGAGAGCACGCTTGCGTGGCTGAGCAGCATCCAGGCCACCTTGCGCTCCTGCTTGACCGCCCGCAGGATCGCGTCCCAGTTCTGCCGCAGCGACTCGGCCCCGGTTGACCCCGCGGCGGCCGGTTCCGGGGCAGGCGGGGCCGCGGCGGGCGGCACCGGCTGCGGCCGGGCCGGGGCCGGCTGGCCGGACGGCGCCGGGCTGGAAGGCGTCGGGCTGGAAGGCGCCGGGCTCGACGGCGGCGGGCCGGACGGCGGCGGGCTCGCGGCCGGGCGGGAGGGCGCGGGGGGCCGCGGGCGGGCGGGCTCGGCCGCCTGGCTGCCGGGGGGGCTGGTACCCCCGGCCCGTTCGGCCTCATCATCGGCACCGGAGTGCGGCGCGCGCCGGGGTGACAGCGGCACCGGCGGCGTCCCCCTTTCCAGCCGTTCCAGGCGGGCGAGCAGGGACTTCTCGTCGTCGGCCGCGGTCGGCAGCAGCACCTGCGCGCACATCAGCTCGAGCAGCAGCCGGGGCGAGGTGGCGCCGCGCATCTGGTCTAGGCCCGTGCTGACGACCTCGGCGGCCCGGGTCAGCCCGGCCTGGCCGAACCGCCGCGCCTGCGCGGCCAGCACCCCCGCCCGGTCCGGCGGCAGGTCGAGCAGCCCGGTCTGAGCCGCGTCGGGCACGGCGGCCAGCACGATCAGGTCCCGGAACCGGTCCAGCATGTCGGCCGCGAAGCGGCGCGGCTCGTGACCGCCCTCGATGACCCGGTTCACCACGCGGAAGGCGGCTGCGCCGTCGGCGGCGGCGAACGCGTCGACGATCTCGTCGAGCAGGCTGGCGTCGGTGTAGCCGAGCAGCGCCACCGCGCGCTCGTAGCTGAGCCCGGACTCGTCGCTGCCGGCCAGCAGCTGGTCCAGGACGGACAGGGAGTCCCGGACCGAGCCGGCCCCGGCCCGCACCACCAGCGGCAGCACGGCCTCTTCGACCGGGACACCCTCGGCCCGCAGGATGTCCTGCATCAGCTCGCGCAGCACGGAGGGCGGGACCAGGCGGAACGGATAGTGGTGCGTGCGCGACCGGATGGTCGGGATGACCTTCTCCGGCTCGGTGGTGGCGAAGATGAACTTCAGGTGCGGCGGCGGTTCCTCGACCAGCTTCAGCAGCGCGTTGAAGCCCTGCTGGGTGACCATGTGCGCCTCGTCGATGATGTAGATCCTGAACCGCCCGGACACCGGCGTGTAGAAGGCTCGCTCGCGCAGTTCCCTGGCGTCGTCCACGCCGCCGTGCGAGGCCGCGTCGATCTCGATCACGTCGATGCTGCCCGGCCCGGAGGGTGCGAGCGCGAGGCAGGAGTCGCAGACCCCGCAGGGTTCGGGGGTCGGGCCCTTGACGCAGTTCAGCGACCGGGCGAGGATCCGCGCGCTGGACGTCTTGCCGCACCCGCGCGGGCCGCTGAACAGGTAAGCGTGGTTGATCCGTCCGGTGCGCAGCGCCTGGGCGAGCGGGCCGGTGACGTGTTCCTGGCCCTTTACCCCGGCGAACGTCGCCGGACGATACTTGCGGTACAGCGCAAGTCCGGACTGGGCCAGGCTCGCCGGGGTCGTTCCCTCGCCTTCCGGCGCGGCTGCTGCCATCAGCTCATCCTCACCGGTAATCGGGACCGGTAATCGGGACCCCCCGCACACCCGTCAGAGCCCACGTACCCTTGCTGCCTTCCGGCCCTGGGGGGGTTGGCGGGGTAACGCCGTGCGGGGGGTCAGGGGCCAGTGTAGTCAGCCGCGGGACCAAGATGGTCCGCAACCCGGCAGCCCGCGGATTCGGGTAAGCTCTCCGGCGGAGGATTCGCCTAGTGGCCTAGGGCGCACGCTTGGAAAGCGTGTTGGGTGCAAGCCCTCGCGAGTTCGAATCTCGCATCCTCCGCCAGTATCTACCAGGCTAAACGCCAGGGCGAGCCCATCGCGTGAGCTGGCCCCTTTCGTCGCTGGTCTCAGTTTTGGTCTCAGTTGGCGGTCTCGTCAGGCCGGAACCAGCTCCGGAGGTGCCGTCGTCGCCGTCCTCCTCATCGTCGGCCTGGTCCTCGGCAGGTTCCCAGAGCAGTCCGCCGACCTGCTTGGCTACATCCTTGCGGATGCTGTCGAGCACGTGCTGATACCGAGTGGCCATGGTCGCGCTGGACCATCCCATGATGGCCATGGCCGTCGGGGTCGGCACCGCGAGAATCAGGAGCACGGTGGCGGCGGTATGCCGGGCGTCGTGAAGCCGGGCGTTGCGTAGTCCGGCTTCCCTGAGCAACGCTTTCCACTCGTGGTAGTCGGTGTTCGGGTTGAGCGGTCGGCCGTCTGGCCTGGCGAATACCCATCCTTCGTCGTGCCAGAGCTGACGAGCGGCTTCGCGCTCAGCATCTTGCGTTTGCCGGTGAACTTGCAGCAGCACGACCACCGGGTCCGGCAGACCGATTACGCGTCGTCCGGCACGCGATTTGGTGGGACCGGTATCCGCACGGGTCTGCTCACGCTCTGGGCAGTATCCAGCTTTGCGCCCGCAGGTTTCTCCGCATCCATGCTCGTATTTCGGACGTTGCCGGTTCTGCCGGATTCGCAGCGTCCCGTTGGCCAGGTCTATATGTTCCCACTTGAGCCCGAGCGCTTCGCCTTGCCGAAGTCCGAGCGCTAGGGCCACGACCCAGCGGGCACCGTTGCGCCGATCGCTGGCGACTTTCAGAAGTCGCTGGACTTCTTCAATGGTGTACGGTTCTGGTTCCTCGTCCGTAAGCTTGGGCGCCTTGGCAAGCAGAACCGGGTTCCGCCCGAGATGCCCTCGGCGCACGGCCTCGTTAAGTGCGTTCCGGATCGTGCGGTGGACGTGGTGCGCGGTCCCCGCAGCCAGCCCGTTACTCTGCATCTTGGCGTAGAGCTTCTCTACGTGCTCAGGTTCGAGCCGGTCGAGCCAGTGCGCGCCGATTCCGGGGACGAGGTGGTTCCGCACGTCCACGCTGTAACCGGAATGCGCGTTTTCGGAGACATTCGGCGGAACCGCGATGTTATCAATCCAGTACGTGAGCCATTTAGCAACCGTCCACCGCTGGCCAGCCTTCGGCACGCGGCGCTCGTCACGAAGCTTTTCGAGCTTGCGGACCTTGGCTGTTACTTCGGCCCTTGTCTTCCCGCGGACATGCCTACGGTCGGGGCCGCCATCGTCCTTTACCCCGACAGTCACGCGGCCGTGCCATCCTTCGGCGTTTTGGTAAATGCTCGATCGGCCGTTTGCGTTTCGTCCCATCGCCGTCACCTCCCACTAACGCCGCAGCGGATTCAGGCTGGCTACTTATCCGCAGACTCGATACGTACTCTTCGAGGCAGTCGTACGGGATACGGCGAAGTCGGCCGATGGTGACGGATTCGATGGTGCCTGCCGAAACGAGGCTGTACATCGTCGTCCGGCCAATGCTGAGGCATTGTGCTGCCTCCTCCACGGTGAGAAGAAGCACAGCGGCAGTGGTCCGCTCGATCTCGCTGCTTGCTGTCGTAGACATCACGCGGCCCTCCCTTCTGCCGGAAGGACGCCATCCGGGGGCATTGCTGCCCTGCGCCTGGCCTCAGCGAGCGCGGCTTGCCACCTAGCGCGGTCGGCGACAGCGTGCAGCAGCCGCCGGGCGTGGTCCAGGTAGTCCGGGTCAGCCGGGGCCACCGGTTCCCAGGAGTACCGGGCCGGGTCAGTTGCCGAAACACCAAGCGCGTCCAGCAGCCAGTCTTTGCGGTCGGCCCGGTGGTCGGCCAGGGTCTTGCCGGACCACTTGCGCGAGACCAGCACCCGCCGCCCGGCGTAGCCGAGATGATCGGTGTCGTGGGCCTTGCCCTTGCAGGCGCCGGGGGCCAGGCCGGGCCGGGCGTTCTTGGGCTGGATCCCGTACCGCAGCCAGTTCGCGCAGGTCGGCGAGCACGGCTGGAACCGCAGCGCCTCAGCCAGCCGGGCCGCGTGGGCCTGCTGGGGGCCGGTGCTGGCGTCATGGCAGTCGCCGACTTGCTTAGTGAGGTACTTGGTCAGGTAGCCGATGCACCGGGCCGCGTCCTTGGAACCGGCCAGGACGCCCTGGGCATCGAACCGGACCCCGAACCGGGCCACGTGCCACGGCTCGTCGTCCGGGCCGATGACGTCCAGCGCCTGGTCCCAGGTGGGCAGGACTTCCCCGGTGGCCGGGTCGAGGTAGCCGCCGGTAGCCTCGTCCCAGACGGGCAGCTCGTCCCCGTCGTACCTGACGGTGGTGGTGTCAGGCCACCAGACCTGGTGATAGGTGGCGGCCAGGACCCGGCGCAGTTCGGCGCGGGCGATGGTGCCGCGCAGGGCGATGTGGACGTGGGGGGCGAGCCGTCTTTGTGGTTCGACGGCGGCGAAGTACTGCAGGTCATAGCCGAGGTAGCGGCGCAGGTTCTGGACGAACCGGTCGAACAGCGCGGCAAAGGTCAGCGCGTCCCGCGCCGCTCGGTCATAGTCATAGGCGGCCGGGTCAACCGGGGTGCCATCGGCGTCGAGCCGGCCGTAGGACGGGCAGGTCAGCGTGACGAACAGGGACGGGCGAAAGGTTTTGCCGTCCGGCGCGGTGTAGGTCTTGCCGATCGTGTTCGGGTTGATCTTGCGGCGGGGCAGGTCGGGGGTGTCCTGGCGGCGGCGGGTGGAGCGGTGCCGCCGGGCCGGGCGATCCGGGGCGGCCTTGCCGCGGATGCCCGCCCCGTTGATTTCCTCGTCCAGCTCGGTCAGGAGCTCGTCAAAGTCGCTCGTGTCCTGCCCGGCCGCGGCGGCCTGGTCGCGGAGCTGCTGGGCTTCGGCGCGTTTCTCGATCCACCACTTCTGGTCCCCGGTGGCCGGGTCCGGGTCGATGGCGGGTTCGTCCTCGAGGTGCCAGCCTTCCCGGCACTGCGCCGCCCGCAGCGACCTGGCCCGCTCGGCACACGACGGGCAGACCGACGCCAGGGTGTGCCCGCACGGGACCAGGACGGTTTCTGCTTCCCCGGTGTCGAGGTTGGTGCGGCGCGCAGCTGGATGGGGCGGATGCAGGCGCCGTGCTCGACGGCCAGGTCCCGGACGACCTCCCGGGCCAGCGGCATGGCCATCCGCTGCGCCCGCGTCGTCCTCGTGGTTGTGTCGGTCACTGGCCACCTCCACCCAGATGCCCGGCATCGCGAGCATCTGGGTCGGCGCGGGCCCAGGTGTCGGACCAGCCGCACAGGCGGCACTCATACCGCGGCGGTGCTGCGCCGTCATCGAGCAGGGTCAGGCCGGTGGCGCAGACCGGGCACGGCTCATCAGTCCGCCAGCAGGTGACCGCGGTCATGCCGCCTCCCACTCGGCCAGCTCCGGCACGCACTGGTCGGCCATCGCGCGGATATCGGCGTCGGTGACCCACCCGGCCCGGACCCGCACCGGGTCCGGATCGGCTTCCACCCGGACGAACGCCACCCCCGCGCCCGTCGCGGGATCAGACGAGATCAGCTCGCAGGCCGCGCCGCGGTCCCGGGCGCCGTCGCCCAGCACCATGTCCACCTGTTGGGGCTCGTCCAGCCGCATGGCGATCCGGTCCGGGAACAGGTTCCGGATGGCCAGCACGTCCTTGCGCGGGTCCTGCAACGCGGCCACCACGCAGAAGCCCAGCGCCCGGCCCTGGGTGGTCAAGGTGGCCAGCGCGAGCATGATCCGGTCCCTGAGCTTGCGGTCGGGCTGGTAGGCGGTCAGGAACGCGACCTCATCGACCAGCACCACCGTGAACGGGTGCTCAAAGGACAGCAGGTAGTCGCGCTGCCGCCCGGCGAACCGGCCCGCCCTGGCCTGCATGTCGGCGACCGCGCCCTCCAACATGTCCGCGATAGCGGCAGGGTCGGCGGCATACGCGCCGTAGGTCTCGAAGATGACCCGGCCGTAGGCCAGCTCCATCAGCTTCGGGTCGGCCGCTAGGACCCGGGCCAGCCCGGCGCGCAGGAGCGGGAACATGGCCCGGACCAGGCCCCACAGCAGCGAGGCCTTCCCCGCCCCGGTCGCGCCCGCGATCAGCAGGTGGGTGCCGTGCAGCCGGACCAGCCAGGGCAGGCCGTCCTCACGTCGGCCGACCG
>Ga0335081_10015993_pt1 | contig 12135 bp, 12 predicted proteins | sample Lox_Sample_35_FD_206713 | JGI IMG/M metagenome (GOLD analysis project Ga0335081, IMG submission 206713) | Soil microbial communities from Loxahatchee National Wildlife Refuge, Florida, United States - Lox_Sample_3.5 | ecosystem: Environmental > Terrestrial > Soil > Wetlands | place: USA... | reverse complement strand
GAGGAATCCATGGGCCCCACCAACCCCGGCGATGCCCCCTTCGAGAGCGATCCCGGCGTGGTTGGCTCGCTCTACATGGATCCCAATGCCGGCATCAACGCCGCGGGCAGGACCTACTTCGACCGCGCTTATGTGGGGAAGCTGCAGTTCCTGGGACGGTTCCCAAGAGCCTTGGGGTCCATCGATTGGTCCAACCTGGTGAATTACCTGGACGGATTGGATTTCGCCAGAAGGTGGTTGGTGACGGGGCTTCCGCAGGGGCCGTTCCTCGTGAACACCACCGTGCGCGGAAGTCCCGGCGGCGGAAACCGCGCCGAGCACGTGTTCAATTGGAATTTGCGCTTCAGCCGGTCGTTCCGCGCCTCCGCTGGCAGCTTCCGCGTGGCTCTCGACGTGTTCAACGTGACTAACGCCGCCCACCGGATTCAGGAGAGCGAAGTCACCGGTTCGCTGTTCAACCAGAGATTACCCGTAGCGATTGAACCGGCGCGATTCGTGCGATTCCAGGTCGAATATCAGTGGTGACCTCTACTCCTTCGGCCCAATCCCCAGCGTCTTCATCTTGCGGTACAGGTTGCTCCGCTCCAGCCCCAGCAGCTCCGCTGTGCGCGTCACGTTCCCGTTGGTTTCCTCCAACTTCTTGAGGATGTACTCCCGCTCGGCCGCTTCCCGCACCTCCTGCAGGCTGCCGAACCGGTCCAGCGGCCGGTCCGCCTGGCGCTTCGATCCGCTCAGCGGAATGTGCCGCGCGTCCACGCGCACCTGCGGGTTCAGAATTACGATGCGCTCGATCAGGTTCTTCAACTCGCGAACGTTGCCCGGCCAGTGATACTCCGCCAGCATGCGATACGCTTCCGGCGTCAGCTCCTTGGGCTTGCGCCCATACGCCGTCGTGAATTCGCGCAGGAAATGGTCCGCCAGCAGCGGCACGTCTTCCCGCCGGTCACGCAGAGGGGGAACGTAAAACGGGATCACGTTCAGGCGGTAAAACAGGTCTTCGCGAAAATTGCCGCGGCCAATCTCCTCGTCCAGATTTTTGTTGGTGGAGGCCACCACGCGCACGTCCACTTGCATGGATTCGGCCGCGCCCACCGGCTCGAAGCGTTGTTCCTCGATCACCCGCAGCACCTTCGCCTGGGTGCGCAGGCTCATGTCCCCCACTTCGTCCAGGAACAGCGTGCCACCGTCGGCTTTGTGGAACTTGCCGATCTTGTTCTCCTGCGCCCCCGGAAAACTGCCTTTGCTGTGGCCGAACAGTTCGCTTTCGATCAGGTCTTCAGGAATGGCCGCGCAGTTGACCTCCACGAACGGTTCGGCGGCGCGCGGGCTCATCGCATGGAGCGCGTGCGCCACCAGCTCCTTGCCCGTCCCGCTTTCGCCGTAGATCAGAACGCGGCCGTTCGTCCCAGCCATCAGGGTGAGCTGCTGGCGCAGAGCTTTCATCGGCACGCTTTCTCCGATGATGCGCCAGCGCGTACTGGTGTCGGCTTTCAGCCGGCTGTTCTCAAGCGCGAGATTCCGATGTTCCAGGCCGTTCTTCACCGTCACAGTAACTTTCTCGAGTGACAGCGGCTTCTCCAGAAAGTCAAACGCGCCCAGCTTGGTGGCCTTCACCGCCGCCTCCACCGAGCCATGACCGGAGACCACCACTACCACCGGGCGCTCGCTGAAGGGGATCTCCTGAATGCGCGCCAGCACCTCCATGCCGTCCACGCCGGGCAGCCAGATGTCCAGCAGCACCAGCTCGAAACCCCCTCCAGGCAGCGCCGCCAGGCAGGCTTCGCCGCTCTCCGCCGCTACCGCCGCGTAGCCTTCGTCCTCCAGGATGCCGGTCAGAGATTGCCGAATGCCCGGCTCGTCATCCACCACCAGAATGCGGCGCTGCTTCATCATACGCGGGCTGCCGCCGGCCGCGATGCCGTGCCGTTATCCGCGGGCTCCGGCTCCGGCAATACCGGGACCTCCACGATAAAACGCGCGCCAACCGGCTGGTTATCCTCGACCCTGATGTGCCCGCTGTGCTCGGCCACGATGTGGCTCACGATCGCCAGGCCGAGTCCCGTCCCGCGATTCTTGGTCGAAAAATAGGGCAGGAACAGTTTTTCCTTATCCTCCGGGCTGACGCCGCTGCCGGAATCCGCCACCATCAACTCGACGGTCTCCGCGCCGCCCAACTGCGTGGCAATGGAAATCTCCTTGATCAATGCGTCCTGCATGGCCTCCGCGGAGTTGTCCACCAGGTTGACCACGACTCTCTGGAACTGCTCGCGGTCCAGGTTCACCGGCGGCAAATCGTCCGCGAACCGGGTCTGTATGGCGATGCCTTCCAGGCGGTCCTTGAAAATCCCCAGCGCCTCGCGGACCACTTCGTTCAGATCGGACCGCACCGGCTGGGCCTGCGGAAAGCGCGCGAACTGCGAGAACTCGTCTACCAGCGTTTTCACCGACTCCACGGATTTCGAAATATTCTCCGCGCACTCGCGCAGGACGCGTTCCGAACCGGATGGAAGCGCCAGCCTTTCCACTTGCCGCGCGATCCGTTCCGCCGAGAGTGCGATTGGAGTCAGCGGGTTCTTGATTTCGTGCGCCACCCTTCGGGCTACCTCGTGCCACGCCGCTGCTTTTTGTGCGCGCAGCAGTTCGCTGGTGTCCTCCAGCACGATGACGAAGCCCGACGTCAGCTTCTCTTCCAGCGCCGAAACCGTTACCGCCAGGTTCAGCTTGCGGCTTGCCGTGGCCAGTTCAAGCTGCTGCGAGGCCACACCGGTGCGCCGCGCGCGCTTCATGAGGTACTTGATCTCCGCCGTGTCCTCGCGCGAGAAGAGGTCCTCCAGGCGTGTGGCCCGCGCCACCTGTTCGGCCGGAAAGATCTTCGACAGCGCCTGGTTCACACGCTGGATGGACCCGTCCCCGGCCACGGAAATGACTCCAGTGGGAATGCTCTCCAGAATGGCTTCCGTGAAGCGTCGCCGCCGGTCCAGTTCCGCGCTGTTGGCTTCCAGTTCCTCGGTCATCTGGTTGAAGCCGCGCACCAGCGACCCCAGTTCATCCACGGCTCTCACCCGCAGGCGGTATTTGAGGTTGCCCGCCCGCACCTGGCCGGCCGCCTCGAGCAGCGCCGTGATCGGCACGCTGATCTGTTTGGCCAGGAACAGCGCAACCCACGTCGCGACGAACAGCACGAAGAGCGTGATCACGGTCATCAGCATGATGTAGTTTCGCCGCACCTCGCGACGCTGGCCGTAAATCTGGTGCTGTTCGTCCACCCTGCGCTCCATCAGCGCCTTCTTGGTCCGGACGTCCAACGGAATCGGCGCGGTCAGTACCACCGAACCGGCCACTCGGCTTCCCTCCCGAACGAAATAATCGACATTGACTTCGCGATCATAGTCGGTCGGGGCGTTATACGGACCCCAGGCATCCAGCGGCGGGCCGCCGGACGCTCCGTAGACTGCGGCGGATTTCAACTCCCGAATTCTGCAGAACTCCTCTAGAAAACCCGGTGTCCGCGCGCCCGTTTCGAGCAACCGCCCGGTCTCGGGTTGCGCCGCCAGCAGACCCGCCTGCGCGGTCGTCTCGTCCTCCATCTCCCCGCGCAGCAACTGCGCTGCCTGAACGAAGATGTCGACCTGATCCTGTACCGGCTGCGTAAACCACGCCGTCAGGTTGTAACTCAGGACTTCGTAACTGAATAGCGTCAGACAGAAGACCGGCACGATGCTTAAGGTCAGCGCGCCCACCATCAGTTTGGTGCGGATGCGCGAGCCCTCCCGGTTGGCCTGCCGCTCGATGTAGAGCTTGATGCCGGTGCGGAACAGGATCCACCCCAGCGTCAGCATCAGCACAATAATAAGGATGGAAATCGCCCAGAAGATCAAGGTCTGGCTTGGGCTGGTGGGACCGAACGCCGTCAGGCGGAATGACCCCTGCCACACCACCAGAACCACGGAAATGACCAGCAGAACCGCGGCAATCCAGTAGAGCAGGCGCGTTCTCATCGGGATAGACCTATTCTCGATTATACGTGGCAGCGCGGGTTGGCTTTGCGCACTTCTTCCCCTCCTAAACTTTCCAGTGGTCCGGCCGATATAACTCAAGAGGACGAATATAGGGAGGCTTTCCATGAAGATTTTGTCGCTCGCCAGCGCGCTGGCGATTCTCTTCGCAGGCACCCTCCTGGCGCAAGACGAACCAAAGAAGGTCACCCGCGCCGAGGCCCTGGCCGCTATCGCAGTGAAAGTTCAACCCGAGTATCCACCGATGGCCAGACAACTGCACGTCGAAGGCGAAGTCCAGTTGGAGGCAGTGGTGGCCGAAAACGGCTCGGTGACGAGAGTCAGTATCCTGAGCGGCAATCCCATGTTGACCGGGCCTACCGCGGAAACCGTCAAGCGGTGGAAGTTCAAGCCCTTTTCCGAGGACGGCAAAGCGATTAAAGTGATCGCGCCCCTCACCTTTACTTTCAAGTTGTAGGTCTCAATCCAGGGGGATGAAATGAGTTTGAGCCGGAAGTTGTTGGGCGGCTATGGCGCTATGCTGGCGCTCGTGCTTTTGCTGAGCATTGCCGCGCTGGTGGTCATTCGCGATTTGAATGGAGATTTGGACCGGGCCGCCAATGTCACGGCGCGTCAGCAGTATCTGGCCGGGGAAGTGAACGCCGCCACTTCGGAAATGGCCAATTCGGAAAGAGGCATGGTGCTCTCGGCGATGCTGGGGGACAAGGCCCACGTCGAAGATTATCAGCAGCGTTTCCTGGCGCGGGCGGACGGCCTGAAGAAGGCGTTGGACAGCCTGCACCAAATGGCGCGGAACGGGGAGGCCTCGTCGCTGATTCAGGCGCTCGATGAGCAGGCCGCGCTGGCGCTCGAAGGCCACGGTGAGTTGCAGAAGGCCATGGCCAATCAGCAACTGGACGCGGCGATCGGCATCTTTTCGCAGAAGGTGCAGCCACAACTGGCTGAGATCGGCGCGAAAGCGGCGTCGCTCGTGGATCAGCAGAATCGCGACCTCGCAGCGGCTTCGCGCGCCGCCGCCGCCAAATCGACCCGCAGCACCGCGATCACCGTCGGCTTGGCTCTCCTGGCCCTTGCGGTAGGTGCTGGCGTGCTATGGCTCGTCAGGCAAACCAACGCATCCCTGAAGACACTCGCCGCCAGGATGGCGGACAGCGCCGACCATGTCGCGAATGCGGCCACTCAGGTCTCCGCGGCCAGCCAATCGGTAGCCCAAGGGGCCAGCCAGCAGGCGGCATCGCTCGAAGAGACTTCGGCTTCTACCGAGGAGATCGCCTCCATCACCCGCAAAAACGCCGACCACGCCTCCGAAGTAGCCGGCCTCATGCAGCAGAACGAACAAGGCTCCTCCGAAGCCAACCAGACCCTCGACCGCACGGTCGAGAAAATGAAGGAAATCGACGCCTCAAGCAACAAGATTGCCAAGATTATCAAGGTGATCGACGAGATTGCGTTTCAAACCAACATCCTGGCCCTGAACGCCGCGGTGGAAGCAGCACGCGCCGGCGAAGCCGGTCTGGGGTTCGCTGTGGTAGCGGATGAAGTCCGCAACCTGGCGCAACGCTGCGCGCAGGCCGCGCGCGACACCGCCGCCCTTATCGAGGAGTCTATCGCAACCACGCGCGATGGCAACGCCCGGCTCGATCAGATGGCCGCGGCCGTACGCTCCATGACCCAGAACACCGTGCGCGTCAAATCGCTGGTGGATGAAGTGAACCTGGGAAGCCAGGAACAGGCTCGCGGCATGGACCAGATTGCGCGCGCCGTCACCCAGATGGAGCAGGTGACACAAAAGGCTGCCGCTGGCGCTCAGGAAAGTGCCTCAGCGGGCGCCGAAATGAGCACCCACGCCGCGTCGCTGCGCGCCCTGGTCCAGGAGATGCGCGAAATGGTAGGCGCGAGCTAGCGCTGTTTAGGGCCGGATGGCATCCTGCGCCGACCCAGAGGGCACCCCCGCCATCCGCCGCACGTGCCGATTGGCAAATTGCCGGGCAGCTTGACAAGCCGCCCCACAGTAGCAGCGTTTGCACCCGGTCGCGGCCGTAGTCTAGCCTGCCTTTCGGCCAACGCTGAGCCTCTGCAGGGCGACGGCCTTGCGTCGCCCTCCTGTCACCGCAACCCTATGACTTTTGCGGCGCGACCGATTCCACCGTGATGGTATCGCCGTCGATCTTTCCGGTAACAGTCACCTTCTTGCCCGCGGACTCCTTCACCTTGTCCTGATTGGCCACGTTGTAGATCTTCCCGTCCTCGGTAACCAGGACGGCCGGACTGCCGCGCCCGATGCAACGCTTGGCGCAGGCTTCGTCGCCCCACATATCCTTCTTGCTCGCACAAGACTTGTCGATAATGTAACCGGTCCAATCCGCAGCCACACCCGAGGCTGCGCATAGTGCAAAGACAGCAAGCAGTTTCTTCAAAGTAATTCCCTCCCTCTGAGTTCCGAACTATACCCAGTTCCGCCCTTGACTATACTCCACAAGGGAACTGCGGAGCAACTTTGGATGTTATTGAACAGTTTGAACTTGTAAACCCGGTCGAGCGGGTTCGCCGCCACCAGGCCGAAACTCACCGTCGCGCCGCCGTTTCGCTCACCACCGCCGCCGTCTGGCCATCGGCAAGCGGGAAAGCGCTGTCGGAGATCGGAAGGCGCTCGCCCGATGCGCGGTCAAACAATCCCAACCGGAGATGGTAAACCTCCTGCCTTCCGGCTTCCGGCCATCGGAACAGCAACTTTTCGACCGCCGTATCGCCCGCTCGCCACAACCGAAGCGGCGGCTGCCCGTTAAGAATGCGATGGTCCAGGAACCCCGCCACTTTCCCCCGTGAATCCACGACGTGGGTGAAGCACCAGTATTCCCGGTCCACTGCTCTGAGGCATTGCCAGCGGTACTTTACTTCCAGGCCTTCCGCGGTCCGTTCGATGGACAGACCCGTGAGTCGCACGTTCCCTCCGAACGTCACGTGGCAATCGGTCACGTGCTCCATTCCTGCCTGGAGGAACGCTCCGGCGGCCGCCGACGGGTCGAGCGCCTTCTGAAAGACGTGTGCAGTTCCGCCATCCGGCAGTTTGCGCCGCGCCACCTCGACGAACGCCCGGTTCTCGCGAACCGCGTTGACGGCTTCGGCGCCGAGCGGATTGAACGGCCCGCCCGTTTCTCCGCCCTCTTTGTAGATAAAGTAAGGAACTGAATCCAGCAGAGAGCGCAGCCGGCCCGCATCCGCTTCGAACGCTGTGGTGTCTACTTCAAACGGCAGGTTGTTTTCGAGCGCGGCGAGAGCGAAGTTATCCGCATTGAAACTGCCGCTGTCCGTTCCGATGCGCAGCCGTATTCTCTCGCCGCCGGCAATCTTCGTATTGCGGTAAAGATCGTCGAGCATTTCCCGGTGGGGCCATCGCTCTGGGTTGTATCTCCTCGCGTACTCAAACTCTGGTTGTACGAAGAGAAGACCTTTCAGTTCGAACGGCTGGCTCCCGAAGACCCCAAACGACGTTTGCAGCAAGCTGAGAGTGGGTAGCGCCAGAAGCACTGCCGTCCCTCCCAGGGCCACGGCGCCGTATCGTTCGATGCAGCCATCCAGCAGAATCGCCAGCGCCAGCGCCAACGCCGGGAACAACGGCGCCGCGTAGCGCAAGTCGCGGTAGTGTCCAAACACCAGCCCGAGCATCGGCGCGCCCCATAGAACACAGAGCAGCAGCCCCTGTCGGGCGAAGGGTTGCGCCCAACGGGCAAAGGCCACCAGCAATACCGCCAGCGCCGCCACATAAAGCAAGGGCGCCGCATTGGAAACATTCGCCAGGTAACGCCAGATATCCGGGGGCGAGAGGACTTCTCCGGTCCGGTAGATCCGTGATGTTTGCTGCGACCCGGCTCTGAGCGCCGTGTCCAGCGCCCGGCTGAAGTTGAGCCAGTACCAAGGCAGAGCCAGGATCGCGGCAGGCGCCGCGATACCCAGCAGCACCCTGACGCGCAACAGCGCCTTGCGCTCCCGGATCGCCAGAAACAGCAATGGGACCGACACGTAAACCGGGAAACTGGTTTTCATCAAGAGCCCCAGACCAAGTGTGATACCCAACAACACGCTCCAGGCGGTACCGCCAACGCGCTCGCGCCCTCCGATCAGGCAAATCGCCACGCAGACGATCGCCGTCAGCCAGCATTCCACCAGGTACCATCGCGAAAGCCCGTAGAGCATCGGCATGCTCCCGGCAACGAACACCGCCAGCAACCCCGCCCGACGGCCGGCGTACCGCGTTCCCAAGCGATACAACGCCCCGAACATCACCAGCAGTCCCGCCAGATTCACGATGAGGGCAGCGCGCGCGTGCCGGCCCAAGATCAGGTATACCGGCGCGGGTAGGGCCGCGATCAAGGGAGGCTTGTTTCCCATGACCGTGAGGAACTCCATGGCGAAACCCCGGACGCCGCCGCTGATCAGCGCGTCGTACATGACGAGGCTGCGAGTCAGATAGTAGCCGTCGTCCCATGCGGGAGGCGAGCGGTCCAGCCGCAGCCAGAGAAGCGTCGTGCCGAGGAAAAAGACGCTCAGCAGCGCAAACACCAGCCACGCGGTTCGTGGTCTCAATTCAGTTGGCTTCCGCATTACTCAGGCGGGTTACTGCGGGCGGAACACCGCGATCCGGCCTCGCGCTCCTACAGCCCAACCGGCCTCGCTCGATGCAAAGCTGAGGGCATTGTAATTGCCGCTGTCGAATTGTCTCCAGTTCTTGCCGCCATCGGTGGAGGCATCCGCGCCGGAGGGTCCGGCCGCGATCCACACCTTCCGGTCCGCCAGGCAGGCGACAGCGGAACGAAAGCCCTTCGGCGGCGTGCCATCCGGCTTCACCCAGGTTGCGCCGCCATCGGATGTCACCGCGATGTTACCCGTCTCGTCATCGGCCTTGTTGTAGTCGCCGCCGACGGCGATCCCGTGCTTCGCATCCAAGAACGCCAGCGAGAAGATCCCCGCGGCGGCCGAATCGTCCCGCATCGGCGTGCCGGCCACGGTCCAGGTGCGTCCTCCGTCGCCGGAATGATAGACGCGCGCGGCTCCTTTGCCGCCGGTGCCGATCCACACGTCGCGCTCACCGAAGACGGTAATGCCGGCGCCGCTCGCTGCAAACGCGCCCTCGCCCGGGAGCGCGGGTGGAAGTCTCTGGCGCTGCCATGTCTTGCCGCCGTCTTCGGTGGTCATCACCACCATCTGGCCATCCACCTGGTCGCCGACCAGAATGCCGTGCCGAGGGTTCCAGAAGGCCATTTCGTCGAAGAATCCCTTCGCGTCCGGGTTCTGCAAAGACAAGTTCCAGTGCGCGCCGCCGTCGCTGGTCTTGTACACACGCGATGTCTCGCCCGTGCCGATGCTCAGCAGGTACGCTGTGTTCTCGTCTACCCCCTGCACATCGCGGAAATCAAGCGATTCGGCGCCTGCAACGGTGGCGGCGGTCCAGGTCGCACCGCCATCGGTCGTTTTCAGATAAGTCCCGCGCGTTCCGCTCGCCCAGACCACTTTTTCGTTCACGGCCCATACGCCTCGCAGCGAAGCGGTCGTGCCGCTTGTCTGGACCGTAAAGGTCTGGGCCATGACGGCCGCGGGAATCAGGAAGGCAAGCCCGGCTTTCATGAAGGCATCCACCAGTATAAAGTCGCGGGCCGCCGAACAAATGAAAAATCCATCGACTCGTGTTCGCCGCGACCTCGATCAGCGGAGGGCCACGACATCGAGCGCGTTGGACCGCGTCTTTACCGCCACCTGAAGGCGCGCCACATCAGCCTGGCTAAACCGCAATCGGTCTTTTCGAATCAGCAGCATGTCCCGAAAACTCCATTGCGCGCGCATCAGACCGATGGCGGAGTGTTCGCGGCCTAACAGCAGATGGCCGACTTCGTGCGCCATCACGTGCGCCAGCAGGAGCGCGACTCCGGCCGCAGTGAATCCCTGATCCTCAATCCGGCCATAGTAGATGTCGGCCAGATCGCTCGGCGCCTCGGCCGGCGCCAGGAGCGCAGCACCAAAGGCCTTCGGATCAGGCCGGTACCTGACTCGGCCCGGGTAGATCCGCAGGTTCAACATCACCGGCCTGTCTGGCCGGCTGGAGCGATCCACCCACTCCGTCGCGATCCCGCCCTGGTCGAAGATCCGTTGAGCAGCCGCCATCGCATTGCACAAGATTCGATCCGGCGCGACTCCGTTATTGATGACTCCCACGATCAGCTTCGGCTCATCGGCCGTGGCCGTCCCGATGGTCCCCAACAGCAGGAAGCACCAGACCGAGATCGTGCCGACGATCGCTTTCTGCACCCTGCCCAGTTAGACGCCGGCGGCAGCGAGTCGGCCCGAGCAATGTCGCGCAGGATCTCCAAGACAAGTGGGCTTGTGCTGTTACGATAGAAGTAAATGACGCCCAATCAACCCGGCCAGATGCCCAAGATGCCAATTCCTGGCGTGAAGAACCTCATTGCGATCGGTTCCGGGAAGGGTGGCGTCGGAAAAACCACGGTCTCCGTTAACCTTGCGGTCGGCCTGGCTTCGTTGGGCTACAGGACCGGCCTCATGGACGCCGATGTCTATGGCCCGAACGTGCCCCTGATGATGGGCGTCAACCGCACCCCCATGGCCTACGGCGAGCGCATCCAGCCGCTGGACCAGTATGGCGTCAAGCTCATGTCCATGGGCTTCCTGAACCCCGGCGACAAGCCGCTGATCTGGCGCGGTCCCATGCTTCACAGCGTGGTGCAGCAGTTCCTGCGCGGCGTCGATTGGGGCGACCTCGATTTTCTGGTGATCGACCTTCCCCCCGGCACGGGCGACGTGCAACTTTCGCTCATCCAGACGGCGCCCATCAGCGGCGCCATCGTCGTCACCACGCCGTCCGACGTTTCGCTCGAAGACGCGCGCAAGGCCGTCCACATGTTTCATCAGGTGAGAGTGCCCATTCTCGGAATCGTCGAAAACATGAGTTTCCTCGAATGTCCGCACTGTCACGAGCGCATCGACGTCTTCAGCTACGGCGGCGGGCGGCGCACCGCCAGCGAGATGCAGGTGCATTTTCTGGCGGAGTTGCCGCTCGATCCGCAAGTGCGGCTGGGCGGCGACACGGGAAAGCCGGTCGTGCTGCGCAAGGGCGAAGGCGAGCCGTTCCTGGAGTTGGCGCGAAACACGGTCGCGCGCAGCCTCGAGGCCGCCAAAGAGACCGCGCCGGAAATCGAGATCGGCGAATAGAGCAGGTGGACGGGCTGCGACCGTGACTGTGTATGTGCTACAATGTAGCACATGCGGAAGGCCTCCGTTCGCGATTTGCGCATACGTACTTCCGAGCTCATTCGCGACGCCGAAGGCGGCGAAGTCATCGTCATCGAGCGCCGTGGCCAACCGGTAGCTGAACTGCGTCCCATCTCCAGAAAACCCAAGAAGATCAAAATGCCCGATATGAGGCGCTTCTGGACCGACTTTCCACGGGTGCCGGGCGACAGCACCCGGTTCATTTCGGAAGACCGCGACCGCTGATGTACCTCGATTCCGCCTACATCGCCAAGTTCTACCTGAACGAGCCGGACGCGCCGCGGGTTCGAACCGCACTGGCAGGGGCGTCGGTCCTGATCTCATCCATTTGGGCCCTGGCAGAGGTCACTTGCGCATTTCATCGCCATCTGCGCGAAGGATCGATCAACACGTCCCAGTATCGCGCGCTGGCCAATGCTTTTCTCCAACACGTGGACGGAGGTCTTTGGACCTTGGTTCCCGTCACAGAGCGTCTCGTCCGACTCATGACCGCTTTAGTGAACACGCTTCCCGCGGGCGTCCATTTGCGCAGTGGCGATGCCTTGCATCTAGCCACCGCTATGGACTTGGGCGAGCGCGAAATCTGGACCAGCGACCGCCACGTTATCGCCGGCGCGCCATATTTCGGCCTGACTGCCCGCACGGCGTGAAACGCGCCTCAGGCAAACCGCTTCGCCAGCCGCCACTATTGCGCGAGGCACGCAGGTGGGATTGACTGCCTCACTTGGACAGGATTGCCTGACGTAGGGTTAGGGACACGTGTGGTGTACAGGGTTGGAGTTGGAGAGCGGCGGCGAAGGATCTCCGGCGCCACCAGGACCGATTGACAATCGGTCGC
>Ga0335081_10015992_pt1 | contig 12136 bp, 16 predicted proteins | sample Lox_Sample_35_FD_206713 | JGI IMG/M metagenome (GOLD analysis project Ga0335081, IMG submission 206713) | Soil microbial communities from Loxahatchee National Wildlife Refuge, Florida, United States - Lox_Sample_3.5 | ecosystem: Environmental > Terrestrial > Soil > Wetlands | place: USA... | reverse complement strand
GCTTCGGATCCTTTCCTTTCCGAGGCCCGTGGTGGCGGCGTGCAATGGCCACGCGTTTCCCATGGGTGCCTTTCTCCTCATGTCTGCCGACATCCGCATCGCCGCCGAGGGCGCCTATGGGATCGGCATGAACGAGGTCGCGATTGCGATCACCGTTCCGCGATTTGCCGTCGAGGTCGCGCGGCAAAGGCTGACGCCGGCCTATTTCAACCGCGCCGTGACCACCGGGCAGCTCTTCGCACCCGCCGAGGCGGCGACGGCCGGGTTCGTCGACTGGACCGTACCGGCGGCGGAGTTGGAGAAGGCTGCCGATGACGCGGCCGAGCGTCTGAGCAAGATCGACGCCGCGGCGCACGCCGCCTCGAAATTGCGGGCGCGAGCGCCGGCCATCGCCGCCATCCGCGCCGCGATCGATCAAGACATCACGCTCGCTTACGCCGAGGAGAGCGTGGCCCTGCGCAGCGCCGCCTGACTGGGAGTTTGGTCCGATCTCACGCCCGCTGAGCGGGCGGCAGAAAAATAGCGGCTCGCGCAGCTTCGCACCCGGCCGCACGAACGGGAAAGATCGGCGGCGGAAATTCGCCCCGTTCCCGGCGTCGTGCGCTAAGATGTCGGCGATCGGCAGGGCTGCGCCAGGAATTGCGCCTCACGCCTCGCTGACGTCGTAGCGGGCCACCATGCTGGGAAAGGCGGTAGAGGCCATGAGCAGCTCGGATCGCATCATCCCGTTCCCGACGCGCCGACGCCTCCTCGAGAGTGCGGGCGCGCTCGGCGTGATGGCAGCGGTACTTCCCGCTTGGGCGGAGGGCTTCGTCGATCTCGATCTGCCGGGCGGACCCGGCCGTCGCGCCCTGACGACCGCCTTCCCGCAAAAGGGCTCGATGATCCTGCAACGCACGCGGCCGCCGCTGCTGGAAACGCCGTTCGAGGTCTTCGACCGCGGCGTGTTCACGCCCAACGACCAGTTCTTTGTGCGCTGGCACTGGGCGGTGATCCCGAATTCGGTCGATGTCGCGACCTTCGAGCTGGCCGTGCATGGTCACGTCAATCAGCCGCTCTCGCTGCCGCTGGCCGAGCTGCTGGCGATGCCGCGCGTCGAGCTGGCGGCGGTCAACCAATGCTCCGGCAATTCCCGCGGGCTCTTTCAGCCGCGCGTCCCCGGCGGACAGTGGCGTAACGGCGCCATGGGCAATGCGCGCTGGACCGGCGTCCGCTTGCGCGACGTGCTGGACCGCGCCGGCGTCAAAGCGGGCGCGGTCGCGGTCCGCTTCAACGGTCTCGACGAGCCGGTGGTGGACGGCGCGCCCGATTTCATGAAGTCGCTCGACATCGAGCATGCGCGCGACGGCGAGGTGATGCTGGCCTATGAGATGAACGGGGAGCAGCTGCCGCTGCTGAATGGCTTCCCGCTGCGACTGATCGTGCCGGGGTGGTTTTCGACCTATTGGGTCAAGATGCTGAACGACATCGAGGTGCTGAACGCGCCCGACGAGAATTATTGGATGAAGACGGCCTACCGCATTCCCGACACGCCGCATGCCAGCGTTAAGCCCGGCGAGACCGGGTTCAAGACCGTGCCGATCAATCGCATGGGCCCGCGCTCCTTCTTCACCAACTTGACCGATGCCGCCACCGTGAAGCCCGGAGCCGCCCTGCCGGTCCGCGGCATCGCTTTCGGCGGCGATGCCGGGGTGGCGCAAGTCGAGCTTTCGGTCGACAGCGGACAGAGCTGGCGGAAGACGACGCTGGGCCGCGACCAAGGCACCTACGGCTTTCGCCAATGGAACGCGGAAGTAACGGCGCCGTCCTCGGGAATGCTCGCGCTTGCGGTGCGCTGCACGAACAGCAAAGGCGAGGTACAGCCGGCCGAGCCTAACTGGAACGGCGGCGGCTTTGCGCGGAACGTCATCGAGCGCCTCGCGCTCAAAGTCGCCTGACGCGAACGAGAGGAGGGCGTCCCATGGCTTGGTCGATGCGTGGAATCGGCTGCGGCGTCGTCATCGCCGCGGCTCTGGTCGCCGCCTTGGGCCAGGGCCGCGCCGCGCCCGCTCCCACCGTTGCCGCAGGCGGCGGCGTCACGCTCCGTTCGGTCGAAATCGATCTCCCCGACAGCGACCGCCTTTTTCCCGGCGGCAACGAGGCCGATGCCATCAACAACAACTGTCTCGCCTGCCATTCGACCGGCATGGTGCTGAACCAACCCAAGCTCTCCCGCGCCGATTGGCAGGCGGAAGTGGACAAGATGCGCACCGTCTACCGGGCGCCGGTGGCGGTCGAGGACGTGCCGGCGATCGTCGATTATCTTGCGAAGCTGAGGACCGGGAAGTAGGGCGCGCTGGGAGCAGCAGCAATGGCCGCAGACGGATTGACCACGATCAAGAGCAGCTATGGACCTGAAGAGACGATGAAACACCTCGAGGCCGAGGTGAAAGCAAAGGGCCTGACGGTCTTTGCCCATGTCGATCATGGGGCCGGGGCCGCAGCCGTCGGAATGCCGTTGCGGCCGACCGGTCTGCTGGTCTTCGGCAATGCCCAAGGCGGCACGCCCTTGATGCAGTCCGTCCAGGCGATCGGCATCGATTTGCCGCTGAAAGCCCTGGTTTGGCAGGATGCCGCGGGCGACACCTGGCTCTCCTACAACGATCCGAGCTGGCTGGCGAAGCGGCACGGGCTCGGCCACGAGGCGGCTGCGGCGGTCAACGCCATGACGGGAGCGCTGAGCGCGATCGCCAAAGCCGCCGCCGGCCCCCGCTAACCGAGCCGTGGCCACTCACATCCGATGATCCGCGGCTACGCCGACCATGCTGCCAACGAGCGGACGTTCCTCGCTTGGGTGCGCACCGGCATCGCCGTGATCGCGTTCGGCTTCGTCATCGAGAAGTTCAATCTTTTCGTCTTGACGCTAGCGGCCGTGACCTCGCTCGATGCGGCGCGACGGTTGCAGCTCGAGCGGCTGTCGGGCCCGCTCGGCCGCTACGACGGTCTCGCCCTCATCCTTGTCGGCTTGGCGCTCATCGCCATCGCGGCCGCGCGCTTCGTGCGCACGGCCCGTCTTCTCAATGACCAGGAGATGCATGCCGCCGCCGGCGTCCGCGCCGAGCTGATTTTGTCCGTCGCGCTGGCGGTGATCGTCGCCGGGTTCAGCGCCTATCTCGTGCTCGGGTGACGGGTAGCCCTAGAATCGCTCGCGAATGGCGTTGAGGAAGCGCGCGACGGTGGCGATGTCGCGCTCGCTGAAATCCTGCGTGAGCCGGGCATTCATGCGGGCGAGGAGCGGCCTTGCCGCCGCCGCCTTGGCGAGAGCATCGGGGGTCGCGAAGAGAAGTGCCGCCCGCCCATCCTCGTTCGAGGACTGCCGCCGCACCAGGCCCGCATCCTCCATGCGATCGATGAGGGCGGTGATCGCCGAGGCGTTGATGCCGAGCTCTTCGCTAACGTCCTTCAGCATGGCGCCCGGTTTCTTCTCGAGAATGAAGAGCACGCCGAGCTGCGTGTGACTGATGCCGAGCGCTTCCTTGAAGACAGCATCGGTATGTTTCAGCAAGCGGTGCTGGGCCAGCGACAGCAGATGGAAGAGGCGCGGCGGCTTCGGCGGCATGGGAGGGCGGCGCTTACTGGACGATGCCGTGACGCTCGAAAACCGCCATCAGCGTGCCGGTCATCGATGCCACGAGCCGCTCCGAGCCGTCGGTCGCGTCGCAGGCGAAGGCCCGCGCCTCGCATACGGTCAACGTCCGCCCCGGTTTGACGACGCCGGCGCGAAAGAGAAACCGCCGACCCTTCGCCGGCGCGAGAAGATTGGTCTTGAACTCGACGGTCAGCACCGCTGCGTCGGCGGGCATGAGGGAGAAGGCGGCATAGCCGCAAGCGCTGTCGAGCGCCGTGCCGATGATGCCGGCGTGGACAAACCCGTGCTGCTGCGTAAAAGCCGCGTCGAGCGGCATCGCCAGCTCGATGTTGCCAGGGCCGAGGCGTGCGATCTCGATACCGAGCGTCGCCATGACCTTTTGCCGTGCAAAGCTTGCGCGCACGCGCTCCTCGTAGTTGGGATCCTGCGGCTGGAACGGCATGCTCTCCTCGGCCCTCATTCCGCGTCCACCGCCTCCTGGTGGACGCGGAACGTGGCGTTGCCCCGCGCAATCGCGCGGTCATCGGCACGGACGATGCAGTCGACAAAACCGAGATTGCTCCCGGCCTTGAGCACGCGCGGCGCGATCTCGAGCCATTGTCCGATTTGTGCCGAGCCAAGAAAATCGAGTGCGAGGCTCACCGTCATGCAGCTGCTCGCCTCACCCTCCTGCCCTTGGCGGAGCGTTTCGATCACCGAGAGCCCCATGGCGTTGTCGGCGAGCGCGCTGATGAGGCCGCCATGGACGAAACCCCGGCTGTTGCAATGCGGCTCGCGCGCCCAGAGCGCGAGCAAGACCGACCCCTTCACACGCTTCGAATAAAGCGGCTCCCACGGCTCGGTGAGCGGGCTCTTGCGAAAATGCCGGGCGTAGCCTTCCGGGATGCGCTCGAAAGAAGCCGTCATCTGCGGGTGCCTCATGGTTCACACGTGAAGGACATCCTGAGCGCCCCGCGCCGTCGGCGTCAAGCGTCCTCGCGCGCCGCCTCAGAGAGGCAGTTTGGCGAAGGCCTGGCGCAACGCGCGCTTCGACTCGAAGCCGATGCCGGGGATCTCGGGCGGGCGGGCGCCACCCTCGACCAGCGACGTATCGTCGCCATAACCGCCGAAAGGCTGAAAGCAGAGAGGGTTCACTTCGGCGCCGCCGAGGCCGAGCGCCGCCGCCACATGGAGACAGAAAAGGTGGCCGCCATGCGGCCAAAACGCCGTGCGCGGCCAGCCGCGCGCCTCGAGCGCGGCGATGATCTCGAGATAGCCCGGCAGCCCATAGCAGTGCACGGGATCGAAGAGGAGGACGTCGCGATCCCGGCGCAGTCCGCCGTGACGGTCGAGGAGCTTCGCCTCCGCCGTCGAGAACAGCGCCTCGCCGGCGCCGATGGGTCCGGGATAGCGCTCGGCAACCTTGGCCTGGGTTTCGAAATCGAGCGGATCGCAGATGTCCTCGAACCAGCGGAGCCCGACCGGCGCCAGCGCATCCGCCGCGTCGAGACTGCTCGTCGCGGTACCAGAATTCATCGCATCGACGGCCAAGCGCTCGGGCGCGCCCAACAGCCGAGCCGCGGCCTCGATGCGCTTCAGATCTTGAACCAGCGGGGCGCCGCCGATCTTGATCTTCGCGCGGCGATAGCCGAGCCCGGCAAAACGCCGGATCTCGTCGGAGAGGCGCGCCAGATCGTCGCCGGGATAGTAGTATCCGCCCCCGGCATAGACGGGAACGGTGGGGTTGCTCACGACGCGGCCGCCGGCGCGATTCGCCAGGAACCGGTAAAGCGGCAGGCGCGCGATCTTTGCCGCCGCGTCCCAAAGCGCCATGTCGAGCGTGCCGACGGCGACGCAGCGCTCGCCGTGACCGCCGGGCTTCTCGCCCGCCATCATCACTTGCCAGGCGCGCAACGCATCGAAGTTCGTCCCGGCGTCATCGACGAGATCGGCGTCGCGCGCCGCCAGCAGGCGCGGCGCGAAACGCTCACGAATGAGACCACCTTGCGCGAAGCGTCCGATCGAGGCGAAGCCGTAGCCAACGACCGGCTTCTTCTCCCGCACCACGTCGGTCACCACGGCCACCAGGCTGGTGGTGAGGCCGCCTGACGGGATCTTCGGGTCGGCATATCGAGAGATCGGCATCGACGCTTCGCGGACGTCAACGATACGCATGGCCGCACCCTGCAGTCGCCGGCGGCAAATACCTGCCGGTCTACAAGGGATGGTCTGTCGCCACGACAGGTCGCGTCAAGCCTCTCTCGCCAGACGCAAGCGACGGATGCGCTTTTGGCTATCCTCGAACCAATCTCAGTGAGGACGCCCGCGTCGCGACTTGCACCGGGATGCCGTCGCGCTCGAGACCGGCGCGCGCGACCGCTGGCCAGTCGATGCGCGCGGCGTCGTCTCCGGCGGCAGCGGTGACGCGCGCGACGAGATCGGCGGGCGGCGACGGCGGCGGGGTGCCGCCACTCTCGAGCGCCTCGGCCTGATCGGCCGAGGGATGGACCTCGAGAAAGAGCGCGTCGCCGACCCACTGCAGCTCGACCGGCTGGTTCACGATGTCGACGGGCGTGCCGATCGGTACCTCGCGATAGAGCCGCGCGACATCCTCGGGATAGAGGTGGAAGCAGCCATGGCTCACGTGACGGCCGACGCTGTCGGGCTTGTTGGTGCCGTGAATGAGAAAGCCGGGCCAGCCGAGAAAGAGCGCGAAAGCGCCGAGCGGGTCGTCGGGCCCCGGCGGGATCGCGCGCGGCAGCTCCGGTCTCTGGGCATGGATCGATGCCGGCGGATACCAGGGGGGCCGGGCTACTTTGGCGACGATGCGCGTCGTGCCGCGGGGCGTTGCACCTTCGTCCACGGCGATGCCGATCGGGTAGGTCTCGACCGTCCGGCCGCCCAGCGGATAGTAGAAAAGACGCTCCTCGGCGAGATTGACGACGATGCCGCGATGCGGCGCCTCGGGCAGCAGGTAGAAGCTCGGGACGACGATGCGCGATCCCGCCGCGGGGAGCCACGGATCGATCCCGCGATTGGCGGCGACGAGCTGCGTGTAGCCGAGGTCATCGCGCCGCGCCACGTCCATCAGCGTCTCGCCGCTCTCGACGACGTCGCTGCCGACGGCCCCCGCCGCGGGAAGACCCGCGACGAGGGGAAGCTCCGTCGCCAAGGCGGCGTGGACGCCGAGCCCTGCGATCAGGCCGGCGACGGCGAGGAGCCGGCGCACGCCTCGGCCTTCGTCTACTTCCGCAGGCTCCGATCGTACATCTTGCCCGCGCGCTGATCCGCGGCTTGCGCGTCCTGCTCCGCCTTCTGCGCCGTTTGCAGGGCTTGATCGGCCTGTTGCTTGGCCTGATTGGCCGTGGCGACGGCGCTGTCGAGGTCGGCCCGGGTGACGCCGGGCGAGCTCGAGCACGCCGCCAAGAACGCCGGAGCGGCGAGCAACACGACACTCAGGCTGCCCAATGTTGCGCTACGCATGGTTCTCTCCTTTCGCTGCTGTGACATCAGGTACGCTCACTTCATTGCCATCACTTGGCCGAAGCGCTGCCAGGTCTTGCCATCGAATTTGGCGAGCTGCATGTCCTTGATGGGGAAAAAGTCCGCGGGGGCCGTGTGCAGGGTGATGCCTGGCAGCAGCATCGGCGCATGGAAGTCGAGATTGGCTGCCTGCTTCATGATGTTCTCGCGCGTCAGATCGTTGCCGCACTGCTTCAGCAGGTGGATCAGCGTCGCCGTTACGCTGTAGCCGTAGACATTGAACCCATCCGCCGCATCGCCATCGGGGTAGTACTTCTTCATCCACGCGGCCCATGTCTTATAGTCGGGGTCGTTCCGCCATTGCGGATCGGTGGGGTCCTTCAGATAGACCGCGGTCACGAGGCCTTTCGAGCGGTCAAGGCCCGCCGGCTGCAGCACCGCGGCAACGGAGTTCGAGACCGAATTGAGATAGTGGAGCGGCTTCCAGCCGATGTCATAGGCCTCGCGGATCGCCTGTGCGGCGAATTTCGGCGTCGTCACGTCGTAAAGCACGTTGGCGCCCGATGCCTGCAAGCTGATGATCTGCGAATCGATGGTCGGGTCGGTCGTCTCGTAGCTCGCCGCCTTGACGATCATGGTCGCGGCCTTGGCGCCGAGCCCGTCGCGGAGCCCCTTCAGGTAGTCCTTGCCGTAATCGTCATCCTGGTAGAGGACGCCGATCTTCGCCTGCGGCATCATCTGCAGGATATATTTGGCAAAGATGCGGCCTTCGGTCTGATAGGTGGGCTGCCATCCCATGGTCCAGGGGAAGTGCTTGGGATCGCCCCACTTCGTGGCACCCGTTGCGACGAAGAGCTGCGGCACCTTGTGCTCGTTGAGATAGCGCTGGATGGCCGAGTTGGTGGGCGTGCCCAGCGAATTGAAGTCGAGGAGAATGTGGTCCTCCTCGACCAGCTTGCGCATCTGCTCCACAGTCTTGGGCGGGCTGTAGCCGTCATCGAGCGAGATGAGCTTGATCTTGCGCCCGTTGACGCCGCCATGGGCGTTGACCATGGCGATATAGGCTTCGTCCGCCTTGCCGATCGTGCCATAGGCGGAAGCGGGGCCGCTATAGGCCATGGTCTGGCCAATGGTGATCTCGTGGTCGGTCACGCCCGGACCGTATTGCTTTTGCGCCATCGCCGGGCTTGCCGATGCCAGCGCCAATGCGGTTGCGACCGACCAGCCGAATATCCTCGATGTCATCGATCTCCTCCCGTTCGCTCTCCGCCGCAGGGCGATCTGGTGGCGCACGACATCGCGCCCCGAATCGAAGCCGGCGGGTGTTATTGCGGTCACTCGGTTCTGCGGCGCAGGCAACGCGGCGCCGTTCGACAGAGGCTGTAACGACGCGCGTGGCCGCGCTCCTGTCGCCCGGACAACGCCGGAATTGGCGAGAAGTGCATATTAAATCTTTGCAATTCGCCCGCCTGGCGCATCGCTCGGGCGCGACGCTCCACCTTCCCCGGTGAAACTGCTACGATCCTCGCCATGGCGAAGCTCAGCATTCGCATCGACCTCGCACCGCTCGGCGCCGTCGGCCCGGGCAAGATCCGGCTGCTCGAATGCATCGACGAGACCGGCTCCATCTCGGCCGCCGGCCGGGCCATGAACATGTCCTATCGCCGCGCCTGGCTGCTGATCGACGAGCTGAACCGCCTCTTCAAGAGCCCGCTGGTGGCGACGCGGCTTGGCGGCGAGGCGGGCGGCGGCGCCGAGCTCACGGCTTTCGGCAAGACCATGGTCCGCCACTACCGCGACATGGAGATCGAGGCCCAGACGGCGGCGGCGGCGCATCTCCGGGCGTTCCAAGTTGCGCTCGCCAATGGCCGAAACCGCCGTCCCGGGCGCAAGAGCGGGGACGACGATTGACGCAAATCAATGTGCTCCCGGCATTCTTCTATAACCTCAGGCGAGCTTTCCGGGAGAGCCGATATGCGCGAGGAATTCATGCGGGCGCTGCAGTTTCGCCATGCCTGCAAGCTGTTCGACGAGAAACGGTCGCTCCCGCGCGCTGATCTCGACTACATTCTCGAGGCGGGGCGCATGGCGCCGTCCTCTCTCGGGCTCGAGCCCTGGCGCTTCCTGGTGATCGAGGATCGCGCGCTCCGCCGCCACCTGCGCTCGGCGTGCTGGAACCAGTCGCAGATCACGACGGCCAGCGCCGTCATCGTCATCCTGGCATTGACCGCGGAACTCAGGCCCGAGACAGGTTACGCGCAACGGATGCTGCGGCGCCTCGTCGGCTCGGAATCGGAGCTCGAGGAGGCGATGCAGATCTATCACGACACCGCACGCGGCGACCTCGCGGCCTGGAGCGTCGCGCAATGCCATATCGCCGCGGCCGACATGATGATGGCGGCAGCAGTCATCGGCGTCGACAGCTGCCCCATGGGGGGATTCGAGCCTGAGGCCGTCGCCGAGACACTGCACATCGATCGCAGCAAGGTCGAGGTGGCGCTGCTGCTGGCGCTGGGCTACCGCGCCCAGCCGCAACCACCGAAGCAGCGCTTGCCTCTGGCGGAGATCGTGCAGTATCGCTCCGGCGGCGATTGATCCACGTCAAGGCAACTCGCCGGACCTAGACCGATAGTTGCTGCCGGCATCCGCGCTTGGGTCTTTCGCAATGAAAACCATCCTTGTTCCCACCGGCGGCAGCGACACCGATCAGGCCGTGTTCACGACGGCGCTCGCAGCGGCACGACCCCTGGGCGCGCATCTCGAGTTCCTGCATGTACGCTTGGGCGCGGGCGATGCGGCGCCCTTCGTTCCGCACGTCGACTTCGCCCGCGGGGCGGCGCTCCGCGCGGCGCTGCAGAAAATCGACGCCGACCAGGAGCGGCGCCTCACCATAGCGCGGCGCCATTTCGAGCGGTTTTGCGAAGCGAACGACGTTCCGCTGCGCGACGTTCCGGGCCGAGCGAACGGCATTTCTGCGACCTGGCGCCAGGCGCTCGAGGGCGGCATGGAACGGATCATGATCGAGGCGCGCCACAACGACCTCATCGTCACGGCCCGCGCCGCGCATGCGAACGGTTTACCGCAGGATTTCGTCGAGCTCGCTCTTGTCGGCAGCGGGCGGCCAATCCTGCTCGCGCCCTGGCGGTCGGTCGAGCGGCTGACCGGCACCGCGCTCGTCTGTTGGAAAGAGACGCCGCAGGCCGCCCGCGCCCTGGCAGCCGCTCTGCCGCTGCTGGCGAGAAGCAAGCGGGTGATCATTCTCACGATCGAGGAGCAAAAGGACGCCTCCCTCGAGAACGGTGTCGAGATGGCGCGACAGCTGGCGTGGCAGGGCATTGCCGCCAAGGCACGATGGATGCCGGCCGACCGGCGCGGCGTTGCCGCGCAGATCGACGCCGCAGCCTCGGAACACGAGGCCGATCTCATCGTCATGGGCGGCTACGGGCACGGCAGAGTGCGCGAGCTGGTCTTCGGCGGTTGCACCCAGCACTTCCTCGAGGGCGCCGACCGTCCGGTGCTGCTGATGCACTAGCGCGCCTTATCTTCCCCTCGCCGCCTCGGAGGGGCGGAGAGGGGGTTCGGTCCGATCGCGCTCTCCTAAGTAATCTCCCTTAAGGAGAATTCCGAATTTCGCGCGGCACGGATTTGCGCGATCGTCGCCACATGTTCGCAGCCGCCAAAACCCCCGCCGCACGCCATCTCTGGCAGGATCTGCTGCGCGATTGGCGGCGCTGGTCGGCGATCGAGCGGGTCCTTGCCACGACGCTGGTCGCGGCCCTCGCATCCCTGCCGCTTCTCTCGCTCGCGGCCTTCGCGCACAGCGCCGCCTAACCCGTCGCCGCTGCGCATAAGCCCATATCCGGGCGCATCTGCCGATTGATGCAGCTCAATGAGCCGGTTGGCGTTTTCCGCCACCGTGAGGCATGGTGAGACCGGCGGAGGAAGCGATCATGGAATTCCGCACCATCCTTGTGGCCTTGGGCGGCGGCAGCGCCAGCGCCGGGGCAGTCGAGCTGGCGTGCCGCTTGGCGCGCCGCTTCAGCGGCCACCTCGAGGCGCTCCACGCGCGGCCCGATCCGCGCGATATGGTGGCGGCCGTCGCCGACGGCTTCGCGACGCCCTTGGCCGGTACCCTCGTCGAGAAGGCGATTGCCGACGCGGCCGAGGCGGCCAAGAAAGCGCGCGCGCTCTTCGACGCCGCCGTGTCGCGCCACGCGCTGCCCTTGCGCGATGCGCCGCCGCCGCTCGGCACCGATCCGGCGCTGCGGCGCCAGGCCTCCGCCGCTTGGCGCGAGGAGACCGGCTTCGGCGCCGGCATCATCGCCGACCGCGCGCGGATCTTCGACCTGCTGGTCCTCGGCCGCTCCGGCCGCGTCGTCGGCGAGCCGCATAGCGAGGCGATCGAAGAGGCGCTGCTGAGCAGCGGCCGCCCGGTCTTGGTGGCGCCCGCCGAGCCGCCCAAGGCGCTGGGCGAGACCATCGCTCTCGCCTGGAACGATACGCCCGAAGCGGCGCGCGCGGTCACCGCTGCGCTGCCGTTTCTGGCGCATGCGCAGGCCGTCCATGTGCTGTCGCTCGGCGACAAGAATGCGGAGGAGCTGGCGCAGCATCTCGCTTGGTACGGCATTCGCGCGGCGGCGACGGCGCTCGATCCCGCCGGGCGCGGCGGCATCGGCGAATTGCTGTTGTCGGCTGCGCGCGAGCAGGGCGCCGATCTGCTGGTAATGGGCGGCTATGGCCACGCGCCCTGGCGCGAGACCTTGTTCGGCGGCGCGACCCGCGCCGTGCTCGGCACCAGCCGCTTGCCGCTCTTGCTCTCGCACTAGCCTGGGCTCTCGCCGAGCGATCGTGCCGCCAGCGCTCGAAATCGCGCAATACGCCTATGTGTTGCAGACTGCACGCGCCGTGCTCGTAGGGCCCGGCCCATTCCCTCGCTGCGGATGCTCAGGTCCAGCAAATTTTACCTTGGAATCAAGAGCTTATAGCACACTGGGCCGTTTCCGATTTTTTTGGTGAACGTTAACAGGAAAGTCTCTATCGTGACCC
>Ga0335081_10015991_pt1 | contig 12136 bp, 13 predicted proteins | sample Lox_Sample_35_FD_206713 | JGI IMG/M metagenome (GOLD analysis project Ga0335081, IMG submission 206713) | Soil microbial communities from Loxahatchee National Wildlife Refuge, Florida, United States - Lox_Sample_3.5 | ecosystem: Environmental > Terrestrial > Soil > Wetlands | place: USA... | reverse complement strand
AATCGTAATAACGCCCCTGCCAGAAGTGCTCGCCTCGGCCGACTAAGCGCCGCGCGACGGATTGCTTCATGGCTTTCAAGGCCGTGGCCACGCTTCCGCGGTCCGTCTCGCTCATGAGCAGGTGGACGTGTTCGGGCATGAGGACATAACCGATTACTTCGAATCCGTAGTTGATGCGCGCCTGTTCGAGCGCCCACTCGAACACGGCATAGCCGCGGTGGTTTTCGAGTAATGGGAGACGACGGTAGCAGTCTGAACGTAATGAAGTGCAGGTCGCCGGTGTGCTGGTAGCGCTTGAGACCCCAGGGCATGAGGGGACGATAAGGAATTAGTCTGGAAGATGCAGTGATGGGCCGCACGCATGATTGTTCGTGGTCGGTCGAGGGCCCGCTCAAGCTTCGCTTGAACGGGGCACCCGTGGTCAATTATCAGTTGTCCGCGAAGGCGCGGACGGGGTTAAACTGGCGCGTAGCCCGCCCAAGCTTCTTTTGCTTGGGTGGGGATTTCTGCTGTGCGGATGAAAGTTCCCTCCGATCTTGAATGTCGGCCCTACGCTTATATAAAATACAAGTTGGTTTAGGTTGGGTAAGCCGATGGCAATTGAAGATAGTACTCAGAGTGCGCCCAGAGAAATCTTCACAATCGGTCACTCCAATCACCCGATTGAGAAGTTCCTTGGTCTGCTGACGCAGCATTCGATTCGCATCCTCGTCGACTCACGCTCACATCCCTATTCCAAGTTTGTTCCCCACTTCGACCGGGAGCCGCTTAGCTCCTATTTGGAGCCCAGCGGCGTTCGATATCTCTACCTGGGCGATGAGCTGGGCGGTAGACCGCCTGAACCCGAGTACTACGATAGCGAAGGCCGGGTCCTGTACTATCGTGTCGCAGCATCTGACCGATTCAGGAGCGGGATATCCCGCCTGCTTAAAGGCAGTCGCGATTTTCGCATTGCGGTGCTTTGCAGCGAGGAAGATCCCACCTGTTGCCATCGTAGACTGCTGGTTTCCAAAGTGCTGACAGAGAATGGGATTTCCGTACAACACATCAGGGGATCCGGTGCGGTACAGCCTGAATCAGAAATAGCTTCAAGTGAAGTTGCGACACAACTCGAGATGTTCGAGATTTCGAGCCAAGATCGGCTATACGAATGGAAATCTATACAATCGGTTTTACCAAAAGATCGGCCCGAGACTTCTTCGAGACGATAAAATCGCACGGAATTCGACGACTGCTGGATGTGAGGCTAAACAATTCTTCTCAACTAGCTGGATTCTCCAAGAAAGATGACCTGGAATACTTCCTCCGTCGCATCTGCGACGCGACATACCTACATGATCCCACTCTAGCGCCTACACCAGAACTGCTCGATAGTTATAAGAAAAAGAAATCTTCAACGTGGGATGAGTACGCCATCGCATTTCTCAGCTTAATGGCTGCTCGGAAGATAGAAGAGCACCTCCATCCGGCCGATTTTCAGGAGCCAACTGTGCTTTTATGTAGCGAATTCAAGCCCCAGCACTGTCACCGGCGGCTCGTCCTTGAATACCTACAGTCGAAGTGGGGTAGCCTCGAAATAAAACACCTGTAAGGCTGCAATGGTCATCACCGTTACCCACCTTACGCGGATGCGGCCGCCGTACATTTGCGCGGCTGGGCTGCACAATCAAGTTGCGGTTCGCCCGGTCGTCATGGGACAACTGCACAAGAAATGGCTTCGGTCGAATGGCGGTGTGTTTGCGATCGGCGCAGTCGTCGATCTGGGGCCCGTGAAACACGTTGGGACGGCGCCCGAGCACGAGGACTACAGGTTTGATCCGGCGGTTGCCAAATTCGCCGGCCTCGTAGATGCCTTGGCCTTTTGGAAGAGCCTGGAACAGATCGCCCAGCTAAGTCTCGACTCAATTTTCGGGGACGATCTAGTCAAACGGCGCTGGTCGTGCGCGGTAAATCCAGGCTGCGGCGCGGCTTCCTTGGGCTGTCTGAAGGTCTATGGCAGACCCAAGATCTCCATCCGGGGACTCGGACCTCGCGGGGGTCCACGACTCGCCATCACGGACCCCATTCTCGGAAAACTCGACTTGGGCATCACCGATGTGCGTTTTTTCCAGGACGATTTCATCACGGTAAACGAGCAGGTCGTCGAAAGCGCCCAGGAACGTATTGACCGGGGCGTCCCGCTGTTACTAAGCGTTGGCCTCACCCGCGCCACAGTTCCCGAGGACAACCCGGTGCATTGGTTGCAGGTTAACAATATTCATCTCGAAGATGACCCGACATGGAACTTGTGACGGGCGGGTGGGCCACCCAAGCCGGTTTCGCTTCGGCGGGGATTTCTGCTGTGCGGGCGAAAATCCCCTCTCGCCAACCGAGGGCGAAAGAATGGGGCACCCAGTCCCAGTTCCGTTCTCCGAGGCCCACTTAGCGGTCATCATCGTCACGGTCGCGCCGGCGAACGCTGCGATATCCCTGCGCATAGCCTTGCTGGTAAGCTTGCAGCCTTTGGCCATGCCAGTCGTCGGTCTTCATGTTCATGGCGCGATTGCGTTCTCTGTCCCGGACACCTCTCTGGTATCCCGCCTGGTAGGCGCGTTGGGCTTGCGGGTCCTGAACATACCGGTCGGCGCGGTCCTGATCGTTGCGGCCGTAGCCGGCGGCGTTGCGATAGCCCTCCTGATAACCCTGCTGGTAGGCGGTCAAACGGTCACCGTGCCAGTCGTCGGTGTTCATGTTCATGGGGCGGTTGGCGTGAGCGGCGTTCACGCCATTCTGGTATCCAGCCTGATAGGCCCGCTGATCAAGGTCAGCGGCTTGTTGCGCGTGCATCAGCACAGGCGACAGGCAAAAGGAAGCCAAGCCGATTCCGAGCGTCAAGGCAATAGTTCTGAGCTGTTTCTTCATCTGTTCTCTCCTGATGCCGCAGCATCGGGGCAATGCCGCGGGCGAGCTACGGGCCGTGTGGCCTGGCCCCGTATAACAGCTTAGAAGTCCAATAGCCGGAAAGGGTCGCCACTGGCGAACCGCAATCCAGCGGGGGTTTCGCACAGGAGGGCTGCTCCTGGCGCAATGGCGCGTGGCCCGTTTTCGCTTCGCTCGGGATAACAGGAAGGAGTCCCGCATCATTTGTAAGTAAACGACGCAGCCCGAAGTGGGAATCGTTCAGATAAGTAAAGATTCCGCGCCCGCTCCCAAGGCGTCTAATAAAGAGAGGCGATTATATGAAGCGATTCTTTCTGGTGGCGATTAGCTTGATCGTGCTGGCGGCAATTTCCGCCCCGGCTGCGCTCAGTCAGGCTACGGCAGCAGCGCCGGCGTTTCCGGGCGTCCTGGCGAATGCGCGCTATGTCTACGTTGCCTCCAGCGATGGAGATGGGTTCAACCCGAACCTGCTTCCCGAAGATCGGGAGGCGATTGGCGCGGTGCAGAGCGCTCTTCGGGAATGGGGCAAACTGATGGTCGTCTATCGGCCCCGGGAAGCCGACATCGTTATCATCGTGACGAGCCGGCCTTCGGAAGATGTGCTGACCGTGTACGATGGCTCGCTGTGGCCGCGAGGCAATTTTCTGTGGCGCGTCATGGGACGCGACGGCCTCCAGTCCGGCGAAACTCCGCTGGTCACGCAATTTGAAAGGGGATTCGAGAGCGTACAAAAGGACAAGTAAGCTTGCACCGCGGGTGGCCCAGGGAGTAATTCGCTCGCCCGGCTTCGAACACGGAGTCTCCGGATGATTCGTGGGATGAGTTCCAGTAGGCTGCGGAAGAAGTCGGGAAAGCAGATCCCTCGCGGCCTGGAGGCCGCTCGGGATAGCAAAAATAAAGGGGCTTGCGACGGCGCACCTAAAGGTGCGCCCCCTTCAAAACGCATTCTGGGCGACTTTTCTCCGCAGCCTGTTCAGCCGTCCCCTTTCAAAGCGCCATTCATTTCGTCGACGAACTTCTGACTCGGGCCTTAGTTGCCAACGGTCGTTTCCGTCGCGACATGGGCGGTAAGGATGTGTCCTTTCTCGAGCTGAGCGTCGCGGCTCTTTCGACCGAATGGAACGGCGCCACCGCCCACCGTGATATGACCGCCAAGCGCAACGTTTTCGCCGTTGACGGCGGGCACGGAGTCAATCGCGATTTCCAGCATGCCATCGCTGGCAAGGCCCTTCTTCTCCTTTACCGCGACGATGCGCCCCGTTGCAGGAGCGCCTTTGGCAATCGCGACACGCCCATTGATCACCAGGTCGTCCGCCGCGGAGAGTTTGAATGTGTCGCCTGGCTTGGCGGAGGCGGATGAGACTGCCTCGTCGATCGTCAGGCGAATGGGAGTGTCCGTCGCGATCTTTACCGGAGCCGAGGGAAGCGAACCCGAGGCGCTTGCGCCGCTGGCTTTGAGCATGGCCGCCAGTATCTTCTCCGACACACCCGCCTGTTTGAGCTTTATTAATTCGTCCGGACTCACCGAATACTTGCCGGGCTGGGTTTGGACCGCGGTGACGATAAGGTTCTCGCCCAAACCCGCCTGCACCATCTTCAGGATGGAATCGTTATTCAGAGTTTGCTGTTCCTGTGCGCCGGCGAGGACGGTGAGCGCCAGGACCAGGATTCCCATCAGCCGTTTCATGCTGCCTCCTTACGAGCTTGCTCCGGCAACCCGGAACCGCAATTGTACTGAGCCTGTGTGGGAAGGTAAATCGAGGCGTGATTCCCTGCTCTAACAGGCTGCGGAAAAAGTCGGGAAAGCAGATCCCTCGCGGCCTAAAGGGCCGCTCGGGATGACAACAAATAAAGAGCTTGTCGGCACGACTGAAGTCGTGCCCTGATACACCACTCAGGCGAGATTACCTAGTCCCACATCGTGGTACAGCTCCAGGTAATGACATCGCGGACAGAGAATTAAGCGGACAGGGACGGCGCAAGTGGGGTTGAGGCTTGCGCCCTGTTCGTTATTGTCGCGTGGGTCTATGTATCCGGGGAGACCGAAGCTGGTGTCCAGCATGGTCCTGTCAGCATGGCATTTGGGGCACTCGGTTTTGATGGCGACTGACATGAGTGGCCCACTTTATCATGCCGTGCTCGGCTGGCGGCGCTTGCGCAGGAGGCGCACGGCAATTGCCACGCCGGCGAGCGCCAGCCCCGCAGCTACGGCAATCTTCTTCAGCCGCCGGTCGAAAGTTGTCGCCCTCTTTGCGCTTGCGATATGCTCCGGCCGAAATCCCACGCCCACCACATAAGCGACGACGTGCTGGATTCCGGGTATGCTCACCGCCGCCCGCAGTTGCCAAGGAGCTTCGACCCGCCCCGGATTGCGGAAATTCATTTCGAACCCCTTGTGCGCATTCACCTGAAGAAATTGCGTGGCGCGCGTGGGAAACTCACGGCGCTGTTGCACCGCTGCCAGGCGCGCCTCGGTCACTCGCCCTTGGCGCAGCGGCTCGGCCAGCAAATTCGCGGTGGCCACCGCATCCTGAATTGCCAGATTGATGCCGACTCCTCCCGCGGGCGACATGGCATGCGCCGCGTCGCCGATGCACAGCAGCCCGGGACGATACCATTGCCGCAAGCGATTGATCTGCACCGAGAGCAGCTTGATCTGCTCCCAATCGCGCAGCTCGTTCACTCGGTCGCCCAGATAAGGCGCGATGCGGCGAATGTCTTCGCGAAACGCCTCCAGTCCGCGCTGCCGGATCTGCTCGAACGAGCCTTTGCGAATGATGAGTCCCGCCTGGAAATAATCGCCGCGGGGAATGAGGATGAGGGCTTTGCCGTAATTGATGTTGCCGAACAGTTGCTCGGGATCGTTGCCCGTGCGGCTGATGCGAAACCACAGCACATCGATGGGCACGCCGAACTCCAGCACCTCGAAGCCTGCCGCCTCGCGCGTGCGCGAGTGGCGCCCGTCGCAGCCCACCACCAGATCGGCCAGCACTGCGACCCGCCCCTCGGGCGTCTGCGCCAGCACCCCGCGCACCCGCCAGCCATCGACGATGAGGTCGACGACATCGTTCTCCATGCGCAGCGTAAAGCTGGGGAACTGCTTGGCCTTGCCGGAGAGGAAGTCCAGGAAGTCCCACTGCGGCATGAGGGCGACAAACTTGCAGTGGGTGGGGACGGCGCGGAGATCGGCGGCGGTGAAAGGGAAATCGCCGTAGATGCCGCCCACCGAGGTCAGCTTCTGATGCGGGAGCTTCAGGAAGTCGTCCAGGATGCCCAGCTCATGCATCACCTCGAGCGTCGAAGGATGCACGGTATCGCCGCGGAAATCGCGGAAGAAGTCCTTGTGCTTCTCCAGCACGGTGACGGCAACGCCGGCGCGCGCCAGCAGATAACCGAGCATGACGCCCGCCGGTCCGCCACCGACCACACAACACGTAGTTTCCAGGGTTCGATTCGCCATCAACGCAGCCTCGCTTTCGATTGACGGTCATGATTACGGGTTAGGAAATTCTGCCGGGAGAAAGACGGAGATTAGATCACACCGCCTGGCGTGGGGTTGCAGGGGTTGAAAATCTCGCGCCGGAGCCTGCTTTTTTTCCCCGCTGCTGGACGCAGGCCTGAAGGCCTGCTCTACCCGATCAAGGCGGGTACAGCAATAAGAAACCGCTCTAGCCCACCAGAATTCATCCACCGCTTTGGCTGAATGCTGAATGCTGAGTGCTAGTTGCGGTGGGCCTACAAGATCCTGCGAATAAATAACCCCACACTGCGTCGGCACTGCATCCAAACGAATATCAGTGCTGGGCAAGAAAGTTTATACACTTGCCGCATCAGTAGCACGACCGTGAGGATGGACTTGCCGAAGCGACCTACATTCCTCTGTGTCGACGATCAAGCCCCGAACCTGCGCATTCGCACCATGTTGCTGGAACAGTTTGGCTGTGAGACGATCGCGGCCGAAGACCACCACACCGTTCTACGGCTGGTTGCCGAGCGCGCCATCGATCTCATCGTGATCGACCACCACCTGGCATATGGGGAAACGGGTGAGGATATCGCTCGCGATGTACGTGTGATGCGCCCGGAGATTCCCTTGATCATGCTTACGGGCGATAACAGCCTGCCGGCCAGCGCCTGTGCGGCCGTCGACGCGGTGCTCATCAAGGGTGCATCGAATCCTACCGCGCTGTTCGATCTCATCGGGGAGCTGGTTCCTGGGAGCGCGCTTCGTCCCCGTCCGAGGATGCCGGTTGCGGAGCCGCGGAAGAAAATAGAGAAGCAGAGGAAAGCGTCTTAAATTGATGGGGAACGGCTTTCAGTCGTGCCGGCAAGCTGCCCGTCCATCGTCGCCTCGAACCCCGTCAACCTGAAACTTGAAACTTGAAACTCGAAACTATCTTGTGGCCCGGGCCGGCACGGGCGGAGCGAGCGCGGCGCGCCGCATCCACAGCAGCCCACCAAAAATCACCAGGCCGATGGCGATCACCTGCGTCCCGCTCATGAATCCCAGGAAATTGTCGCCTCGCCCGGGATCGCCGCGGAAGAATTCGATGAAGTAGCGCCCGACGCCGTAGACGATCACGTAGGTGCCGATGATCTCGCCTTCAAACTTCTTGCGGCGGATGAGCCAGACGAGGAACAGGCAATTGCAGATCTCCAGCACCATCTCATAAAGCTGCGTGGGGTGGAGGGGAATGTTGAGCGGCGTGCCGACAATTTCGTTGGCCAGCGGGTTGTGGAAGGTCACGGCCCAGGGGACGTGCGTCGGGCGCCCATAACAGCAGCCGGCGGCAAAGCAGCCGATGCGGCCAAATGCGTGGCCCAGGGCGATACCCGGGGCAAAGACGTCGCAGGTGCGCAACACGGGAAGCCGGTTCACGCGCATGTACCAGGTACACATGAGGAGCGCCAGCACAACTCCGCCCGACCACACGCCTCCCGCCTGCAAGGTTGCGAGCGAGAAGGGATGCTGGCGGAAGTCGGGATCGGTCGCCAGCAGGAGGAGCTTGGCCCCCACAATGCCGGAGAGGATTGCGATAATGCCGAGGTTCCAGAGCTTGTCGGGATCGAGGCCCTGCTGGCGACCCAGCTTGACGATGAGCAGCAGGGCGAAAATCAGGCCCAACGCCGCCATCAGCCCATAAGTCGGCAGACCGAAACTGCCCAGGTGGAATAGACGGGGAAGCACGCTTCTATTTTAGATGCAGAGCGGTGGTTTCGGCATTTCGCAGATTGCACACCTTGAACGGGTATGGCTTTTACAGGCCGGGGAAAAACTCGTCGAGGCGCGTTTTGAAGGGGCGCACCTTCAGGTGCGCCGTTGCAACGGCTTTATTTTTGTCATCCCGAGCGGGCTTCAGCCCGCGAGGAATCTGCTGTTCGGAGTTTTTCCGCAGCCTGTGAAGCCGTGCCCCTTCAAGCCGATGTGAATCTGCGGCTTTGTCATTCGCGGCGCATCATATAATTACATTGTTTCCGACCGCCGCGGCCTAATGGCATACCTAGGGCTGCGGGGGCGGTGTCCCGCCGTTTTTGACCGCGATCAGCGTTGTAGTGCGGTCAACGAAAACAGCGGGGCCGAGGGTGTGGAGGGAAACATCCGCGCCTCCCGTGCTTGGAAAGGAAACGAACCGCAGCGTCGCCCTCGCACGCCTGCGTCTCGTTGTCATTTTCCGCACAATCGAAACAAGAGCGCGAAGAGCGAACAGCGTGCTTCTCCACGACAAACACGGCCGCCGCATCAGCGATCTGCGGATCTCCATCACCGATCGCTGCAACTACAAATGCGTCTACTGCCGCTCGGGCAACGACGGGCCGCAGTTTCCGGAGATGCCCATCGCCGACTACCTGCGGATCGCGCGCATCTTCGTCAGCCTCGGCATTAGCAAGGTGCGGCTCACCGGCGGCGAGCCGCTTCTGCGCAAGGGTCTGGTCGAAATGGTGCGCGAACTGGCGACCATGACTACCGTGGAACGCGCGCCGCTCGACATCGCTCTCACCACCAACGGACATCTGCTGGCTGACATGGCGCAGCCGTTAGCCGACGCCGGCCTGTCGCGCGTGACGGTGTCGATGGATGCGGTCGATCGCGAGCGCTTCGCCCGCATCACGCGCGTGCCGAACGGCTACGAGCGGGTGCTCGCTGGAGTGCGCGCCGCCCAGCGCGCCGGGCTCAGCCCAGTCAAGATCAACTGCGTGCTGCTGCGCGGCTTCAACGACGACCAGATCGCCGCCTTTGGCCGCTTCGCGCGCGAAGAAGGCGTCGTCGTGCGCTTCATCGAGTTTATGCCGCTGGAAGAAGACCGCGTGTGGTCGCCGGAAATCGTGGTGACGCTGGACGAAGTTCTGCGGCGCATGGCGGAGTTCATGCCGCTGCACGCAGTGGGGCAGAGCGGCAGTGAGACCGCGCGGCGCTACGTCTTCGAAGATGGTGTTGGCGAGATCGGCATCATCGCTCCCGTGTCGCATCCCTTTTGCGGCCATTGCAGCCGCGTGCGCGTCACCTCCGACGGCAAGATTCGCACCTGCCTGTTTTCCGTGCGCGAGCACGACCTGGCAGGGTTGATGCAGGACGGCGCCGGTGACGATGAGCTGGTGGAATTCATTCGCAATGCTGTCGATCACAAGGAAGCCCGCCACCACATCGGCGAGCCGGGGTTCGTGCCCGCGTCAAGGACGATGGTGCATATAGGAGGGTAGGGAGCAAGCGACGATTGATAGTTCAGCGGGCATGTTTCTCGGTGGATTCCAAGCGTTCCGCCTCATGTATGCTGACGTGGTCCTGCTCGATCTTGCGGACTCGTGCGTCAAGAGCCAAGTAGGTTATGAGTTCCTTGTGCCGGGTCTCCGCTGCTTTCTCTTGTTCAGCGAAGCGCCGCTCCATTGATTTTTCCACCCCGGCAAAGCGCTGGTCCATTGATTTTTCCACCCCGGCAAAGCGCTGGTCCATGGACTTTTCCGCCTCAGCGAAGCGCCGCTCCATGGACTTTTCCACCTCGGCAAAGCGCCGGTCCATGTTCTGCTCAAGGCTGGTGACGCGCTGTTCCAGTGCTTTCAAATCCGGAACAACCAGATCTTGCAGAACTCCGCGGACATCTTCGATCATGCCCATATTGCGTATTCTATCCCTAGTCTTCAGCTCTCGAACAGAGGCTTGAACCCCAGATGGCGCCCGGCCCGTGGTCGTGATGCCGGCCGTCAGGCGTGGAGCCGCACGCCATCGTGGCCGTCCTCTTGCTTATTCTCCCCCAAAGCGCAACAATGAACTTGTTCGATGCCCGTCACATCGTGATGTGATCCCGTCGCACCGCGTCGAAGCAGGCGCGGTCCTCGTTTTTGTATCGCACGCGGCGGCCCGGTCATCGAATAAGGTGAGATTACAGAAGCGTCAACTGGCAGCTTCAACATCCCCGTAGGTCGGGCCCGCCACGGCGGGCAGTGGATCTACTGGAGCCGCGAGTCAGCTTTCAACATCCCCGTTCCGGGGCGTTCTCTTTCCGAGCACAACGGAAATCACGCTGCCGGGACTGAAGGCAGAGACAAAGCGATGGCAACAGCACCTGTTACAGAAACAGTATCCTGCTCGCTCGAAAATTATCTCGTTCTCCCCGATCGCTCGATGGACGAACGCATCGCCGCCGCCAAACGAGAGTTAGGCAACGACTGCGTCATTCTTGGGCACCACTACCAGCGCGATGAAGTCATTCGCTTCGCCGACTATCGCGGCGATTCCTATCGCCTTTCGCAGATGGCCGCGCAGGCCAAGGGCCGCTATGTGGTTTTCTGCGGCGTGCACTTCATGGCGGAGAGCGCCGACATTCTGGCGCGGCCTGGACAGGCTGTGCTGCTTCCCGACTTGAACGCCGGCTGCTCCATGGCCGACATGGCTGAGATCGGGCAGGTGGAAGACGCCTGGGAGCAGTTCGTCAACCTCGGTCTTACGGACGACGAGGGCAACGGCATCACGCCCATCACCTACATGAACTCAACCGCGGCGATTAAAGCTTTCTGCGGCGAGCGCGGTGGACTGGTCTGCACCTCATCGAACGCCAAGGGCGCCTTCGATTGGGCCTTCAGCCGCAACGAAAAGATCTTCTTCCTCCCCGACCAGCACCTGGGCCGCAACGCCGGCTTTGGCCGCGGCATTCCCCTCGACGAGATGGTGGTGTGGGACCCCTACATGCTGCAGGGCGGATTGATGGCCGAGCGCCTGCGCAAGGCAAAGGTTATCCTGTGGAAGGGGCATTGCTCGGTGCACCAGCGCTTCCTGCCGGAGCATGTCGACAAAGTACGCGCGAACTATCCCGGCATTCAGGTGGTGGTACATCCCGAGTGCCGCTGGGAAGTGTGCCAGAAGGCCGACGGGATCGGCTCGACCGACCACATCATCAAGACCGTCAAGCAAGCACCAGCGGGAACCTCCTTTGCCATCGGCACGGAAATTCACCTCGTCAATCGCCTGGCGAAGGAGAACCCCGGCAAGCGCGTCATCACGCTCGACGACTCAGGCTGCCTGTGCACGACCATGTTTCGCATTTCGCCGCAGCACCTCTGCTGGGCGCTGGAGAACCTGGTGGACGGCAATATCGTCAACCAAATCAAGGTGAAGGAAAATATCAAGAGGTGGGCGCGCGCGGCACTTGATAAAATGTTAGAGATACAGTGATCATCCGCAAACGTCCTCGTGAGAAGTTTCTGCGGCGTACCCCGCGCTATTGGTCCGACCTGCGGGCGCACCGTCGTCGCGTTGTCGAGCGCCTCACCGCGCGCACCCTCGCCGAGCTGGGAAAGACCGATATGTCCCGAACATTTACCGTTGCTGAAGCCGAGTCGCTGTTGCCCGTGTTGGAGTCGCTGCTGCGCTCCGCCATCGAGGCCAAAGCCCTGATCGAGGAAGTTGACGCCGAGCAGCAGGCGCTAGCCAACCGCATCTTCGTCAATGGCGGTACGCTGGTGGACATTGTGAAGGTGGCGCGGCGCAAGGCCGAGCGCGAGAAGGCGCTGCAAAAGGCCAAGGACGCCGTCGCCGAGATCGACGCCACCGGCGTGCAGGTGAAGGACCTCGATATCGGGCTGCTCGACTTTCCCTGCGTGGTAGGCGAAGAGGTCATCCTGTTGTGCTGGAAGCTGGGCGAGAAGGGCATCACGCATTGGCACGGCATGGAGGAAGGCTTCGCCGGCCGCAAGCCGATCGATGAACGCATTCTCAAGGGCCAGA